>Ga0335072_10016630_pt1 | contig 10424 bp, 11 predicted proteins | sample Lox_Sample_21_FD_206725 | JGI IMG/M metagenome (GOLD analysis project Ga0335072, IMG submission 206725) | Soil microbial communities from Loxahatchee National Wildlife Refuge, Florida, United States - Lox_Sample_2.1 | ecosystem: Environmental > Terrestrial > Soil > Wetlands | place: USA... | reverse complement strand
TGAATGTGGCTAGCTTCGGATATTATGTTAGGACGGTACCTTCCCTCCCCGCTACGCGGGCCAAAAAGGACAGGATATCCGAAGCTGGCTTCGGATTCTGGGTACCGATATATGTAGTTCCTAACAGCGGTGGTGAGGCTGAGCACCCACTCACCGGCATAACGAACTCCCCAAATCATTGTGCAGCATCATATTATTTTTGCATATCAGCTTTGGTCCCGAAGTTTTTTGCGCCGACTGGCTTGCAGCTGCGTTTGCATAGCCTCACAGAGCAGAACATCGTGCCGTAACTATCCGCCTTCAATGACGATATCAGACATGCTTGATGCCTCACAATACACAGATGATGCACAAAATGCGACATGGGACAGTACTTTTACAAACTGGTGAGATATTCAGGCTGAAGGCTTTCGAAAACTTTTACGCTGTGCAACCGGAGTGTGCCAGGCGAGAGTTAGGGATCAAATGCAGCGTCCTGCTCGAGAGCAGTTAGTTCCTATTGTCAAAGTTTCCAGCTTAGAGCTATATTAATTCGCCACTTTCACTTCCTACCTCTGGCCATACGCAATCACTCTTGAAGTCTCACACTCTTCGTTTGATATATCCAAGCCCAAGGTATCCCGAAACCTTCGATTAGAATCCATGAATCACGCGAAGCAACTGCCTCAAAACGATATTCCACCGTCCATCAATGTACGGCCGCCTACCCTCCCTCAAACACAATCCAAAGCTGCAGTTATGGCTCAGCCCGATAGAGGCCTAAGGGGCAACAGCAGTCGTGCGGTCCCATCCCAAGAGGGATATTCGGAAAGGCCCAGTTTCCAATCGAGGGAAACCTACAACACCTTAACATTAATGCCTTCTCCGGACAAAACTAACTCGTCTATTGACCAATTTTCCAATTCTTCTGCCATGCTGTCGGAAGGGGCCCAACAGAATACAATCCACTTGATGAAAAGACCTCCAGGTAATGCTGTCGTTGGACGATCAGGCCCATTCCGGAAACGGCATTCAACCTCTAGAAATGCCACCGCTGAAAAACCGGTACCAATGTGGAAGTGTATTGGGTACAGAGCCTTTTCTGACTTCCTGGCATCTGAGCAACCCTTCTTCATGGTGCGCCGATTCGGGACTCTGAACGCCAGGGTAGCCCTAGCACTCCAAGATCAAATCGTCCAGCTTGAAAACGAACTCAATGATGCCGACGAAGTAAACAGCGAGATAATTGACAATGACAATATTCAGAATGGAACTTTCCGAGGAGACAAGGATATAGAGAGAAAGAAATTAGTAGAGGAGACGTTATTGGCAAAACTTACTCAATACAGTAAGACAAAAAATTACATTTGTAGCCAGAGATTGCTGCTAACTTCCTAGATAATTTCATCAATAGCTACGCCCAGCTCGTCAGTCGATCACCTCCAGCGGAGAGTGACAAAGAGCAAGTTCGTAAATGGCTCAGCAGAAACCCGAAGGCCATCGAGGATGAAGAGTCAGCTTTCATGAGCAAAAATGACGACTTAATCGCGGTCAAGCCTAAGACCACGTCCTGGCTTCGTATGCTATTGCACTGGACGCTAGTATATAGGCTACCTGTTTTCCGGCGCAAGCCTGATGAATATGACTCGCTCAAAGTGAGTAGAGGTGCAAACGTTGTATACTCGAACGAAAGTCGACTTGAAGGCTTCTCTGCTACCATTGTCGCGGTGGTCGGACTTGGCATGTTGGTTGGTCCGCTGTGGATTTTGAACGGTGTGAAAAGCGCAGAGAAGGAACTTGCTGTTATTACAGGATTCATTTTCCTGTTCTTTTTACTTACTGCTCTTGGTACGAATTCTAGAGTCTCCGAGGCTTTGGCAGTTACAGCGGCTTACTCCGCAGTTTTGATGGTGTTCTTGCAGTTAGGTGCAGTGGGCAAAACTGGCTAGTGGTGGAGTAGCACACGGAGTACCTGGAAATAGAATTCTATTACGATCTAGAGTACTTCACCGTAACTGGCACTCAATACAATTTATTTAATGGGTATAATTCTAGCTTCTAATTGCCAATTGCAGATTGCTGACCCTCTCTGTTGATGCTTAAATAGTAATCTCAGTGTCGCAGCCCTGCTTCTTGTTCAACCCTCGCCGCCTTAAACGTCTATCAAGCTCTACTCGCTTACTAACCACTACTATTCTTTTCTTTCTCTCATTATTCGCTTCTTCTATAATAGAGACTGCTAGAATATGGACATGAAGCAAAACGCTGAAAGCTCATTCTAAATGAAGTATGAACGTTTCTGTTTATGGAACATTAGCAAACATCATCCCAACGTCAATTCTCCCAATTACACCTCTCATTTTGACATCAGGGCGTGACGAAAGAATTGATAACCAGCACGAGCGCAGCAAAAACCGAAGCGTCCCAGAGATACCGTTCAGCTAATATGGACTTTGGTAGCTGCGCCCCTGAAGTCTGTGATGTCGAAGAATTTGATTTCGGCTTATCAGTTGCAGAAGAATTATTAGTCTCACCAGCGCCACCACTACTGCTAGGGTTTGAATCAGTGCTCGTAGAGGTGGCTGTTGTTGATGTTGGTTCACTAATCCCACCAAGTCCAAGCCAAATACATCCTGCTATATCTATGATGGTGGTCCCCGACACAACGATGTCAGTGCCAGGCGACAAAGTCTGGCCATCGATGATGTATTCTGAAGCCGAGTTGGCAGTTACAACTGACGACCATATTGTAATGGCGGGTGGAGGAACTCCTTGTGGACTGATTGTGGTGCTGCTCGAGCCAACCACCAGAACAGTGTAGGAATTGCTCGTTTGCATGGCTACTATTGTAGTCGAACTTCCAGAGCCTAATGTGAGTGATGATCCCGGCTGAAGCGTTTGCTGCGATACAATATAATCCGGCGATGGCCCTGGAGCAATTGTGACATCTCCAATAACGATTGGATCTGTTGAAATAACGGCATTAATAGGCGACTCGGTGTGTGATACAGAAGTATGCGAATTTTCAGTGCTATACGCAGCCGTACTAGATGATATTGTAGCTTGCTCAAATGCAGCTGTTGATGATGATGTCATCTTGGCCAGAGACGTCAGTGTTGTTGAGCTTTGTGCAGATGAAGCTATAGCTGAGTCAGGACTGCTCTTAGTCGACGATGAAATAGCCGTACTAAGACTTTGTGAAGACAACGACTCCGCCGCAGGTGTAGCACCCGGCGCTGAATCGCTTGAGATTGTAGTTGTACTTGTCGCCAGGATATTTGCTTGCGAAGCGACGGCACTAGCAGCGGCTGGGTACGTGAGCGTTAATGGGGTACAAGCAGTGTACGGGCACCCTGAGTATTGAATGCCAAGGGTTGTAGGTGCCCAGAGCGAAGATATCTCCTCCGGATCAAGCTGCGCCCATGGATCTGAGATATCTACTCCTACCAAGGTGTATAGCCATCCTGAGGGATCCTGCGTATCAATGCTACCGGTCTGCTGAAAGGGTGTGTGTGAAGGGGTGGTTGAGACTATGTAGCTGGGTAAGCAGCAAGTGCCATTTGCGCCTAGGGTAGACACGAGCACGGGATCAAAGATAAGGCTTGTTCCCGTCTCAAATGCTTCAAAATAAGTTCCTGTGGACGTGCTAATATGTGTTAGTATCGTCCCAGGCTCACACGGTGTGATTCACTTACACTGGTACAACTGCACCCCAGGTCATTTCGCTTGTCGGTTCGAAATAGTCCGTTGGGTATGTGCTATAGATGATGAGCCGTGTAAGGAAACATTTGGAATGAAATACTTACACTGTCACATTAACATCGTATAGATCCTGCACCACCTGAGTAACTATTCCAGCCGCATCAGTGTCCGTACGTGTCAACAGCGTCATCGAGCCATTATTTTCAAACTCGCTATTGTAGACCGTGGTGGACCAAGTTTGGTTTGTAGCTTCATTCACTGTGACCTGTACCGTCCCAACGATGGTAGGAGTGATATACTGGCTCCATGAGTACGAGTATACAGCCATGTACGGCCCGAACGTGGCCGAGAAAGAGGTCGCCGTTGCGCCCGATGATGCGGGTTGGGAATAATTTGAAGTTCTCTTGACAACTGTACTGAGAGTAAGATACGAAAGAAGACTTCCATTTCATAGCATCATTCATGCATACAATATTCGGCGGAAGCAAATCGGGTGGAGAGTAAAATCGCAACAACGAGAATAGACAAAATGCACCCCATGATAATTTTCGCCACGAAGAAGAGCAGTCAAAGAAAGTCCAGTCTGCGATGGAGGGCAAAGACTGGCAATGAACAAGGCATTTCTTGTATCGCCAATAAAACGAATGTGATTATCCTGCCCTGCCCATCGACAAAGAGCCTTATCGGGATGCAGTCCGTGTCATATTCAGCTCCTTGCCAATGCACATAGCCCCCAATCTGTAACAGGGGCAAGCTTCTTCGTTGATTTGTTCAGTCGGCCTCAGTTGTGGCTCCTTAGGCGCTCACCATCTGCATGAGGCAGGGAAGGTTGAATATTTTCCGGCACGAGGCTGTGCTCAAGTACATATCCTTGTGTTGCGTTGCAATAAGTCTGCATTCAAGTTGCATTTCGCCCCCAAACTCGACGTATAGCGAGCCACTTCTGATCGCGACGAAGACGAAACGATTTGAGAAATTGGTTTATTGGTATGCTTTGGATGATATGGATCGAGCCTGCTGGAGAATTTTGAACAGATTTTAGTTCTCAACCTTCTTGCATTCCGGTTGAGCCAGGCCGAGAAAACCCTTGCAACAGCAATTACCGAACGATAACGAATAACTGTCGATCAATTCATCGACAGCGGTTAAGCAAGCAAGAGGCCATACGGAGGATGTAGATCCCAGGCCCTGGCTGCTTGGCCATATAAGGGGAGCTTTCAAGAGCTGAGTGAGAAGCGACCACACCTAGGGGAGATTTGAGACCTTGGACTGCGAAGCTCCAGCCTTTCCAGCTACGAATACGTGTCACGAGCTTCGTCTGGATTTCCTCTGTGGTCGTTGATTACTATGAGGTAGTTTACGGCCGCCGCCATGCATTTTCTACTGCTCCTGTTTGCTATTTGTGGTCTCTTCGGGCTTGGAGGTTCAACCTCGAGCTCTTCTCCAACGCCATTAAGCATACCACCAAGTCTCTACTGGTAAGTGGAATCAAGACCGTCTTGAACCTTACTTGCTCATCTTGTTTCTCATGACAGGGACGGAGATGATGGCTGGTGGTCTACGTTCTTCGTCCAGGTCGGCACACCGCCGCAGACGGTGAGGCTCCTGCCCGGTACTTCTGCCAGCGCAGGCTCGACCATATGGGTGGTCAGTAGCAGTCCTGTGTATATGCCGAGCTACGTTAACTGCTCCTTAAGATCATATCGGAAGGCTGCGTTGATGTCAACCCGGATCTAGCGAACTGTGCAAATGAGCGAGGTTATCTGTTCCAAAGCAACCTGTCATCGAGCTGGTCCACCCAAGGCATCCAAAATGGTGTCGGCGGTGCCATATTCTCGCTCAATACGTTTGAGGAAGGCAACCTCGGACTTGTCGGAAACGGGTCGTATGGCTACGACACCGTCAGCCTAGGATTATCAGGCTCGGGCTTGCCAACATTGAAGACCCAGGTCATCGCCGGCATTTGGACGGACGATTTCTTTCTCGGCAGCCTCGGTCTCAGCCCCGTACCATTCAACTTCACCAATCTGAATGATCCCCAGCCGAGCATGCTGGGTACCTTGCGTAACCAGTCGTTGATTCCAAGCGCTTCATGGGCGTACACGGCGGGGGCGTACTACCAAAACCCGCCTGTCTACGGTAGCCTGACGCTCGGTGGGTACGACAGGACCAGATTCACGTCGAACGACCTCACATTCGCCTTCGGCGCGGATTTTTCGCGAGATCTGCTCGTAAGCCTGCAGTCCGTAACTTACGACACGGCGGGAAGCTCGCCTCTCCTCGCGAGCAGCATTGATATCTTCATCGACTCGCTCACCACAGAGATCTGGCTGCCTTTCACAGTGTGTGACGCTTTCGCGAACCAATTTAACCTGACCTGGAACGAGCAGGGCCAGCTGTACTTGGTGGATGCAACGGCGCACACCGCACTTTTAGCACAGAATCCGACTTTCACCTTCACGATTGGATATGCCGGCAGCAGTGGTAGCAGTGGGAATGAGACCGTCGACATCGTCCTGCCGTATGCAGCCTTCGACCTGAACCTCACGTCCCCAATCGTGGGTGACACGACGTGGTACTTTCCTCTCAAGAGGGCGCAAAACGCCTCGCAATACACCCTAGGCCGCACATTCCTCCAGGAGGCGTACGTGATCGCCGACTACGAGAGGCGCAACTTCTCCGTCTCGCAGGCGCTAATGCCGGCCACCTCGGTCGCGCAGGACATCGTTGCCATCGAGCCGCCATCTGACCGCAATTTGAAATCTTCAGAGCGCAAGCTGAGCAAGGGAGCCATTGCAGGCATAGTCATCGCCGCCGTCGTGCTCCTCGTCGTAGCGTTCTTCCTGGCTCTTCGCTGGTCCAGATGGCGCAGAGGACGCACGCAAGCTACCGCCACTGCTGAGAAAGTCGACGAGGAAGGCGTGCATCGGCAGCGCGGGATCCAGCGCGTGATCGAGGCGGACAATGGAGGGGGAATATACGAGATCGACGAGCTATCTCAGGCCGTACTGGAACTGCCAGCGCACAAAGGTGTCCTAGGCCGGCACGAGCTCGGGTCGGAGGTCATGGTGCACGAGATGGGCAACGGGATGGAAAAGTCGAGGGAGGAACTTGACGAGGAGTCTTTGCGGGAACGTGCTGTCTCCTAATCCTATTAGGGTCTGCGATAGCATTTGCGCACCATTAGCACCATCTATGTTCGGAGAATTCGAGAGACTCTGCTAAACCATGGAGAATGATAAAGTCTAATTTCTCTTCCTTTCAGTAGATGCCGATCCATCAACCGGAAGACAAAATCATAAGTATTACCGAATAGAAGTGTCGGCTTACAGTTTCTAGACCTGTTGCTAAGGCACACCCGTGCCTAACTTTGGTCATTGGCACCAACTTCTGCAAACAATTGAAGAGTTAGAAGTTGATAAAGCAAAGCAGTCGAGGCTGCCTAAAGCGGCGGCAAAATCCGGCGAATCCGACTGTCGAGACTGCGACACTCAGTATTGTTTAATGATCAACCTTGGACGTTTATTAAGCACGCCGACACCAGAGGATCTTCTCCTCGGAACTAAGCGTCTTCTTAGATGCTTGATTATATATTCGTTCGCAGCGGTAAAGAATTCGTAAGGAGAAGTAGATAGAAGAAGTCCGCGGAGTTTAAAGTGGCAAAAGGCTCTCCGAATACCTTTTTTGACCATTCAAACAAAATTTACTGTTGGTAGCTTACAACATCTTGTTTGATCTAAACGATATGCTTTTTTTTTTAAACTGGCCACTATCATGTTGGGTTTTAGTGATATCGCTCTGTAATCTAGAGATCTACTAAAACGCCAGAAATTTTTGTCTCCAGCGATGTCAATCAATACGCCTCAGTCATCCCTCTCCGCAATTGCCTGGCTCATCAACTCCACAAATGACCCTTCTACATCATCCCTCTTCTCGCGGGCTTTATTTACAGCAGTCAAGGCCCTCTTGATGCTAACGCCCACACCCTCCTTCTGCGTATCCTCACGAATCTGGTTGATCACCATGCCCGCTGTCCTCTCGTCAAACAACCGGGTCTCCTTGAGAATGAACATCAATTCCTGCTCCGTATTAACGTTGGGTACTGGTATCTGCCCATCGAAGAACTGCAGGAGCTGCAGTTGTTGTAGGACGCTACGCTCCGACGTCGTCGCAAACACTATGCGTCGCCGTTCCTTTGGTGGCTTGCGCTTTAGAATTGACTTGAGCGCGGAAAGTACCACGTTTGAGAAGCGCGGTCCAATCGGGTTCCAGTCTACCAGTAGTTCTATGTCGTCCACCACGACACACGAGAGTCGTGACTGCGGAAACATGTTAGTAAGCTAACGTAGTTTTAGGAAGAATGAAAACTAACCTTATCGCTATCGCGGAATATCGTTTCCAGCTGGTTGACTTTAGCCAATTCACTGTAGCCCACCATAGACTGACTCGTAACGAGCTTGATGAAAGGGAAGCCAGAATCAATCGCCAGTTTCGCTGCCAGCGCCGTCTTACCGCTACCCGGCGGGCCAAACAGAATGGTGTTGAGGGTTCTGATGCTCTGACTGTGCTCCACGGCTTCGACATCTTGCCGACCGGCAGCCAGAATGCCTTCGATACTCGGGCTGAAGTGCATGATGCCTCCCTCTAAGCACTCGTTGAGCTCCTCTTCTGCCACGCCAAATAGCGGCGTCGTCTCCTCCAATGCACTCATGAAATCATCGCGCGTGACTTTGAAGTTGTCGAGGTTCTGGTTGATCTGCACCGAATTGCCGATCTTTGTGTTTCTGCTGAACGCAAATGAAGCAGCAGCTCGTACCAAACCTGAAATCTCGGCACCGGAGAAGTTCTTGGTAAGCCGCGCAAGCTCTTCAATATTGACAGACGGATCGAGTAGTTTGTTCTTTCTCATATCGGTGGTGTGAATGTTCAAAATCTGGACACGACCTTGTTCGTCGGGTAGTGAAATTTCAATGTGAACCTCCAATCGACCAGCACGCAGAAGCGCATCATCAATCATATCCTTGCGATTGGTCATACCGATAAGCAAGATATTATTGAGCTGCTCGACACCATCGAGCTTCGAGAGCAGCTGATTGACAACGCTGTCGCCGACTCCGGTACCACCTGTAGCACCAGACCCACGCTGCCTGCAAACGGCGTCGAGCTCGTCGAAGATGATGATATGCAAGCCAGACTCGTCGCCTTTCTCCTTCTGCTCCTTCTCGGCGTCGGCAAACAGCTTACGGATGTTCTCTTCCGACTGACCAACGTACTTGTTAAGCACCTCTGGTCCGTTGATCACCTTCGGCTCGCGCGCGTTCAGCATCTGTCCGATGCGTCGTGCAATCAATGTCTTTCCCGTTCCAGGAGGGCCGTACAGTAGAATGCCGCGTACGTGAATAATACCCATTTGTTGGACGAGACCTGGAGGGAAGAGACGGGATGCGAATGCTTTGCGGAAGATCATACTGAATTCTTTGTCGAGACCACCAATGCCAAGGTCCTCGAATTTGAAGTTAGGTTGGAGAATACTGTTGGCTGCAGGTCTTCTGGCGCTGGCCTTGAGATTGATTCCAGTGCGAGCGTCTTTAAAGAGGGTCATTTGAGTATGACGGGTGATGATGCCGCGAGCATTGGCATCTGTTCGGACTGGCGAATCCTGGTCCTCCATGCTAAGATCACCCAACTGTACGGTTTGGATTACGAACATAAGTGGTGTGCTCTTAAAATCCATGACTATTCTCTGTCCGGGCGCCAGAATCTGATTCTCAAATGATTTGGTGAATGCATCAGCGAGTTGATCTTGATCGAACGGAGTATCAACAGGTCTCTTGCCAGCAAATCCTACTTCTGCGTTTATGGCACTCAGGTATGCTTGTTTCGGTTGGCTAAAATGCTCATACTCTTGAACATCCACAATCTCATTCGGACCCAAGGATATAGAAGCCCACGTTCGTTGGGCATCTGTTAAACCAATGCTTCCCGGTGGACATTGAGGATGCGGTCTTGCTGTGACGACAAATTGCCGGTTCAGTATGAGGTAATGATCTTTGCCATCAGGAAAGTCTGCCGGAGAGACGGAGACGAGGTTGGCGAAAGCGAAGATGTTTCCACCGTGGCTCTTCTCCGGTCTGAGCTGCATGGATGCTGATTGTTGAGAGCGTCGTTGAGGCTGCTGAGGTTGCGGAGACCTCATTGGCTGTCTATAGTCTGGCATGGGAGCATCGTCGTATCCTGCATATTGTGGTTGTGTCCGCTGTGGTGGCGGTTGTGGTCTGGAGTAGTTTTGCTGCTGCGCGGGTACTACTGGAGGTTGAGGACTCTGCCTCGGAGCGTTCGGTCTTGAGCCGAACAGGTTGTCGCGGTTGTACATGGTGCTTGTATTGAAACCGTTTTGTTGTAGATGATGTGTAGAAAGGAAGGACAGTTTCTTTTATAGAGAGCTGTCGCGACTGCCTGCGAGCTAGCACGTAAGCGTAGCGAAGGTATAGGTGGCAGGAGGAGATGGGAGGGTGATCGACGGAATTATGCGAGCGCCGAAGTAGGCGGATGATGTCTAGACGACCTTAGACTCAAGGGAAGCGTGGGAGGTTCAATATATGTTGTCTACAAGCTGTGTACGGAGGTGCGATTTTAAAGTCTTGCCCTCCCCCCAAAATTTCTGCCTTATTTCTGCCTTATTTCTGCCTTATATCGACTGCAAGCCTCAAAACACCACGCATACGAGCTGCAGCCATGATCAC
>Ga0335072_10016629_pt1 | contig 10425 bp, 10 predicted proteins | sample Lox_Sample_21_FD_206725 | JGI IMG/M metagenome (GOLD analysis project Ga0335072, IMG submission 206725) | Soil microbial communities from Loxahatchee National Wildlife Refuge, Florida, United States - Lox_Sample_2.1 | ecosystem: Environmental > Terrestrial > Soil > Wetlands | place: USA... | reverse complement strand
TCACGGGTCCACCCAGCAGCAGATGTACCAGGGCGCCGCCAACCAACGGCACACGGCTCATGATGAAGACGCCGATGCCAAGTCCCCAGTAGGCGTCCTGGTCGAAGCGCAGCACCTGCCCGGTGAACGCCATACCCAGGGTCATCAGCAACAGGAAAACTCCCACCGTCCACGTGAGTTCGCGCGGATACTTGTACGCGCCGAACAAAAACACCTGCGCCATGTGAATGAAGACCACGGCGACCATGAAGTTCGATCCCCAGGCGTGAATTGCGCGCAGGAACCATCCGAGTGGGATCTGGTGATTCAGCACGTTGAGGCTGTTCCATGCCTCGCCGGCCGAGGGCACATAGACCAGCGCGAGAAGAATACCCGTCACCACCTGCAGCAGCAGCAGCGTGAACGCTGCGCTTCCGAACACATACCACCAGCTCGCCGTGTTGCGCGGCACCTTGTGGAGCACCGCGTCCTTCACCGGCCCTTCGATCTGCAGGCGGCGCTCGAACCAGTCGTAGATTTGTTTCCAGCGGTTCATCCCCGGCACCCGCAATCGCCGTCTTTGCCGGGCACGGCGATGTTCACCAGTTTCGCGGTATTGGACAGGCTCGGCATCTGTCCGGCATTAATTTGTAACTGTCCGCCCGCTATTTTGTAGTCGTAAGTGAACAGCCCCCGCTCCGGCGGCCCCGAAGCTCGCGCTCCATCGGCGTAATACACCCCTCCATGGCACGGACACATGAAGAGCTGGGATTGCGGGAACCACCTTACCGGGCATCCCAGGTGCGCGCAGTTCACCGCAAACACCGTGAACTGATTCGCGCCCTCTCGCCGCACCCAGCAGGCCACATTGTCCGTCTCGCCGTCCCACCCTCGCCTGAAAGGGTTGCTGTAGGACGCCAGGCGCGTCTCTCCCACAGGAAATTTGCCCAGGTCGCCAAGCGAAACCCACGATTTGTATGAATCGTCTCTGCGCACCGGCGCCAGTAAATACCGTAGAACCGGCACGGCCAGCGCCAGCCCGACGATTCCGTTCAGGGCGGCGCCCGCACTGAGAAGGAGCCAGCGTCGCGAGACGACCGCACGACTCTCCTGATCACTCGCCTGCTGGCTCGCTGTAACGATATCCGGACCCGTGCTTTGCTTGTTTGGGCTGTCGCTCACTTCACTCACTGTGCCCTCCCTGCGGTTGCTGCCGAAACGATTGCCGGATTTCGCAGCGTCCCCAGATACGTAACAACATCGGTTACATCCTGTCCCGACAGTGCCGGGGCCGTCGCTGTTCCCGCCGCTTTGACGCCCTGCAGGCGCCAGTCGGGCTGGCCGATATCGGTCCTCCCGGCAACGATGATCGTTCGCAGCGCCTGATTGCTCACCAGTGACAAATATGCGGGGCTGAGGAGCTGCTCGCGCGCCGGCTTCTCATGGCAGCTCGCGCACCGCGTCTGATAAACCTGCTCCCCGCGCTGCGCATCGCCGCCTGCCGGCTGCGTGTAAGGCGGAGGAGCCGCTCCCGCAAATACCCCCGGCTTCGCCCACTCCTTCCGCATTCCCGCAACAATGGCGCTCACCTGCGCATCCGTCAACATGCCGCCTGCCGACTGCGCAAACGCCGGCATCTCGGTTCCCGGCATTCCGACAGAGATTGTCTTCTGCAGCGTCGCGTCGTCCACCAGCGCCTGATATTCGGGATTCCCGAGTTCCATCGCCGGTCCGCCATGTCCGTTCTCGCCGTGGCACGCCCGGCAATTTGCCGCGTAGAGGGTGCCAAAATCCAGCACATGATCCGGCCGCGGAGTGCTGTCTTCCGCTGCCCTGGCTCCGGGCGCACTATCGCACCCGTTCAGCGCCAGCACCAGCGGCAATGCCGCCAGCCAGATCGAAATCCAGGCGCCCCACCGCATCAGTGCCTCTCCCCATCGCGCGGCGGGCCCGCATCTGCATGCGACTCCATCAGTCCCGGCGCCTCGATCCCCATGCGCGCAACGAAGGGCAACCCGCGGCTCGTCCGAATCTTCTCTTCTCGGGCCACCACCACCCCGGCCACCAGCCCGAACGTCACCTGAGAGACCACAAACCATCCCCAGTGGATGCGCGCGTCCAGCTCGGGATTGATAATTCCCATCGCCGAGTGCAGCAGGCCTGTCCACAGCAACGGCGCAATAATGCCGCCCAAAATCACGGGCCGATTCGGCAGCATGGGCAGCATCGCACCGTACAGCAGTCCCACCAGCAAACATGTAACCGTGTGGATCACAATTGCCACGACCAGCCAGCTCGCATGAAACTGCGCGATCTCCGCCGAGGTGATATGCGCCGAGGGCCCCACACCCGCGCCTCCCAGCAGATTCACCGGGTACCAGAGGCTGTGCTGCGCGATCAGCCCGTAGGCCAGCGCGGGAAATATCATGGCAATTCCGCCTGCGATCCCGCCTTTGATCCCGCTCAGCACCGGATAGGTCTCCACCGGCAAATGCGCGCGATGCTCTGGTCCGATCTCCAGTCGACGGACGACCTTGCGTGTCGTCGTGATTGTCACCGGCTGCACCACCACCGGCACCTCTTCATGCGCCTCGTGCGGCAAGACCTGCCGGAACCATCCCACGCACCCGCTCAGCATCAGCACGGCGCCAAACACCGAGACCCACAGGCTCGTCACAAATCCAGCCGCGGCCATGGTGCAGCCAAACGCCAGCATGATGGGCCACGCGGTTGGCGCGGGCAGATGAATCGTCTCGCCGTGCGCCGGCCCCGCCTTGTGCACTTCTGCGTGTTGCGCTGTCTCTGCCATTTCTTACCTGCCCGCGATGTACACCACGGTAAAGACCACCACCCACACCGCATCCACAAAGTGCCAGTACAGCGCGAAGACCTGGATGCGTTCGGAATGCTCCTGCCGCACATGCCCTGTCAGCGCGAACAACAGAATCGTCAGCAGTCCGATCAGTCCAATGACAACGTGCGTCGCATGGAGCCCAACGAGGGAGTAGAAGGTTGTACCAAACAAATTTGTTCTGATCGTGAGCCCGTCTACGTAAATGAGTTTGTGCCACTCAATCGCGGTTCCGGCAATAAAGATGGCTCCCAGGGTTATCGTCAGCGCCCACCATGCCGCAAACGCGCGCATCTTCCCACGGTCGATCTGCCGCTCTGCCAGCCAGATGGTTACGCTGCTGGACAGAAGGCACACGGTGTTGAAGAAGGGAATCTCCAGCACCTGAGCGGGGTACGGCGGCGTCAGGCTCTTTCCGATGTAATAGACATACGCGACAACAAAAATCGTGAAGATCGCGCTCTCGCCGATGATGAGCGAAAGCATGGCCACACGGCCGCGCGACGGCAGTTCCCACCGGTCCAATCCCGGAGAGGCGGGGCCCGGAGACAAAGGAATCGCGCTCATCACTCGTACTTCCAGTCCGGATCTTCCGGATGCTTCAGATCCCACAGCGGCCGCCGGCTCTGCACCACTGGATCGACGGCGAAGTTATAGGGGGGCGGCGGCGAGGGCACCGACCACTCCAGCGTCCATGCATCCCAGGGATCGTTCCCCGCCACTCTCCCCTTAAAATACGACCGCAGCAGATTCCACGCGAAGATGAGCGTGGCGATGCCCTGCACCATTCCGCCCATCGAGATCACGAAATTCAGCGTGTTCCATCCGCGGTCGGGCTCGTAGGTATAGATCGAGCGCGGCATCCCCAGGAAGCCGACGAAATGCATCACGTCGAACGTAACGTGGAACCCTATAAAGAACAGCCAGAAGTGCCACTTGCCCAGCGTTTCGTCCAGCATCCGCCCCGTGACCTTGGGAAACCAGTAATAGATGCCGGCAAAAATGTTGAAGACGATCGCGCCCACGAGTATGTAGTGAAAATGCGCAATCACAAAGTAGGAATTGTGCAGCTGCCAGTTCCACGGCGCCACGCTGAGCATGATTCCCGTCAGCCCTGCGCACAAAAACTGAATCAGAAAGGCCAGGCAGAACAGCATGGGGACGCGGAACTGAATTTTCCCGCCCCACAGCGTCGCCACCCAGTTGAAAATTTTGATTCCTGTGGGAATCCCCACAAGCATCGTCGAGAGCGCGAAGAAGGTGTTGCCCACCGACGTCATACCCACGGTGAACATGTGGTGCGCCCACACACCGAGGCTGACGAACGCAATTCCTACCGACGCCGCTACCATCGCCGGATATCCAAAGATTGCCTTGCGCGAAAACACCGGAATGATCTCACTCGCAATCCCGAACGCGGGCATCACGAGCACGTAGACTTCCGGGTGCCCGAAGATCCAGAAGAAGTGCATCCATATCACGGGCTGGCCGCCCGCCTGTGCATCGAAGAAGTGGCCGCCCAGGTAGCGATCGATGGTCAGCATAACTTGTGCGGCGGTCAGTGGTGTGATCGTCACCAGCGTCAGACCGCTGACGACCACCATCAGCCACACAAAGAGCGGCATGCGCAGGAGCGTCATTCCCCGGCATCGCATGCAAAAAGCCGTCGCGATAACGTTGATCGCGGTACCCAGCGTTCCAAAGCCCATCACAATGAGAGAGAGCGCCCAGTAATCGACAGCGTGTCCGGGGGAGAATGCACGTTCGGTGAGCGGCGCATAAGCCCACCACATCACGTCGGGCGCCGCGCCCATTCCGTAGAGCCCGAAACCACCGATGAAGCTGTAGTAGAGCAGCAACCCGCCGAAGGCGGTCAGCCAGAAGCTGAAAGCGTTCAGCCGCGGAAACGCCATGTCCCGCGCGCCGATCATGATGGGTACAAGGTAATTCCCAAATCCGAAGACGATGGTCATTCCAACCAAAAAGACCATCGTGGTGCCGTGCATGGTGAAGAACTCGTTGTAGAGCTCCGGCGATAAGAAGTGCATGCCCGGCCACGCCAGCTGGATGCGAATGCACAGCGCCTCGGCCCCGCCCACGAGCAGAAAGAAGATCCCGTACACGAGGTAGAGAACCCCGAGGCGCTTGTGGTCCACCGTCACGACCCACCCGTGCAGCCACTCCAGCACGAGGGCGGGCGAACGCCGCCGCGGCGTTACATCCAGCGCTCCGGCAATCGGTAAGGTTTGGTCCGCCATCTCGCCGTCCTAACGCAAGGTCTCGAGGTACGCTACGACCTCGTCGATCTGTTCGTTGCTCAGTTGCATCGCGGGCATCAACACTCCCGGTTTAAGCGTGTTTGGATCCTGAATCCAGGCCTGCAGATTTGCGGGCGTATTCGGCAGCGCTCCGGAGGCCAGGGTCGCCCGGCTGGCCAGATGCGTGAGATCAGGTCCGAAGGTCCCGCGGGCAGCCGTTCCAGCGATGGTGTGGCAATTTGTGCATGCCTGGGTTTCAAATACATGGCGGCCCGCGGCCACGCTTGCGTCCTGCACACCGGGCTGCTTCTGTTGCTGCACCCACGCGTCAAACTGCTCCGGCGTATCGACACTGACGCGCAGCAGCATCTTCGCGTGCTCCACACCGCAGAATTGCGCACACTGCCCCACGAAGAGCCCGGTTTGATGCGGATCGATCCACAGCTCGTTGGGATGATTTGGGATCAGATCCGTCTTGCCAGCCAGCTGCGGCACCCAGAAGCTGTGATCCACATCGGCGGAGAGCAGGTGGAGGAACGTGGGTCTGGGATCGAGCGCCGTGCTCACCGGCACGTGCAGCTCATTCGCCGTCACAATGCCCAGCTTCGGATAGCGGTACTCCCACCAGAACTGGTGCCCCACCACCGTGACATCGAGCGCCGCCTGCGGCTTGGGCGCATCCTGAATGGCGAAGATAATGCGCGCTGTGGTGAGGAACAGGACCACGACTACGAGGATGGGAATGACGGTCCACGCCAGTTCCACCTGAGTGCTTCCGTAAATCTGAGGCGGCTCGCTGTTGTCGTCATCTTTCTTTGCCCGAAAGCGGATCAGCGCCCACGCAAACAGTCCGCCCACTGTGACAAAGATTGCACCGGTGATGGCGAGCACGAACCACGAGAGGTCCATGATCGTTTTGGCCGGCGTGGACTCAGGAGAAAAGATGCTCGGCGCGCCCAGCGGGCCTTCGGCCCACAAGACGTGGAAGCCGCCGGCGGCCAGCAGGCAAAGGCCCACCTGCCAACTCCTCCGAAGCGCGCCCGCGCCGTGTTTTCGGACCAGGAATCTCATCTGCTCTCGCGTCACCACTCTGATGCCGGTGCAGTTGATTCGGTGTCAAACCTGGGGAGTGAGCGTGAAACTGAGCCTGAGGACGACGCCACGATTGCGGCGGCGTTCGAGTGAGTGTCGAGGAAGTGCGTCTCGCTCGAAGAACAATCTTAGCGCAAAAAACGCCTGGCAACCTCCGCTGGAGTGTAGTTCAAATTTAGTTCCCGTGCGTTAAACGCCGGTTGCAAACACCCGCGCAAATCTTCGCACCGCGTTCGCCAGAGCAGCAATTTTAGTTCCGTTCGCATAGGCGTTAATCACAGCGCTGCGAAATACCGGGGCCGTGAGCGCGCGATATCCGACATCGAGATTGCCATAGAACCACCGTGAACCCGACGATGAAAGCAGCAGATCCTGTCTTAGCTGCGCTGTCAGCCTTCCGAATGCAGCCTGCGCCTTCCTGCCCCCACGCAACTCACCGTCGATTGCTGCTGCCGCGGCTTGCCCACTCGAAATCGCGCCGTGAATCCCCTCGCCGGTGAGCGCGTCTGCAAATCCTCCGGCATCGCCCACCAGAAATATTCGCTCTTGCGCAGCCGGGGCAACCTCCGCTCCGAACCCAAGGTACTGCCCGGTCACGTGTTCGGCGCGGGCATTTCCGAATCGCTCCCGGACGTAGGTTTCCAGGCGCGGACGGTCGAGCTTCTCCTGCCCGGTGTCGTTGTAGACGCCCAGCCCGACATTCAGATGATCGCCCTTTGGAAACACCCAGCCGTAGCCCTGCCGCACCGAACCAAAATCGAAGACGAGATCCCGGCTATGCCCGTTCGCCGGATACACCTTCGCCTCCAGGGCAAAACCACGGCGAAACCATGCCGGCCGATCCCCATAGATAAGCTGTCGTACCCGGCTGTGGACGCCGTCCGCTCCCAGAAGGAATTTTCCCCGGAACTCGCGTTGTGCAGTGCGCAGGGTCACGCTTTGGCGGTCTGCTTCCACGCCGGTGATGGCATCGACCCGCGCGAATTGCGCCCCCGCTGCCAACGTCTTCTGCCAGCAGAAATGATCCAGTTCCTGCCGCACGGTCATCGAGCACACCGCGCTGCGGCTGGCCAGCGTCGCCGCCTCGCCGCTGCGCCGCTCGACCACAATTGCCGACACCGTCTCGCGCACCACGGGCGCAACCGAATACCGCAGCGCCCGCAGCGACTTGCGCGTCAGCCCTCCAGCGCAGGCCTTGTGTCGCGGGAACTCGGTCTTATCCAGAAGCAGGACCGCCCGCCCTGCCGCGGCCAGATCAAACGCGGCCGCACAGCCTGCGGGTCCGGCGCCGACGATAATGGCGTCCCACTGCTCCATCCGGAAAATAGTATGCCCGGCAGGCGGGTTTTCAAGGAATAACTTCGATGTAATATCCCGGGACTTGTGCCCGGGAAGCAGCACTTCCCAGCGACCAGTTTGCGAAGACTGAGCCGCACCGTCACCAGGACCGGGGAGGGATCGACCTACAGCAAGCAGCAGACTTCAAAAAAAAAGCGACCGACGCCGGGCGAGGTTTGCCGCGAGCGAGATGCGTTCGCTACACTGGGAATTCTGCTTTGGCCGTGGCTCGCGCGCAACGAACGAGACCCACATAACGAACCCCGCATTATCGACATTCCGTTATCTCTGAAGATCACCTATGAAAATTCACGAGTACCAGGCGAAGGACATTCTGGCGAAGTACGGCGTTGCGATTCCGCGCGGCGAAGTCGCCAACAGTGTGGATGAAGCCATCGAGGCGGCGCGGCAGTTGTTCAGCGGCGGCGCGAAGGGCGTGGTGGTGAAGGCGCAGATTCACGCCGGTGGACGCGGTAAAGGCGGCGGCGTGAAGGTGGCGAAGACGCTGGATGAAGCCGAGCACTACGCGAAGCAGATTCTGGGCATGCAGCTGGTGACGCACCAGACGGGGCCACAGGGACAGAAGGTACAGCGGCTGCTGATCGAGGAGACGGCGGCGATCGATCGGGAGCTGTATCTGGGGATCGTGCTGGATCGCGCTGCGGCGAAGTTGGTGTTCATGGCGTCGCAGGCGGGCGGCATGGAGATCGAGGAGGTGGCGGCGAAGGATCCGAAGGCGATTCGCAAGGCATATATCGATCCGGGCGTGGGGTTCCAGCCCTATCAGGCGCGGGAGCTGGCGTTTGCGCTGGGGTTGAAGCCAACGCAAATTGCGGATGCGGTGAAGTTCATGACGGGTCTGTACAAGGTTTATATCGATACGGACGCGTCGCTGCTGGAGATCAATCCCTTCATCACGACGAAGGACGACAAGCTGTTCGCGCTGGACTGCAAGATCAACTTCGACGATAACGCGATGTTCCGGCACAAGGATCTGAAGGAGTTGCGCGACGTGGCAGAGGAGGATCCGCTGGAGGTGGAGGCGTCGAAGTACGCGCTCAATTACATCAAGCTGGACGGCAATATCGCATGCATGGTGAATGGCGCCGGCCTCGCGATGGCGACGATGGACATTATTCAGTACGCGGGCGGGATGCCGGCGAATTTTCTGGATGTGGGCGGCGGAGCGAATCAGCAGCAGATTGAGCACGCGTTTGAGATTTTGCTGTCGGATAAGAATGTGCAGGCGGTGTTCATCAATATTTTTGGCGGGATCCTGAGGGTGGACACGCTGGCGACGGGCGTGGTGGAAGCCGCGAAGAAACTCAACGTCAAAGTGCCGGTGGTGCTGCGGCTGGAAGGGACAAATGTTGAGGAGGGCCGCAAGATTCTGAAGGATTCCGGATTGAAGTTCATTGTCGGTGACACGATGCAGGATGCGGCACAGAAGGTCGTCGCAGCGGCGAAAGGAGCAGCGTAGAGATGGCTGTTTTGGTCGATAAGAATACTCGCCTGATCGTGCAGGGGATTACTGGACGCGAGGGGACGTTCCACGCGAAGGGTTGCGCGGAGTATGGGACGAAGGTGGTTGGCGGCGTGACGCCTGGCAAGGGCGGGACGACGCATGAGGGCTGGCCGGTATTTGACACAGTGCAGGATGCGGTGGAGAAGACGGGCGCGAATGTGTCGGTGATCTTTGTGCCGCCGCCGGCCGCTGCCGATGCGATTCTCGAGGCCAACGACGCAGGTTTGCCGCTGATCATCTGCATCACCGAGGGGATCCCGATCAACGACATGGTGAGAGTATGGAGCGTGCTGAAGCACTCGAAGTCGCGGCTGGTTGGGCCGAATTGTCCTGGAGTGATTTCGCCGGGAAAGGCGAAGGTGGGCATCATGCCGGGGCGCATTCACAAAGAGGGATCGATCGGGATCGTGTCGCGCTCGGGCACGCTGACGTATGAGGCGGTGTATCAGTTGACGCAGCGTGGGATCGGGCAATCGACGGCTATCGGGATTGGCGGCGATCCCATTATCGGGACGACGCATGTGGATGCGTTGAAGCTGCTGAACGAGGATCCGGATACGGAAGCGATTATTCTGATCGGCGAAATTGGCGGGACGGCGGAAGAGACGGCTGCCGCTTATGTGAAAGAGCACGTGAAGAAGCCGGTGGTGGGATTCATCGCCGGACAGACGGCTCCACCGGGACGCAGGATGGGGCACGCGGGCGCGATCATCTCCGGCGGGCAGGGTACAGCGGCCGAAAAGATGAAGGCGCTCAAGGCGGCCGGGATCCATGTGGTGGAGACGCCGGCGGCGATTGGGGAGACTGTGGCGCGGGCGATCGGGAAGTAGTGGAGCAGACGGCAGCCAGTAGCGGGTAACAGCGGCAAGGATCCCGGTGTGGCTTACTGCCGAGGCAGACGAGCTTCCAGGGCTGCGCGGCGTTCGCGGATATCGATGGCGAAATCGAGCTTTTGCCCGAGGCTCCTGACCATCTCCTGGGTTTCCGCATCGCCGCTCCGAATCTCGGCTTTCAGGCTCTCATCCCGCAATTTCAGTTCTGCGCGAAGCATTTCGTCGCGCAGCTGCAACTCCTTTTGAAGACTGTCGGTTCGCAGGTGCATCTCGGTGCGAAGCGAGTCCACCGAGGTGCGAAGAGCCTTCACCTCGGGGACGAGAATGTCCTGGGCGATTTCACGGAGGGAGTCGACGATCGTTTTGGCGGAAGCGGCCATCACTTGAATCCGATGATAACTCAGGCTGGGAAAGAGGCCTGCAATACACTGGTAACGTGACATTACTTTCAGGAGAAGAAGCCGTTGAGCCAGCGTACGTTCAGCATTATTAAGCCGGATGCAATGCGGAAGGGCTATGCCGGGGGGATTCTCGGAGAGATTGAGAAGG
>Ga0335072_10016626_pt1 | contig 10426 bp, 10 predicted proteins | sample Lox_Sample_21_FD_206725 | JGI IMG/M metagenome (GOLD analysis project Ga0335072, IMG submission 206725) | Soil microbial communities from Loxahatchee National Wildlife Refuge, Florida, United States - Lox_Sample_2.1 | ecosystem: Environmental > Terrestrial > Soil > Wetlands | place: USA... | reverse complement strand
CGTTGCCGGTCGACGATGAGGCCAACGAACTGCTGACGCGCAGCGCACTCGCGCTGCTAATCGCGATGCTACTCGATCAGCAGGTCCCGTTGGAACGGGCGTTCAGCGCGCCGCGTGATTTGTGGGCGCGACTCGGGCACGAGCCGACCGCCGAGGAGCTGGCCGAGTACAACCCGGAGGAGCTGGTGGTGAAGTTCGGCGAGCGGCCGGCCCTGCACCGGTTCCCCAAGGCGATGGCGGCCCGGACCCAGGACCTGGCCCAGCTCATCGTCTCAACCTACGGCGGGGACCCGGCCGCGATCTGGACGACCGCCACCTCGGGGGCGGAGCTGCTGACGCGGGTGGGGGCGCTGCCGGGGTTCGGCGAGCAGAAGGCGAAGATCTTCGTGGCCCTGCTCGGCAAGCAGCTCGGCGTGCGGCCGCCCGGATGGCGAGAAGCCGCGGGTGCTTTTGGCGCGGACGGGTCATACCTGTCGGTAGCGGACATCGTCGACGACGAATCGCTCGGCCGGGTCCGCTCCTACAAGCAGGCGCTGAAGGCCGCCGCCAAGGCGAGGGCGGCCGGGTAGACCGTCCGCCAAGGGCGCTCCCGCCGCCCCCGGCGGCCCTGATCAGAAGGCGAGCGTCCCGGCATTGAAGTAGTCACTGGACATCGGGACGTGCAGCGGCGTGAACTTGCCCGCCGCAAGCACGCCGACCTCGTAGTCGGTGGTGGCCCGGGTCTCGACAATGCGCTCGGCCGCTATCACTCCGATCGCGGTACCGTCGGTCCCGGCCCACACCACGTCCGCCTCTCCGCTGAAACAAGCGCCCCGGTAGCGGTAGAGGACGCGAGTCAGCTTCCCGGAGGCGGTCGAGTACAGGTTGAACTGGAGTTCTTGCTGGCTGCATCCGTGCGTGCCGGTGGTCTCGGTGCCGCAGACGATCGTCCGCCCGTCGGACGCGAGCAGCAGGGACAGGCAGTTGTCGTCCTTATCGGGGTCGGGTATCGCGAGAACCGGCCGACTGTCCTTGAGCAGGCTGGTGCCCTTGTCCGTCACGTTGAGCGTCAGCTCGTAATCAGGCCAGGCAGCCGGGGGGAACATGAACGCGAGAGTTTGGCCGTCTGCCGTCCAGGTGAGGCCGGCCTCGTTCTCGGAGCCGCCTGGCACGCTGGTGGAGATCTTTCCTTCTGACGCCGTCCAGGCGCGCAGCGGCTTCCCGGTGACCAGCGAGAACGTCCGCAGAGTGAACGGCCCGACCGCGCTCTGGGCACTATAAGGCTGGGACAGGACGGCGAGCGTGCCGGCGTCCGGTGAGAGCGCCAGCCCGACGACCCCGGCGGAGTTGACCGGCTGGACGATCGGCAGCTTCGTCAGCTCGGCCGGGTGCCGGGTCCCTGGCGCGATGCGGAGCTGGTACCACGTGTGCGTGGGCTGGGATTCCTGGTTCGGCTTGGCGGGTTCGGCATTGGAGGTGGCGTCGATGACGAACGTGCGGTCCTCCGCCGCGCCGGTCACCCCGGCGAAGCCGACGTGCGGGGGCGTCTTGACCGTGCCCAGCACCTTGCCTGTGCGGCTGTCACCCACGATCGCGTCTTGATAGCCAATTGCGGGATTCCAGTCGGCAAGCTGCACGTAGTACCGGGGGATGGCGGTGGCGGCCGGATTGGCGGCGGGCGCGGTCGGTGCCTGCGTCGGACCTCGGTTGTCACGCACGGCCACCAGCGTGACGGCCAACGCGATCACGGCCACTGCGGCGGTCAGCGGGATCAGCCAGCCGCGCCCGGGGCGGGGCTGGCGCGGCGGGGAGACCCGGCCTGGCTGCTCCGGAGGCAGGGTGAGCGGGCGAACCTGGCGCATGGTGCCGGAGAGCGCGTCGGTGGTGGCGCGGAGCCGGTCTTCGACGGTCACGATTCCTCCTTGAGGATGCGGGCCAGGGTGGCGACGCCACGGGATGAGGCGGACTTCACGGTGCCCCGGCTGATGTTCATGGCCTGGGCGACCTCGTGTTCCGGGAGGCCGAGGCAGTGCCGCAGCACGACCGCCTCGCGCTGCCGGGCCGGCAGGCGGCGCAGCGCCGCCAGGACCTCGCGGTGCTCCTCGCCGAGCAGGGCGAGGGCCTCGGCCGACTCGGCGTCCGGTTCCAGGTAGGACGGGGGTCGCCGGGATCGCTTGCGCAGCACCGTGCGGCAGCCGTTGAGCACGCTTGACCGGACGTAGGTCAGCGCCTTGCCCGGGTCGGCCAGGCTCCCCCAACGGCGGTAGAGGCCGAGGAAGGCGTCTTGCACCACATCCTCGGCCGCCTGCTGGTCGGCCAGCATCAGCATTGCCAGCCGGACCAGGCCGGTCGCGTACGCCTGGTACAGCGCGGTCACCTGACCGGCCGGGGAACCGGCGAGGGCCGGCGGCGCGTCCGTATCCGTAAGGGGGTCCATATTTAAGAGACGTGGCCGCCGCCGGGAGGTTGCCTCCCGCAAGCCGTCCGCATTGGCGCCGTGGGCCACGGCGCCAGGCCAGTGGGCTAGGCGGGGATGACGAGGGCGGCGGCGGCGATGACGGCGGCGGCGGCCAGCACCCGGAGCAGGGACGCGCCCGCGCCGGGGGTGGCGGCGGGGATCATCGCGAATCCGGCCGCCAGCGCGAGCAGGCAGGCGCCGATGGCCAGCAGCTTCGCGTGGCGGCGAAGCATCCGGGCCGGGTCGGCCCCCGTCTCGGCGATGTGGGTGATCAGCAGGTACGCGGTCAGGCCGGCGCCGAGCGCGGCGGTCGGCCAGGGCCGCCCGGGGTGCTGCACCTGGAGCCAGAGCACGGCCGCGACCGCGATCTCCTCCCAGGCGAGCGTGCGCAGCAGGGCCAGGAAGTTCAGCCAGCTCCGCATCCAGCCCGAGAGCAGGTAGGCGTCGTCGGGCTCGGGGACGTCGGCCAGGGCGAGCCGCAGGCCGCCCGCGGTCACCGCGATGATCGCGACGATCAGGGCCACCTCGGGCCAGCCGCCGTGCCCGGGCGGCGCCGCCGACCACGCGACGCACGCGGCGCCGAGCAGCACGGCGGCCAGTCGCGGGCCGGCCACCGAGAGCAGGCTGCCGCGCGCGGTGGCGGCCGCGCCCGGGGCCGCCGCGGCGGCGTCGTCGATGGCGGTCATGGGGCGCTCACCTGGTCTCCTTGCTCGGCGCTGGCGTCACGTGGCGGTGGGACGGGGCCGGCTGGGGTGTCATCGGCGGGTCACCAGGGGGCGGCGGGTGTAGGGGGCGAGCGGGAGGTCGAGCGGGGTAACGCCGTCCCAGGCGACGACGGGGACGCCGAGCTCGCGCAGCGAGAAGCGGATCGCGTCCTGCTCGAGGGTCCAGATCCGGCGGGCGGCGCTGTCGGCGAAGGCGCGCCGACGGGGCGGCTCGGCGTTGAGCACGTCCACCACGATCAGTGAGAAGCCGCGCTCGCGCATATCGCGCAGCGACTCGACGAACCGGCCGTCGAGCAGCGGCGAGAACGCGACCACGAGCGCGCCGGGCGGCAGCGCGGCCCGCGGCAGGCGGCTGAAGACGGCGCCGCGAGCGAACCCGGTGTCGGACTGCAGCAGCGCGTCGACGATCCGGTAGAACTGGCGGCGGCCCAGCGACGGGGCCAGCCAGTGCGCGCCGCCCCACTGGTAGCTGATCACGCCGACCCGGTCCCGCGCGGCCAGGTAGGCCCGGGCGGCGCCGGACGCGCCGCGCAGCCCCAGGTCGAGTGCGGACCGGCCGGGCTCGCCGACGTCCGAGGTCGCGTCCACCAGCAGCACCACATCCTGGGAGCGCTCGGCCGCGAACGTGTTCACCTGCAGCCGGCCGAGACGGGTGGAGGCGGCCCAGTTGATCGCCCGCTGCCGGTCGCCAGGCACGTACTCGCGGACGCCGGTGAACTCGGTGCCGTCGCCGGGCACCCGGGCCCGGTGCTCGCCCAGCCGGTTCGGCAGCTTGGACAAGACGACCTCGGTCCGCTGCAGGGCCGGGGCCGGGTAGCAGTCGATGGCGGGGAGGGCGAGCGCGACCCGGCCTTCGGCCAGCCGCCAGTGGTCATGGAGGGTGAGGGTGACGGTGCCGAGCTTCCGCTTGCCCCAGCGCTCGATCGCGAACGTGAACCGGGCCGCCTGGCCGTTGACGGCGGTCGCGCTGCCCGGTTCGACGCCGCGACCGGGCTCGAGCGCCCACCGGGCGTCGAAGCGGGCGCCGCTCGAGCCTCCGGCGGCCCCGAGAGTCCCTGGTACCCCAGCTTCCGCGGCAACTCCGGCAGTCTCGCCCGCACCGGACACAACGACGTCGACCGCCGCCGGCTCGCCCTCGTAGATGCGGGTCGAGGTGAGGCCGACCCGGACGGTGAGCCGTCCGGGCAGGCCGCCGCGGGTCGCGCGGCCCGCGCCGAGCAGCAGCAGGGCGGGGGCGGCGAGGCCGGCCAGCTCGGGTCGGCGGAAGACCACCGCGAGCAGCAGCCCGCCAGCAGCCAGCGTCAGCAGGCGGCGGGCATGCCGCGACGGTCGCCACCGGATCGCGATCTCGTCCGCCCGTACCTGGGACGACGGTCCGAGGTGGCCCGGGGCGGAGGTCGGGTCCGGCGGGTCAAGAGACGCCGGGGTCCGTTCGATATGAGCGATTTTGATCACCCGGCGACGGCGCCGGCCCGGGCACCGCCCGCGCCGGAGCGGACGGTCGGATCGGTGCGCGGGGTGGGGACGGCCGCCAGCAGCCGCGCGACCACGTCGTCGGCCGAAACCTGACGGACCCAGAGCTCGGGGCGGAGCGTGATCCGGTGCGCCAGGGCGGGCACGGCGACCTGCTTGATGTCGTCGGGGACGACGTAGTCGCGCTGGTGCAGCAGCGCCTGGCCGCGGGCGAGCTGGACCAGCGCGAGGCCGCCGCGGGGGCTGGCGCCGACCTGGATCTGCGGGTCCTTGCGGGTCGCGGCGACGATCGCGATCACGTAGTCGAGCAGATCGTCGCTGATCTCGACCCGTTCGAGCGACTCGCGCATCGCGAGCAGGCCCGCGGCGTCGGTGACCGGGGTGAGCGCGACCGCCTCCTGGGCCCGGTCGACCCGCCTGCGCAGCATGTCGGTCTCGTCGCTGGAGGTCAGATAGCCGAGGCGCAGCCGCATCAGGAACCGGTCAAGCTGGGCTTCCGGCAGCTCGTAGGTGCCCTCGTACTCGATCGGGTTGTCGGTCGCGAGCACCACGAACGGCTCGGGCAGCCGCCGCGACTTCCCGTCGACGCTGACCTGGCCCTCGCCCATCGCCTCAAGCAGCGCGGCCTGGGTCTTGGGCGGCGTGCGGTTGATCTCGTCGGCCAGCAGCAGCTGGGTGAAGACCGGGCCCGGGCGGAAGACCATCTCCCCGTTGCGCTGGTCGTACAGCGGCGCGCCGACCACGTCCGACGGGAGCAGGTCGGGGGTGAACTGGATGCGGGCGAAGTCGAGGCCGAGCACGCTCGCGAACGATCGCGCGATGAGCGTCTTGCCCAGGCCCGGCAGGTCCTCGAGGAGCACGTGGCCGCCGGCCAGGATGCCAATCAGCACCAGCTCGAGGGTGCGCCGGCGGCCGACCACGGCCTTGTCGAGCTCGTCGAGGATCGCGGCGGCCTGCCGCGCGGTCTGTTCCGGAGTCACAGCTGCTCCAATCGGGTGATCAGGCGGGCGAGGGTATGGCGGGGGATGCCTTGTCGCAGCCTGGATCGTTCGTCGCCGGCGACGGCCTGCCCTGGATCGATCCAGGCCCAGAGGGATTCGTCGGCGCGGGTGCGGCAGAACGCCCGGCGGGCCGACTCGGGCTCGGTGTAGAGGTTGACGCCGTGGCCCTCGGCCAGCCGGGCGGCGAGGATGTGCTCGAGGACCGGGCGCAGGTCCGACTCGTACAGCGGGCGGCTGGTGAGGCTGGTGGCGACGATGAACCGGCGCTGGCTGTAGCCGAAGATCGCGCGCGCCGTCTGCTTGTCCTTGGCCCGGCGGGAGGTCTGCGCGGCCGACCTGGGCAGGGCGACGCGGAGCACCAGCAGGGCGAGCACGGCGGCCCCGACGGCGACGACGACCGGGCCCGGCCAGCCGGACACGGCCGCGCCCGCCAGGGCGGCGACGGCGACGGTGATCGCCGCGATGACCAGCTCGGGGGTCGCGTCGCGCCAGCGGCTGGCGGCGGCGTCGCCGACGACGCCGTCGCTGCGGCGGCGGTTGCCGCCGCTGCTGCCGCTGGTGCGGTTGCTGTCGTTGCTGCCGGGGCCTAGGGGGGTGGCGGTCATACCCAGCCGCCCCGCGCGGTCGGGGTGGCGGGCTTGGTCGGGGTGGCGGGCGCGGTCGGGGTGGCGGGCGCGGTCGGGGTGGCGGGCGCGGTCGGCGTGGGCGGCCCCTGGGGCGGCTCGGCGGCCAGCTCGGCGGCGAGCTCGTCGAGCGCGGCGCTGGCGGCGGCCCGCTGGCCGGCCGCGACCGGATGGGTGGAGAACCGGGCCTCGTAGAACAGCGCGGTCAGCCGGCCGGCGGCGGGACCTCGGACGGTTCCTGCCCCGACGGCGCGGGCGAGCAGCTCGTCCGGGGTGTCGGCCACGGTGCGGCTGGTGCCCCGGTCGGCCAGGCTGCGCTCCATCGCCACATAGCAGGCGATGATCGCGGCCCGGGCGTCGCTGATCTCGGCCAGCGCGGCGCGCCCCGACTCCACCGCCTCCCGCAGCTCGTCGGCCCCCGCGTCCACGATGACCAGCGGCGCGGCCGGCCGGCGGAGCCGGGAGGACCACCAGATGCTGATCGCCACCGCCGCCACGAGCGCGACCACGAGGAGACCGTAGAGAACCGGGGCCCACGGGATGTGCAGCGACCAGCCACCGCCTGATGAAGCCGCAGGCGGCGGCGTCCTCAGCTTGGGCTTGACCGGCGCAGGCGACGTCGGCAGTTTTCCCGTGCTGAGAAAGTGCAGGTGGAGGTCGGTGATGAGGACCACCGCGACCGCGATCATGGACCCGCCGAGCAGCCACTTGAGCGCGAACCTGAGCGCGGCCGACGGCTCGATCTCGGGGTCCTCGCCGGTGTACGGCCGCCGCTCGGCCGCCCGCCTGGCGACCGCGTCGCGGCGGAGCGTGACGGTCAGCAGGGCGGCGAGGATGACCTCGAGCGCGAGCCCGATCGCGACGCCATCCGCCTTCAGCGGCCCGTTCCAGCGCGGGGCGGAGACCTCGCCGCGCAGCCCCGCGACGATCAGGATGACCAGCAGCACCAGCGGAAGCAGGCGGGCGATCTGCTGCCTGGCTGTCATGGCGGGCGGCTCCTAGCCGGGGCGGGCGCTAACCGGTACTGGGTGATTCTGTGGCAAACCTTACCCGGCAGGAGGGACTACGGGATCAGCACGATCTTGCCTCGGATGTGGCCCTTGGCGAGCTGGGTGTAGGCGGTCGCGACCTCGGCCAGCGGGTAGGTCCGGGCGATGGGCAGCTCGAGTTCCTTGGCCGCGATCAGCCCGGCCAGCTTCTCGAGGGTCGCGGCGCTCGCGCCGGCGGCGTTGCCCTCGGCCTTGACGCCGTACTTGGCCACCGCGTCGAACCGGACGACGGTGTCGATGCGCTCCGGGCTGACCGCGAGGTCGTTCAGGGCCAGCTCCACGTAGTCGCCGCCGTAGGTGTCGAGGAACGCGTCGACGTGCGTCTTGGCCTGCTCGCTGATCCGGTCGGCGACGCCGTCGCCGTACGCGACCGGGAGCACGTCGTGGCGCTTGAGCCAGTCGTGGTTGGACGGGCCCGCCAGGCCGATCACGGTCGCCCCCGCGCGCTTGGCGAGCTGGACCGCGAGCGAGCCCACGCCGCCGGCCGCCCCGGCTACGACGACGGTGTCGCCCGGCTTGACGTCGACCGCGCGGACCATGGCCCAGGCGGTGAAGCCGGCCACCGGGATCGCGCCGGCCACCTCCCAGGGCAGGCCGGACGGCCGCGGCGCGAGGTCGCCGGCGCCCGCGACCACGTACTCGGCCTGACTTGACCTGGTATCGACCCAGCCGATGACCTCGTCCCGCTCGGCGACGGCGGTCACCCCCGGTCCGAGGCGTTCCACCACGCCCGCGAAGTCGCTGCCTTGTCCGGACGGGAACGTGGCGGGCCAGAGCTCGTGCATCGCGCCCTCGCGGATCTTCGCCTCGCCCGGGTTGATGCCCGCGGCCTTGACCCGGATGAGGACCTGACCAGGACCCGCCTCGGGGATCGGGACGTCGCGGACGCCGAGCACAGCCACCGGGCCGTATTCGTCGAACCGTACCGCCTTCATCGTCGCCTCCGGTCGTCGCTCCGACTGCTGTCCCTTGCTGCTGTGGCTAACCCTAGCCAGCGGCCTGTTATGCCGGCCGGGCGCGTCCGGCACGGCAGGTTCCGGACACGGGCGGGACCAATTTGCTGCACTATTGAGCGCTGTGATCGCTCTTCTACTGCGGGCCTTCCGCGTCCCTCACCGGCGGCAGGTGATCGTGCTGCTCGGCTCCGTCGCTGGCGTCGTGCTGCTCGGCGCCGGGCTGTTCGCGCTGGCCGAGGACCTGCCCTACACCACCGGCCTGTACTGGGCGGTTACCACCGCCACCACGGTCGGGTACGGCGACATCACGCCGCACAACCCCGTCGGGCGGCTCATCGCCTCGCTCGTCATGCTCACCGCGATCCCGCTGCTCGCGGGGGCGTTCGCGATCGTCTCGGGAGCGGCCGCGGCCGCCGGAATCCGGAGGGTTCTCAACATGCGCAGCCAGTTCCCTGACGGGACCTACCGCCTCATCGTCGGCATGTCGCCGACGGTGCCCGCGATCCTCGACGAACTGGCGGGCGCGGGGATCCCGGTGGTGCACGTGGCCGACGTCGATCCCGCGGCGGCGCGCTCGGGCGTGCACGTGGTCCGCGGTAACCCGACCGACGAGGCCGTGATCGCCCGGGCCCGGCCGGCCGGCGCCGAGCAGGCGCTGATCACCGGCACCAGCGACGGGGACGTGCTGGTCAGCGCCGTGCTGCTGCGCAAGCAGGCGCCCACGCTGACGATCACGGCGCTGGTCGACTCGCCGTCGGTGCGCGAGGCGCTGCACGACCTCGGCGTGCAGCAGACGGTGTCCGCCCACGAGCTGGTCTCGCGGGCGCTGGCGGCCGCCCTGGAGACCCCGCACGCGGGCGAGATGCTCGCCCAGCTCGTCGGCCAGCGCGACACGTTGGCGGAGGTGGACGCGGGCGCCGCCGCCGTCGGCAGGCCGCTGAGCGCGATCAGGACCGAGCGCCTGGGGCTAGTGCTCGGCCTGGTCAGGGACGGGGAGTTCAGCCTCGGGCTGACCGACGACCCGGTCATCGCGGCCGGGGACCGGCTGCTGGTGGCGGAGACCGGCCGCAAAGCGTAGCGGGAGACTCACCTCAGCTCGGGCAGCAGCGAGTCGGGCCGCTCTCGGCCTCGGCGCCGCCTGCTGAGCCGCCTGCTGAGACGAATGACGTAGCCGGACAGCATGCCGACCGCGGTCGCGTCGACGACCATCGCGACCAGCGTGTACCAGACCGCCCGGTCGCTTGTCATCAGCGTCGGGCTGAGAACGGCCCGCCAGACGGGAGCCTGCACGAGGAAGGCGCGGTCGAGCGGGACCTCGCCCGGCCAGACGGCCGGAAGGCCGCTGTCTTCGAGGATGCCCGCGGTGCTGGTCGAGCAGCCGTCCTTGTCGCAGTTCTGGAGATACGAGCGCGGCAGGAAGACCGCCGTGGACGTCGAATCGGTCAGGTACGCCACCGCGTTCACCTGATTCGACAGCGTCACCGCCGCGCATACCAGCGCGGCGACGCAGAAAACGGCGCGGGCGAGCCACTCCGGCAGGTCCTGCCTCCGCCTGGACTCCCGCCGCCGCACCGGTGTGAACGGCGCGTCGATGAACCCGGCGGTGTAGACGCCGCGGCGCCGCAGCCAGAGTGTGCCCGCGCCCACCAGACAGACGGCGGCCGCCCACACCACTAGGACCAGCGCGATGAAGTCCCCGTGCGCGCTGCTATCCGAGAACTCGGTACCGGGCCCGGTGCCACCGCAGAAGACGATCGCCCCAAGCGCGGCGATAGCGATCCAGGCCGGCCAGCGGCGGCGGCGGATTATCCGCTCGATGTCGGGGGGAAACCGACGACGTCGCGGTCCGTGGTACACGTGCGCCCCGGTCTGCTTCACAGCGTGATCATAGAGGTCGGCCGGGCGAAACCGGGCGAAATGCCGGCCACGGCCGACGGGGCCGCGACGGCCGACCGCCGTGGGCCACGGGGCGTCCTCGGCCTGACCACCCGCCCGGTCCGCGCGGTCGGCACGGACGGGACGGGTGGGGGGCCGGGGCGGTTACGGGTTCTGGTCGGGATCGGTGAAGGTGACCTGGAGGGTCCGCTCGTCGGTGCCGCGCACGACCCTCAGCTCGAGGGTGCCGCCGCGCGCCGCCGCGAGCGCGTCGAACAGGTCATCGG
>Ga0335072_10016625_pt1 | contig 10426 bp, 7 predicted proteins | sample Lox_Sample_21_FD_206725 | JGI IMG/M metagenome (GOLD analysis project Ga0335072, IMG submission 206725) | Soil microbial communities from Loxahatchee National Wildlife Refuge, Florida, United States - Lox_Sample_2.1 | ecosystem: Environmental > Terrestrial > Soil > Wetlands | place: USA: Florida... | reverse complement strand
CCGTTCACGGCGGGCAAGGGGGCTAGTACCTAGAACATCTAGGGTCGACGACGTGAAATCTAGCTCTTTCACGCTTCGGCAGGACTAGTGTTAATTGTGATGGCAATGCGCCTGGACCGTGAATTGTGACTTCGCTTGCAAATGTCAGTGCAAGTGATGCCAGCGGCTGAAAAATGCAGCGCAAGTTAAACCAGGGACAAAAGAAGTCAACCTAGATCGACTACGCACCGTCGGACGATTACAAGGAGCTAACATCCTACAGTAACGCACCGTTGATTGAAACCACCCATCGGTGCCATTGTGTAACCGGATTTCCGAAATTATGCTTTCCCCCGTGCGTGAATTAAGGGGTCCCAACCGGACCGCCGTCGCTGTTGGCCCCCATCGATCACTGCGAGTGCACCCCATGACGCGGCTTACTCCGCTGCACTCCGGCCCACTCGGGATACGGAACTTCCGGCTGCTCAGCTCCGGACAACTGGCTTCTACGATGGGCGACTACTGTTATGCGGTCGCCCTTCCCTGGCTTGTGCTATCGGCCCACGGCAGCGCCGTCCTGCTCGGTGGCGTGCTGGCCTGTTACGGCATACCGCGCGCCGCGCTGATCACGGTAGGCGGCTCACTGGCCGACCGGGTCGGGCCGCGCAAGCTCATGCTCTGCTCCGACACGGCCCGCTGCCTGCTGACGGTGGTGTTCGCGGCCTTCGCGGCCGCGCACGTCACCTCGCTGGTAGCGCTCGGGCCGGTCGCGGCGCTGCTCGGCGCGGGCTCGGCGATGTTCATGCCCGCCTCCTACGCGATCTTGCCGTCGCTCCTTCCCCAGCGGCAGTTGCAGGCGGGAAACGCCCTCTACAACGCGGCCATACAGGGCGGCACCCTGCTCGGCCCGGCCGTCGGCGGTGCCATCGTCGCCGCGGCTGGCCCGGCGCAGGCCTTTGGCCTCGACGCCGCCTCCTACGCCGTGTCCGCCTTGTCGCTGGCCATGATCAAGGAGGCCAGCGGGCACGGCGAGCGGCCCGCCCCGGGGACCCCCGGCTACACCGCCCCGGAGCGAATTACCGTCTGGACCCTGCTGGCGCGGGAACGGGTGCTCCAGCTCATCCTGGTGGTGCTGGTCGGGGCGAACTTCGCGGTGACCGCCTGCTTCGAGGTGGCCCTGCCCGTACTGTCGCATGCCCGGTTCGGGGCGGACGGGTACGGGGCGATCATGGCCTGCTTCGGCGCGGCCAGCATGGCCGGGACGCTGACGGCGGCCCGGGCGGGCGGGCTGTCGAAGCCAGCCGTGGTCAGTGCGTCGGTGTTCCTCATCGCGGCGCTGGCCGTAGCCTCGGTCCCGGCGGCCAGTGGGCTGCCCGGCGCGGCCGCCGCGATGTTCGTCTTCGGCCTGGTCGCCGGCTTTGGCAACGTCATCTTCGTGACGCTCATCCAGCGATGGGCGCCACCGGCCATGCTCGGACGGGTCATGGGGGTGGTCATGCTGGGATCGCTAGGCAGCTTCCCGCTCGCGACCGCGATCGCCGGCATGCTGGCCCACCGCCTCGGACCGTCCCCGGTTTTCGTGCTGTCGGGCCTGCTGCTGGCCCTGGCCATCATCGCTGGCCTCAGCCAGCGCCGCTTCCGGGCCTTCGGCGCCCCGTCGGCTCCCAGCTAACCGCCAGCTTGCGTCGCGGCAGGATAGTGCGACGTTTAGCCGCCGTTTCCGGTGGCAGACGTCGCTCTATCCTCCGCTAGGCGCTAGGACGGTAACGCCGCGCTTGAGTCGCGCAGGTAGGGCTCCCAGGCCGGCTCGCCGTCGAACTGGGCGCCAATCAGCCGCCAGTGCGCGCCGCGCGGCACGACGGGCTTGTTGAGCAGCTCCCAGCCCAGCTCCTCAAGCAGCCGGTCCGCCTTGCGGTGGTTGCACATCTGGCAGGAGGCCACGCAGTTCTCCCAGGTGTGCTGGCCGCCACGGCTGCGCGGGAGCACATGGTCAATCGTCGCGGCGGCCCGGCCGCAGTACGCGCACTTGTAGTTGTCCCTCCGCATCAGGGCAGCCCGCGTCAGGGGCACGCGGTTGCGCTGCGGGATGCGGACATATCTTCGCAGGCGGATCACCGACGGAGCGGCCACGGTGACGGTCGCCGAATGCAGCACCTGCCCGCCGCTGTCGTGGACGACCTCCGCCTTGCCGCAGAGCACTAGGCACACCGCTCGCCGCAGACCGACAGTCGTAAGCGGTTCATACGTGACGTTGAGCAGCAGCACACGTCGCACTGGCACCTCCGCGGGCACCTGTCGTGAGGCGCCGCTCGCATCACCAGGATCACAGGACAATCCCAGTGTGACCGAAGCCACGTGCCTCCGCCAACACCATTAACGATACCCGCCGAACCGAGGCTTCTAGGTTAATGGCCGGTAACGAGCTGGGGTTATCGTGTCGATCATGCGCCTTCCATACCCTGATCCACGACGGCTTGACCTCACCGAAGACCTCTTCGACCAGCGGGTACCCGACCCGTATCGCTGGCTGGAGGACACTGACAGCCAGGCGGCCAGCGAGTGGCTGGCCGCCCAACAGGCCCTGTGGAACAGCCAGGCCAGCGAGCTTCCGCTGCGGGAAAGGTTCGCCACGCGGGTGAGCGAACTGCTGCAGACTGGCTACGTTTCCCCGCCCGCCTGGCGTGGCACTTCCCGCTTCTTCACCCGCCGTGATCCGGGCCAGGAACATGGCGTGCTTTACGTAGCCACCGGCAACGGGACCGAAGGGGATTTTCCTGATAAGGCGGGGTTGCCAGCGAGCGGGGCACGGGTCCTGATAGACCCCATGGCCATTGACCCGTCGGGGCGGACGACGCTGGATCAGTGGCAGCCGGACAAGGAAGGCCGCCTGCTGGCCTACCAGCTCTCGGAGGGCGGTACCGAGGAGTCGCTGCTGCGCGTCCTCGACGTCGCCACGGGAGCGATCGTGGACGGGCCGATCGACCGGTGCCGTTACTCGGGAGTCGCCTGGCTGCCCGGCGGCAAGGCGTTCTACTACGTGCGACGGCTGCCCCCCGGCCAGGTTCCTGACGGCGAGGAGCAGTACCACCGTCGCGTCTACCTGCACGTCATCGGCACCGATCCAGAGGCCGACGCGCTCGTCTTCGGCGCGGGCCGGGACAAGACCTCCTACTACGGGATCAGCGTCAGCATGGACGGGCGCTGGCTGGTCATCTCCTCCTCCATCGGGACCGCGCCGCGCGATGACGTCTGGATCGCCGACCTGGCCGCTAGCGACCCGGCCCGGCCTGACTTCAAGGAGGTCACCGTCGGCCTGGACGCTCAGACGTCGCCGCGCCCGGGGCGGGACGGCCGCCTGTACGTCTTCACCGACCTGGACGCTCCCCGCGGGCGGCTGGCCATCACCGATCCGGCCGACCCCGGCCCGCAGGCCTGGCGGGACCTTGTCCCCCAGGACCCGGAGGCGGTGCTGCGCGGGTACGCGATCCTGGATCAAGGCGGCGTGCTGCTTTGCCGCTGGACGCGGCACGGGATCGGCGAGGTCACCGTGCACGACCTGGGCACCGGCGCCCGGCTCGCTGCCCTGGCGCTGCCGGGCATCGGGACCGTGGGCGGCATCGCCGAGCGACCCGAGGGCGGGGACGAGGCGTGGTTCTCCTACACCGACTACACCACGCCCGCGGTGGTGCTCCGCTACAGCGCCGCCACGGGTGTCCTGGACACCTACGCCACCCCGCCTGGCCACGCCGAACGACCGGTCGTCTCCGCCGCCCAGGTCACCTACCGGTCGCAGGACGGCACGCCGGTGCGGATGGTCGTGATCCAGCCGTCGGGCACGGGCGGGCAAGGGCCGGTGCCGACCATCCTGTACGGGTACGGCGGGTTCAACATCAGCATGACCCCGGGGTACTCGGCGAACATCCTGGCCTGGGTCGAGGCCGGGGGGGCCTACGCGGTAGCGGGCCTGCGCGGCGGCAGCGAGGAGGGCGAGGAGTGGCATCGCGCGGGGATGCTCGACCACAAGCAGAAGGTATTTGACGACTTCCACGCGGCGGCTGAGCACCTGATCGCCACCGGGGTCACCACCCCGGCCCAGCTGGCGGTCTGGGGCGGGTCGAACGGCGGGCTGCTGGTCGGCGCGGCCATTACCCAGCGCCCTGAGCTGTTCGCGGCCTGCGTCTGCTCGGCGCCGCTCCTTGACATGGTGCGGTACGAGAAGTTCGGCCTCGGTGAGACGTGGAATACCGAGTACGGGTCCGCTCGCGTGGCGGAGGAACTCCGGTGGCTGCTGGGCTACTCGCCCTACCACCGGGTATCTGACGGCCAGGCATACCCGTCAGTGCTCTTCACCGTCTTCACGAACGATACGAGGGTTCACCCAATGCACGCCTATAAGATGTGTGCGGCCCTTCAGCACGCGACATCGTCGTCACGCCCCGTGCTGATGCGGGCCGAGGGTCAGGTCGGCCACGGGGCGCGGGCGGTGTCGTTGTCGGCGGCACTGGCCGGCGACACCTTGGGGTTCGTGGCCCGTGAGACGGGCCTGCAGGTGTAATCCCATCGTCTCAGCGCATGCCCATATTTTCCTCAGCGTTAGGTGTCATAGTCCCTTCCATGGTTTCCACGCTCCGGGCCCGCAAGGGTGACGTCATTGCCGTAGGCGTGCTCGTGGGGCTGGCGATACTGGTATTCGGGCTGCCGGCGATGCTGGGCCGCCCGGTCCTGCCTGGCGATGACCTGACCCAGAACTACCCGCTCAGGGTCCTGGTCGGCCAGCAGATCCGGGCTGGGCAGCTGCCGGTCTTCGACCCGTACATCTGGAGCGGCGCGCCCCTGCTCGCTGGCTGGAACGCCGGGGCCGCCTACCCGCTGACCTGGCTGTTCGCGGTGCTGCCCGGCACGGCCGCGTGGAGCGCGGGACTGGTCCTCACGTTCGTGACCGCCGGCGTGGGAATGTTCGGCTTCCTGCGACTGGGACCCAGGCTGGGAACCGTGGCCTCCTTCGCCGGGGCACTGACGTTCGCGTTCGGCGGGGCGATGGCGGCGCAGGTCACGCATTTCGGCGTGGTTGCTGGGATGAGCTGGGTGCCACTGGCCCTGCTGGCCATCCACCGGCTGACGGCCCGGCCCGGCCCGGTCACCGCGGCCGATCCTGACGCGGCCGACCTCGACACTGCGGCCGACCCGGGTCAGGGTCAGGACGGGACCCGTGCCCGGCTGGCGTGGACGGGGCTACTGGGCCTGATGGTCGGGCTGATCATCCTGGCGGGCGAGCCTCGGTCGATCGCGGACGGCCTGGCGGTAGTTGGCCTTTACGCCCTGTGGCGGGTCGCCTGCCTGGGCCGTCGAAGCCTGCTGGCGGTGGGCTGGCTGGCCGGCGGGCTGGTGCTCGGGCTGCTGGTTGGCTCGGTGCAGGTGCTGCCGGGCCTGGCGGCGATCGACACCTCACAGCGGGCCGGATCGTCGCTCGCGCTGTTCAGCTCGGGTTCCCTGCCCGACCGCTGGCTGCTGCTTATGCTGGTCCCCGACCTGCTCGGCGGGTCAGGGACGGGCGGCCAGCCCAGCTTCTTCGCCTCCTACAACCTGACCGAAGTCGACGGGTACATCGGCATCCTGCCGCTGGTCGCGGCGTTTGCCCTGCTGGCCCGGCTACCGTGGCGGGCCGCCCTGGGGCGCCGCGGTCACCGGGCAGGCTCGGCCGCCGAGTCCCGGCAGCCCGATCGGTTCCGGCTGGCCCGGCTTCCCGAGGTTCCCGAGTGGCTCGTCTGGCACTTGATGACCGTGGTCGGCGTGCTACTGGCGCTCGGCGGCAACACGCCCCTGGGCGGGCTGCTGGCTAAGCTGCCGTTCTTCGGGACACAGCGACTGCAGAGCCGCAACATCCTGGTCGCCGACCTAGCGCTCGCGGTCCTGCTGGCCTACTGGGCCGATCACCCATTCCCGGCCCGCGCGGCCCGGCCACAAGGCCTGGAGCGCCGCCGGTGGCTACGACGCCTTTCGCCGGAAGCCCTCTTCGGCGCGGTGCCAGCGGTGGGCGTCATCGCGGTGGCCGCGATCGGGATCACGGGAGGGGTGGCGCTGTTCAACTGGCTGGAGTCACCGACGGGCGCGCCGGTCGGCCTGGTGGGCGCGCTGCGGCTGTGGCTAATTCCGTTCCTCGTCCTCGGAGGGGCGGCGCTGGCCCTGGTGACCGCGGGCCAGTGGCTGTCAGGACGGGTGTTCGGGCGGCTGGTGGCCGGGTTTGTCGCGCTCGACATCATCGCCTTCAGCGCGCTGACCGTCGTGCAGATCACTCCGGCCACGGCCGCGGCCAGCGCGGCGCCGGCCCCGTCAGTGACTTCCTTCTCGTCGGCTGCCCCGGCCGCGCCGACCAGCGGGTCATCAGCAAGCAGCCAGGCGTCAACCAGCCTGGCTTCAGCCAACACTGCGTCTTCTGCGAACACGGCGTCTTCAGCGAACACTGCGTCTTCAGCGAACACGGCGTCTTCACCGAACACTGGGGCCGTCTCGGTCCCGCACCTGTCGGTGCGCCCTATTGCCAACCTCGGCTACCGGGGGCGGTTCGTGATCTACGATCCGGACCTGTACGACACGTCGGACCTGACCGTCCTTCAGCCGCCTGACCTCAACTCGCTGAGCCAGATCTCGTCGGTCCAGGGCTACACCTCGATCGTGGACGGCGGCTACGCGACGGCGACCGGATCGCACCAGGCCGACGGCGAGGGGCAGGACACGCTGTCACCCGCCGCGGTCTCCAACGGCACCCTCGACTCGCTCGACACGACGATCCTGCTTACGCTGCCGTCGTACGCGAACGGGGTCCTGAAGAACGTGCTGACCGCGCCGCACTGGGTCCTCGTCGGCTATGACGGCGGATTCGCGATCTACCACAACCAGCAGGCCCAGGGACCTCTGACCTTGCGGGCCGTGGCTGGTGGCACCGCCCAGGGATCGTCGATTACGGACGTCAGTGGCCTGCCAACCGAGCCAACGAGCGCGACAGTGACATCTCGTTCAGGGGTGGAAGTCGTTCGTTCTGTCGCGGATATACCGGGGTGGAGTGCGTCCTGGCAGCCTTCCGGCGGTGGGCAGGCGATAGGGCTTCCTGTCCAGGCGGACGGCGTGGTGCAGGCGGTCGACGTGCCCGCGGGCACCGGCGTGCTGACCTGGACGTACACGGCGCCGCACTTGCTGGCGGGACTAGTCCTTTCGCTGACCGGGGCCGGGGCGATCGCCGGGCTGCTGCTGGCGGCCGTCCTGGACTGGAACCTCGGCCTGGCCGGGCGGCGCGTGCTGGCGGCCAGCCATCCGCCCCGCCCGGCGCCGGCGGAGGGCGCCATAGAAGGAGTCTCCTGAGGGGACACGGACAAAGCGGGCGGTCCATTTCCTTACCGGTAGCCTTCGGGAGAGCGAATCCGACCCCCGGGAGGCTCGACCTTGGACCACACGCCGCCCACGCTGACCGGTATCTGCGGCAGTGACCCGGGCATCGCCTGCCGCCTGATGTGGGACGTGGCCCACAACGTCCGGGCCGCGCAGCTGACCGAGATCTACCTGTCCGGGCCGATTCACCTGATACTGCGGCTCGCGCTGGTCGTGGCGCTCGCGCTGATCATCCGGGGTCTCCTGCACCGGCTGATCAACCAGATCACCGAGCGCGCGGCGGTAACCCTGCTCCCTCAGTTCCGAGGCTCGCTGCCCGGTCACCGGCTGATCCACGTGCGCCTCGTCGCGGTCCGGCTGCTGCGGTGGCGCAAGCCCCGGACAGCTGCTACGCCTGGGGCGGCCGCTGCGGGTGAGGCGGCCGCTGCGGGTGAGGCGGCTGCTACGGCTGATGCTGCGGGTGAGGCGGGTGAGGCGGCTTCCCTTGCGACCCCGGTCGCGGCGGGCGCTGACACCGGAAAGACAGTTGTCAGCGAGACCGTCGCCGTCGCGGTTCAGGCCACGCCGGCCGGGGCTACGACCGCTGAGGCGGCCGCGGGCGTCGAGGTCGCGATGGTCGCCGAGCGACGCCACCAGCGGGTCCGGGCGCTCGGGCAGATCCTGCGCAGTGCGGCCTCTGTGACGATCTTCGCCATCGCCGGGCTGGTCATGCTCGGAGACCTCGGCATCAACCTGGCCCCCCTGCTCGCGAGCGCCGGCGTGGCTGGGATCGCGATCGGCTTCGGCGCTCAGAACCTGGTCCGTGACTACCTGACCGGCATCTTCATCCTGCTCGAGGACCAGTACGGCGTGGGTGACGCCATCAGCGTGGGGAAGGTCACCGGGACCGTGGAGACCATGACGCTGCGCATCACCCGGCTGCGCGACATCAACGGGATCGTCTGGCACATACGCAACGGCACCATTGACCGGGTCGGCAACCAGTCCCAGGGCTGGGCACGGGCGGTCGTCGACTTCCCCGTGCCCTACACCGCAGACCTTGGCACCATCCGGGCGATCCTCGACGGGGTAGCCGACAGCGCATGGAACGACCCGGCGCTGCGGGCCTTCATGCTGGAGAAGCCCGAGATCTGGGGGGCGCAGGACGTGTCAAGTACCGAGGTCACCATGCGGATGGTGGCGCGGACCGCGCCGCTGCGGCAATGGGAGACCGAGCGGGAGATACGCGGCCGGGTCAAGACCGCGCTCGACGCGGCGGGCATCTCCCCGGTGCCGGCGGCCGAGGCAGGCGGCTAGGGTGGGGGATGCCATGACTGAGAACTCCGTGCCAGCCAACAGCAGCAGGCCCGCGCCCACTACCTTCTACGAGGCCGTGGGCGGCGAGGAGACGTTCACCCGGCTGGTCCACCGGTTTTACCAGGAGGTCGCGGCCGACCCCGAACTGCGGCCGGTCTACCCGACCAAGGACCTCGGGCCCGCGGAAGAGCACCTGCGCCTCTTCCTTATCCAGTACTGGGGCGGGCCATCGGCCTACCACGAGCTGCGAGGACATCCTCGGCTGCGGATGAGGCACGTACCGTTCCGGATCGGGGAACGCGAGCGGGACCTGTGGCTGACCCACATGCGGACCGCCCTCGATGAGATCGAGCTGCCCGACGTGCTCGACGCGCAGCTGTGGGACTACCTGGTGATGGCGGCGCACAGCCTGGTCAACTGGGTGCCGGAAGGACCAGATAGCGGCGGCCGCACCGAGATGGGCATCCAGCCGGCCTAGAGCTCGAGCGGCCGGTCCTCGGGCCAGCCCGCGATCACCTGGACGGAGCCGTCGGCCGCCACCAGGCGTGCTGGCAGGCCCAGGCTGGCCAGCCAGCCAGGGGCATACCGGCCCCTGATGATCGCGGCGGTAGCGGCGGCGTTGGCGTCAGCGCAGCTCGCGGCGGCCACCGAGGCAGTACGCCAGACGGGCGCGGCCGGCAGCGCGGTGCGCGGATCCAGGATGTGGTGCAGCACGTCACCGCCCCGTCGCCAGCTGCGCGCCGCGATCGACGACGTCGCCACGCCCCCGTCACGGATCGAGATCACCGTGCCCGGGCCGCCGCCGACGTCCCTGACGCCGATCCGCCAGCCATCGCCCGGCGGCTCGCCCGCCACGGACGTGTCGCCGCCCAGGCTGACGAGGACACCGCAGTCCAGCTCCTTGGCGATCCGGTCGGCGGCGCGGTCGGCGGCCCAGCCCGCGGCGGTCGCGCCCAGGTCCAGTTGCAGGCCCGCCGGGAGTCGCAGCCGCCTGGTCGCCGGGTCAAGGTCGATGACCTGCCATCCGGGAACGTAGAGTGCGGCCAGCTGGACCGCGGCCGCGGTCGGTGGCACCTGCCCGAAGTCGCGGTCGTAGCCCAGGGCCTGCAGCGCCGACCCGACGGTCGGGTCGACGTCGCCGTCGGTCAGCCGGGCCGCCCGCAGTGCCACCGCGATCGCCTCGGCCAGCAGGGGACTGACCGTCACGGTGCACATACCGGCGGCGTCGCCTGGTGCCCGTGCGATCCTGGTTACCTCGGAGTCGGGGCGGAACCTGCTGCAGGCCGCGTCCAGTTCGGCCAGTTCGGCGGCCAGCATCTGCCGGGCCTCATCGATCGCGTCAGGGACCGTGACGCCAAGCTGAACGAGCATGCCAAGCGCCTGCCACGCGGTGACGGCCGTCGGCTCAGAATCCGGAATCTGTATCACCTGAGGAGCTGACTGGGGGTCTGTTAACAGCGTACGCTCTATCCCCCGGTGGGCGACCCCCCGTACCCCCCGATCCGGGCACTGTGCTTGCCCGGGGGGACGACCCCCGTACCCCCCGATCCGGGCACTGTGCTTGCCCGGGGGGACTACCCCCCGTACCCCCCGATCCGGGCGCCTTCGCGCGCCGCCTTCCCTCGCTCACGCTCCTCGTACCTCGGAGCTACCGCTCAGTCCAGGCGGCGCTGGCGCCCTCCTCAGTAACCCCGGGGGGGGCGACTGGCCGTCGCCTTTCTCACCTGGTCATAGTGGGGTAGCCGTTGTGTTCCGGTTGCTGCGATCA
>Ga0335072_10016624_pt1 | contig 10426 bp, 10 predicted proteins | sample Lox_Sample_21_FD_206725 | JGI IMG/M metagenome (GOLD analysis project Ga0335072, IMG submission 206725) | Soil microbial communities from Loxahatchee National Wildlife Refuge, Florida, United States - Lox_Sample_2.1 | ecosystem: Environmental > Terrestrial > Soil > Wetlands | place: USA... | reverse complement strand
CAGGGCGCGCGCCGAAGTCACTTCCGCTTCGGCGATTCCCATGCGGGCATTCAACGCGTCAACGAGCGCGCGCTCGATTTCGCGGAGCAGCTCGGTACGGCCGTGACTCACGATCAGGTGAATGAAGTTCGCGACGTTCTCATCGAGACGCATGCGGCCGGCAAGGGCCTGAATCACCTTTTGCTTCACCGAAATATCGATGGCGGGGCTTTCGAGAAAGTTTCGCAGATCGGCGACGCTATAAAAGGCTTCCACGAAGCTCGCGAAATCGGCCCTGACGCGCTGTGCGCCGCTTTTTTCGATTGCCACATCAGCCATGGCGGCTGCGTAACGGCGTGCGAGCGCTTCGCTCAATTGCCGCTCCCCTCGAGCGATTCCACAAAGGCGCTGAACACGGCGGCTTCGGCCGCGGGAGTCATGTGCTGGCGGAGCAGCACTTCGGCGCGTTCGACGGCGAGGCGTCCGGCGAAGGCTCGCAGTTCGAGGCGGGCCGCATGTTCGGCGGCGGCGATTTCGGCGTGCCCGGTGCGCTCGATATGCTGCGCTTCCTGTTTTGCTACAGCGCGGAGCCGCTGCGCTTCGGCTTCATTGGCGCGGCTTGCCTGCGTGCGGAGTTGCGCGACCTCTTCGTCGATGTGGGACAGCTTTTCCTGCACGGCGCGACGCTGATTTTCGGCAGCCTCGCGAGCGCGCTTGCCTTCGGCAATCTTCTGAGAGATCTCCTGGGAGTGCTTGCGGAAGTAGGGGCCTGCCTTCGAAAAACCCCAGGCGATAACGCCGAATGCGATGGCGAAATTGATCCAGCGGAAGGTCCAGCCGGCGGCGGTCGTGGTGGCATCGCCGGATCCCTGAGCGAAGATAGGCGCCGCGAGCAGCGCAACGATCGCGATCCCACCAAGCACGCGTGCGGCAGAGCGGAGGGCGGCGTATGAGCGACCGTTCACTGCACCACCCCGCGGACTCGCGACGGCGCCTCTAGGATGTTACGGGCGATTTCCGCGGCGAGCTCCGGCGCCTGACGCTCGATTTCCGCCTTTGCCACAGCGACTTCGGCCGCGATCTTTTTCTTCGCGGCGGTGACTTCGTCTTGCACGCGGCTGCGCATGGCCTGCAACAGCCGAGCGCGCTCATCGAGCACGAGTTGCCGAGCCCTTTCCTGCTCTTCAAAGATTCCGGCGCGAGCCTTGTTTATCGCCTCGTGGTAGGCGTTCAGTTCGTTTTTGGCTTCCGCCTCGACGGCGGCCGCTTCGGCGCGCGCACCCTCGATGCGCGCCGTCCTTTCGGCCATCGCCTTCTGGATCGGAGTGAAGAACGCCCAGCGCAGGAAGACGTAAAAAAGGAGAACGACAACGACCGTGGGCACAGAATCAAGAAACAGTTCGCCGAGCTGGTGCAGAATTTCCATCGCCGGTAGAACTTACTTAGCAGCTGCTCCCATTTTTGTTCGAATCGGTGCGAAGTTTTCGCACCCGGACGCACACGAGGCCACCAAAGAGACCTGATTATCGCAGACGATAGGGTGTGCGTCAACGAGGTACGAGAGACCGGGGCGATACAGCGCGATGATAAGTTTTAAGTATCGCGCGTGATCATTTTTTGCCGGTCTCTTTCGGCACTCGATCCGATTGAATAGGCGTCGAAGCCGCTTTATAAGGTTTGTCAGGCACCTATGGGCCGGGACAATCTGCGAGACTGATACTCATGGAACCTTTAAGGCGCCCCAGGCAATCGACGCGAGCCAGGCAGAGCGTGATTCCACTGCTGATCGCGCTGGCCTTTGTGATCGCGGCGATACTCTATCTGGCGAGGGAATCGCATTCGCCGCCCCCTTCGACTCCGCCACCGGGCTCCCAGAACGGGCGTGTGGGCCCTATGGATATTTACCCGATCGAGTCGCTTACGCCGGGAGCGATCAATCTTGGGGTGACACAGGCGAACATCGAAGAGACGATTTGCAATCCGCATTGGTCTACACGGTCCGAGCGCCCTCCCGAGGAGTACACCTACCGGTTAAAGCGCGAACAGATGGTCGAATACCACCTGGCAGATGCCGAAACACGCGACTACGAAGAGGACCATCTGATTCCGCTGGAGCTGGGAGGAAGCCCAACGGACCCGAAGAACCTGTGGCCGGAGGCATATTCGACCTCGATTCCGGACGGCGGCGCGAAGTACAAAGACAAGGTGGAGAATTATCTGCACGATCAGGTTTGCGCAGGCGGGATGTCTTTGGCAGATGCGCAGCAGCGGATCGCTACGGACTGGTATCGCGTCTACGTTTCATCGGTGCGGTAAGTTCCACCGCTAACGCACGACGCCGACCGCTGACGGCGGCGCAGGTGCAGCGGCGGCGATCGGGTAACCTCGCCACAGATATTCGAGGGCTTCGGCCAGAGTTTGCTGCTTGACGCTGCGGTCCGTGTGGCCTGCATTGCGCGCGAAGACGAACTGGTAATGGTAGCCTTTTGCGGCAAGCACCTTGGCCATGTCTTCGTTGGCGACCACCCAGTCGTGCATTCCGTCGCGCATCGCGTTGGGATTGTAATTGTCGCGGTCGCCCACTTCGAGCCAGATGCGAATCGGTTTTCGCGGGCTATCGGGGATCAGATGCTCGTGAAATTCCCAGGCGCCGTGCGGTGCTTCGGGGTTATAGGGCCACTGCTGGTTTACGTAGGTTCCTGAATAGGTGAGGACGCGGTGATACCACTCAGGGTGGTACCAGGCCATGATCAATGCGCACGAGCCGCCGGAGCTGCCGCCCATTGTGGCGCGGCCGTCGGGATCATTCGTCAGCTTTACATTGAATTTCGATTCGACCAGCGGCAGGACTTCTTTCTGCACCCATTCGGCATAGAGGCCGGACATGGTGTCGTATTCGAGGCCGCGCTCGCTGCCTTGGGCGTCACCGCTGCCATTGCCGATGGAGATGGCGATCATTACAGGGACCTTTTTTTCTGCGATCAGGTTGTCCAGCACGGTGAAGAGCATTTGATCGGGGCCGTCTGCGCCGACGATGAAAGGCGCGGCTGTGCCAGGCGTGTATTGGGCGGGCACATAAACGGCGACTTTGCGCGTGTATGGCGCAGGGTGGCTGGTGGTGACGATGAGCTTCGCCGGGTCGTTGGGGTCGGGCGTGCCGAACGTGCCGGGATCGCGCGCGATGCCGGGGTAGATTTTGCTGTCGGTGGAGCTCATGGTGAAGTTGTAGACGGCGCCGTGCGGAACGCCGTCGCGAACCGTCATCTCAGGCGCGGGCGTGTGCGTTGGACCGATGATGAAGTTGCCGTCCGCATCCGGCGGAGGAACTTCGCCGTCGGGCAATTCTTTTGCTTTCACAAAACCGGGAGAGTCAGGGTCGCGGGTGGGAGGAGTGGGGCGCGCAGGAGCTGCGGCCTGGGCTGTGGGCGCTTGCGTGGCCTGCTGGGCGCCGGGGACGATGCCGACAGTTGCGAACGACGCCAAGATGATGACGGCAGATTTCAGATTCATAGCGTGAAGCTCCTGCGAAATTGCTTGCGCTAAGTTGCGCTTCCCCGCCGGGAAGATATCACAGACGGTTTGGTGTGGAGAAGCCGTGTTTAGCGTCACACTGTGTCCGTTCCCGCTCAGCACGGCGAACGATTTCGCGTGAACAGGCAGCGAACTAAGGCGCAAGCGGCTTCAAAATATCGGCGAGAAAATCGGCGTGCGCAGCGTCCCGGATAAGACGCGGGTACCTTTCGCGCGTGCCGTGCAGAAAGCCCGTACGTGAACGTAAACGGCGCTTGTAATTTCGGGCGATTGGGAATACATTCTCCGCCGGGATGAAGTTCATGGGGTGGGGAATGAGCATAAAACGATTCTTGTGGGCGGCCGTGCTCGCGATTGCTTTCGGTTGCGCCGCGCCGGTATTTCTTGCCGCGCGCGGACAAGCGGCGCAAGCTCCACAGGCTCCGGCGCAGCGCGTGCCGTCCACGGAGAGCCCCGCATCGCAAGCGCCTCCGCAGACGGCGACACCGCAGACTTATCCGCAAGCGGAGATCGATGTCGGGCAGGCCGTGTTTCTGCAAAATTGCGCGTTCTGCCACGGGCGCGACGCGGGCGGCGGCGAGACGGGGCCGGACCTGACGCGGTCTGCGATTGTGGCGGCGGATGTTCGCGGCGACAAGATTGGCCCCGTTGTGCGCGGCGGGCGGGTCGACAAAGGCATGCCGGCATTTAATCTTTCCGACGAGGACTTTATGGCGGTGGTCGCGTTCATTCATGACCAGAAGACGAAGGCTGATTCGGAGCAGGGCGGCCGGCAACACGTGAGCGCAGCGGACCTGGATACGGGCAACGCTGAGGCGGGCAAGGAATTTTTCAATGGTGCGGGAAAGTGTTCGACGTGCCATTCGCCTACCGGCGGCCTTGCCGGAATTGCGACTCGGTTGCAGGGACTGACGCTGCTTGAACGGATGCTCTATCCCGGCGGAGGGCGCGGCGCGGCGCCGGTTGCGATGGTGACGGTCACGTTGCCGAGCGGGCAGACGATTAGCGGCAAACTGGCGTATCGCGATGAATTCACGATTGCGCTGCACGACGCGGACGGTGGATATCGTTCGTGGCCGACGAATGAAGTGAAATTTTCGGTGAACGATCCCTTGCAGGCGCACGTGGAGCTGCTCGGAAAGTATACGGATGCCCAAATGCACGACGTATTGGCTTATTTGCAGACCTTGAAGTAAAGGACAGGGACCATGAAGCGCATTCCCAAGGGAGTCTATTTTGCATTGGCGCTGGCGGCACCGGCGGTGTTTTTCCGAACGGCCCGTGCACAGGATGTCGAACCGGCGTCGCTGGCGAACCGCCCGACGACGAGTTGGCTGACCGCCAACGGGGATTATACCGGGGACCGGCACAGCCCGCTCACGCAGATCACGACCGCGAATGTGGCGGATTTGGGTTTGGCGTGGGCATGGGAGCCTGGGACGGATATATCGCTGAAGTCGACGCCGATCCTCGTGGACGGCGTGCTGTATATCTCGGCGCCGGATAACCTCTGGGCCGTGGATGCGCGGTCCGGGCGGATGATCTGGCATTACGCCTATCCGCCCAACAAGGCGTTTCACATCGGGCATCGCGGCGCGGCTATTTACAAAGACTGGCTGTATCTGACGACGCCGGACGCGCACCTCGTTTCGCTTGATGCGAAGACGGGGGATGTCCGGTGGAACGTGGTGATCGGGGACTACCAGCGCGGGTATTGGTCGACGGAGGCGCCGCTCGTGGTGCACGACCACGTGCTGGTGGGGCTCTCCGGGGATTTCGATAATCTGCCGGGGATGCTGAAGGCGATTGATCCTGAAACCGGGGCCACACAGTGGACCTGGTACAGCACGCCGCCTGCGGGCACGCCGAATGCCACAACTGGCGGCAACACATGGATTACAGGGACTTACGATCCGGAGCTGAACCTTCTCTATTGGGGAACCGGGAATCCTACGCCGACGCTGAACGGAAACGTGCGTCCCGGGAATGACCCGTGGACTTGCAGCATCGTTGCGCTGAATCCGGATACGGGGAAGCTCGTGTGGGGATTTCAGGCTTCGCCGCACGATACGCATGATTGGGACGCGGTGGAGGTGCCGGTGCTGGTGGACGGCACGTTCAAGGGGCAGGCAAGAAAGATGCTGATGCAGGCTTCGCGCAACGGATATTTCTTCGTGCTCGATCGGACGAACGGCCAGAGCCTGCTGACCGAGCCGTTTGCGGCGGCGAATTGGGCGAAAGGCATCGACGATAATGGAGAGCCGATACCCAATCCGGAAAAGGAGCCGGCGCGCGATGGGCGATTGGTTTCCCCGGATGAGGGAGGCGCGACGAATTACCGCTCGCCGAGTTTTGATCCGAAAACAGGGCTTTTTATCGTGAGTGCGGACGACAGCTACGGCATTTATTTTTACAAGCCGGAGGATGGGGCTTACGGCTGGGCCGGCGCAGATTACGGGCTGTTGGGAATCGCTAAGCTTGAGGCGATCGATTATCAGACAGGAAAAATCGCATGGACGCATCCCTTGGGCGACGGGAGCGGGTCCGGCGTGCTGACGACCGATTCGGGGCTCACGTTTACCGGCGACGCGACTCGCAATTTCATGGCGCTGCGGACGAGCGACGGCACGACGCTGTGGCATTCGAGCGTGGGGCACGTGGAGAATTCGCCGATTACGTACCTGCTGGATGGGCGGCAGTACGTGCTGACGGCGGCCGGCGGCGTGTTTTTCGCTTACGTTCTGCCCGAGCAGGCGCATTGATGCCGGTCCGGCGAACGCCGCGGTTTTATGCATTTCTAATCGCAACGCTCGTTTACCCCCCCTTCCTGACCGCGATTAGAAATTTTTCTGTCCTTTATTTTCAGCGAGTTAGGTCGATTTTTAATTTTATTCATTTGCGATTAGAAATTTGGGGATTTTATGCATTTTCCCGCCTCCCCAAGAGCCTGGCTACGGCGTGGCACGCGAGTGACCTGCAGACGGCTTGAAACGTCATCGCGGGTCTGCTCGCTTCGCCTTTTGTGCGCTTTTGCCCCTCCAAAGAGCTGTTTTAATATCGATTAGAAATTTGGATCTATTGCAAATGGGAGGGTTGCGGCGTTTTCTAATCACAGCGATATCGATTAGAAATCAGCGGCCCGCTTACGGCGATCAGCCCCTCGCTGCCTTCATTTGCCCCCTTTGCTTCAATTCGCCTTCCGTTTGAATGAGTTTGCCTCCGGGCGGCCACGGTTCGTTCATTGTGAATCTCCGGGAAGAAGTTTATCACGGCGTGTACTGATTTGTCAACAATAATCTGGGTACTAGAACCGCTTTTCCCATTTTGGGAAGTCGGGCACGGAGCTTCATGGGCCCGCCGCGCGGATTGAGTTGTAAGTTGGCTCGTTAAAGTGCGCTTTTTTCGCCTTAAATGTCGCGTTTTGCACGCTAAATTGGCCTGTTTGCAGGGCGGTTTTCGGCGTGAGGATCGACGGACTCCATGCCGGCCAGTCCCTGTGGGTGGTTTTAGAAGTACTAAAACGATGGGCGGTTCAACTGGAAAGGCGACACCTGCGATCACCTCACGGGTAAAGAGAAAAGCCACACGTCTTAAAAGTAGACGTAAAACGTGTGGCACCCCCCGTGGAGCGGGAGGCCCTGGAAAATTCCGGTGTGGGATTCTGCGCTCGCGCCGCGTGTTGGGAAGGCAATTCACCGCGTGCGATGCCCGGGCGACCTGGCCAATTATAATCAGTGGGCGACACGGCACAGACATGTTGTCGGCGCCGTTGACGAATTACATCGCGTACAACGATTTATATTTTTGGCAGACATCATTTAGCGATCTTCTTGGCACCTTAGTGCACGAATGTGGCCATTTTGTTGTAAGGTCGCAATATCCAAACGGGTCGGATTCGGCCATAGAAAACGCTCTGGGCGGTAACGCAAAAGATACAACGGCAGTGGACAAGAAGCTTGCGAAGGACTGCTTTAATGGAGTGAAGGAATGATTAGGCGGTTGCTCGCCCTTGCGTGTGGCCTAGGGGCAGTAGCTCTTCTCGTTCGCGCCGGCTCCGGCCAATCGAATCGCAGTGCGACTGTTACCATCGGCATATCGGACTCCTACGGACACCCCGTAAAGGCCTGCTCGGTGAAGGAGTTCGTCTCCTGGGGCGCCGGCGACAAAGCCGGTGCCGATTTCGCTACTCGATTCCAGAGCCTATCAGCGAACGGCATACCGTTATCTTTGTACCGTTTGGTACTTCAGTGCGCGGATCATGGCTTATTCGGCCCTTTCTGGGTTTCCGTGGATCGTTCGGATGAGTCCGTAGCCATCGGCCTTTGGCTGCACAAAGGATCCTATTTCACAGGTGGCCTGCCTCGGTTGACAGTTTCGACGGCTCCGGTCTCGTCGAGTGACAACGCTGGGGAGCAACTGAAAATGCTTCCAGTATTTGTAACCGATGAGAAGACGGAGACCGAACCGGTTAATGCATCCGGCACTTCTGAATTCTACGACATCACACCGGGGACATATGTCCTTGTTCTGGTCAGAGATGGCAGGACGCTCTGCGCTAATGCGGTGAACGTTTTCGGATGGCAGGCCCGTCTAGCACTCACAGAAAATGCCAGCGGATGTACCGTGACGCCGATTGAAAACGTTACGATCTATCAACACTGAGGCGGAGCTTTTCCTCCCTATTAAAACCTGGCGGATTGTTCGCGTGCCGCCGAGGTTAGAGGTTGAATGAACGGAAAGGCTTTTCGCCGATCGAACTGATGATCGTCGTCGCCATCATTCCGATCATCGCTGCAATTGCAATTTGCTTCGCTCCCGGATGGCGGCCGCTCAGGCGTCAGCGGTGGGTTCGATCAGCACAATCAACGCTGCCGGCAGCCTGTTGGGATTCAGGTGTGGCGGACGGCCTCCATTGGATCCACTCTGATCCAGGGTCTTGCGGAGAGGTACGCGACCAACAGCGAAACGGCCAACATTGCCACAGCGACTGGAATCAAGGCGCTCAACTCGAACGCCCTAATGCCGAAAAACTGCGAGCGGAGCGAAATCGTTGTGGCTACGCCGAGGGCGATGCCAATCGCCGTGCCTGCGCCGGCCACGAGCAGTGTCTGGCGAAAAATCATCTTGAGCAACTGCCACGGCCCCGCGCCAAGGGCCACGCGAATGCCGAGTTCTTTTTTGCGCTCGCTCACAGAACACGAAATAAGTGAGTGGTCCGGGGAATGTTTCGTGGGCTCCGATTTGTCCGGGAGGGGATCGTGGCGAAGGAAAAGCCTCGGGGCTTCCGCAGAGTGCGCGGAAGCCCCGAGCTACATAAAATCGCCACCGCCCCGCCGCTGAACGTCGGGCGATTTTGAAATTGTTCGATCACGTAGACCGGAAGTTCAGGGTTCGTCAACGGCACGGACTGCGCTCTTGCTCTTCCGTGGTCCGCGAACCGTCTGCGCCTAGCCTTCTCGCCGATGCGCGAACTTTGTGGCCCTCGCGATGGCGTGAGCCTTGGCGTGATTGGGGTTGGCGGCATTGATGGCCAGCCCGGCGTCACGGCGGCTACTGGTCTGACCTGCGGACCGCGTTTCGGGGATCGGTCACCTGTACCTTTCCCCTATTGACGCGTTCACTGTGCGTTGCGTAGAGTGAGCGGGCACCAGCCGTTCACGGCTTGCCGCTACCTGCCAGTAATCGGCCAACCTTTGTAACCGTAGTCGGCCGCGCGCAAAATGCGGCCCGTCCTAGGGTCGCGCCGCGTCGCCCTGAAGATACATCCGGGGCGACGCTTTGTTTTTGGTCCCATGTTCGGTCCTCCTTTCTTCGCTGAGCCTGAACTCGATCAGCGAGTTGATTTACCAACAGGGCCGGTGCCCGCTCACTAATACTGGGTACGCTTTTTCTTCGTGTTTATCTACTAGCCGCTGGTACAGTTTTTGGACAGGCAGAATGGCAGTGCTCTTGCTGGGAATGCAACCCTTGACCTTCAAGGGGCGTATATGGCCCTGATTGTGTTGCCCTTATAGAATCTCCGGTTTTGGCCCCCCCCCGATTGCTATCTGGTAAGGATGACTTGCTCCCGCGCAGAGGCTGCCCGCCTGGTGCTGAAAGGCGTGCGTCCTGCTGAGGAGCGCGGGGCAAAGGCTGCGCTGCGGCGGCAAACCGACACTGAAAGAAAGTGCGCCGGCAGGGATGCCAGCGCTACTACATAAAGATAAAGGCGACGGCCGGCAACGGCAACGCCAACGGCAACGGCGATGGCAACCGCGAAGAAAATGCGCCGCCAGGGATGCCGGCGCTACTACATAAAGACAAGGCGACGGCCGGCAGCGGCAGCGGCAATGGCAGTGGCTACGCCAACGACAACGGCAACCGCGAAGACAAAGGTGCCGGCAGGGAAGGCAGCGCTTCGATATGGAAGCGAGGGCGCCCGACTGAGGCGAGTGGGCTGCTCGCCTTCGCAAAAAACGCTCAGGGTGAATCTTTCGCAGGAACCGCGAAAGATCCCAGTCGGGGCAAATGAGGGCATGGCTAGCTTGATTGGGGGAGGGGAGCGTGGTAGTTTCGCTTGCTGATACGTAAGTTGCTGTGTCTTCTATCTATACGTATATGCCCTCTTTCGATTCTGGCGGAGAAAACGAAGACAAGAGAACCGCGCGGGACGCTTCTCCGGCGGAAGTGCGCGGGCGTGTCTTCTGGCGGGTGGAAGGAAGCCTGCTTGATCTGACGGCGGTGAGGCCGGTCGGGTTCTTCAGTTGGAATGCGCAAAGTTTTCTGGAGCGATGGAGCCGGCGCGGGGCGATGGGTGTGCTTGCGCTGGCGCGGCCGGCGCTTTATTGCACGAACCGCGTGTTTGCGACGCGCGTGCTGCACATGGTGTTGCGGGGAGTGAGCCGCGACCGGCTGGACCTGCTCGGAGAAGAATATT
>Ga0335072_10016623_pt1 | contig 10426 bp, 9 predicted proteins | sample Lox_Sample_21_FD_206725 | JGI IMG/M metagenome (GOLD analysis project Ga0335072, IMG submission 206725) | Soil microbial communities from Loxahatchee National Wildlife Refuge, Florida, United States - Lox_Sample_2.1 | ecosystem: Environmental > Terrestrial > Soil > Wetlands | place: USA: Florida... | reverse complement strand
TCCGGTCCACCGCCCAGGTCATTGACGACGACTCTGGCACCTTCTGCGGCGCAGAGCAGTGCGTGCTCGCGGCCGAGACCGCGGCCGGCTCCGGTGATGACAGCTACGCGACCATCGAGTGCGCCCATGTCGTGATTATGCACGCCTCGTCCCGGCCGGTCAGGCTCCTCAGACGCTACGCGCCGCTGTGATATCAATGCCCCATGGCGAGTCTGGCCGAGCCGGTTATCGGCAGCCCCGGAACCGGTCTGCCCGAGCTGCTCACGCTGGAGCGGATCGAGGACGACTTGTTCCGTTCCGTTGTCGTGAGCCACGAGCCCGCCGGGCTGTTCGGCGGGCAGGTGGCAGGGCAGGCGCTGCGCGCCGCGGCGGCGACCGTTCCCGAGGGACGGCATCCGCACTCATTGCACGGCTACTTCCTCAGCCGGGGTGACGCGTCACGGCGGGTTCTGCTCACCGTCAACAGGGACCGTGACGGTGGTTCATATTCCAACCGCAGGGTCATCGCAGTACAGAACGGCAAGGTCATCTTCAACATGGCGGCGTCATTCCACGTCACCGAGGAGGGCTCGGACTATCAGGCGCACGCCATGCCGGATGTCGCGCAGCCGGAGGACTTGCCGGACGACGAGCGCTGGCATCGCATGCACGGCGTCGAAATCCGGCTGCCCGCACAGCCGAATCCGGGTCAGCAGTGGCCGTCCCGGATGTGGATCAGGTCCCGGCACAAACTTGCCGGCGACACCCTGCAGGCATCCGCGCTCGCTTATGTCTCGGACATGTTCACAGGCCTGGCGGCAGCGCCCGGCATCACGATCTCCGGCCCGCTGACCAGCATCGATCACTCCGTCTGGTTCTTCCGCAAGGCTGCCGTCGACGACTGGGTGCTGATGGACCTGCAGCCAGAGTCCACTTCTGGCGGCCGCGGCATGTACACCGGCCGCATCTTCAGCCGGGACGGAGTGCTCGCGGCCGGCATCGCGCAGGAGACGCTGTTCCGGCCCGGCGTTGCCCGCACCGGCCCGCTCGCGCAGTGAGCCGGAGACGGTCGGCGCCTACGGGGCGAAGGTGATACTGAATGGATCTCCGCCGAGGTTGATGAAATGGCCGGCAGTGTTGGTCGCTGTGCTGATTGGGACAATGCCACGAGCCGCGATCACCGGTACGCGGAGTTGCTTCACCTTTCGGAAGCCCTTGGTGATATTGGCGCCGACGTAGATCGTCCTGCTATCAGGCGTGATTGCGATGACGTCGAAGGCATAGAGGTACGGGACCTTGATCGTTGGCAGGACGGTGCCGCTGGCAGTCCTGATCGGGACCACGCCGCGCGGCGTGAGCACGTACAGGGTCTTGCCGTTCGGGGCGAGCACCATGGAGTAGGCGTTGCCAGCGGCCTCAGGAAGCTTGATGGTCGCCTCGGCCTGATCGGTCGCGGTGTTGACTGCAGTGACCGCGCGACTGCTCAACACGTACGCGGTCCGGCTGTCAGGCGCGATCACGAGGCCCTCAGTAGTCCCGGGCGCCCAGATCTTGATCGGAGCGAGCGGGGTGTTGGTCGCCACTTTGATCGGCACTACGGTGGTGAGGCCCGGCTTGGCTCCGGCCACTTCGTCGAGCACGTAAGCGGTCTGGCCGTTGGGCGTGATCGCGATGAAATAGGGGAAGCCGGGTTCGTTCCCGGCTAGCGGTAGCCTGATGCGAGTGGGCGGTCCGTCGCTGGTCGTCGGGATCGCCGTCACGATCCTTCCCCCATTCCGGGGAGTGGTATCGGTGCACACGTACAGGGTGTCGCCGTTTGGCGTGAACGCCATGGGCCAGCAGTCGCCGTTCCGCCAGCGCTCCTGGCCGTACCAGCTCTTACACTCGGGCGCTTTGCTCACGGTGTTCGTGGCTGTGCTGATCCGGAAAAGGCCGGTGGGGGCGCTCAGATATGCAGTCTTCCCGTCTGGCGCGACCACGAACGCCTGCGGATCATAGGCGCCCTTGATCGTGATCGTCGGCGCTGCCGTATTGGTGGCGGTGTCGATCGGGGTAACTGTTACTACCTGCTGAGCCGCTGATTCGCCGACCTCGTAGACAGTCCGGCCGTTCGGGCTCGTTGCAGCGGTGATCGGAAACGGGCCAGCGTCACCCTCAGGTACCTGGATCGGCGTGCCGGGCGTGTTGGTGGCCAGGCTGATCGGGGTTACTGTGCTGCCGCTAGCGACGTAGGCGGTTCCGGCTTCGGGTGCGACCGCGGGGCGTGGTCGGCTGGCCTGGTGTCCCGCACCAGCGGTGAGTGCCGGGACGACACCGACCAGCACGACGGCCGCCGCCGAAAGGCTGGCAGCTCCCGTCGCCCGCCGCCGGCGCCGCAGCCTGCGGCCCGCGCGAAGGGAGTTGCCGACAAGGTGCCCGAGCGGCGGTTCGGCCGACACGGCAAGCTCAAGCTGTGCGCGAAGTGATGTCTCGTCCATGGTCGCCCGTCCTCCCCGGATTCGGCTGTGTGATTAGGTCCTCCGCGTCGCGCTCGGTGGCTATGCCGTCGAGCAGCAGGCGCAACTTGTCGAGTGCGCGGGCGCTCTGGCTCTTCACGTTGCCGGGCGAGCAGCCGAGCAGCGCGGCGGTTTGCTCGACGCTCTGGTCGGCCCAGTACCGCAGCACCACGACAGCCCGTGCCTTGGGCGGCAGCATGGCTAGCGCCTCCAGTACGGCGATGCGCAACTCGGGGGACGGCGCCGGGACGGGCGGCTCAGGCAACTGCCCGGTGAGCACCTCCCCCGGCCGCTTCTTGCGGCTCTCGCCCAGGTATGTGTTCAGCAGCGTGCGCATGGCATAGGCGTTAACCGCATCTCGCCGGCTGATCCGGTGCCAGGAGGCGAACACCTTGGCCAGCGTCGTCTGGGCCAGGTCCTCAGCGGTGTGCCAGTCGCCGCAGAGCAGGAACGCGGTCCGCCGGAGGCGTGGCGCTACCGCCTCGGCAAACTGGACGAACTCATCCTCCGCCATCGTCACGTGACCAAGCGCTCCCTGAGTGTTGCGCCGCCGCCGGCAGGCCGCTGTCGCCCAGATAGATTCGCGGCACGCTCGCCAGGTTGCAATGCCGCGCTGATCGACTTACCGCTGAAGCCGCGGCTCTGGCGGCGACGGCGACGCGGACGTTAGATTTGAGAAATCCGGCACACTAAGCGCCCGGTCTGGCGTCATAAGGCAGGAGGGCCGCTGGCATGGCCGACTCGCTGTGGATCATCGGCGTGGCGATGACCAAGTTCATGCGCTACAAGGACAAGGACCTGATCGACCTCGGCAGCGAGGCTGCGACGGCCGCCCTGGCTGACGCCGGCCTGACGATCTTCGACGCGGACATCCTCGCGGCTGGCTGCCTGTACGACACCAACGGGATCGGCCAGCGGCTGCAGAAGCAGATCGGGCAGACCGGCATCCCGGTCTACAACGTGACGAATGCCTGCGCTACCGGCGCCACCGCGTTCCGGGTAGCCGCGATGGCAATCAAGGCGGGCGAGGCGAGCATCGGCCTGGCGGTCGGCCTGGAGCAGATGGGCAAGCTCGGCCTGCTCGGAGCGCAGCCGGCCAGTAAGGACAAGCCGTATCAGCCGTCCGGCCGGTACGGCGCGGTCGGGCCCGTCGAGGGCATCCTCGGCACCAGCCTGATGCCGGGCACGTTCGCGCAGTCCGGCATGGAGTACGCCTACCAGCATGACGGCGTGGGCTTTGAGCAGTTCGCCAAAGTGGCCGAGAAGAACCACGCGCACTCAACGCTGAACCCGCTGGCCCAGTACCAGAAGGCGTTCTCGCTCGACGAAGTGATGAGCGCGGAAATGATCGCATACCCGAACACGCTGCTGATGTGCTGCCCGACCGGTGACGGCGCGGCCGCTGCCGTGCTGTGCAGCGGCGAGCGGCTGAAGACCATGCCGGACGTGATCCGCCGCCGCGCGGTCAAGGTGTCGGCATCGGTCATGACCAGCGATCCCTATGTCGACGGCGGCTCGGTCCAGTTCGACGTGAACACGCTGACCCGCCAGGCCGCCGACAAGGCCTACGAGGAGGCGGGCGTCGGGCCGGAGGACCTCGACCTGGTGGAGCTGCATGACTGTTTCGCCACGGCAGAGCTGCGGCACTACGACAACCTGCGGCTGTGCGCCGAGGGCGGGGCCGGCGAGTGGATCGACAGGCGCGGGCCGTGGCGCGACGGCGAGATCCCGGTAAACGTGTCCGGCGGACTGCTGTCCAAGGGACACCCCCTCGGCGCGACGGGAATCGCGAACATCTACGAGGTCTCGACGCATTTGCGCGGTGAGGCAGGCGACCGGCAGGTCGAGGGCGCGAAGGTGGGGCTGACACACGTGATCGGCCTTGGCAGTGCGTGCGCAGTGCACATCCTGGAGAAGTCAGCCGCCTGACCACGATGACCGCATCCCTACGGCCGCTGCCCGGCCGCGCACCCGACCCGGCTGGCGCCTATGACCTGGCCGCGCTTGGTTACACCGAGCAGGAGTTCCTGCTCACCGGCACCGCCGACTCGTACCGGCTGGCAGCCGGGCGCACACCCGATGGGCAGTGGACGGTGCTGCGCGACGACCCCGCGCCGTTCACCAGCCGGGTGCTGGTGCGCCAGCCAGCCGACCCGGCCGACTTCAGCGGCACTGTCGTCGTCGAGTGGCTGAACGTTTCCGGCGGGCTCGACGCCGGGCCGGACTGGATGCTCACCCACACGCACTTGCTGCGCCGCGGGCATGCCTGGGCTGGCGTGTCGGCGCAGCGGGCCGGCATCGAAGGAGGCGGCCTGGTCGAGAGCATGCACCTGAAGAAGGCGCATCCGGAGCGCTACGCCGACCTGTCGCATCCGGGCGACGCGTGGTCGTTCGGCATCTTCAGCCAGGCCGGGCACGCGCTGCGCGAAGTGGTGCCGCCGCCAGTGAGCACCCGCCCGGTGCGGCTGCTCGCCACTGGCCACTCCCAGTCCGGTGCGTTCCTGGTCACCTACGTCAACGCGATCGACCCGGTGGCCGCGGTCTTCGACGGTTTCCTGGTGCACGGCCGGACCGGCGCCGGCGCGGCACTCGACACTGGCTTCCAGCCGGGCGGGACGACCGGGGAGCAAATCCGTGCTGACCTGCGCGTGCCGGTCATCGTGCTGCAGACCGAGACCGACGTGACGCTGCTCGGCAGCGGTCTGGCCAACCAGCCGGACGGTGACTTGCTGCGCAACTGGGAACTGGCCGGTGCGGCCCATGCCGACACATACCTGCTGTTCGCCAGCGGACAGGACGACGGCAACCTGCCGCCCGCGCGGCTTGCCGAACTGCTGCGACCCACCACGGACATCCTGATGGGCCGCACCGTCTCGCCGATCAACAGCGGCCCGCAGCACCACTATGTTGAGTGCGCAGCGATCGAGCATCTCGACGCCTGGGTGGCCGGCCGCGGTACCCCGCCGGCCGCGGCCCGGCTGAATGCATCCGGCCGCGACTACGTCCGAGACGATCTCGGCGTCGCCACGGGCGGTATCAGAACGCCCTGGACCGACGTTCCCGTCGCGATCCTGTCGGGAACGGGCCAGGAGGGCGAGCTGTTCGCCTTCCTGTTCGGCACGACGGCGCCGCTGCGAGCCGGGGACCTGGCCCGGCTGTACCCAGGGGGCAAGGGCGATTACCTCGCACAGTTCGAGCGATCGCTAGACGCCACCATCAAGGCGGGCTTCCTGCTGGCTGAGGATCGCGGCGAGATCCTGGCGGTGGCCGCGGCCTCCTGGCCCGGCTGACGTACGCTGCTCCATCGGCTCAGCGCCTGGCATTTTCCGCGCTATTCGCGGAAAATGCCAGGCGCTAGGTGGAAGGGCTCTGGGTCAGCGGTTCGATGGCGCCGGTTCGAGGCCGACAGCGTCATCCGGCGCGGCCAGTTCGGCTGCGACCGTGGCTTCCAGATCGGGCTTGGCGTAGTCGTTTCCGGACTTACGCAGTGCCAGGTAGCCGACCAGCGCGCCGAAGGCCAGCATGGCCACGGTGACCAGCAGGCCGTCGTGATAGCCGGTCAGGAACGCGCTGCCCGTCGACGCCCCGTGCTGCAGCGCGGCGCTCTCGCGGTTTCGCAGCACCGCGCCGATGACCGTGATGCCCAGCAAGCCCGCTACTTCCCGGGAGGCGTTGAGCAGCGCGGACGCCACGCCGGATCGCTCGGGTGGCATGGAGTGCAGGACGACGTTCGTGAGCGGCACGTTCATTAGCCCCGCACCCCCGCCGAACAGCAGGAAGCCCGGCATCAGGCTGCCGAAGGCCGCCGAGCCGCCCAGCCTTGCGAACAGGTACAGACCGGCGGTCATGGCTGCCATGCCCAGCGCTACTGTCCGGTGCGCGCCGAGCCGTGGCGCCACCTGCGGGGCCAGCGAGGCAAAGATTGCCATGCAGATCGCCATCGGCACGAAGGCCAGGCCGGCTTTGGTCGGCGAGAAACCGAGCATGGTCTGCAGGTAGATCGAGGTGAAGAAGTAGATGCCGAGAATGCCGAACGCCCACAGCATCATCACGGTCGTTCCGCCGCCGAAGATTCGCGAGCGGAACAGCCGCATCGACACCATCGGGTACTGCGAGCGCGACTCGATGAGGACGAAGACTGCTGCTGCGACGGCCGCGACCGCGAAGCAGCCGGCGATCAACGGGGATGTCCAGCCCTTGTCCTGACCTTCGATCAGCGCGTAGACCAGCGCGAAGAGTGCGAGCGCGGAGCTCACCAGGCCGGGAACGTCCAGTCTGCGCGCCGCCGAGTTGTCGCGCGACTCGCGCATCACCAGGGCCGCGATCGCCAGGGTCACCGCGCCGATCGGCACGTTGATGAAGAAGATCCAGCCCCAGTGGAAGTGCTGGCTGATGAAACCGCCGATCAGCGGGCCGAAGGCTAGCCCCATCGCGCCGATCGCCGTCCAGGCGGCGATAGCCCGCGTCCGCTCCGCGGCGTCATCGAAGGTGGCCATGATGATGGCCAGCGTGGTCGGGACCAGGAGCGCCGCGCCGAATCCCTGCACCACCCTGGCGCCGATCAGCATGCCGCCGCTGGTGGCGAGGCCGGCGAACAGCGAAGAAAGCGTGAAGATCGACAGCCCGGCCAGGAAGAGCCGGCGCCGCCCGAACATGTCGGCCATCCGGCCGCCGAAGAGCAGCAAGCTGGCAAACACCAGGATGTAGCTGCTGACTACCCACTCCAGCCCAGCGATCGACAAGTGCAGGTTGCGCTGAATTGTCGGGATAGCAACGTTCGTCACGTTGTTGTCGAGGTAGGTCATGAAGGTGGCCAGGCTTACCGCCACCAGGATCCACCAGCGTCTGCGCATGGTAATTGGCCTTCCGTGTCCGCGCACTGTCCTGTGCTAGGTACCGTCCTGTACTGGGTCCATGTACGACGTTCTTATACGGCGTACATGAGGTCTTGGCCAGTCTTACCCGTACGGCGTATAGTTGTCAACTGTGAATGCGACCCGGATGAGCGAGCCCGAGCGACCGCGGCTGAGCAAGGCGGCGGTGGTCGAGCGCGGTCTGGCGCTGGCCGACGCCGAGGGCCTGGAAGCCGTCACCATCCGCCGGCTGGCAGCCGACCTGGGTGTCACCCCGATGGCGCTCTACTGGCATTTCCGCAGCAAGGACGAGTTGCTCGTTGGCCTGGCCGAGCGAGTCTGGGCCGAGATCGACGTCGATGTTGACCCGGATGCCGACTGGGTGGCACAGCTCCGCTTCCTGCTGGAATCGCTGATCCACGTGCTGCGAACCCACCCGTCCGCATCCCAGCTCCTCCTCTCGGGTGAGAAGCGGAGTACCGAGTCGGCGATGATCGCCAACGAGGTGGCGCTCGAGGTGCTGTCCCGCGCTAACTTTGATGCCGAGCACTCGGCGACAATCGCCCGGAATGCGCTGTTTACCGGGCTCATGCTGGTGATGAGCGAGCCCGGGTTCGAGCCAGGCCTGACCGAGGCCGAGCGAGTAGAGCACCAGCGGCTGGACAGGGTTCGCCTGTCCTTGCTGCCGCCGGACAAGTTCCCCATGCTGGTAAAATGTGCCATCCCCATGACGGCGTGCGACGACCCGGACTTCCATTACAAGCTGGGTGTCGACCTGTTCGTCGCGGGTGTCCAGGCCCTGGCGGCGACCCAAACCTGACCGTGCGCAGGTGTGCAAACTAGGCGCGTTCCGTGAGTCAGATTGTCGACTTATCGATTGAGCCGAGTCCCGCGCCAGGCAGTTGCGGCCGTTAGCCTTGCCTGCCGCGCCCGGTTAACCCTGGCCGCTGGGCCCACTCTCGGTAATCGTGGCCTAGCAGTTCGTGATTGGGGTCACTCTGCGCAACTTCCCAGGTTCTATGTGGCTAAAGAAGTATTGTGACCCTCTTACCCTGGTCTCAGGATAGTGACAAGGCCGGGTTTCGGGGCCCCGGCAGGTATGCCCGAGAAAGGGCCCGGCTTGGCGGTGGAGGGTGGATGCGGCTGCGTTTGCGGCGCCCTGCCCTTGTGTTCGCCGCAGTGTTGTTTGTGTTCGCCGCTGTGCTGGCGGTCATCGGTATAGGAATCGCGGTCCGCCCCTCAGCCAGTTCGGTTCAGGCACAATCCGCTCGGCACGGTCAGACATCGACGGTCGGAGCGCTCTTCACGCTGACTTCGGCTGGCCAGCTGGGCACTCACTTCTGCACTGCGAGCGTGGTCGACAGCCCGGGCGGCGACCTGGTTCTCACTGCCGCTCATTGCATGAATGGCCGTACCCCGAGCGAGATTGCCTTCGTTCCCGGATACTCGCGCGGCTTGCAGCCGTTCGGTGTCTGGCCCGTGAGCAGGATCATCGAGGATCAGGCGTGGACCTCGTCCCGTGACCCCGATGACGACTTCGCCTTCCTGGTCGTGCATCAGGCCGGAGCCACCGGCGGCGTCCAGAAGCTCACCGGAGGCGAGGCCGTCGGGATTGACGTGCCGGCCGGCCAGACGGTGAAGGTGGCCGGGTACCCCGACGATCGCGACGCGATGATCAGCTGCGAGAACACTGCCACTTCTTTTAGCGCGACCCAGTATCAGTTCGATTGCGGCGGGTTCACCGGCGGAACTAGCGGTAGTCCGCTGCTGGCCGACGTGGGTACGCCGGGCGGCCGCGGCACGGTGATCGGCGTGATCGGCGGTTACCAGGCAGGCGGGGATACGCCCTCAGTCTCCTATGCGGCTAAGTTCAGCTCCAGCCTTTCGGCCTTGTATCAGACCGCCCTGGGTGAGGCGGGGTCGTCACAGGGCCGGTAGCGTAAATGTCCGGGGGCTGGCTTTGTCCGGTACGGCTTTGTCCGATACGGGAGAGATCCGAGCTCAGGCGCTGGAGCTAGCGAATGCATGGTCGCGGCAGGATTGTCCTGAGCCTTGGCGGCTGACTGCTGGGCTGTTCCGCCTCATCGCCGGGCATGACGGCTTGCTGGCGATGCTGACCGAACTGCCGGCTGACCGGTTGCCCGCGCTGCTTGCCAGTGCCGCCATCCGCTTCCTGGTCAACCGCGATCAGCCGGAGCCGCTCGCCCGTTACTTCCCCGAGCCGGGCTCTCCGCAGCCCCCGTTCGATGACAGCTTCGAACCCGCGGCCACCGCCTTCGTGTCGGACAGCCTCGGCGAGATCCGCGCTCTCTGCCGCAGCCACCGGTACCAGATGAACGAGGTAGCGCGATGTGCGCAGATCGCGCTCGGCATCGCCGCCGTTACCGGTCCGGCTGCCGCTCCGACTGCGCTGGTAGACCTGGGAACCGGTGCCGGGCTTGGACTCCAGCTGGACAGATACCGGTATCAGCTCGGCGGGACTAGCACAGGGCCGGCGGACGGGCTCAGCGTGACGTGCGAGCTACGTGGCGAACGGCGGCCGCCGCTTCCCGAGCTGCCGCCGATCGCCAGCCGGGTCGGGATCGATATCGATCCCGTCAACTTGCGGGATCCGGGCGCCAGAGCGTGGCTGGCCGCGTGCGCGCCGCCGGAAGCCTCGGCCTTGAGCCGGCTCACCGCGGCGATCGAGGTGGCTCAGCAGCATCCGGCCCAGGTCGTCGCCGGTGACGTCGTGGCCGCCTTGCCTGGCGTCCTTGCGGGCCTACCACAAGCCGTGCCGGTGCTGGTCACCGATGCCTACCTGGCGGTTTTCCTGCCGCCGGACCAGCGCGCGATGCTCTTCGGCGCCCTGGCTGACGCGGCGCGCCGCAGGCCCGTGACTTGGCTCTCGCTGGATCCGCTTGTCCCGCTCGGCGGGGCGGCCCGTGACAGCGTCCAGGGGATTGACCTGCCGGCCTGGCTGGTGGCCGACTACCAGCAGAACGGACTGTTCGCAGTACTCGGCGCCCGCACCTTCGGCCGCGGCTGCGAAGCGGACCGATTGCTTGCCCGCGCGCACCCGTCCGGGCAATGGGTCGAGTGGCTCAGCTAGTCACGGGC
>Ga0335072_10016619_pt1 | contig 10428 bp, 10 predicted proteins | sample Lox_Sample_21_FD_206725 | JGI IMG/M metagenome (GOLD analysis project Ga0335072, IMG submission 206725) | Soil microbial communities from Loxahatchee National Wildlife Refuge, Florida, United States - Lox_Sample_2.1 | ecosystem: Environmental > Terrestrial > Soil > Wetlands | place: USA... | reverse complement strand
CGCAGTGCGCGGCGCTGCCGTCGGCGTAGGCCCGGATCTTGTCCGGCTCCGGCTCCGGGGTCACCGCCATCAGGTAGGCGTACATCTCGTCGGGGGTGTCCTGGTGGCCGGTGGCCCGCTGCACCACCGTGCCGCCGCCCAGGTAGAAGTGCCCGCCGGCCATCGCGCTGGTGCCGCCCGCCACCGCGGCCCGCTCCAGCACCAGCACGGAAGCCCCCGCTTCTGCGGCCTCGACCGCCGCGCACCCACCCGCGATGCCGAACCCCACCACGACAACGTCCACGTCACGCGCGCAGCCATCCCCCGGCGGCAACCCGCCACCACGCTCGCTGTCCGCGGTCATGCGCCACCATCCCGGTGTCCGGCTGTTGCGCGCAAGCTTATACCGGACTAATGTCTGGACACATGTCCGGTACTCTCGCCACCGAGGCTACCCGGCGGCGGCTCACCGCCCGGCAGGCCGACACCGTGCGCCGGCTCACCGAGGCGGGCGTTGAAGAGGTTCGCGAGTCAGGCTACGAGGTCCTGAGCATCCGGGACGTGGCCCGCCGTGCAGGCGTTGCGCCGGCGACCGCGTACACCTACTTCGGCTCCAAGGATCACCTGCTGGCGGAGATCTTCTGGCGCCGGCTGAGCGCGCTGCCGCCGGTCAGCGACCGTGACGACGCAACGGGCCGCACGGCGGGGGTCATCGCGGCGCTGCGCGAGCTGGCGCTGCTGGTATCCGAGGAACCCGAGCTCGCGGTGGGCTGCACGGCTGCGATGTTCGGCAGCGAGCCGGACGTCCGCCAGCTGCGGCTGCAGATCGGCAGGCAGATCCACGAGCGCATCGAGGCGGCCGCTGGGCGCGGCAGCCCACAGGGACGCCTGCTGGAGCTGGCATTCTTCGGCGCGATGGTGGAGGCGGGCCTCGGCTACACGACGTACGAGCACGTGGCGGACCGCCTGGCCGAGGCCGCCGAGCTGATCATGGACTGACCATGATCCCTCCGGTGGCGTTCAGCCCGTACGACTACCGGATCCACGAGGATCCGTACCCGGTCTACGCACGGCTGCGGGACGAGGCGCCGCTGTACCGCAACAGCGGGCAGGACTTCTGGGCGCTCTCTCGGCATAAGGACGTCGTCGACGCGTTCCGGGACCCGACGCGGTTCTCCAGCGCCAACGGTGTGTCGCTGGACCCGGCGGCCTGGGGCCCGTACGCGCACAAGACCATGTCGTTCCTGGCGCTGGACCCGCCACGGCACACCCGCATGCGCGCGCTCGTGTCAAGGGGCTTCACGGCCCGGCGGGTGCGCGAACTCGAGCACCAGATCCGCGCGCTGGCGCGGCGGCACCTGGACGCCGCGGTGGCACGGGGCGACTTCGACTTCGTCGCCGACTTCGCCGGCCTGCTCCCGATGGACGTGATCTCGGAGATGATCGGCGTGCCCGAGACCGACCGCGACGACGTGCGCAAGCTAGCGGACACCGTGGTGCACCGCGACGACGGCCTGTTCGACGTGCCGCAGGCCGGCATGGAAGCCGCGCTGACCTTAGTGGGCTACTACGCCGATCTGCTCGCGCAGCGCCGCGCGGGCCGGGCCGGCTCGGCTGCTGACCAGGGCGACCTGACGTCCGCGCTGCTGGAAGCCGAGATCGACGGGGACCGGCTGACCGACGACGAGATCATCGGCTTCCTGTTCCTGATGGTCGTGGCGGGCAACGAGACGACCACCAAGCTGCTCTCCAACGCCGTCTACTGGGCCTGGCGCAACCCCGCGGAGCTCGCCAAGCCGATGGCCGACCCGGGCAGGATCGCCGACTGGGTCTCCGAGACGCTGCGCTACGACGCGTCGAGCCAGGTCATCGCCCGCACGGTCGCCGAGGGCTTCACCGCGCACGGCCAGACGGTCCCGGCCGGCGGCCGGCTGCTGCTGCTGATCGGGTCGGCGAACCGGGACCCGGCCGTGTTCCCGGCCCCGGACGGCTTCGACCTGGACCGCGACACCTCCGCGCTGATCAGCTTCGGCTCGGGCCGGCACTACTGCCTCGGCGCCAACCTGGCCCGGCTGGAGGCGCAGATCGCGCTGGCCGAGTTCACCCGCCTCGTCGCCGCGTACGACATCGACGACGGCCGCGCGCAGCGGGTTCACTCCGTCAACGTGCGCGGCTTCGCCTCGCTCCCGATGCACGTGCGGGTGCGCTGACCAATGCCAAGATTCGAGCCGCATCCCGCCCGGAGACCCGCCGTGATAACCGGAGCGTCGTCCGGCATCGGCGCCGCCACCGCGATCGCGCTCGCGACGGCAGGTCACCCCGTCGCGCTCGGCGCCCGGCGCACGGACAAGTGCCGGGAACTTGTCGCGGCCATCCAAGCCGACGGCGGCGAGGCCATCGCGCTGCCCCTGGACGTCGGCGACGACGACGCGGTCACGGTCTTTGCCGGGGCGGTCGCGGATCAGCTCGGCCCGGTGGAGGTCCTCGTCAGCTGCGCGGGCGACGCGGAGGTCGGGCTCGTCCACGAGCTGGACTCGGCCGAGTTCACGCGGCAGCTCGAGGTGAACCTCGTCGGGGCGCACCGGATGGTGGCGGCGGTGGTGCCGGGCATGGTCGCCCGCCAGCGTGGCGACGTGGTCTTCGTGTCCTCGGACGTTGTGCGCACGCCGCGGCCGCGGATGGGGGCCTATGTGTCGGCCAAGCACGGGGTCGACGGCATGGCGCGGACCATGCAGATGGAACTCGAGGGCACCGGGGTCAGGGTCTCAGTCGTGCGACCGGGGCCGACGATGACTGGCATGGGGATGAGCTGGGACGCCGCAGCGGTCGGGGCCATGCTGGATGACTGGGTCGGCTGGGGCCTGGCCCGGCACTCGTACTTCTTGCGGCCCTGCGACGTGGCCGCCGCCGTTACGGCGATCGTCTCGACCCCGCGCGGTGCCCACATCACGCTGCTGGAGATCGAGCCCGAGGCACCGGTCACGACCGGCCGCGAGCCCGCCGCACCGCCTGGAGGAACGCCATGACCCTGCTGGAGCCCCGGCTCGTCTCGGGCGGAGCGGCAGACGGGCACCTGGAGGAACTGCGCCACGACCCGATCGCGCTCATGCGGCGGGTGCGGGACGAGTGCGGCGACGTGGGCCGGTTCGACCTCGCCGGGCGGCCGGTCATCCTGCTGTCCGGCGCGGACGCCAACGAGTACTTCTTCCGAGCGCCGGACGAAGACCTCGACCAGGCCGGCGCGTACCCGTTCATGACGCCGATCTTCGGCGAGGGCGTGGTGTTCGACGCCTCGCCGGAACGCCGCCGCGAGGCCCTGCACAACCAGGCGCTGCGCGGGGACATGATGCGCGGGCACGCGCAGACCATCGCCGACGAGGTCGGCCGGATGGTGGCCGGCTGGGGCGCCGAGGGCGAGATCGACCTGCTGGACTGGTTCGCCGAGCTGACCATCTACACCTCGTCGGCGTGCCTGATCGGCGCCAAGTTCCGGAACCAGCTCGACCGCAGGTTCGCCGAGCTGTACCACGACCTGGAGCGTGGCACCGACGCGCTCGCGTTCGTGGATCCCTACGCGCCGATCGAGAGCTTCCGCCGCCGGGACCAGGCCCGCACCGCCCTGGTGGCCCTCGTCGGCCGGATCATGGCGGGCCGCGCGGCCGCCGGTCCGCCCGCGCGCGGCGACCGCGACCTGCTGGACGTGCTGATGTCGATCCGCAACACCGGCGGCGCCGAGGTGTTCTCGGCCGACGAGATCACCGGCATGTTCATCTCGATGATGTTCGCCGGGCACCACACCAGCTCCGGGACCGCCGCGTGGACGCTGATCGAGCTGCTGCGCAACCCGGCGTGCCTGGCCGGGGTGGTCGCCGAGCTCGACGGCCGGTACGCCGGCGGTGCGGACGTGTCGTTCGAGGCGCTCCGGGAGATACCCCGGCTGGAGTCGGCGGTCAAGGAGGCGCTGCGGCTGCACCCGCCGCTGATCCTGCTGCTGCGCGCGGCGACCAGGGAACTCGAGGTGCTCGGCCACCGCATTCGTGCCGACGCACTGGTCGGCGCTACCCCGGCAATCTCCAACCGGATCGCCGCCGACTTCCCCGAGCCGGACGCGTTCCGGCCGGAGCGCTACGCCGAGCCGCGCCAGGAGGACCTGGTCAACCGGTGGACCTGGATACCGTTCGGCGCGGGACGGCACCGCTGCGTCGGCGCCAACTTCGCGATGATCCAGCTGAAGGCGATCTTCTCGGTGCTGCTGCGGGACTGGTCGTTCGAGCTCGCCCAGCCGCCCGGCAGCTACCGCAACGACCACTCCAAGATGGTCGTGCAGCTCGCGCGGCCGTGCGTGGTCCGCTACCGCCGCCGGGGCGACGCGGAGGCCGCGGCGTGATGCGCATCGAGGCCGATCTCGACCTGTGCCAGGGGCACGCGATGTGCGAGATGGAGGCGCCCGGCGTGTTCTCGGTGCCGCGCAAGGGCAAGGTCACCGTGGCCGAGCCGGCGCCACCGCAGTCGCAGCGCGCCGCGGTGGAGGCGGCGGTCCGGTTCTGCCCCACACAGGCGCTCCGGCTGGTCGAGGACTGACCACGAGGCGTCCCGTTACGGCCCCTTGAAGGAGGCTCGGATGGCCGCGTTCCCCCGCGCGGAACTGGAAGAGATGGTGCAGCGGTGGCTGGACGCCAACCGGCGCTGTGAGCAGGCGGGCGACTGGCGGCCGCTCGCGGCGATGTACACCGCGGACGCGACGTACGGCTGGAACATGGGCCCCGGCGAGGAGTTCATGGTGACCGGGCGCGACCAGATCCGCGATATCGCGCTGGCGCTGGAGATGGGCGGGCTCGACGGCTGGTCGTACCCGTACCAGCGGGTGCTGATCGACGACGCGCAGGGCGAGGTCGTCGGGTTCTGGAAGCAGGTCGCCGGCGCGGCGCGGCCGGACGGCCGCCACTACGAGGTGGCCGGGATCGGCGGAAGCTGGTTCCGCTACGGCGGGGACTGGCAGTGGTCGTGGCAGCGGGACTTCTTCGACCTCGGCAACGTGACCGCGCTGTTCCTGGAGATGATCAAGGCCGACGCGCTGTTCGACGGCATGCGGCGCCGGATGGAGCGCGCGGTCTCCGGCGAGAAGCTCCCCGGCCACTACCCGCTCGGCGAGGGTCCCCTGCCGCTCTGGTGACGGTGCAGCACCCGCCGCCATAGCGCCCACAGCCAGTCACCGTAGGCGGGCCGGGCGGAGACCGAGCCGCTGGCGACGCGGCCGCAGACCTTCACCCGTAGTTCCACCGGGACGTGGGAGCCCGCCGGGACCACCCTGACGCTGCCGCTGTTCACCGTCAGGTCGTCGGCGTCCACCGCGATGCCGGGCCGGGTGATGAGCGTCAGGGTGCCGCTGGCGATCCGGGCGTCGATGCGCAGCTCCGGCGCGGCGATCACGGCCCGCCGGAAGTCGAGCCGGACCCCGCCGCTGCCGACGTCGATCTCCATGCGCCGGGGCACGATCCAGGCTCTGTCCCGCTTCGCGGTGCCGGAACCACACGTGATGCGCGCCAGATCCGGGACCTCCGGGGCTTCAGCGGCGGTCAGGTCCCCGACGTCCCGATCCTGGGCTGCACGCGCGGGGGCATCCAGCCGGGTGGCCAGGAATCCCGCCTCGACCTGGTAGATCCGCTCCGGCCGGGTGAGGTCCTTGAGCTGGCGCGTCCCTAGCTCACGCAGGCCCACGCCCTCGGGCAGCTCATCGGTCAGCAGCTCCGCCGCCACCCCGCTCACCAGCACCTGGCCGCCGCTCGCGACCGTCAGCAGCCTTGCGGCCCGGTTCACCGCCGGCCCGAAGTAGTCCCCGTCGCGCTCCTCGCACACCCCGGCGTGCAGGCCCATCCGCACCACGATCGGCCTGCTGGTCGGCCACGACTGCGCTTCCAGTTCCCGCTGCGCGGCGAGCGCCGCGTCGAGCCCGGCGCGGGCCGCGGAAAACGCCGCGCAGAAAGAATCGCCGACGGTCTTGAAGACGTACCCGCCGACCTGCTCGATCGCGCTGCGCAGGATCTCATCGTGGCGCCGCAGCGCAGCCGCCATGGCATCCCGCTCGGCCTCCCACAGCCGGGTGGAGCCTTCCACGTCCGTGAACAACAGCGTCACGGTGCCCGACGGCAGCCCGCTCATCGGGACCCGCGCAGCGGGGACAGCGCCACCGCGACCACCTCCAGACCGCCGGTCCCCTCGAAGTCTGCCCTTTCCATGGGTTCTGTGCACATCCTGCATGCCGTCTGCACATACGAGAGTTGTTATGCGGGAGCCCGCCGCCTGGGTTGTGAAAGCTATGAGCACACTGATCCGCACCGCGGAGGTGCCCGCGGCCGACCGCATGGACTTTCTCCGGGAGATGTCCCGCAACCGGCGTGGCCGGGTCGTGCGGGTGCCGTCGTGCATCGGCGGTACGCTTCGGGGCGTGACTGCGCTAGCTGACGAACTCCCTGACCCGAGCCCCGTTAACCCGGGCCGCGACGTCCAGAAGGTCGGCACGGCCGAGTTCCTGGGCCAGGACGTCCGCAAGATCCATGACCCGGTGTGGGCCGTAATCGGGAACCTCGGCGACAGCCAGTGTTACCTGGGTGTCCAGGAGAAGGTGGCGGCCGTTGAGGCCGCTGTGTCCCAGCGCATCGCCGACGAGGACCTCCCGGTGCGCCTGATCCCGGCGGCCTTCACCCTCGGCATCTCGGACGGCCAGCTCAACGGCACTCCCGAGATGCGGTTCTCTCTCATCGGCCGGGAACTGGTAAACGACGCGACATCCATGCACCTGGCCGCCGACCGGGTGGCGGGCCTGATCGCGGTCGTCGCGTGCGACAAGCCGCCGGTGGGCACCGTTGCCGCCATCCTGGAGCACAACGCGCCCTCGGTGGTCATGTCTGACGGCTCGGTCCGGCCGGGGATTGACCCCGTGACGGGTGACCCGATCGACATCATTACCGCGTTTCAGGCGGCCTCCGACCCGGACGAGGAGGTTCGCGCCCGGCTTACCCTGAACGCCTGCCCTGGCCAGGGCAGCTGCGGGGGCATGTTCACGTACAACACCATGCAGACGTTCATCGCGGTGCTCGGCCTGGAGCCGCTGCACATGGTCTCCCCGGCCTCGGAGGATCCCCGCAGGACGGATGAGTTTCCCGGCCAGCTCGTCGACTGCCTCGTCACGATGACGGCCAAGGGTATCCGGCCGCGGGACATCGTCACAACGGCGTCGCTCCGCAATGCGCTCACCGTGACGATGGCCATGGGCGGCTCGACCAACGTCATGCTGCACAGCGTGGAGATCGCCCGGGCCGCCGGGATCGACCTGTGGGATGAGGTCATGAGCCAGGCGGAGTTCAATGCGCTGTCGCGCCGCCTGCCGGTGCTCGTCAACATGCGGCCCTTTGGGGCGTACTCGATGGTTGACGTCCAGGAATCCGGCGGGGTGCCGTCGGTGGTGCGCGAGCTGCTGTCGGACGGTTATCTCGATGGGAACGCACTCACGTGCACGGGTGAGACGCTCGCCGAGCAGGTCGGCCGGCTCGCACCGCCCGCTCCCGACCACCGCGTGATCTACTCGGTGGGCCGGCCATTCAAGGACACCGGCGGCCTGCGTCTCCTCAGCGGGAATATCGCTCCCGGCGGCGGCGCGATCCTGAAGCTGGCCGGTATCGAGGGCGGGATGTCCGACGGCGTCTTCACCGGCAATGCCCGGGTCTTCAACGGTGAGCGGGCACTGATCCGTGCTCTCGACGAACGGCCTGGCGACTTCCGCGACCACGACATGGTTGTCATCCGCTACGAGGGTCCCCGCGGCGCCCCCGGAATGCCGGAGATGCTGGATCCGACGTCGAAGATCACGACTCTGTGCCGCCAGCAGAACATCACGATCGCGCTGATGACCGATGCGCGCTTCTCGGGCGGATCCGTCGGGCTCGTCATCGGGCACGTCGGCCCCGAGGCCTACCTCGGCGGGCCCATCGCCCTCGTCGAAGATGGCGACACGATCGTGGTCGACGTCAACACCGACCGGCTCGACTGCGTCGAGCTCGACGACGGCGGGACGTTCGAGCGGCGCTCCGCCGCCTGGACCGCCGCCGCCGAGGCCAACGGGGGGGTCCACCCCGATGCCGTCCCCGTCAGGAACCGGGTCCTCAGGCGAATGCGGGCTACCGCGCTCCCCGCCCTCCGCGGCGGCGGCATGACCTCCAGCTAGCACCGTAGGCTCGTGGCGTGGCGAAGATCGAATTCGAGGAACGGGACCTGCACGCCCGGGTGCCCGACCCGGCGGCGGGCGGCGCCTGGGCCGACGTGCGGCTGCGCTGGCGCCGCGACCCGCTGACCGGGGCCAGCGCCCGGATCCTGACCGGGGTGAAGCTCCAGCCGGCCACCCGAACCGACCTGTCCGCGCTGACGGCCAAGCCCGCGTTCTGCCCGTTCGACAGCGAGCACCTGGAGACGGCCACCGTCCCGTTTCCCGCCGAGCTCACCGACGAGGGCCGCATCCGCGAGGGCCGCGCCGTCGTGGTGCCCAACATCCTGGCCTACGCGACGCACAGCGCGGTCGGCATCTACGACCCCGGGCGGCACTTCCTTGACCTGGACGAGCTGACGCCGACCCTGGTCGGGGACATGCTGACGGCGATGGCCCGGCACGCCCGGGCGGTGCGGCGCCTGGACCCGGAGGCGGCCTGGAGCTCCATCAACGCGAACTACCTGCCGCCCTCCGGCTCCTCGCTGGTTCATCCGCACGTGCAGTCGGCGCACGACGCGTGCGGCCTGACCAGCCAGCGCTTTCTGGTCGAGCGGGGTCAGGCGTGGCAGGAGCGCAGCGGGCCGTACTGGGCAGCCCTGGTCGAGCAGGAGGCCGCGGGACCCCGGTGGGTAGGGCACACCGGCCGGGTGGCCTGGCTGGCCCCGTTCGCGCCGGTGGGGTTCCACGAGGTCTGGGCCGTGGTCACCGGCGCCCCCGACGTGACCGACCTGACCGAGCAGGACACCCAGGACCTGGGCCAGGGCCTGTCCCGGGTGCTGGCCGCCTACCGGGACTGGAACCTGGCCTCGTTCAACTTCGCCCTGATCGGCGGGGGGCCGCAGGCCAGCGAGAGCGGGCACCAGGTCGTGCTCAAGGTGATCAGCCGGTCCAACCCGGACCCGGTGTACCGCAGCGACGCCACCTACTTCGAGCGCCTGCACGCCGAGGCGCTGATCGACCTGAGCCCGGAGGAAGTAGCGGACGCCGTCCGGCGCAGGTTCTGACCATCGCTCGCGGCGGTTGATCCGCCCGTGCGTCCGGAACCACGTGACGTTCCCGCCCGCTCCGCGGATGAAATCCGATCGCGAGCCGATCGGCTTGATCGCGCAGGCACTCGGCCTTCGCACTTTCTGTCAGAGGTCAGGTCTAGGCTGGCTGGCACAGTCAGCGCCCCGAGAAAGGGCAGGCCATGACGACTCTCGGCGATCGGCCAGCCACAGCACTCCTCGTCGTCGACGTCCAAAATGCCGCCGTCGCCGGGGGTTACCAGCGCGATGCGGTCGTGGCGAACATCGGCAGCCTTGTCGAGAAGGCGCGACGGGAACGCGTCCCGGTTATCTGGGTCCAGCATTCCGACGAAGAGCTCAAGAGAGGAAGCAGCGACTGGGAGATCGTCCCCGAGCTGAATCCGGATGGCTCAGAGCCGCTGGTCGAGAAGCACTACGGCGACTCCTTCGAGGACACCACCCTGGAGAACGTACTGTCGGGGCTCCATGTCGGCCGGCTGGTAGTCGTCGGCGCGCAAACCGACGCCTGCATCCGCTCGACCCTTCACGGCGCCTTCGCCAGGGGCTATGACGCGACGCTGGTCAGCGACGCGCACACCACGGAGGACCAGACCAGCTGGGGCGCGCCCCCGCCGGACCAGGTCATCGCGCACACCAACCTGTACTGGACCTACCAGACGGCACCGGGGCGGACGGCGGGGACGGTCGAAACCAAGGATGTCGATTTCGCTGACGCGCGTTCTGACGCCTGACCCGCTGGGCTAACCAACCTCGGCCGACGGCGGTATGTGCGGGGTGCCGTCGCGCATGGGCGGGAACGCGAACGTCGCCGCGGTGGTCGTGCGGGTCAGCTTCGTGATGTCTGCCTCGGGGAGCATCTCGGTCTCGTCGTCGATCGTGACCTCCCAGCGGCAGACCGGGACGCGGCCGGCCGGAACACGAGGCGGGCGGTGCACCGCACGGATCCGCGCCTTCGGGTTCACCGCCTGCGCGGTCACGTCGAACGTGCCGTCCTCGATCGTGTGGCACATGCTGCGCACCGTGCGCTCGCCGTAGGGCTCGACGTCGAGCAGCGCACCGCAGGAGCGGAGCTGGAAGAAGCCGTGGTGCTCGTCGACCACCTCGTACTCGACGTCCATGTAGTGCTGGGCGAAGCCGGGATCGAGCTGCAGCTGCTTGAAG
>Ga0335072_10016618_pt1 | contig 10429 bp, 8 predicted proteins | sample Lox_Sample_21_FD_206725 | JGI IMG/M metagenome (GOLD analysis project Ga0335072, IMG submission 206725) | Soil microbial communities from Loxahatchee National Wildlife Refuge, Florida, United States - Lox_Sample_2.1 | ecosystem: Environmental > Terrestrial > Soil > Wetlands | place: USA: Florida... | reverse complement strand
ATGGTTTCCATTGGATCCTGATGCGCTCAGCGGCGAAACTCTCCTATCGCCAAGCGCAAGCAATGATCGACCGGGGCGCCGACGGAACCGCGGCTTCGCTACACGCCACTGTCCTCGTTCCACTTTATGAGGCTTATCGCGCCCTCAAAATCGCGCGCGACAAACGCGGGCCGCTCGATCTCGACCTGCCGGAACGCAAGATCATCCTCGATGAGACTGGCGCCGTGAAATCCGTCGTGACGCCGCCCAGACTCGATTCACACCGGCTTATCGAGGAATTCATGATCCTCGCCAATGTGGCGGCCGCCGAGACACTCGAAGCAAAACAGCAGCCGCTCGTTTATCGCGTGCATGACGAGCCGTCGCTTGAAAAGCTCAACAATCTGAGCGAATTTCTGGCCTCGATCGGCATTAAGCTCAGCAAGGGCCAGGTTCTTCGCGCCGCCCAATTTAACGGCATTCTCGGCCATGTGAAAGGCACGGACAATGAGCATCTCGTCAATGAAGTCGTCTTGCGCACCCAGGCGCAGGCCGAATATTCCGTCGAGAATTATGGCCATTTCGGTCTTAATCTGCGCCGCTATGCGCATTTCACCTCGCCGATCCGTCGTTATGCCGATCTTGTTGTGCATCGCGCCTTGATCCAGGCGCTTGATCTTGGACCGGATGGCGCTGCGCCGATGGCGAATGGCGAGCTCGCCGAGATCGCGGCGGCCATTTCCGCCGCAGAGCGCCGCGCCATGGCGGCCGAACGCGAGACATCCGAGCGGCTGATCGCCGCCCATCTCGCGGATCAGATCGGCGCCGTATTCCAGGGCCGCATATCGGGTGCATCCAGCGCTGGGCTCTTTGTTAAGCTCGACGAGACCGGCGCCGATGGCTTCATCCCGGCCGCCATGCTTGGCGACGACTATTTCCGGCATGATCCGGGACGTCACGCGCTGGTCGGATCGCGCACTGGCCAGATGCACCGGCTGGGCGATATTGTAACGGTCAGACTCGTGGAAGCCGCGCCGCTTGCCGGTGCGCTGCGCTTCGAATTGTTGCGTGAAAGCGCGCCTCCCGCCGGGCGATTAAGCCCTGTCAAGGCAAAGCGGACGGCCCGGCGCGGCATTAGGCCTTCTGGCGTATTGACCGGCGCGGACCTATTTGGGGGCAAAGCTTCGATGCGCTAATGCGTAAGAAAGAAGAGAGCATGCCGGATGACGGCCTCGTTACCATCCGCAGCGCCCATTCGGCACGAGATACGATAGCGCGTGTCGAAGCGGAGCTTGACGCAAAGGGGGTGACAGTTTTTGCCAAAATCGATCACGCCGCGGGAGCCTCTGCCGCCGGCCTGCCGTTGCGCCCCACGACGTTGCTCATATTCGGCGGCGCCCGCGCGGGAACACCACTCATGCAAGACAATCAGCGCGTCGGCATCGATCTTCCGCTGAAGGCGCTGGTTTGGGAGGACGGGCTCGGCTCCGTCTGGCTAACCTACAATGATCCTGCTTGGATCGCTCAAAGGCATGCACTCGATGCGCCTAGCGAACCGCTTGTCCAGGCCATGTCGGCCATGCTCGCAGCCGTAGCACGGAATGCAACGGAAGCGGGCCCGGACTCGCGGGAATGACCGGTATTAGAACAGAAGGAGAAATAATGGAATCGCCGACGGTAGCCGTGCCCTTGGGGGCGCACGCGGGGTCTCCGGTAGACCCCCAAAAGCAACACTCCGACGCCCCTCGCAATGCCTGGCAGGCGATAGCCAAGGGCTTGCGCGGTTCTTGCCCGGCCTGTGGCAATGGCAGGATTTTTCGTGCCTATCTTAAGGTCAATGATGTCTGCCCGAATTGCGGCGAGGAGTTCTTCCACCAACGCGCCGATGATGCGCCGCCCTATCTGACTATTCTCGTCGTCGGCCATGTTGTCGGAAGCTTGATGCTTCTCATTGAAACCTACTGGTCCGATGCACCGATCTGGCTGCATGCGATGATCTGGCCAACCCTTGCGCTCATTCTTTCGCTTTGGCTCCTGCCGATCTTCAAAGGAGGTCTCATTGCGCATCAATGGGCCATGCGCATGCACGGCTTCGGCGACGGTGCGCCGCTTGACCAAGATTTTTGAACAACTCTGGTCAAGGAGAAGCTTGAGATGTCCTGACTTAATTGGCGCTGCCTTGGCGGGCATGGTCAATCGGATTGTTTTGAGCAACTATAAAAAATGCACGCAGTTTTCCAATCGGGACAAGTCCAGGCTGTTTAAATCTGCGCAATTCCTTCCTGATCACGCTGTTCATCCGCTTAAAGCGTTTGAGCCCTGAAACGGATTTCCACTTTCATTTTTTCGCCTCACCTCTTGCGAGCATTCTCTTGGTGTTGCGGCGCAAAAATATCCGTTACGATTGTGGTGTGAAACTCCGTCTCAGCCGTATTCTCGCCATGAAGGATCGGTTAACCTTACCGGTGATTGCTTAAATGCAACGCTTTCTGGTTAGCTTGGATCAAGGTTGATGGAACATTCCTTTAACCAAAGGCAGGTACGGCTAATGACCTGCCCCGCGATTACAGAAGGAGTGTGGGATGAGCTTTCTCCAACGGACCAGCGAATGGAAATTCGCGGCCGCGCTGGGCGCCGCACTTGCGATCTCCGCCTGCGCCAAGACCCCCGCTGAGAATGGCGCGCTCACTGGCCTCAATAGTGGAGCTCCGGCAGCACCCGGCAGCCCGCAGGATTTCGCCGTAAATGTGGGTGATCGGGTTTTCTTCGATAGTGATTCCAGTGACTTGAGCCAGACCGCGCAGGCAACACTCGCAAAGCAGGCAAGCTGGTTGCAGCAATATGGCCGGTATAATGTGACGGTCGAAGGCCATGCCGATGAACGCGGAACCCGTGAGTACAATTTCGCGCTTGGCGCACGACGGGCGGAAACCGCCAAGGATTACCTTGTCGCCCGCGGCATCCCGGCGTCAAGAATTCGGACCATCAGCTATGGAAAGGAGCGTCCCGTCGCGAGTTGTAACGACAACTCCTGCTGGTCGCAAAATCGCCGCGCGGTGACCGTGCTGACGGGCGGCCAATCCTGACGAAGCTTTCGGCGGACGGCTCTCCTCCCCCGTCGCCGATATGTCCCGGACGATCAAAGTCTTTTTCTTGATCCCAATCCGGCACCGGCGACTTCTTCGTGAAGCGCCGGTTTTTGTTGCCACGGCCGCTTGCACCGAAGTTCGAAAGGGGACAGTCTATCAAGGACTTCCCGGAAGCACTTTCACGCAAGCTTACGGAATGGCCCGCCCCGGATCGTTTCCTGATTCCCGCGCCACGATCAAGATTAGAAAAGCGCCGAAAACAAAAGCCTGACTCTCACGGGCATGAGAGGCAGGCCCTTGGTCGATTAGCCGCCGCGTTTGCTACGCCTGTGGTTGTGGTTCCAATCCGCCCGGCTCGGGCCCGGATTTCGGACGCACGACGCCCGTCGTTGGGACGGGAGAGCCACGCAACGGCGGTTCAATATCGCTGCCGCTGTCGCGCACGGGCGGATGCCCCTTCAAAAGCTCAACGATCTCTTCGCCCGTCAGCGTCTCATATTCGAGAAGACCCTTGGCGAGCGTTTCGAGATCCTGGCGCTTCTCGGTGATGATCCGTGTCGCGTCGGCAAGACCCGCCTCCACCAGCCGCCGCACTTCCGCGTCGATCTTCTGGGCAGTTGCCTCGGATACGGTTTGCTGCCGGCCAATCGAATAGCCGAGGAAAACCTCGTCCTGATTGTTATCGCCATACATCACGGTGCCGAGTTCCTTGGAGAAACCCCAGCGGGTCACCATTGCCCGGGCGAGCTTGGTGGCCTGCTCAATGTCGGATTGGGCGCCCGAAGTGATCTTTTCCTTTCCGAAGATGATCTCTTCTGAGACCCGGCCGCCCATGCAGATGGCAAGCCGCGAGGTCATCTGTTCATAGCTCATCGAAAGCTTGTCGCGTTCGGGGAGCTGCATCACCATGCCGAGCGCGCGGCCGCGCGGTATGATAGTCGCCTTATGGACCGGGTCGGTGGCTGCGACATTGAGCGCGACGATCGCGTGGCCGCCCTCGTGATAGGCAGTCAGCATTTTCTCCTGCTCGGTCATAACCATCGTGCGCCGCTCGGCGCCCATCATGATCTTGTCTTTCGAATCCTCGAACTCGGACATGGTGACGACTCGCTTGCCGCGCCGTGCCGCGAGCAAGGCCGCCTCATTGACGAGATTCATGAGATCGGCGCCGGAAAAACCCGGTGTCCCGCGTGCCACCGTCTTCAACTCGACGTCCGGCGCGAGAGGCACCTTCCGGACATGAACTTTCAGAATGCGCTCGCGACCGACGATATCGGGATTCGAAACGACAATCTGCCGGTCGAAGCGGCCGGGGCGCAGAAGCGCCGGATCGAGCACGTCTGGACGGTTCGTCGCGGCGATCAGGATGATGCTCTCATTGGCCTCGAAGCCATCCATCTCGACGAGAAGCTGATTCAACGTCTGCTCGCGTTCGTCGTTGCCACCCCCGAGCCCGGCGCCGCGATGGCGGCCGACGGCGTCGATTTCATCGATGAAGATGATGCAGGGCGAGTTCTTCTTGGCCTGTTCGAACATGTCGCGGACCCGGCTCGCGCCGACGCCGACGAACATTTCGACGAAATCCGATCCCGAGATCGTGAAGAAGGGCACATTGGCCTCGCCCGCGATGGCACGCGCGAGAAGCGTCTTGCCGGTGCCCGGGGGACCGACCAGCAAAACGCCGCGCGGAATGCGCCCGCCAAGCTTCTGAAACCGCTGCGGATCGCGCAAGAACTCGACGATTTCCTGAAGGTCTTCCTTCGCCTCGTCCACGCCCGCGACATCCTCGAATGTCACCCGCCCATGCGCCTCGGTCAGGAGCTTCGCTTTGGACTTGCCGAACCCCATGGCCTTGCCGCCCGCGCCTTGCATTTGCCGGGAAAGGAAGATCCAGACGCCGATGATGGCGATCAACGGCAGCCCGTTGACGAGCAGCGTCATCAGCCAATTGGTGCTTTCCGACGGAGGCTTCGCTGTGATGGATACATTCTTTTTATAGAGGCTCTGGACCAGACTCGGGTCATTCGGGGCATAGGTCGCGAAGGCCCGGTTGTCGGTGAAATGACCCGTGATCTCATTACCAGCGATTGTGACCTCGCGGACATGACCTTGATCAACCTCGTTCAGGAGCTGGCTGAAGGCGATGTCCTGCGACGGTACCCGCTGCCCCGGATTTTGAAACAGCATGACGAGGGCAACGACGAGCAGGATTATGATCACCCAAAGTGCAAAATTCCGGAAATTCGGATTCATCTTCGTTCCCGCCATGCATCGTTCAGGCCCTGAGGCCGACACCGGTTAAGTTCATACCCGCGAAGAAAAAGGGCATTCTTCAATGTAAGTCCGGATTTTCCAATTGCCAAGGGACCTCAACCTTTTGGTTTGCACCCTGTTCCCGCCTTTATAGGTGGGTTTTGCGTCCGCGGCACCTTGGGGTTTCCCGCGCGATGACAAGAAAATGATCGTGTTGCAGATGGAGAATCGTGCCTCCCTGGGTCGCTTTATAGGCGGATCCGTCGCGTAGCGCCCGGCCTAGCTTCTCTGCTAGAGCTTCAAGCCGGTCGAGACGAAGGGGTTTGTCCCCTCTGATCAATTTTAGTTCATCGGCAAGAAAGCGTAAAAGGATCTCCGCTGGTTCGCCGGCCAGGGCCGAAATATCCGCCCTCACTCTACCTGGCTCGCGCAAGATCTTGATCTTATCCGTGATCGCGTAGACCTGCTTGGTCAGCGCGACGTCAGCTCTGGCCGCGCGGGTCCCGAGCCGGAGCAAAGCGTTCCTATCGAGGCCTTCCGCCGCCAGAAGGCTGCTCAGGCGCCGTAGCCGGGTCCTGGCATAAGCGGGGTCCTTGTTTGAAGGATCCAAGACGAAGGGATGCGCCTTCATCTCGCAAAAAGCGATGAGTTCAGCCTTGGTACAGCTCAACAACGGCCGCGCCAGGACGATTCCGTTGCGTTCGCTCGAACTCGCCATCCCGGAAAGTCCAGAAATTCCGCTGCCGCGCAGCAACCGAAACACGATTGTTTCGGCCTGATCATCCGCGTGATGGGCCGTCATGACATGATCCGCGCCGATCCTTGCCGCATATTCGAACAAGAGTTTATAGCGGGCCTCGCGCGCGCATTCTTGAACTCTCGACCTTGGCTTTATTCCCTCCCAAACGAGGACGGCATGGGGTAGCCTAAGCGCGGCGGCCCAGCGGGCGACCAATTCGGCCTCGCCCCGCGCGCTCTTTCGCAGACCATGGTCGACGGTCGCGACATAAAGCGGGGGCGGGGCGGCGTACCCGCGCGCCCACTCCTCGGCGAGCAGCATCAATGCGACCGAATCGGGGCCGCCGGAGACCGCAAGAAGGATGCCGCGCGCGGTTTCCCACGGGTGGAAAAGTGCCGCGATGGCGCAGGCTGGAAATCGCGTCTTGTCTGGCGCAGGCGCCAAAGTTTTGGCAGACATGAGCAAATACCCGTAAGCAACACCAGGATTCGCTGAATCTTATTCATCTCCGGCCAGAATCAACATTGCGCGCGCCTGGCCTCGCGTTCCGCGCCAACCTTGACCATGGCCGGAGCACTTGGATATTTCCGGGCGATTTCGCTATAGGTCGCGCACGCTTGTTCCTTGGCGCCGAGGGCACTCAATGATTGACCGAGACGCAAGAGAGCTTCCGGCGCGCGAGGCGAACCCGCATATTGGGTCGATATTTTCAGATATTGTTCCGCCGCCTCCCGCTGACGGCCGCGCAGATAGAAACTTTCGCCAAGATAATAGATCGCATCGGAAGCCAGCTTGTTTTTTGGATTCTTTTCAAGAAAGCCAGTAAACCCTTTTTCGGCGTCTTCATACGCCCTTTGCTTGAGATATGCCAAGGCGATGTCGAATTGCTCGCGTGCCGTGTTGGGCGCGGCGGCGATCACCGTGCCACTCGGCGTCGTGACGCCGGACGCAGACACACCGGCCGGGGCCACCGAGGGCATTGTCACGGGTGGCCCCGCTGAACGAAAGCGGCCATTCGAGAGATCGAGCGGCGCGCCTGGATCGCTTTGCTCAAGACCAGACGCTGCACTCCCGTCACGCCGCGGGCTGCCTGGATTGGCACTGGCCGCCGGGGCAAGGCTCCCGAGCTGACGAGGCGCCCCGGGGGCAGTGGGATTTTGGGACGGATCGAAAGCATCGCCGCGTCCGCTCGCTCGCGGCGGCGCGGAAAAGCTTGGCTCGGCAAGCTCGGCATCCGCTGAAGTTTGGGTTTCGGCTGCTTCGCCGCGTTTCTGGGGAGATTTGGGCATCCCCTCGTGGAAGCGGAAATCGACATCTTCCTGGAACTTCTTGAGTTGTTCCTCGAGCTTTTGCGTCTCGAACTGCATTTGTTCAATCTGCCCGTTGATCTGCCGCATCTGGCTCTCGAGCCGGCCGATCCGGACAAGGAGCTGTGCCGCATCAGGCTGATCTGCGCCATAAGGGGCATCCCCAGGCTCGCCAATGTCTCCCGGGGGACGGCCGTACCCCTGGGCGACAGGGATCTCGTTTCGCGCCGGTGCGTTTTGTGTGTCCTGCGTAACCAATAGAAAGTCTTGACCGTCACTGCCGAAAGCCGGCAGCGCGCTCCCCGCCGCCGCCACAGCGACGCCCCATATCAATCGACTCCGCAACAAAATTCGCAAGGTCATCGTCAACAAGATCATCATGAGGACCTGAATATCTGCCAGCCGCCCATCACGCGGCGTATGTAGGGTCATAAAGGAACACAAAATCCGGACAAAATATGAAGAGATCAACGGCGCGGAATGAAATATTCCTGCCGGGAGAACCCGGCAAGCGCGACGGCCAAGCTTTTTTTCGCGCTTGTTTGGCTATACTGGCTCGCTCCTATCAAGGAAAGACCTGATAGCCGTTCCAAGCACTGCGGCCAACATGCAGCGGAGCGGCCGATACTGCATCAGTCACGCCGGAGGGCAAGGCAAAGCAGATTATCGGCACAAATAGAGCAATTTGCCATCTTAGTGATTTGGCCATGATGAACGCCCGAGGCCAACAAATAGATTTTCGCCCCAACTAAATTTTGATATGCTTAGATAGAAGAATTTAGTATTTATGTCATAGGTTTGATCAACACATTTGGAGAGGAAAAATTCAATGCAGAAACGATTTGGAACCGATGGCATCAGAGGCCTTGCCAATGCCGAAATCACGCCCGAGCTCGCGATGAAGGTCGCCCAGGCGACGGGCATTGTTTTTCAACGGGGCGAACATCGCCACCGCGCGGTGATTGGCAAGGACACGCGGCTCTCCGGCTATATGATCGAAAATGCTCTGGTGGCTGGCTTCACTTCGGTCGGAGTCGATGTGCTGTTGCTTGGGCCGATGCCGACGCCCGCCGTTGCCATGCTCACCCACTCGATGCGAGCGGATGTCGGGGTCATGATTTCCGCCTCTCACAACCCTTATGAGGACAATGGCATCAAACTGTTTGGCCCGGACGGATATAAGCTTTCGGATGTGGTCGAAGAGAAAATCGAGGCGATGCTCGATAAGCCAGGCGCGCTCAAGCTATCGAAGTCAACGGATCTCGGCCGTGCCATGCGGGTGGAGGGCGACCGTGCCCGCTATATCGAATTCGCCAAGCGCACGCTCTCGCGCGCTCTCTCGCTCGATGGATTGCGGATCGTCGTCGATTGCGCCAATGGCGCTGCCTACAAGGTCGCTCCCGAAGCCTTGTGGGAATTGGGCGCCGATGTCATCTCGATTGGTGTCGAGCCGGATGGTTTCAATATCAACCGGGGGGTCGGTTCCACCGCGCCCGCGGCTCTCATCAAAAAGGTCCGGGAAGTGCGCGCCGATATCGGCATCGCGCTCGACGGCGATGCCGACCGGGTGATCATCATCGACGAAACCGGAAAACTTGTCGACGGAGACCAACTGATGGCGGCGATCGCGCAAAGCTGGAAAGAGGACGGAAGGTTGTCACGTCCAGGCATCGTCGCAACGGTGATGTCGAACCTAGGCCTTGAACGCTATCTCGAAGGGATTGGGATTTCGCTTGCCCGCACCGCCGTCGGCGACCGCTATGTGCTCGAACATATGCGTGAAAACGGGTTCAATCTTGGCGGCGAACAATCCGGTCATATTATACTCCTCGACCATTGCACGACCGGCGATGGACTGGTTGCCGCCTTGCAGCTCCTGGCGATTGTCAAGCGGGAAGGCAAGCCGGTAAGCCAGATGTGCCGCCGCTTCAATCCCGTGCCTCAGATCATGAAGAATGTCCAGACGAAGGCCAAGCGCCCCTTGGCCGAGGCCAGCGTCACCCGCGCCGTCGAGGATGGTCGCGAAAAACTTGGCAAGAACGGCCGCCTCGTTGTCCGCGCCTCGGGCACCGAGCCGGTCATCCGCGTGATGGGTGAAGGCGACGATCGCGATCTGGTCGAGCGCATCGTCGATGATGTTTGCGCGGCGCTCTCGGCGTTGGCGCAGGCGGCATGACAATCATCATGGGTGGATTTCGATCTCGATCGCTTCGAGAAGAATCGCTCATTCATTATCTCCATGTACTTTGTCACTTGATCTTAGCCGAAAAACCTCCAACTTTGGAGGAGCCTCTATCGGCGGGAAGACGATGGCGAAAACATCGCGCGGCACGCGGGGCTTAACTTGGATTTCTGGCGTACCATGCAATTATACACGCGCGCCTCGTCGGGGATTTCATCGGGGCAGAGACGGAAAGCATCATCCGAGCACACTTGTTCCTGCTGCGCCCGCAGTTCGGATTGGCCGAGAGCAGCGGCTGGCAAGGACAGCAACGCGACAGTAAGAAAGAAAGCAGACTTCATTTGCATTCCGTAAGACCCTCATTTTCAGGATGCGTGGGAAAAATGGCGGTGTCGGGGTTGTCTTGAACACGATCTGTTTGAACAAATCCAGCAAGGATACTGTTGACCGTCAGGATTCTTAATCCTGGTGAGCGCTTCTTGGCCCGTTGAATCACGCGATCCGAAAATGAAACACGCAAATTAAAAGCGCTGAAGCATGCCGGAATCATATCAATTGAGCGATTTTTTTGGGACATGATCGGGGCGAGCCGAGAGCGTTGTCGGACGAACGGGATACTGCTTCGCCCTCCTGAAACACTCTAATCTTTGAATTTTATAACCCTCTCAATGAGAGGAGTTCGACACGGTTACGTTATCCCGCATCCCGAAACCCGCGTTAGGAAGACGCCAGGCTTCATTGATCTGCCGAGGGGGAGGGGATGTTGGATGACACTTTGCCGACGGTGGCGGTTTGTTCGGAGTCTTCAGATTTCGTTGGTCCATCGAGCACCCGGCGGACTTTCATGGCAAGCCGGTCACGATCATAGGGCTTGCTCAAA
>Ga0335072_10016617_pt1 | contig 10429 bp, 9 predicted proteins | sample Lox_Sample_21_FD_206725 | JGI IMG/M metagenome (GOLD analysis project Ga0335072, IMG submission 206725) | Soil microbial communities from Loxahatchee National Wildlife Refuge, Florida, United States - Lox_Sample_2.1 | ecosystem: Environmental > Terrestrial > Soil > Wetlands | place: USA: Florida... | reverse complement strand
GGCCTTCAGCTGGACGATAGCCTTCGCGTAATCGCCGGTGTCGCGGTAATAGCCGGCGAGAGAGCGCTCGACGTCGGGATTGTTGGGGGCGCGGCTCTTTGCCATCTGCAGATACCGGTCGGCCTCGGCCATGTTGTTCTGGCGCTCATAAACGACGGCCAGCAGCAGTTCGGAGCGCGCATTGGGCTGCGCGCGCTCGGCTCGGGTGAGGTAATCCTGAGCGTTGGGATAGTCGCGCTGCTGCAGGTAGAGATTGCCGAGGATGAGCAGGTCGTCGATCTGGGTGGGCTGGGCGGCCAGCACCTTCTTCAGCATGCTCTCGGCTTCGGCGCTGCGCCCCATGATGGCAAAGGTCTGCGCCAGCCCGGATTGCCCGTTGAGCGACGAAGGGTCGAGGCGCAGGCCGTGCTCGAAAGCATTCACCGACTGCCCGTAGCGCTGATCGAGACGTGCCGCGTAACCCAGCAGAAACCAGAGCTGCGGATCGTTGGGCGCCGACTGCGCCGCGCGCTGCGCGTATTCGAGAGCTGTGGCGTGGTCGCCGCGCTGCAGCGCCAGTTGTGCCGCACGAGCGAGGCGCGCGTTTTCGATATTGGATCCCCAGCCCAGTTGCTGCCCGGAAGACTGACCGCTCCTGTTCGCCGGCTGCGTCTGACCTCCTGGAGAAACCTGATATGTCTGCGAGAGAACAGGGCAGGCGAGCGCGATGAGCAGAATCGCACACGCAGTCTTGAGGCAATCATTTCTGGCTTTCAAACAGGTCACCAACGTGCAGCTACAAAAACTCATGCGCTTGGATTCGCAGAAGCGCGGCGGCGTTGGCTGACAGCTCAGGCGGAGGCGTTTCGGACTCGCCCGGCCCCCGCGCCACAGAACCCGGCGCGGTGGGCAACCGTCGCGCACGCTTTAAGAATCCAAGCTGTTTTCTAGAGGGGACCTTGCAGAGAACAGAGTCCGTCGCATCTTCGTCACGACCGATCCCGATGAGCCTGATCCTGATGGTCGCGGCTGTGGTTCATCTGCCGCTGCTGATCGCGGAGCTGCCGCTCAAGTCGTACGACACCAACTTCCACATCTTCTTCGCGTCGCACTACGTCCACCACTGGTTCAACCCATGGAACACGAAGTGGTTTGCGGGCTTCTCGCAGACCACCTACCCGCCGCTGGCGCAGCAGTGGGTGGCGATTCTCTCGTGGATTTTCGGGCTGAACCTGGCCTACATGGCGGTGCAGTTCGCGGCGGTCCTGCTGCTGGCATGGGGCATGTACCGCTTCGCCTCCATCTGGGTCAGCCCCCGCGCGGCCTCGTTCGCGGCGCTGGCCAGCGTGGTGCTGGCGTCAGAGAGCTTCCTGATCTACAACGCCGGGCAGCTGGCCACAACCGCAGCCGCGCCGCTCTACCTGCTGGCGCTGCCGTACCTCTATGAGTGGCTGCGCTTCGGCGGCGGGAGAAACTTCATCAAGGCGCTGGTGCTGTTTACCGCGGCCGGAGCGGCACACCACGCCACGCTGATCTTCGGCTCCATGTTCTTTGCATTGCCGGTGCTCGCTCTGGCGCTGATGGATCGCGATCGCGAAGAGAGCAGCGCAGGCGGGGTGTGGGCGCGCGCCATCGGCATGACGATCGCCGTCGGCATCGCCGTCGGCCTGGTGCTGCTTCCCTTCTGGATCGGCCTGTACCATTACCCGGTCACGCAGACGCCGATTCCCCATCCCAGCCGCGCCAGCTATATCCTTTCGCCGGCTTACGGGATCAACTATTTCATCGTTCCCTATGGCGCGTTGATTCTGCTGCTGCCGTTCATCATCATTCGCGGCGCGGTGGTTCCGCGGCTGCGGCCCCTGATGCTCGGCTTCTGGGTGTGCTTCCTCGTCGGGCTGGGCGGGACCACCCCGGTGGGCTACTGGCTGCTGCGCCGCGCCTTTGAGGTGCTCACCTTCGAGCGCTTCAGCTACTGGGCGACGCTGCTGGCGCTGCCCATCGCCGGCCTCATCATCTCCGACCTGGTCGTTCGTTTCCGGCGGCGCGCGGCCATCCCCATCGCCATCCTGGCGGCCCTCAGCTGCGCTGTCGCGGCAGCCTGGACCACCTATCATCCCACCGACGAAGCCGACTTCAGCGTGGACCATGTGGCCGAATGGCTGAACCGCGACGGGCACTACGATTACCGCTATCTGACGCTGGGTTTCGGAAACCAGCTTTCGCGGCTGGCTATCGAGACGGTCGCAGGCAGCGTGGATGGCGAGTCGAATTCGTCGCGCATGCTGCCGGAGCTGACGAAGTACGGCGGGGCGCAGCTGACCATGGCAAAGGGTTTTGGCAAGGGCGGACTCGAGTCGCTGCGCGCCATGCTGCGCGACGCGGATCGCTACGGGCTGAAATGGGTGATCGTGCGCGACCCGTATTACGATCCGCTGCTGCATTTCGCGGGCTGGCGCCAGGTAGATGAGCTCGATTACGGCTCCATCACCATCTGGGCCAAGGACGGCGTGCCGCCGGCCACACCCGTCAATCAGTCGCAGATCCCGCCGCACTGGCAGGGCGTGCTGTGGGGCACGCTGCCCATCGGCAGCAGCATCCTCGCCATCCTGCTCGCGTTCGTTCCGGACGACCGGCGCCAGAGGATGAGGGAGGGTAAAGAGGAAGAGGACGACGCAGTCACGCCGATTTCGCAGGAAAACATCGCCCCGGGGAGGATGGTCTCGTGAGCAAAGGAACGGGAGCTGTGCTGGCGGTCGGCATTTTTGTGGTAACCGCACTGCTGCTGGTCATCGGGACCATCTGGCCCGTGCCCACGGCCGTCTATTTCGCGGGCGGGGAAAAGGGGACAACTCTGCATTCATCCACCACCCCCGAGGACGCGATCAACAATCTTGGCGCGGAGATCCGCCTGTACCAGTGGCAGAAGGCCTACGACAGTCTGGCGAACCGGGCCGAGTTTACCGAGCCGCAGTTCTACCACGACATCACCGGGTATTTCATGAGCCTGCGCACCTACGCGACGCTGGATACGGTGGACGTGCGCCCGCTGCACCAGACAGACAGTGACGCCGAGATGGAGATGACACTGCACTGGTTCACGGTGCTGGGACCGTTTGAAGATACGCGCGATGTCCACGTGGTTCGCCAGGGCGACCGCTGGGCGATCGACTGGCCGATTGTGAAGGAGCAGCACGTGCCGCCCCAGGTCATCCCCGTGAACTATCTGCGCTGGGACGTGATCTATCGCGGGCCCGGCGACGACTGGGGCACGCAGAACGTGCAGGGGCCGAATGTGCGCATCGTGGATATGCATCCGGTAAGCCGTGCCGAGGGGACCTTCGTGATGGGCGAGTTGCTCAATCAGGACGTGGTTCCCGCCTGGGTCTCGGTGCGGGCGACGCTGATCGGCAAAAACGGCGCGCCGCTGGCCAGCGCCGGAACCTTCGACATGATCGATCACACGCTGCTTCCGAAGCAGGTGACACCGTTCCTGATTCGCTTCCCGGATGTCGATCTTTCCCAGGTCGGCAGCATCCGGATGGATCCGCAGGCAGAGCTGGTCTCGGCCTCGGCTGATCCGGTGATCGAAGTCGAAAACCAGAAGTTTAACCCTGAGGGCGCTGCGTCGCTATCGGGCCAGGTCTCTAACCAGAGCGGCCAGGTAGTCAATTTTGCTCACGTCCTCAGCACCTTTTACGACAACAACGGCCAGCTGGTATGGGTCGACGGTCAGTACATGGATCGCGCGCTGCTGCCCCAGATTCCGGTGAACTTCAACATCCCGGTTCCTGTCGATCTGGCCCACAAGATCAGCAGCGAGCACACCATCGTGGCCACCTACAGCACCGGCGGGAGCTACCTGTGAGGCTCGGGCCAGCATCTCTGCTGTCTGTTCTCGTCCTGGTTTCGGCCCCGTTCGTGCACGCGCAAAGCGCCTCCATGAACCTTCCGCAAACCGTGACCGCAGGAAGCGCGTTCTCGATTCCCACCAGCGGCAGCGGCCAGGGCACAATCACCATCGTAGGGCCGGCGCAGGCGCTGCGCCGCAGCGTGCAGCTGGGAGAAGCCATTTCATTCCCGGCAGGCGTGCTGTACGACGCCGGCGCGTATGTGGTCATTCTCAACACAGGATCCTCGATCAGCGCCGGCACTCTCGTAGTCACGCCGGCCAGCCAGCCGGCGACGCTCAGCTTTCTGGCTGAGCCGTCACGATTGCCGGTCAGTCTGCCCGACGGCATCAGCGGCGCGGCCTACGTCTTCGACGCTTACCACAACCTGATCACCCAGCCATTGCCCGTAGCCTTTAACCTTAGCGGCCAGGCCGGCGCCGACCAGACGCGCACCGTGACCTCCGGCAACGGAGTGGCATGGACGCGCATGAATTCGGCCGCCAGGGAAGGCTCGGCAAAGTTCATCGCCAGCATCGACGGCGTTTCGAGCACGCGCATCATCGAGGAAGTGCCCGGCGATCCGTGCAATCTGACCATGAGCGCGAAACCCGACGGCGCAAACGTGATGCTGGCCACGGCGCCAGTGCGCGACTGCAGCGGCAATCCTGTGCCCGACGGCACGATTGTCACGTTCACGGAGAATTACAACGGCATGCAATCGACCGCCGATGTACCGCTCAAGCGCGATATCGCCACCGTCGAGATGCCGGGCCGCCCCGGAGCCACCATCTCCGTCGCCAGCGGCGTCGTCGCCGGCAATGAGATTCGCTGGGAGGGCCACTGATGCGCCATCTTTTCGCTCTTGCCTGCGCACTGGCACTGCCCGTAGCCATTCAGGCGCAACAACCGAACGTGCAGGTGCAGCCTCCTGACCTTCATGGCTCACGCGCTCTGGAGAAGCTGACAGAGTCGTCCGTGGTGCACGACTACCTTGAGTCCTGGCAGATGCTGGGTCAGGCGCTCAACCAGAACCGGGCGGATCTGCTCACTGCCGACTTTGCGGGAGAAGCGCTGGGCAAATTCACCGACACCATCACCGACCAGACGAAGTTCGGGATTCACACCCGCTACCAGGAGCGGGGACACAACCTGCAGATCGTGTTCTATTCGCCTGATGGGCTTTCGATCCAGCTGATCGACACAGTCGATTACGACGAGCAGGTGATGAGCGGCGACAAGGTGCTGGCCACGCAGCCGATGCATGCGCGCTATGTTGCGGTGCTGACGCCCTCACAGACGCGCTGGATGGTCCGCGTTCTCCAGACCGAAGGGCAGTAGAAGTCTTCGCGGCGAGTTCCTGGCGGAGTTCTCCGTTATCGCCATAACCCACCAATCGGCTGCCCCCGCCACGGCGGCGGCACAGCGCCCCAATGGACCTGTATCGCCCTATTGCGGCGTGGCTGCCGTGGACTCTTCGTCCTTGAGCGAGGCCGGCGGAGCTTCTCCGCCACAGGTGGGCAGGCCCGGCTCGATCGCCGAACCCTCTTCGTAGTCGTTCCACGTCTCCACCAGCATGTAGGGGATCACCTGGCCGGCGGGGATGAACTTATGCCATAGGTTGAAGGTGTCGTGCAGCGTTTGGCCGCAGCGGGCGGAGATGTGGCGGTTCAGGCCCCAGGAAGCCTTGCTGTCGTCGAACTGCGCCCACGCGCCGCCGACGATCACTGAATCCGCGTAGTGGGCGGCCATGTTCTGGTAGAAGTCGTCGAGGTACAGTTCGCCCCAGTGGCTGCCGTCGGGCGCCCATCCTTTGGGACCGGAGTTGATCCATGGGTAGAAGCCATCGAAATCCTGTGCGAACTGGCGGGGCAGGTTTTCCTGGATCAGCAGCGGCGCCGGGTTCCACTGATTGACCACAGCGCGCACCTTGTCCCAGTCGGTGAAATGGCCGTGCGGGAAGATGAAGATGACAGGCCGTCCCTGATAGGTCAGATACGCATCGTGCCCGGGCGACTTTGGGGACAAATACGTGTCATGGAACATAGTGAGATCGGCGATGGCCTCGTCGGTGGCTCCATCTTCCTGCGCCGTCTCGTCGTACATCACGGCCACATGGAAATGGTGCTTGGCGGCCTGGGCCTGGACCAGGCCGTAGCTCTGGTCGACATAGGTATCGCGATCGCCGTACCAGTCGACGACGAACGCGGAGATGCCGAGCTTCTTCGCGGCGTCGATCTGGTCTTTGATTTTGCCGGTATCGTGCGACGAATAGCCGACGTTGATGTGGTTCGGCTCACCGAACCACGCTTCGTAAACGGCCAGAATCTCCGGGGATTTGCCTGTCGCCTGGTACTTGAGATGGACGGGCGGAGTCGACGAACCGAGGCACCCATGGAGCAGCCAGATTGCGAGCAGAGCTGCAGCGCTTACACGACCGAGCATATGGACAGTGGTTAGAAGCAGGAGGGCCCCGCGGGGGTTGCAGCATCCACAGGCGAGGAGGCAGCCCTGCATGGCCGATTCCGCATCGGAAGTTGTAGTCGCGGTACAGAATAGCCGCATTTCTCTTCCGCGTCTGTGAGCCAAATCCGGCGGACCTCGCCCAACTCTGCGCACAGCGGAGCTGTCTGGACATAAACCTGGCAGCTGGAGACTCATGAACGTGACGACCAACCAGACCTCCAACCCGAAATCTCTGCAGGCGCGCATCGTTTCCGGCAGCGTAGTGCTCCTGACCGGGTCTTCTCTGGTCACGGCGGTCACTTTCGCTTACAACGTCGTCGTCGCCCGGTTCCTCGGCCCGGAAAACTACGGCCACGCCACCGCCGTGTACACGATGTTGCTGCTGGTGTCGTCGGTAACGTTGTCGTTCCAGATGATCACCGCGAAGGTGGTGGCGCAGCAGGGCTCCGCGGAGACAAAAAGCTCGGCCTACCGCATGCTGCATCGCAGTTCCTGGACTTGCGGGCTGGCCGTCGCGTTCCTGATCCTCGTTTTCCGCCAGGAGATCACGAATTATCTGCACCTGCCCGGCACGTTCCTCACCGTGCTGCTGGCGATCGGCGCCGCATTCTACGTGCCCCTGGGCACGCGGCGAGGCTGGCTGCAGGGCGCGTACAGCTTTCGCGCGCTGTCGTTCAATCTGGTTCTCGAAGGCGCGGTACGGCTGATTGGCTCAATCGTCGCCATCCTGCTCGGTTTTGGCGTCACCGGAGTGATTGCCGCCAACGCATCGTCGATGGCGATTGCGTGGTTCGCGATTTTTCCGGAGCTGTCGCCCTCCTCGGCCAATCCTCTGGCGTGGCGTTCCGCGGCTCGCGAAACTTCCCTGGCCCTGGTCTTCTTCTCTGGCCAGATGCTGATCAACAACGCGGACATCGTTCTGGTCAAGCACTTCTTTGCCGCCACCGAGGCCGGCCTCTATGCGGCGGTGGCCATGGTAGGCCGCGTGATGTTCGCCTTTTCCGCAGCCATCATGAACAGCATGTTCCCGCTGGTGGCCGGGGCGCGGCACGAAGATCGCAAGAGTCTCTCGCTGATCGCGACCTCGCTCATGCTGGTGCTGGTGCTGGGGTCGTCGATGGCGATCACGCTGCGGCTCCTGCCTCCTTCGGTGTGGACCACCTTCTTCGGCTCCGGTTTCGTGATTCCCGGCCCTCACGGGCTGCCCTATCTGCTCTCGCTCAAGACCGTGGTGACGATGGTCTTCTCGCTCAGCATGCTTTTCATCGCCTACGAGATGGCCTATAAGATCGCGAACACCAGCTGGATCCAGCTGGGCTTCAGCGCAGCCGTGGTGGCGGGCATCTGCTGGTTCCACTCCTCGCTCGAGCAGGTTCTGCTGGTGCAGCTGGCTCTGATGTTCCTGCTGCTGCTGTGCGTCGGCATTCCTTTTATGGTGAACGCGCTGCGCAACGCAGCCGGCTCCGAAGAGTTGAGCGCTCGGCCGGTTCGCCTGCTGCGCCGCGTATCGGAGGACGAGGTCATCTCTGAGTTTCTCAGGAGCGATTTCGACCACGGCGCCTATCGCGAGTATCACGCTTCCCTGCGGACGCTGGTGGAATCCCCGAATCTCGACGACCCCGCGGAGTGCGCCAAGCGCCGCGCGCTGCTCTTCGTCCGGCACTTCTCCCTGTGGAAGGAACTGCCCAGGGAGACGGAGTGGTACGAGGCCGAGATCAGCGAGGGCGATCTGGAATATATTCGGGTCTTTCCGCGGGCTCAGTGGCTGCGGCTCACCCGTGGCAGGTTTGCGATTCCGCGGGTGGCCGAGTTGATGCGCAGGCGGGAGGCGACTGACGCCGACCCCTTTGTGGAAAAAATCGCCTCCATCCGCACTCGGCTGACCCACCAGGACCGAATTCCCGGTTCAGTGTTGCTGATCGGGACCAGCGACGCCGATCCGCTCACAATTATCGATGGAAATCACCGCTTTGTGGCCGCGGTTCTGGAAAACCGCGTGCAACACCTGCGTTTTCTTTGCGGGCTTTCGCCGCGCATGGCGCGGTGCTGCTGGTACCGCACAAATTTCCTCACCCTGAGCCGTTACGGAAAGAACCTTTTGCAGCATCTAATCTATCGTCCGGAAACGGAACTGGAGCGGCTTGTCCAGAGCTCCGGCCGTCCGGACAGCGATCTGGAAAGGCTGGTCCAGAATTCCGGATAGCGAAACGACAAAACCAATGGGCCTCCGCCCTACTTTGGAACGATGGTTGCACGTTGTCGTAATACATCTGGCCGCACGTTGAGGTTATGAGCTCCAAAGAGAGGGAAATTCAATGGTCATCACTATGCGTCCCGTGACCGTGCACGAAGTGCCCGATCATGTGACCGCCGCGGTGGAAAGAAAATTCCTCCGCAGCCTGCAGCAATATGTCGAGACGGAAAGACCCCGCCTCGTGCTTGATTGCTCGAAGATCCGGCAAATGGATAATGCCACCATTCATCTTCTTCTTTCGTGCCTGGAAGAGGTGATGAAACGCAACGGAGACGTCAAGCTTGCCGCGGTTCGTCCCGATGGCCGCGCCACGCTCCGGGTGACCGGCGTTCATCGGCTCTTCGAACTGTACGCCACACCATCGGAAGCGGCGCACAGTTTCCAGCAAAGGGGCGCAAGCATCCTGCCGGCCATGGATGCAGCAGATCTTGATCGCGACGCGGAAAGCGCGGCGTGACCTTGTACCGGCCCGCCGCCGGTCCCTCAGGCAACAACCCGGAACGAATGCAAGAGCGGGGGTAAGTGAATGAACGGTACGATTTCCTGGCTGCAGCGGCTGCTTGCCGGCGCTCTGGCCGCATTTCTCGCGGTGCCCATCGCCCAGGCGGCGACGGATCCTCTGCCCTCAGCGCCACTGCCGGCTGCGCAGACGCAGTCTCAATCGGCTCCGGCTACGCCTGAGGGCCAGAACACCCAGTCCCAACAGAACACGCAACCTCTCGGCACTGCAGCCGCGCCCGCCATCAGACCCGAGGGCGTCGCGGTATCGCGCCCGGCCGGCGCCGCGATCGCACCGGCGAAGCAGCGGCGCGTCCGCCAGTGGGCGATTCGGATTGGCCTGCTGGTGGGTGCGGGCATCGCCATCGGAACGGTGGCCGCGCTCTCCCTCGGCAGCCCCTCGCATCCGCACTGAGCTGAGGCCCCCAAAAATGAGCTCTAGTTTTCCGCGCCGGCCCTTGCTGGTCAGTTTCTCCGGCATCGACGGCGCCGGAAAGAGCACCCAAATCGAAAATCTTGTCGCCAATCTGCGCGAGGCCGGTTTGCGTGTGCAGTTGCTGACATTCTGGGACGACGCGGCCACGCTCAAACGAACTCGCGAAGGCGCTGGTCACAAGATATTTGGCGGAGACAAGGGCGTAGGCTCGCCGGAAAGGCCCATTGAGCGACGCGACAAGAACGTGCGCTCGCCGATGATGACGCTGATCCGGCTGGGTCTGTACGCACTGGACGCGCTCAGCCTGCGCCGCGTGGCCAGCCGGGCTCTGCGCTCGGGTGCCGACGTCGTGATCTTCGACCGCTATCTTTTCGACGAGCTGGCGAACCTGAACCTCAGCAACTCCGCGGCGCGCTGGTATCTGCGAGTCCTGCTGGCGCTGGTGCCGATGCCCCAGGCGGGTCTGATTCTGGATGCCGATCCGGCGCAGGCGCATGCACGCAAGCCCGAATATCCGCTGGATTTTCTGCATGAGAATCGGCGCGCCTATCTGCGCCTGGCAGAGATGGCCGGACTGACCGTGATTGCACCGCAGCCCCTGCCGCAGGCAAAGGCCGCAGTCGTAAGCTGCGTGATGGCACATCTGGCCGGCACACCGGAGATTCCTGCCCCGGAAACGCAACTGGACGGGCAATCCGCCCGTCCAGTCGCTTCCTGATCGATATTGCACCCGCGGCGAACGCATTCGCCGCGCCGCTTTCTACCAGTAGGTCAGGCTGAATTTGTCGAGGTAGGTAGTGTTTGCGGACTGCTCATAATTCCCATCCATCTGGTAATTGACGGTGACGCCGTACCAGCTGGAGGAGACCGCGAAGGGAGCCACGGTGACGTTCAGGGTGTAGGTGA
>Ga0335072_10016616_pt1 | contig 10430 bp, 8 predicted proteins | sample Lox_Sample_21_FD_206725 | JGI IMG/M metagenome (GOLD analysis project Ga0335072, IMG submission 206725) | Soil microbial communities from Loxahatchee National Wildlife Refuge, Florida, United States - Lox_Sample_2.1 | ecosystem: Environmental > Terrestrial > Soil > Wetlands | place: USA: Florida... | reverse complement strand
CCCGCTGTGGCGCAGCGCGCTGACCAGCGAGACCATGAACGCCTGCTGGCGGCGGCTTCGGTCAAGGTCGGTGAACATCGCGTCGTTGCTGTCGCGGCGTTGCCGCACGAACGACACCGCCTGGGCCGCACTGATCTGCTGGACGCCTTTGTGAAAGTCCGCGCCGGAGTAGTAGCGATCCGTGGTGTCCTCGTTCAGGCACACCGTGATGGGTTCGACCACCCGGGCGATCTGAAAGAACCCGACCAAGGACACCTCGACGAAGTGGTCGATCGGGATTTGCAGCAGCCGCCTGACCGTGCTGATCTCGGCTTTGCGGCCCGCCTCGCGCGCCTCCTGCTCTCTTGCCGTGGAGTCTTGCGCTCCGGATGGAGCTGTAGTCGACTGCTGCTTGGCGGAGCCGCGTCCGGACATCACGCGCTGGTAGGCGAAGCTGTAGGCCTGCTTGACCTTGCCGCGGCAATCCGAGCTCGGGCATCCGGCCAGATCGACATAATCGTCGCGGGGGATTGAGATCGCCGTGGCCGGGCCGTCCCCGGCGGGCAGGTGCAACACGATGAGCGCGTCCGAGTCGTTGTCGGCGGAATCTTCGTCGCCGGCATGCAGCGCGTTGTAGATGTCTGGCGACAGGGGCCGGCCGTGCTGGTCGCGACGGCTATCCAGCCCCATGATCAGGATGTTTTGCTCACTACCGGTCGATGTGGGTTCCCCGGCCAAGGCATCGGATGTGGTGATGCCTGCTGTGACAGCGTGGTGGGCGACCCAGGCAATACCGGCGACGACGATCACGACCGCCGATACCAGCGCCGCGAGCACCTTGGCGCCGGGCGCGAGCAAGCGGCGCAGGCGATGCCAGCGCCCGGCCGTCGGTGAATCTGTTTCCGTGTCGCCTGAGGGGGCGGCTCGATGTTTCATGTTAAGGGTGAGAATAGCCAGGTCACCGGCCTTCAAACCAGCGTCGGCCGAGGTGGAGGGGCTGCGACAGCCCTGGTTTGCTTCTTTAGAATTCATCTCGGACCATTCACGAACAAGCCGCGCTAACTGTGCGAATGGACTAAATTCGCGAAATGCACGCCTAGCACCGAAGCAATTATGATCAGCGCCAACGCAACCGTCGGCCATATCCACATCACTCGTTTGCGCAGGGCCGCTGCGATAATGGCCGCCCCCCGATGAATTCCGCTAACCCGACGCCACCCCACGTGATTGAGAACCACAACGAACCGACCGCCACGACCCACGCCAACACGGACATGATGCAGGTGATGACAATGTCGATCACTGACCGTCGTCGGGTATTGCGCCGCTCGAAAGTACCGGTCCTGCGGGCCGGTCATGCCGCCTCCCTATGCCAGAGCGTCACCGTGCCCGCCGCGCAAATTGCCTATTACAGCGGTTATGTCTGAGCGCCACGGAAAAGACCTGGCCGTCACTAGGAATTAACCGTGCGTCTCGAAATAGACGAGATAAAAGGCCTCAAAACTTTGTAAGCCATCGAGTATGAAGTGGTGGCGTCACAACCACAGCCTTTGGCTCACAGCCGCAGTCAACTGAGCACTTCGAGTCTCTGTACCGACCACGGTGGGTTCTGGTCTCGGGAATACTTGCGCTGCAAGCAAAGCGCCACCAGAAAGGAACCCCGGCCATGGTCATGTCACGTGCCGAAGCGACGCAGTACGTCAAGAATGCAGGGGGCTTGAAGCTTCTCGTTTTCGGAGCCGATGGGCACGAGGTTGCGGCGATGTTCGTGCAAGGATCGGTGACATACGACCAGGAGGAAACGACCTTCCTTGCGGTTGCTGAGGATGGCCACACGGTTGGGCAACTGTTCGTGGACGAAACGGTCGGTTACGACGAGAACACCGACGCCTTCGTCATCCGTGCCACGCGATAAGCACCGCGGCTCGATTGGCATGCCCCGTACCTGATGTTCGAGGTGAGATGGAATCGCTTGTGCCACGCTGCGTAGGTGTCCGCTGATCAGGCGGTGGTCCCCCTTCAGGGGTAGTGGCCTTCCTGTTCACCGATGTCGAGGGTTCGACCCGTCGGTGGGAGGCCGACGCGGGCACGATGCGGGTGGCGCCGGCCGCCAAATGACGAGGCGTTGCGCTCGGCGATCGTGGCGCACGGGGGTTGGTTGTTCAAGCACACCGGGGCCGGGGTGTGCGCGGCGTTCGCCTCGCCTGGGTCGGCAGTGGATGCGGTGGTGGCCGCGCAGCATCGCCCTGATCGGGTCGACGTCGGCCAGTATTCCGATTGCCTGGTCGGTGCTCGGCCTCCTTGATTTCGTCGGGGCGGTGGGAACCGGGTTCCTGGCATCCCAAGCCGTCGCCGTGGTGCATACCGGCCCGCCGACGTCGGCGTTCAGCCAATGGCCGATGGTCCTCTTTCCCGGCTACATGGTGCCCTTCTCGATCATCCTGCACATCACAACGATCCGCGTTCTACTGGCAACCCGGAGGCGTGCTCGCGGCTGAATGGGGCAGCGAGATCTTCCAACGACGCTGACGTGGACCCCGACTCCGCCAGCGTCGGGAATCGATGACCGAATACCGGCGCGGCCGGGGTCGACGGCGACTGTGTCAGGATTTCTTGCGACGTCGACCAGCGAGCAACCCGGCGGCACTAAACTCATCGGCGCGTGGGTTCTGACACGAGGAGGGCTTGTGACAGCGATCGCTTCAACCCCGAAGGGTCATAACGTAAAACCACCGCCCGGGCCGGCGGAACCGCCGGCGAGAACCACACCCTCCGAACTCACCGACGAGCAGCAGGGGTGGCTCTCCGAGGCCTCGCGCAGCGAGATCAACGGCTGGTTGCATGTCACGATCAAGGGATCACCGGCCGCACGCGGTTTTCAGTATGGCTTTCTCGTCGCCGACGAATACGCGGAGTCGGTCCGGGTGTACCGGGAGATGACCTACCAGGACATCGGTATGGGCTACGACTTCTTTGTCGAGCGCGCCGCCGAACTCCACGCCGACAAGATCCCCGACGAGCTGCGCGAGGAGATGGAAGGCGTGGCGGCGGGCCTGACGGCTGCAGGCGTGCCAGCCACGTTCAAAGATGTACTCGGCATTAATGATTGGATGGAACTCACCGGCTATTGGTGGCCCAAGAACTCGGGCCGCTACACCGCGTTGGCGCCGACCGGCGGCGAGGGCAACCACTGCAGCGCCTTTATCGCGACCGGCAGCGCGACCGTCGACGCGTCGATCGTTGTGGGTCACACCAGCTTCGCCGACTTCTGGCAGGGCCAACTCGAGAACGTCATCCTGGACATGACCCCCGACGACGGCAACCGCATAGTCATGCAGACCGCGCCGGGCTGGATCGCCAGCATGAGCGATTTCTGGTTGACCGGTGCCGGACTGGTGATCACCGAGACCACGATCGGTGGCTACGACGGTTTCAAGGGTTACGACGAGACCCGGGTCCCGGAGTTCGTCCGGGCCCGTAAGGCCTCGCAGTACGCCCGCGACATCGACCACTGGGTCGAGACGCTCAACACGGACAACAACGGCGGATACGCCAACTCCTGGTTGATCGGTGACGTCAAGACGGGCGAGATCGCGCGCTACGAGGAGGGCCTGCTGTATCAAAGCCTCAGCCGTACGACCGATGGCTACTTCTGGGGTGACAACGCAGTAACGGATCCGCGGATCCGTAACCTGGAGTGCTTCGGGACCGGGTTCAGCGACGTGCGCACCCCCAACGGTGCGCGGGAGGTTCGCTGGCGCCAATTGCTCGGCCAGTACAACGGGCGCATCGACGTCGAGGTCGGCAAGCGCATGATGGGCGACACGTTCGACACCTACCTTGGCTACATCCATCCCTCGGCCCGGACCATATGCGCACATTCCGATGTCGACCCCTGTCACTTCAGTGGACTGACCCCGTTCACACCGTTCGGGTCCGTGGACGGCAAGGTCGCCACCTCAGCCGACATCAAGGCGCTCAATCTGTGGGCCCGATGCGGGCGTGCCGATGGCACCGAGTTCGACGCCGAACAATTCCTGCGGCAGCATCCGCAATGGGATTGGCAGCGTGGCTATCTCAAGGGCCGTCCGCAGCAACCGTGGACGTACGTTGCGTCGGGAAGTTCCGGCGAGGCCTGATCGTGCGTGCCTTCAGATGCCCCAACTGCGGGCAGGCGGTCGCGTTCGAAGTGCAGCAGTGCCCGACGTGCGCGATGACGGTCGGCTACCACTACGCGTCGCGCCAGATGGTGTGCATGCCATCGCAAACAGTGACCGTGAACGGCCATGGCTGGGTCCGATGCTCACACTGGGAGCGGGGCTGCAACTGGTTGACCGCGGACGATTCCGAATCCGGACGCTGCTACGCCGACAGTTTCGTGCGTGAGGCGCCGGCGCCCGATGACAATGAGGCGATGTCGGAACTCGATTCGACCCTAAAGTCACTGCGGCGATTGATCTTCGAGCTGATGGACCTGGGCCTGCCCATCCATCAGTACTACGCGGACCCCCACGGGCTGGCATTCGATCTGCTGTCGAGCCAGACACTGGGGCACCCGGTGATGACAGGGCACTCCAACGGGGTGATCACCATCGACCTGTCCGAGTCGCTGGAGTTATACCGGGAGCGTCTGCGCATCAAGCTGCGTGAGCCCTATCGCACAATGCTGGGCCACTTCCGCCACGAGGTAGGCCACTACTACGAGATGCTGCTGGTGCAGAACACCCCGCTCATCGACGAGGCCCGGGCGATGTTCGGTGACGATCGCGAAAACTACCAGGACGCACTGCAGCGACACTACAAGGGCGAGGCGCCGGCCAATTGGCAGCACGACTTCATCTCGGAGTACGCCACCGCCCACCCGTGGGAAGACTTCGCCGAGACCTGGGCCCACTATCTCCACATCACGGGAACCCTTGCCACGATTGCGGATTCGGGCCTCGTCGTCGAGGCTGACCGGGTGAAGTGGGACCTGTCCTACGATGTCCATGCTCGAGAGTCCTACGCCGACGCCACCATCGAGGACATTATGGCTGACTGGTTAGTGCTGTCGGGGGTGCTCAATCGGGTCAACAATTCGATGGGTCGTGACGACCTATACCCGTTCACTATCTCCCCACACGTCGTCGCGAAGCTTGGCTTCGTCCATCGTGTGGTGACTACCGCTGCAACTGAATATGCGACGGTGGAACAGAATTGACTGCCATGGCCACCACACCGATCGCCGCCGACCGGATCGCCGAGGCGGTCACCGCCGCACACGCCAAGCACAAGAAAAACCGCCGCGGCAAGAACGCCAGCTACATACCGGCTTTGGCTGACGTGGACCCGCAGCTGTTCGGGGTGTGCGTGGCGACCGTCGACGGTCAGACGTTTTCGGCCGGCGACGCCAGCTGTCAGTTCGCGCTGGAGTCGATCTCGAAGGTCTTCACGGCCGCGCTTGCTATCGAACAAGTAGGTCCGCGGGTGTTCCACCGCAAGGTGGGCGCCAATCCGACAGGCGAGGCGTTCAATTCGGTGCTGGCGCTGGAACTCCACAACGACAAGCCGAACTCGCCAATGGTCAACGCGGGGGCGATGACGGCTACCAGCTTGGTGTCGGCCAATGACGCTGACGAGCGCTGGCGCCAGATCCTGCAGATTCAAAGCGATTTCGCCGGGCGTCCGATCACGGTCAGCGAACCGATCGCCTCGTCCGAGCGCGCTACCAACTTTCACAACCGCGCGATCGCGTGGCTGCTGCTGTGCGGCGGATACATGTACTGCGACCCGATGGAGGCCTGCGACGTCTACACGCTGCAGTGCTCGACGCTGATCACCGCTGTCGACCTGGCGATCATGGGCGCGACCCTGGCCAACGGGGGCATCAACCCCGTCACCGACAAGCGCGTCATCGCACATGCCAACGTGTCGCACGTGCTGGCCTTAATGGCGATGGAGGGTCTCTACACCAGCTCCGGTGACTGGGCCTACACGGTCGGGCTGCCCGCCAAGAGCGGCGTCGGAGGCGGTTTGGTCGCGGTGTCGCCAGGCAAATTGGCGATCGCCGCCTACTCACCGCCGCTGGACAAGGCCGGTAACAGCGTGCGCGCCCAGGCCGCGATCACCCAGATCGCGCACACCCTCGAGCTGGGGCTTTTTAGTACGCAGCTCCGGGACTGACCCCCTGCCGTACCCGGCTGCGGGCGTTCTCATGTCCGCCGAAAGGGTCTCTAGCCCGCCGCTTTGACCATCACAGCCTGACACCCCTCTGGATACTTTCCCTTCGTCCGCGGCATGGCCGATGACTCGAAACAGGCGACATTTGAGCGGCCGGCCAGACGGAACGACGCCGAGGGAGTGGAGGTCAAGTATTGCCGTACTCAAGACAGCCGGTCGGCGCGGAGTGATGATCAGAGGATGACCGATACAGCCGGGACAGACCGACCGACGCCTGATGTCGACGTCGTCGTAGTGGGCGCAGGCATTGCGGGCCTGTATCTTGCCTACCGCCTCAGCCGCGCCGGATACCGATTGCGCGTGTTCGAGGCGGCCGACGACATCGGCGGCACGTGGTACTGGAACCGGTATCCGGGTGCCCGGGTCGACGTGCCCAGCGTCGACTACATGTTCAGCTTCGATCCCGACTGGCGGCGGGACTGGCAATGGACGGAGAAGTACGCGACCCAGCCGGAAATCCTGCGCTATTTGAACCACGTCGCCGACAAGCACGACCTGCGGCGCCACATCACCTTCTCGACGCGAGTCCAGCACGCGGACTGGGACGACGATGCATCGCTGTGGCGGGTGCGCACCGACGGCGGCGTGGAGGTCACCTCTCGTTTCGTCGTGATGGCCACTGGCTGTCTGTCCATGCCCAAGCCGGCCGAGGTCGACGGGCTCGAGCGGTTCGCCGGTGAGGTCTACTTCACCAGTGCCTGGCCGCACGAGCCGGTCGATTTCACGGGCAAGCGGGTGGCGGTGATCGGCACGGGTTCCTCTGGCATTCAATCGATTCCGGTCATCGCGCAGCAGGCGCGAGAGCTGGTGGTGTTTCAGCGCACCCCGAATTTCTCGTTCCCGGCGCTCAATGGCCCGTTGTCGCCCGAGAAGCTTGCGCAACTGACGAGCGAGGCGGAATATCGCGCGGCGGCCAGGATGTCGTTCGGTGGCATTCCGATGATGGAGCGCAGCATCATCCCGACTTTCAGCGTCTCGGAGACCGAGCGCCAGCAACGCTATGAGCACGCCTGGCAGAGCGGCTTATTGTTCGAGACGTTAACCGTGTACGCCGACGTGGGGATTAATCCCGCGGCCAACCACGAGTTCGCGGAGTTCGTCCGGAACAAGATCCGCTCCATCGTCGACGATCCGCAGACGGCGGCCGATCTGTGCCCCACCGATCACCCCATCGGGATGAAGAGGCCGTGCCTGGACACGAACTACTACGCCACCTACAACTCGCCGCACGTGCGCCTCGTCAACGTCCGAAAGCATCCGATCCGACAAGTCACCGAAACCGGCATCGACACCGCCGACGAGTCGTTCAGCTTCGACGCGATCGTCTTCGCCACCGGTTTCGACGCCGTGACGGGTGCGATATCCGCCGTCGACTTCAGGGGCCGCAACGGCGTTGCGCTGAAGGACAAATGGGCGAATGGGCCGCAGACCTACCTCGGGCTGACCACTACCGGCTTTCCGAACCTGTTTTTCATCACCGGTCCCGGGAGTCCCTCGGTGCTGTCGAACATGGCCGTTTCGATCGAACAGCACGCGGACTGGGTGCTCGACTGCCTCGGCCACCTGAGTACGGGCGGCTTCGATGCCATCGAGCCCACCGAAACGGCCGAAGCCGGGTGGACGCAACACGTGAACGACTGCGCCGACATCACCCTGTACCCGTCGGCGAACTCGTGGTACATGGGCGCCAATGTGCCGGGCAAACCACGGGTTTTCCTGCCCTACTGCGGGGGCGTCGACTTCTACGCTCTCAGCTGCGACGAGGTGGTCGCCCGCGATTACCTGGGCTTCAGCCGGTCTGGTCCCGACGGCTCGCGTTGCAACGACGGAGTGGTGCGCCGGTTGCAACCCGACGTCGAGATGGTTCTCATGGAGGCGGCAGCGCTGAATCTGCCGCCGATGGAATCGATGCCCGTGGCGGACGCCCGCGCGCTCTACGCGCAGATGTTAGCGCCGCTACCGCCGGGACCGGACGTCGGCGAGATCGCCGACGGTGTATTGCCCGGCGCCGCAGGCGATCTGGCGTACCGGCTGTACCGGCCGGCAACCCCGGGCCCCCACCCGATCGTCGTGTACTTCCATGGCGGCGGCTACGTTCTGGGCGACGCCATCTCGGATGATCCACTGTGCCGGGACCTTTGCGTGCGCAGCGACACGATTATCGTTTCCGCGAATTACCGCCATGCACCCGAGCACCGCTTCCCCGCGGCGGTCGACGACGCCATGGCCGCGCTGCGGTGGGTCGCCGACAACGCACCGGGGCTCGGCGGCATACCGGGGCAACTCGCGGTGTGTGGTTGGAGTGCCGGCGGCGGGATCGCGGCGGCGGTGTGCCAGTTGGCGCGGGACATGGGTGGACCGGTCGTCGTCGGGCAGGTGTTGTTGATGCCTGCAACGTCCGGCGACACGACAAGCGCGTCCTACACCGAGAACGCGGACGGCTATGGCCTCACGACGCCGCTGATGCGGTGGTTCTACGACCACTACATCGACGCGGCGGATCGAAGCGATCCCCGCTTCGCACCGTTAAGTGCCGTCGATTTGTCCGGGCTGCCGCCGGCGATCGTGGTGGCGGCCGAGTTCGATCCACTGCGCGACGACGGTGAGGCCTACGCCGCCGCGCTCGATGCGGCGGGCGTCCCGACCGAGCTTGTCCGTGCGCGCGGCGCCATCCACCAATCGATATCGATGGTCGACCTGGTCGTCTCGGGCGCACCGATACGCGCACAGACGGCGGACGCGCTGCGCCGGTTCTTTGCGGCGACGCGCACGCCCGAACTCGCGTCCTGAGGGACCCATTCCCGGCGCGTAGTCTGCCTGTATGAGAAGGACTTTCGTCGTCACATTCGCGGTCGGGGTGATCCTCGCGCTGTTCGGTCTGATCTGGGCGCTGCAGGGATTCGGCGTGCTCCTCGGTAGCCCGATGAGCAACACCACGACCTGGTCCATCATTGGTCCGGTCACGGCGCTGATCGGCATCGCCATCTCGGTATTCAGCTGGCGGAAGCTCTCAGCGAAATAGTGCTTTATGTCTCCGACACAGTGAAGTCCACCGTGTGCCAGCCGGTGGCGCCGTCGGGCGTGGGATCGGCCTGATCCGCGGTTTGGACAGCTCCGGTGTTGTCGGTGGCACGCACGGTAATGGAATGTTTCCCAGGGTTTTTCGGCTGCCAGGCGAAACTCCACAACCGCCACGTCTGGTTGGAATAGCTCGCGCCCAATTCGGCAGGCTGCCATCCGCCGTCGTCGATGCGGACCTCCACGGCACGCACGCCACGATTCTGTGCCCACGCGACGCCGCCCAACACCGCGGGGCCCATTGGTACCTTTTGGCCAGCCCTCGGCACGTCGATGCGCGACTCGGTTTTGATGGGTGCACGCGCTGCCCAGCCCTGCCGCGTCCAGTACGCCTTTGCGCGGTCGAAGCGGGTCAGCTCCAGTTCGACGACCCACTTGGTGGCCGACACGTATCCGTAGAGCCCGGGTACCACCAGCCGGGCAGGGTAGCCGTGCTCGATCGGCAGCGGCTGACCGTTGAGGCCGACCGCCAGCAGCGCGTCGCGGCCGTCGGTGAGCGCCTGCACGGGCGTGCCGGCGGTGAAACCGTCGATCGACGTCGAGAGCACCATGTCAGCGTCCCTGTGCACGCCGGCCGCCGCCAGCAGATCAGCCACCCGGTAACCCGTCCAGATCCCCGTCGAAATAAGTTTTCCTCCAACGGGATTCGACACACAGGTTAACGTCGTCACCGTTTCGGCGACGTCGAAGCGGGCGAGGTCGGCGAAGCCGTAAGTGGCTTCGCGGTCCACCATGCCGTGGATGCGCAGCCGCCAGTCGCCGTGGCTGAGTTGGGGAACACTGAGCGCGGTGTCCACTCGGTAGAAGTCCGCGCTGGGGGTGACGAAGCTTGGTAGCGCAACGCCTTTCGGCTGCACATCAGCGGGTATTGGTGGCGCCGACGTGCGCGGTCGGGGAAGTGTGACGGTGTCGCGGTCAGCGGCCACCGAATGCACCATCCGCGTGGTCACCGCACCCACCACGCCGCTGACTACTCCGAATCCGAGCAGGCCGTATGTGAGCAATTTGCGCCTGCCGGTGTCCGGCTCGTCGTCGGCTCCCGTCTCAGGGTCGTCCGGGCCGGTCCGGATCCGGCGGATCAGCGAACGCAAGGCCGCGACGCCGCAGGCGGCGCCCGCGACGGTGGGGAGCGTGTCGAGTGCTGTCGCGCCCCG
>Ga0335072_10016614_pt1 | contig 10431 bp, 14 predicted proteins | sample Lox_Sample_21_FD_206725 | JGI IMG/M metagenome (GOLD analysis project Ga0335072, IMG submission 206725) | Soil microbial communities from Loxahatchee National Wildlife Refuge, Florida, United States - Lox_Sample_2.1 | ecosystem: Environmental > Terrestrial > Soil > Wetlands | place: USA... | reverse complement strand
CGGCGCGTACGCAACAAAAGGGACTCCGGCTTCGGGAAACGTCCCCGGAGCGCGCCTAGGCACGGCCAGGTGGCTGGATTCGTCGGGCAATCTCTGGCTCTTCGGAGGCGAGGCGCTGTTCATGCCCCAAACTCCCAAGTTCAACGATCTCTGGAAATACCAGCCATAATTCTGGCGGGCTCTTTTCGTCCGATCAACGCCACATTACGCGCGTCAGTCTGTAACCACCCTCACGGCTGGGATTTGACAAACTGTTTTGTCAGTTGGCGAAACATCGCGTTAGCACTCAGAATCCCGCTTTGCGGCTCAAAGCGTGAAATGGCCTGATTACGTCAGTCACGCAAACCCTCGTAGTACGCGTCTAACAGTCTGCGCGTCGGTGTCTAATTGAGGAGATGAACCGCCAAAGTCGTAGAGCGATTGCTGCCATTAGCATCCTATGTGTCTTTGGGGTTGGCATAGCGGCAGTGTTGCTGCGCGTCAGGCAACACTTAATCTGCGCTCACGCTCAACGTGCGACAGATGAAATTCAGCACGTAGAAATTGGGACTTCCCGCGCTTGCCAAATCTTCTCTGAATGGCAGAAGGAATGGGGATCTCGCCTGACCCCCCACGGATCGTGTGATGATCCCAATCACTTTTACATGGACATCAACGTGCAAAACCCACCTTATATTTGGCCGGGCTGCTTTGAGCAGCAGGGTGGTCGGATGCGCACCTTGACAGTCCGCGGATTGTGCGGCCTTTTCGAAGCACTGTCGGGTAAGACGGTCGTATTCATGGCGCGCATCGAGGGTGTTCACGGCATCGTGACTCGTAAGTTTTCCCAAGTGTTTACTGCGGTGCCAGACGAAGGCCCTGACGAACATGTGCCTGCTCTACTGAGCGCAACCGCATCAACTTTTGGGGTCCGATTCGGCAACATATGGAGACGCGAGTCCGCTATACAACAGCAGACCCTGCATCCGAATTATCTCGTGTTCGTCGGTACCACTAGGGTAAACGCTGACTACATGCCCGGCGCAAGGGCTTTCTACATAGACGCCGAGGTTGGACCTGATGCAAGCAAGGCTGACTCAGAGCGGTTGTTTCGGTTTGATTTGTCGTGCCTTACACGAATACGTCCGTGTTCCCGCCAAGACCTTATGCCCGCCGTAAGTGACCAGTACGAGATTGACGTGCGACATCTCGCGACTCCGGCGCAACGGTAGCCATCGCCACTTACCCGAACGCGACAGCAATGACCCCGCTGGTCATAGTTGTCGCAAAATCCCCATTTCACTCAAAATCCCCAATCAGAATCAAACAGAGGCGCACTTGTGACATCTCTGGCCGCTGAATCTTCCCACCGCCGAGGGGAATCTGATATCGGTGAGGAGCAGAGGAACACTGGATGTTGTGGACTCTGAGCATTGTGGGTGTTGCGGCTCTGCGATGTCTCTGGCTATCGTCCTCCGTATGAAGCGGCAAAGGGACCAAAGCGAGATGGAGCAGCACAGTATTACGGCGGAGGAACTCCACGTGTTATTGACGTCCAACCGAGAGGTACTTCTGCTCGATGTTCGCCAGCCCCTGGACCTGTTAGCCTATCCTGAGATCATCCCCAAGGCACAGAGGATCGCCCCAAATGAAGTGCTACAGAAGCCGCCCCTGATCCCGAAAGAAAAAGATGCAGTTGTTTACTGTACGTGTCCGAGCGACAAAACCAGTCGAATAATTCTGCGTCGGGCACTGGCGCTTAGGTTCTTCCGGGTCAAGTTTCTCAAGGGTGGATTGGCGGCCTGGAAGGCGAAGGGGTATCCGGTCGAGCCTTACAAGGAGGTCTTTCACCTCGACACTCCAGGCTTGACTCCACGCTCTGGGTGATCTTGCCGGAGCAAGATCTCTGCGGACAGACCAGAGCACACAGAAAAATTGCGAACTTATCCGGAGTGGATGGCGGCGGACTGAAACTGACTGATTTCACTTATCGACAGGTCAATCAGCAACCCTCTGCTTTTCAGCTCCGCAGGAATCCACCAGTGCCGAGAGCACAGCCGGGCTTCGTCGAGAATCCAACAGGATCAGAGATCGTGTTCCCTATTTTGGGAGTGTGCGATGCGAGCGCTGAAAACATGAAGCTACTGAAGAGCAAGGAATACATAGCGTCTAACCCGCGATTTGCTCTAACCACCTCGGCGAAGAAGCTCACGGACCTCACTGGAAAGACATGAGTTTTTCGCTAGCACTCAGAGCCGGGAGAACAACTGAGATAGGGAGACTTTCAGCCCTTTCGCTATCAAATCCAAATTGAGAATCGAAACGTTCCTTTTCCCGCGCTCCACGTCAGCTAAGAAACTCCGATCAATCCCAACCCGCTCGGCAAACTCCGCCTGGGTCCAGCCGTGCTTCTTGCGGAGCTTCCGAATTCGTTCTCCGAGGCGAATCAGCAGGTCAGCGGGCATGACCTCGCATCATGGCCTGTCGGAAATCAACTACAAATCGTGTTTACGCAACATTCAGCAGTGGAATAGAATTGGCTCCTCGCGAGGCGGTTACGGAGAGAGCGCATAAAATGCAACCACACCTAAAGAACCCCTTGGCCTCGCAAGGAAGGGAACGCACACGCTGGGCGGTTATTCGGCGATGGGGCGTTGAATCAATTTTCCTTGCTGTCGTGTTGGTCGCACTCTGGGTTTATTTTGCGCCGAATCGTGCGGAGTTCGCGAAGGCCAAACGTCGGGAGTCCGAAAAAGCAGTATCGAGTACTACCTTGCAGAGGGAACAGAGAGCTGCGATTTTGGCACTCGCAAAACGATACGACGCGATTACAGGTTGGCGTAGCCGCCTCGGCGGCAGAACGGCTTTCGACTCCATTTATAGCGCCGAATTTGCGTCTGTGATCCTCACGTCCGATCGACGCCCGGTTTTATTCATTGCTTCGTTACAAGATGTCGGTCAGGCTGACGGAAGATATGTACTTTTGCTGGACGGACTGATCAACTTTCACACACACTTTCGGCTTCATCTTTCCTGCAGTGACCTACAGGCAAACAGCATTCTGGGGAAGCCGAGAGACGAAGATGGGCGCTTCGCCGTCATTGCTGAGATTACCTCAGTTGATTCGGAAGCCGAAAGACTTAGTTCCGATGAAGGTGGATCGTCATCAGGCCATCCCGCTCTTGGCATCAGGGGCAATCTTGTCGCGTTTCAGTTTCTGGGTCCCTACAGCGACGACCTTCAAGAGATTTTGGCGACATTCCGTAATGTTCAATAAAAGATTAGTCACGGGACCGACGCCGGTCGATAGGTCGCGTTTGTTGTATGCCTAGTGCTCATTGCAGTCGCCGCCCGTCTAACAGAAGCCCTGGGACCGGACGCCAGCACTTTGCTACTGGCGACTGTGCTCGTTCTGGTCTGAGAAAAGGTGCCCGTATGACAATCATGCAGCCGTGGCACTAGCGGCCTAACCCCCTTTTAGGCTGAAAAGGAAAAAGGCAGGCTCAAAATTGCCTGCCTCGCAGATTTCTGCCGGGGGAAAGGGAATGTCTTAGCCGGGATTTTCACCAATTGAAAGTCACGAAAGCCCGCATGTTTATTGAAGTCGCGTGCGTCAAATGACTATCACGAAATCCGCCCCAAATGGGACGATGTGATTGATTTGCATTAACTTGCAGCGGGTCATTCTTTTGATATCGGTTCCCCCGTAGCGCAGAGAGCCTCGAAAACAGCCTTTCTGTTGGCAAGGAGGCATTCTATTTGGCTGAGTTTCACCCAGATTCGTCCCAGGCGCTCGCGATACTTGAGCCGACCGGAAAGCAGCCAAGACCACAAGTATCCTTCCGGTATTGCCAATTCCCGCGCGGCTGCTGCCACGGTGTGACGGTATTTGAATCTGGGTGGAAGCGGGTTGCGCAGCATGGTCGCTACGAGGCTCGTGAAAAGTCTTGACATGAGGATTCTCGGGAGAACTGGATTCGCGTTATGTGGAGTCAGGCGCTAGCCAAGAGAGCGATTCACAAATTGTGAGGAATCGCGTGTCATTCTGTCATCAAGAATTGATGACAGCCAGCCCTTTGTGGGCATTGGACTTACATCTGATCGTCTTCTGGCTTACCCGAGTGTGTGAGCGACTGTGGATTCTGTTGGTTTAGCTCTCGACGGGCCTCAAATCGACCCCATATTGGTCGCTCGGAGAATTAAAAGCAGCGGCCTGATCGGATGTCTCTGAAAGATTCGGGGTCTCAGCCGGTTCAACGGCACGCTCACATTCACTTTCGCCAGATTTAGAACGGGTATACAGGGTCGTCCTCCCGTCTTCTCTTTCAGCCAATTCTCCATTCTTTTTCATACTTGTCACGGCGCGCTCAAAAACATCGATTCCGTAACGGGTGTAGTTCGTTCGGCGCTGTAGGTCACGCCTAGTCACTGTCTCCCCTTCTTGAAGGTGTCTCCGAATCAGTTCTTCCATCTTCGCGGCAGGGGTCTCAGCAATAACGGGCGCCACCATCCGTCGCACGGCAACTTCGTATTGCAGGAAGTCGATCACTTGTTGCACATTTTCTTTCGTTATCGACTTTTCCTGTCGCAAGATCGCTTGCACGACCATGAGTCGAAATCCGTACGCGTCAATTCTGTTCCACTCCGGACCATCTCCAAAGGCGGAATAAAACTGGTCCCATATCTGCGCAGCATCGTCGTCCACGTTGATCGTTTTGGCACGTCCGATGACAGAAGACAATAAGCTCTGAACCCTCTGGAGCAGCACTTCAAGCAGTTGGGGGGCCGGATCAAGCGGCAGCGATATCCGCTTGTCCGTGTCTGACGCAACCAATAGCAACCTGCTAAAAAAACCTACGTCCTCGTGTTTTCCAGCCCAGGCTTTTGTGAAGTCTTCGAGAGTGCTTGCGCCGATCAGAGAGAGATAGGCATTTCTCACCGTATAACCTTGCTTTGTCGCAAGTGGATGATCATAGTCGTGATCTTCAAACAGCTTGTGCAGGGCCGCAACTCCAGCCGTTCCCTTGATGTCGGTCTTAGAGGCGATAACGCTAATTTCGTCGAGATGGAGGATGGCTGGTTGGGGATTCGCCGAAGTGCCCAGACGGACGAGGATGCCTTCCGCCGACCCAAATCCTTCGACAATGACTTGTTCCTGAGCAATACGCTTAAACAATTCACGTGCTACGTTAATACCTGCTGATTTTCGGGTACGTCCGCTCTTCCCAATTACCACGCCATAGATTCTCGGCTCCGACGAAACGCATCCCAAACGAACATATGGTGAGATTGCATTTCCAAAATAAGTAACAAATGAAAGCCAGAGGAATGCCTCTGGCGTTTCACGGATTTGGGAATAAAGGTCTACAAACTCCTTCGCGACCCCCTGCATGATGTTGGACGGAAAGGCTGGGAATTGCGACTCAGATTCGCGGTTGTTCAAGTGCTTCACCTCGATTGTCTCGATAGTTGTGGGGTTTGATCGTTTCCTCTTTTTTAAGAATGACGACTTGCCCGGATTCGAATTTAAGGGTTACCGACCCGTAGAAGTGTTCCTTAGCGAGTTGGCGGAAAAGAGCGAAGATTTGTTCCATGTGTTACAGACCAATCCTGAAGGGTGGAATAGTCGAACATGATTAGTCGTGAGTAAGGGTCCTGATACGAGGGAATTTGTCGCGTGAGCGCTAGAAAAAGTAGCTCTGCTGCGGCAACCCCTGTGAGGTCTTGCGCCTGTCTGGCGGTGAGCATTTTTTTTACTCCAAGGATGTATGAGGGGATAAACAGGAGGAAAGGGCTCTTGCCTGATACGAATATTAGACCGCTCGATATTGAATTATGTGACAAAATTTCTCTAAAAAACAAAAAAAGGCGGGCGAGACCTTGCTCGCACACCCTCCCAAACGATAGATTCCGTTCGCCCTTCCAACTTAGATGCTCCTGCGATCCATGAAGGTTCCGACGGATAGGCTCAGACTCGGGCCTGGGGCATGGCGAGGCGCTTCAGCCGCGTCAATTAGTTGATGGCATTTGCGAATCCACGGAAGATCATTAGACAACTTGGGATCACCGAGAAGAGAGTGCAGCCGTTCGGCTTGAAGAGCGCGACTTTGATGGCGGAAGGTTGTAAATGGAGTTTCGAAGAATTATCTTCCTCGCGTAAACTGGGTCGGCAGACCGAACAACCGGAGCAGCAGATGGCACCAAAGGTGTCGAGCCGGTAAGAGCGATGGATGAGGATTGATTCTGGCAACCGTGATGTTCCTATCCGCGGAGTCAGTGTTGATATCATTCAAGTCACACGAATACCGACGATGATTCTGCATGAGGCAAGGCACAAGGCGAATCTTATCCTCGACGAAGAACGAGCCTCGCCAACGATCAGGTATGAACTCCCTCCGGGAATCTCAGACATAACGGTAGTGGTCGCAGCGGCTTTGTTGGATGATCGTGGCAAGCATCCTCGCTCGGTGCGAGAGAATCCAAACACCTTTCTATTTGAAAGCACTAATTATGACCTTCTGCGCGCACTATTGGATCAGACGCCCGAACCGGACAAACCCACTCTGCTAGAAGTGCTCGTTGCGCGTATCCGCGATCCGCGTTCCTTCCGCCACAAACCTGGCGCAGTGCTTGGAGCGGGACAATGGTCCCGCTGCACGTCCGAACTGCCTCTGGTTGCTGAATTTCTGGTTCGTAGCGGAAACAAGGAATTGCTTTTCAATGCGCTCAGCAAAGCGGCTCCCACTCCAGGGTTGACCTTGCTGCTTGTTCAATTAGAGGAGATGATCGCTCTGAATTTCACTGTGTTCAATGAACGAGACTACGATCAACTTCCACGTGCAATTTCAAACATTGCTCCCACCGTCGAGAAACTTCGAGAACAGCGTAGGCCGACTGCTACTCTTCAGGCGAACACTGTCTATCATGTGCTTGACGAAGTCCCGATGTTGTGCGGGTCGGTGGTGGAAGAATGCCGTAAAGCACGCTATTTTTACGTCAAAGGCTCTTTGCTGCCTGGAATGAATCTGGAGGTTAACCAAGATAAGGGCCGGGTCGGCTCATTCTTAGACAAATTAGGGTTCTCACAGTTGTTGATTCAGTCATTGGAAGAAGCCGAACGGCTATATCGCAAAGACTCAACTCCCTTCGATCTGAAAAGCAGCATCGGACATCTCCGCAGTTTCTTGGAGCAATTGCATCTACAGGCTTGCGTTCTAGCACACAAAAAGCACGGCGGGAATTTGGCTGCCAAGTGGGGGGAAGCTCTTGTCGATCTTCGCAACCGTGGAATACTCACGGTCAAAGAGGAGCAGTTCGCCGCGCAGTTTTATGGGCTGATGAGCGATGCGGCTGTGCATCCACTCGTTGCGGAGCGCGAGTACGCTCGTCTGATGCGAAATATGAGCATCGAGTATGGATTGCTGTTGCTTACCAAATTGGACAAGCTTGGACTGAATTGACGATTTCGGGTACGCCCAGAAATGCTTCGAGATTCGACCGTGGCCGGGAAAGGTTTCGCTGCGAGTGAGATAATGGCATTTCATTACAAATGTATGGACGTTCTCGTAGACGCAAACGTGATGCTTGCCAATGGCATCAACAGCACCCCCTTCAAGGCGCTTTGTGAATACCTTCGCAGGACAAGATCAACACTGCTGGTTCCTGGTGTTGTGCTGGAAGAGCTGTGCGCTCATCGCAGACGAGGAATGGAGAAGCTGAAGAGAGACATTGACGGTGTTCAGAAGGACCTGCGGCGTCTTTTCCCGGAAGCCACTGCCAAGCTTCCAGTCCTCGACATCGACAAGGCACTGAATGTTTATCGCAAAGAATTACTCACGAGTGCAGAAAAAACTAGAGTTTTGGACAACGACCCGAAGCATTTAGCAGAACTTGTGCGACGACTGACGCGCCGAATTCCCCCTGCTTCGGCAGATGGAGAGGAAGCGCGAGATGTACTAGTGTGGCTCACTTTAGTGGAGGCGGCATCGGAGAGAAATCTGGCCTTTATTACTGGCGATAGGCGCGCTTTTTTCCAAGATGAAAAGCTCCGCGAGGAATTACTCAATGATTTGGTTGGCTTTGAAAACGATGTGGAAGCGTTTTATGGGCTTGACGCCTTTCTGCGTGCGCATCATGCTCGTTCGTCCTTTGTAGACAAGAAGTGGCTGATGGAGCAAATTGAAACGAAAGAAGTGTCGAAAGCAATTGAACATTTTGTCGATGTTAATGGCGAACTGTTCACACGACAATTGGAGGATAAAGGCGAACCCACAGGATGGTTGTCGCTAACACAGCTAGTTCAATACGAACTAGAAGACTATTTTGTGTCCGACGTTGGAAAGAATGTCTTGTACGTTGCAGTTACTTTGTGGGCTGAGCTTGAAATCGAGGCAGAATACGTCGCGCCAATAGAGCCAAGGGAGTGGGGCGAAGAACCCAGGGAAGAGCCGAGGCTACGTTTTATCTATTTGCAACCTTGCGTCCGATTCCAAATTCAACTGGAAGTGATCGACAAAAAGCTTGCAAGTGTAGCGATTAGTGACATGGAATTTGCTTAGGGAACAGCAGGTCTGAGGAATCGGAGAACCCGATGCTACTGCTAGCTAAGTGCATGCTATTGAATGTTCAAAACAACGATTTAGACGGCGCTTCTTCCTTTGGGCCTAAGAGCGACGAAAAGGACGCTGATCCATTGAAGATTCAGCGGCTTGCGATTTCATCTTTACCAACGTTTTGTCGCGCTCGAAGGGATTAGAAATCCGATGCTCTATCCGTTTGAGCTACGCGCCCGGCGGGAACTCCGAAATTATTGTACCCGGTGACGGCCTGATTCCAATATCTGGCGCCGCACCTGAGCATGGGCTAGACCAGAGATCCCTCCCCCGTGATGAAAGCACAGGCGACGCTTTCGACGGCGAACCTGGGCAGCAACGACTCTGCACGCACTGTAACGAATCTTCACAATAGATATTTTGCATTGGACTCCCCTCCACCCTTGCTTCACAGTATTCACAGGCTTTCTTCAACGTAGCAGAAAGTTCGCGGCTCTAGCCGGTTCCCAGTTGAATTCAGCGGTTTCATTCGACCTGGTCGTTCCCAGCAAGAAGTAAGTAAGAAACCTAGATTAGTGCCGACTCTCCGGCGCGAAGGATGGGTATAGTGTCCGCGAAAGAGATAGTTGTCAATTTACGAACAGTCGCCGATCGAGTCGGACTGGCTCCCTGCTCTGTGTCTGCAATTCTGAACCGAACTCCGGCTTCGCGTGCGATTCCAAAGCAAACGCACGATCGCGTGTTCCGCGCTGCCGCGGAATTGAATTATCAACCAAACCTTTCGGCCCGCTCGTTGCGAACCAAGCGCACGCACATGGTGGCCCTGTTCAGTAAAGATTTTGAAAGGGGCGAAGTCGGCCGTCTGGTCAGTTGCATGGAGCGGGTGCTTCGCAAACGCGGCTATCTGCTCGTACTCGGAGCGATTGATCGTCCTTCGGAGTGGTCCCGTCTCTCTGTGCAACTGCGACAACGCGGAGTAGAGGGATTGATCGCGGTGGGGATGACTACGCCTCGGGAGTTGGCCATGCCTGCGGTCTCGGTGCATCTGGGCGATTCGACTGCAGAGGCAAATCTCGGCGGGATGGAGCCGGCGAATGTTTCGGATTTGGCGGACTCCGCGATTAACGCTCTGCTGGCCAAAATCGAAACCAAGGTTCCGGGAAAAACGCGAGCCTTCTCCCCACAGCCCCACACGTACCTTGCGGCCAATGCAGGGGTCGGAGCGGTCGAATTCGCAGAGCAAGCGTGATTCGAACGAAAGGATTTGCACGGCCTCAAGGAGTCACTTCCTTTCAGCTCTGCGCTGCGCGTAGACTAGCTTTGCAACGCATTGCCCCTTGAGCGCCCCCAAAGCTGTTCTGACGCTCTGCGCGAGGTCGCAAGATGACCGCAGTGCATGAAGAGCTTCTTCGTGAATTCCAGGATTTTGCGAAAACGGCCCTTACGGCCACGCCGCTGATGGAGCGGATCACGCAGCGGATACACGAAAAACTCACGCGTTACAACTGGGTCGGATTCTATTTGGTCGATGCGGAAGATCCGAACATGCTGGTCGTGGGGCCGTTTGTGGGCAGCTTCACGCCCAACCGGCGCATTCCGTTGAACACCGGGTTATGCGGGGCAGCGGCCAGCACCGGCCAGACCGTGGTCGTTGATGATGTGACCAAGGATCCACGCTATTTGCCCGGCTCATCGATGGTCCACAGCGAGATGGTCGTCCCGATTTTTGTGAAGGGCGACCTTGCCGGCGAACTCGACGCGGAGAGCTATTTCCCGGGCACGTTCACCCGCATCGAACAAGAGTTCGTGCAGGCGTGCGCAACCGTAGTCGCTAACTACCTGGCGAAAAGATAGAGATTTGTAGATCTGCGCCGCCATTTCCCGCATCAGTCGATGGACA
>Ga0335072_10016613_pt1 | contig 10431 bp, 6 predicted proteins | sample Lox_Sample_21_FD_206725 | JGI IMG/M metagenome (GOLD analysis project Ga0335072, IMG submission 206725) | Soil microbial communities from Loxahatchee National Wildlife Refuge, Florida, United States - Lox_Sample_2.1 | ecosystem: Environmental > Terrestrial > Soil > Wetlands | place: USA: Florida... | reverse complement strand
CAAGATCCTCCTTGTTACTGTTGATCTGCATGTCAGCATGACCATCAATCTTCTGGCCTTGATATTTCGCCAAATGTTCCGACAACCACTCGTTTGTCAATTTTCCGTTTGCATCATAGCACTCCTGCTCCGTTTCCGACATACCTGATTTGTCTGGAATCTCGAGGTACTCGTGGTTTGAGCAGATGAAATCCGGTATCTCTTTGTCTGGTCTATGCTCCGCATAAAGATCGGACAACTCTTCAGTGATCGCTGCGAATGTATCATGGCTATCTCCCTCGTCGTCTTTATCATTCCTTTCTCCCTTTGTCTTCTCACGTCCCCGCTGGTTACCACCCTCTTTCTCTTTTCCCTTCCCTTTTTCTGTTTCCCCCTTCCCCTCCACTTCTTTCTGTTTCTCCGCTTTCCTAGCCTTTTCAACCAACTTCAAGAATTTCTGTCCGGGTCTCTGGTAATCAGCAAAGCGGCCTGAATCATTATAGGACTTCTCCCACTCATCATATTCCTTCGCCTTCTCATCTAGCCAGTCGGCACTAAATTTGACTTTGCCGCATACACGATTGAAAAATCTCCCTCCAATATCCGTTAAATTCTTGAAAACCTCCCTAATGGGCTTCATTCCATTTTCCAGGCTTTGAAGAACTCGCAAGCTCTTTGGCGCACTCTTTGGCATTCCAAACCCTTCCAAATAATCAGGATAACAGGCGCTGCAGAGGCTATGATCGAAACACTGCTTGCACAAATACCACTTTCTCCGCATCCGTTTTGTCGCACAGATATTGCATGTCCACGGGAGGAAGAAGCTCGCGGAATCAGCAGGAGACGCCAGCTCTATAAAACACATCCTCGCAGCATTCATGTCCGATTCAGCTCCCATGGCGAGAAGAGCATAAGCAAGAGGGTAAAGATTGACCAATCTTTCGTATTCGTTTTCCGGAGCTGGATTTTTGGGTAAAGCCAGGATTGCTTGGATAGTCCTGCGGACTGTCTTTCGCAGGATTGGCATCCGGCCTTCCAATTCAATGGGTAGGTAGATCTTCTTCCATTCGCCCATCTTTTCCCATACTTTTGGATCACGAATAGCATAATCTAAACAGCTTAGACCCAAGTCGTCGCGTTCAATGGGACTCGCCCCCGCTTTTAGAAGCATATCAGAAATCAGTGGCATCCGGCGACTCGTGGCTAAGTGAAATGGGGTCCCTTCCAGCAGCCTTAAGCGTTCATTCACATTTGCTCCTAATTCGATCATGCGAGAGACACAATCAAACGCCCCTTCAAACACTGCCTCATGAATTGGCCGTGACAAAGCCAATTTCAAACCCTCAGCAGGGATGCCAAGAGAGATGAGTGCGTCGATCATCTCGACATGGCCCCCATTGGAAGCATATATCATCACATCTTGTCCGACGCAGTTGACCTGCCTTATTGAGGGGATATCAACAAAGGTTATCAGCTTCTTCAGCATGTTGACACTGCCGGACTGCGCAGCGAGATGGAAACAATTAGTTCCAGTTTTGTCAGGGATATTACAGCCATTGAAACCCCTTTCAAGGAACAAATTGACGACCTCCACCTTTCTTGACCGGACAGCGAAAGAGAATGGCGTTTCGCCTCGTTTTGAAGGGTACAATCCGTCACAACCGGCATCCAGAAGCTTTCTGACCATTATTTGATTGCCACTTTCGGCAGCTGCATGAAGAGCCGTGTAACCATGTTTAGTAGCAATATCTGGGTTGACGTTTCGTTCAAGGAAAAATTCCACGAACTCCAGAAAGCCATTTTTGGCGGCAAGGTAAAGTGGAGTCTCTCCGAATTTGCTCTTAGCTGCTAATTGAACCATTGGGACTGCTTCCAGAAGTTTTTCCATGAAACCTAGATTGTTACACCATGTTGCATGGTGAACAGCTGTCCAAGAGTAGCTACAGTAACTCTGAGGATCTGCGCCAGCCTCAAGGAGCAGGGAAATAAAGTCGGTATTTCCCCCTTCGGCAGCAACGTGGAGCGGAGAGCACTCAGACTCATTCGCTTTGTTTACAAGTGCTCCTTTCTCCAGCAAGAACTTGGCTTCAGTTTTGTGGCCGTTGGCAATAGCGCAGTGTAACGGGGTATCTCCTTCAGCATCAACTGAATTGATAAGCTCCCGGCTTTGTTTAGGCCGCTTCTGAAACAAAGCCTCAAGGATATTCAGCTGACCGTTTGCTGCAGCCAAATGGAATGCCGTCTGCTTGAAATCCGTGCGTACATCGATATTTGCGCCGGCTTGAAGTAGGCTCATCACACAGTTCAAGGACCCTCTCTCACAAGATATAAGAAATGGATTGTAGCCGCCATAGGCCTTCTTCTCAATATCCACGTGCTCGGCAAAAAGAAGCTCGAGAATTTCGTGACAGTTACTTTTGGCAGCCACATAGAGGGGTGTTTGCAAGTGAAATTTCCCCGCATTGATAGACTCCTTATCGGCTCCCTTTTGCAGAAGTAGTTTTGCGAGTGAAGTATTACCATTCCGAGCAGCCCAATGCAATGCTGTGAATCCATCTGATCCATGTAGGTTTACTTCTGCGCCTTCCTCCAGCAGCCGCGTGGCTAGCTTTGAATGGTTGCTCCTAGCCGCGTCGATAAGTGCAGTGTTGCCGTGGATATCGGGCACGTTTAGATGCACTTTTGCTTTGATTAGGGCCTCGAATGCCGATTCGGATCCGTTCCTTGAAGCAGAATGAAGCGGAGTCGCTTGCCGGCCTCCATATCTGCACTCAGGATCATATTTCCATGCAATCAGCATCTCGACTACCTCACCCCAATCATTTAAAGCAGCTACGTGAATCGATGGGAAACGATACGCAAGCTGGTCCTCGGGGATGAAGTTGTCGTGGCACTTTTCTAAGAGCCAGTTGCATATCTGTCGACCTCGGCCAAGCAATGCATGGTCCAGTGGTAAATGAGAATGTCCGTCGCGCTGTGCTTTCATTGAATGTATATCGGGCACTGATTTTGCAATTTCTAGAAGGTTGAATATCGACAATGCATGCAGTGGAGTAGACGTATAGGAATAACTCCATTCCGCTATAAAGCCTTGACGCAGCAGAAAAAGTTGAACTGAGAGATCCCGCACCGCATTTGAAGATAGGAAATTGGTCGTCAAATCTCTTAGTTCAATTTCATTGGCCGCGGCCACGTGTCGACCCCAGTTATTCGAAGCATAGTCAAGGAATGGATTCTCGTCTAACAGCTCTGCGAGTTCCTTATTAGGCTTTGTGGGACCGCTCTTGAACTTCTCAAATGTCAGGTATGTTAGACATATCTCGCCGAGGGTTTTCTCAGCATTTATCTGCATGACTCGATATTCCGCCGGTATATTGAATTTGACAGTCGGAGTTGAGCAGAGATAGTCCTTCAGCGATGAATGAAGAAGGTGATAATAACCGCCATTGTCCAATACGATCAAATCCGCACAGTCGCTCGCAAAGTCATCATCATCGAGAATCTTATCTTCCTGCTTTAGTTCTTTCATCCCAGGTTCTACGGCCAGGGCTTCGAGTAGTTCGTCCCGACGTAACGGTCGCTTAGCATTCGTGATCCACAGAATTGTCCTCAACACAAGCTTTCGCAATTTTTCATCTTTCTCCAGTATGCTTTTTATTGTATCCTCGTACACGGCGTCGAGAGTTTGAGGGAGCTCACGCACTGTGGCTCTGATATCTTTCGCCGTTCGTTGTCCTTTTAAGGCTTTCACAACAAGGTCAACCCAGAGAAACATACCGTCAGCACCACGGAATAGACTACGTTCAACCTCCGCAAGTAACTCCGGATTGTTCTTCAGGTGAAAGCCATTGCCGGAGAGCTTCATAGTGATGAATTGTTTGATGTCGTTACTGTTCAAACCGGCGTCTATTTGAATGGAGGGACATCTTGAAAAGGCTTCCTTGATCTCTCCGTACTCCGGGCGGCTGAAAGCCATAACCTTGACCACGGAATTCTCGGCCCGAGGAAGAGCTAATGAGCGCACAAACTGGCAGAGGTCTCGAAATTGGTCATCTTCAAGTTCATGGCATTCGTCCAAACCATCCACAACAAGAAATGTCCGGTTAAAGTGGCCCACAATGGCCATGATGGCGTCTTTGATTTCCTTCTGGTCTGGCGGTCGGACTTCGCTCTGGCGATCATAGAGCTGCTCCAACCAAGTTTCAATCTCAGGTCTGGGGAGATAGTGGCAAAGCTGCTTCAAAATGGAACCAAGGAGCTTCGAAGGGTCAACTTTGGTCGACTCTAGAGAGTTGCAGTAGATGTAGGCAAACGCGAAACCAGATTTGCCGTCGTGATTGTCAATATTGGACTCTTCCCAGGACTTATTGAAGTCCTGGATGACGTGAGAGGCCAGGTAAGACTTGCCACAGCCGCGCTTACCATGAACCCAAAGTAGTTCCGAGTGTGAGCTAGTCCTCCAGCGTTGAAAATTGGGATTGTCGAACAACCACTGACCCGTGTCTTCAAGTCGTTTTCGAGACTTCTCTTCCTGGTCTTTATGGAACATGATAGATGGTAGCCATGCTAGAACTCTTTGTCGTTTGTTCTCTATATTCTTGTCATGACCACGCCTCGCTGTTGGAGTAGCATGAAAAACATACCTTTTTCCTGATATTCCTGTTCTTTCTTGGCTTGTGCGTCTTCTATTCGTCTCTGCATTCGAGTTTGGGCTTCCTCCTGCCATCCTTGATTGGCAGTCGCAATCATCCTCTGACCCATGGAGAACATTCCTGAAAAGTTCTCTCGGGTTTCAACGAATTGGCGTTCCATAAACCGAAGTTGCAGATGCTGAAATGCCTTCTTCTCTCTTCTGTCGCAAAGTAGCGCTCTTTCGTTGAACACCTGCAAATCTTTGTCGAATTTGGAGAGAATTTCGCCGAATTTCATCTCAAATGACTTTCCAAGCGAAGTGAGGAAAGTTTTGACACTACTCCTCGGTTCTCCGTTCTTGTCTCGAAATATGTTCCAGACTTCACTGCAGAACTGCAGAACATCCCCGAAGACTACCATGAGAGAGCTCTGCACTCGGTCGTCGTCTGGGTAGATATTCGAACCGTATTCTAGAAGAACTTCAAGCTTCTCTCCCATCTCGGACAGCACGTCGACTATCTTTTCTTGATAATCGAGGAAGCGGGAGCTTATCGACATGATGCATGTGATACCGCCCAAAATCAAGGCTGAGGAAGTGGGATCTGCTTGAATCATCGTTCGGGCGATTGGCGCATACATATTCATGGTCTCAAATAAAGGCTTGATCAATCTGGCGACCTTTGCAGCTCGACTCTTCTGCCCTTGCTCCTTGCAGATCCGTTCAAGGCCCTTGACGTACTCAGTCAGATCTCCTGCTCTGTGTTTCAAGAACATATCTCGCTCCGGTTCGGAGAGCTTATCAATGTGAGCCTTCCATACCGCGGTGCTGTAACTAGACCTGGTAATCTGACTTAGCTAAGTTCCGTATCACAGTCATAATACCAAAGCGTACCGGCTTTGTGATGATGGAAGGAGAGAAGTGATATGGGATTGCAGTTCCAGATCCAACCCCAGACTTGTGGTTTCATTCGGGCTAGACGCTCGGGGTATTGCCGGTGGCAGCAAAGACTGGTCAGATATTGGCCCGGTTGACTGGTGAGGAATCGTAGCGTCCATGACTTCGAAATACCCACGACTCGGCCGCAGTAAGGTGTGAACAGCCAATCTCGCTCGCGACAGGTTATAATGAGCTGCAACTCAGGAAAGAGAGCGGACCTCTCCTCTTTCAAGACTTCGTTTTTCGTTTTGGTTATGATTGTGCGGCCGGAAGCTATTTAGCTGCTAGTAGGCCTCAGTGTGGACCGTCGATGAAGGTTGGGTAAGTGCTGCACCGAAGTGGACAGTCCACATAGACACGTACGTGCTTTGAAGCCATTGTGGTCTCCTAATAAGAAGTAGTGTGCAGGTGTCTGTGACCTTTGAGGTGTTGTTAGCGAACAGCGCCAGACAGCCTCTGGGAAATGCAGACGAGGTGAGGGGCTGGCAGGCGAGGACAGCGAGGCGCAGTATGTTCCGCCGTTCAGCAAGGCTGACTTCAGGGAAGAATGAACCGATGCCCGATTTGTCGGCCGCGGCGCCCCAATTTTCTAGAAGCGCCAGGCTGCCAACCTTGCTATCGTCCTTCTAACCGATTACGGGTCTCCTCCGCCTAAAACGGGGGGAGGAAACACAGCCACTTCCTGGGAGCATTTTGGCTCCTGAGACTGACATGGGCATGGGACTTGGCGGCCGAATCGGCCAGCAAAGGCTTACCGAATCTGGGAGCAACTTTGGCCGAGCTTTGCCCAACCCACACTGTAGATTTGGCCTGCGTATCTCATTGTAGAAATTCCTGATTGGAGAGGCGGTAATGGATACTGAAGAAGACACAAGAGCGCGCCGACGGTGGAAGGCTGAACTGGCAGCGTAGGCGCTCACAGCAAGGGAAAGACCTCAGAAAGCTCTTGTGTCAGCAACGTCGCGACGCCGCGATTGGTAGGGGAGAATGCAGCGCTAGACAAGGGGAACGAGAATTAAAAGAACCTGGACAGTTCCATGTCGTACTATCACGAGGAGAGCTCCAATACCAATCGACAAACAGCCCCCATTAATCACTCCCTTGTTCACCATATTTCGACACTTCCGAGTCAGTAGTACCCACCATGTCCGTGCCGATTGCCGTCAATTGGGCCCCAACCTCTACGGAACCTGCCATGCCGAGCGCCTTCTTGTCCTCCATCAGTCCATCCACTGTTTCCTCTGCCATTTATACTACGATCACGTCCCATGCCTGCGCCATGGTCTCCTCTCTGACCTCGATGAAAGTGCACTGCCACCGTGACCCGACTGCTTGGTATTTCTTTTCGCGTCTCAGATCATCTTGTCAATGCTTGGTAGGTGTTTGGCGTCTTTTCCTTTCAGCTTTTAATGGTCAGATATCCGAACTCGTGAGTGATGTCGTTGTAGCAGTTGGTCCCCTCGATTTCAGAAGCTGGCAAGTCCCGGTCAATGGCGAAGTCGGCAACTGGTCTCGAGTCGAGGTCCAGCCAAGCTACTCGACGAATGGCGGTGCCGTCGAGCAAGAGGTCCTGGTCGAGGTTAGCTAACTTATATCAGACCTTTTACAGCGTCATGACTCATGTCGAATGCCTTCTTCTCTGGGTCCGCTACATTTCTCACATTTGTCCGTTGTCTCCCACTTCCGCTTCCGGTCACCGGCGAGGAGCTCAACGTGTGCATACACTCTCCATTCACTAGGCTCATGAGTTGGTCCCGAGTCGGCAGGCTAGACAAGGCGTTTGAGAATTGGGTAGCGATGAGTTGGAAAAGCGCCGAACTTAAGCAGTGCACGATACTCCTGACCGAACCCACCATTACCTGGTGTCTCGACTAGTGGCGCCGATCGTGGACCAAGGTATACGGATATATTTCATTGCGGATCTCCAGAGGCATGGTGAGGAAGACGCACGTTCTGCAGAGGTAACAACCGCCCTGGCTGTTGAAGAAGTTGTCTTCGGCGGAGGGTTGCATTAAGCGAAAGAACCGAAAGAGGTGGAGAGTTATCGATTGAGAGAGTAGGAGCCACTGTCGAAGGAGCCATTCTTGATAGTTCGAACATCGATGCTTGCAAGAAGACCGCCGGAGACTGCTGAGAAAGCGCGCAACTGACGGGAAAGCTCTTGCTGCAAGTGAAGAACCGTATCGAAGGGTCTGTTATGGCGAATAAGAGTCTGGCAATATGAGTTGCTGTGAAAAGCCTTGATGTACGCTCCGTACGACAAGAGGTGTTTGTTCAGTTATTACCTTCATTCACTACAGCGTGACAACCATGGCAACGAACACCAGCCCCAAAGTTGTGCGCTTCAATGTAATGGCCAGAGAATGGCCCACGCTCGCAACGTTTACAAGAGCTCATTTTGTTGTGGGGTCGCACCTATAAAGCTTTCTAGCTCTCTAGTTCGTGCTCTTTAAGCCCCAGCGTTTCTCGTGCAGGAGATGGAGTCGACCAATGGTTGGGATTGGCTGCAAGGAAGAACCTTTGGAAGACGACTTTCTTAGCCTTAGAAAGATAGGACAGGAAAAGACTTGATGGCGACGTACGGAAGCAGATTCGCGAGTTGTAGAGTTGGCATGGTAACGTCTGATCGAGCCTCCCTGTAGCTTGTTGTGCCTGCGTCACGTCGAACTTGGAAATTTCTTTCAGGAGACGCAGCCAAGCATCGTTGCGCTTCATGGGAGCGAAGCCGCCAACACAAAAGAGGCTTTCAGAAAGACTCTCACACCCTAGAATGGGTGCTTTTGAGCGTTGTCTGCCAACTTCTCGACAGTCTTCTCTTGCCGAGTGATGTTGCCTAGATGCTTCTTCTCTCTCACCAAGGTGATGTCTCTGGGGCCTATAGTTCTGCGGCTTCAATTTCGGGGCTCTGGAAGATGACTGCTGGATTTCGCTGGTTACTCCAAAAATGAGGCCAACAAAGACAGACATGGTCAACGCTCCATACGATAGATACGTTGACCCATGCGGAGATAGTACTAGGGAATACAAATGTTGGAACCACGCCGGGAACATGGACTACTATGGTCCATATATCATCATAGAGTTTGTTTCCTCAAGGCTTATTTGTGCAGTGGAATCATGCAAACATAGGAACAAACTCTACAGAAATCTAGACGCGTGAACCTTCACGCCATTTGCCATTTGCAAGACCACTTGAAAGCATTGAACGTTGCACAAGAGACAGTTCTATTTTGTCTCTAAGCAGCAGCCTGTAGAAGAGCAACCAGACCATGCGAATCTATACCTCCGAGTGACGGAAACTGTACGTTGATCAAAAGCTCTTGAATGCCGTTTAATTCAAGATGTCCTCCCTTTTTGTATCCAGTGCTATGCAAAATCATTGTTAACATACCCGCTAACATAGATTTTTGGGGCTTCCATTGCTATCGAGCAGTGCCTGAACAATATGGTTATGCGAGATATCATGTTAGAAGTAGAAGAGCTGTGCCCATCGCCGATGCAGCACTTAGGATTGCATTGTGCTTGTCGAATGTCGATGCTGAACTCTGGGCTGAAGTCTAGAATTTTCCTCCTTTCAGGGAAAGACTTGGCTCATAGGGGGCTGGCTTCGTCGAGTTGCGCGTCCCGTCCCAGCAGAATGTGTCGAAGCACTTGGTGCAAGCCGTCGGTACAGGAGTCTTCGTGCGGTGGAAGCTTCTGCTCAAGATTGCACAGCCAACACACATTGGCCAGCTCTCATCAGTGGTCCCGTTCGCCATAGTGGCTACATCGTAGCCATTCAGAATAATGGCATCTCGTTGCGTGTCGTTATAGGTCAGATCGAAGGTGCTGACATTGCTATAGGCCACATAGGGCGAGTTCGGAAGGTAAACAATCAACGGCACTGGGTGCGTACTGGTGATGTTGCTTGCGTTGCAGCCGAAGAACGTCGGACGTTTGTTGAGTCCAAGGTTGACGAAGGTGTTGGTATCTGGAATGCTAGGGAACGCTGTACCATTGGCCATCTTGGATACACTGCGCTCATAGGTTTGCACAAGAGAGGAACCGTTCGGCCAGTTATAGCTAGTATCAGCGGACGAGTCCACGGCAAATATAACATCAACTCCTCTCACCGGTTGAATGAGAGGATGGAAGGGAACATTCTGATTGTCTTCGCCACCGTCCACCAAAGTTAAAGTGCGGTTGTTCGCCGAAGGATTGGTGTCACTGTTGTAATGGTAAAATGGATTTGGATTGTAGTCAGCGATGTCTTTATTGTTAAAGCCCAGGTCTCCGAGAAGGGAGTTCAGCGCATCCCCAAAAACACTGTGCAACGAAGTGGCGTTGGCTTGTAGTAGGAGCTGGTTGAATAAAGTTGATGATGTGCCCATGATGAAGCCGCCGTTATCATAACCGATGGTGCATTTGTCGTTGGTAGGGACAGAGCCCGCTGTAAAGTTGGAACCAAGATATTTCGTGGGTATAAAGCCAAAAGTTGAGGGATCCCAGGTGCCCATCTCGAATGGATTGAATTCGTAGATCGTAGTGTTCTGAGGGATTATAACCTGATTAGGCGCTCGTTCATCTGCGACAATTACTGGAAAAGGTGTGTCGCCATTTTGGAAGACTTGGGAAAGTGCAATAGACGACCAAGTGTAGGCTGGCCCACCGTCCGTAGCATTGATAAGCTGAAACGACAATGCCCTCCCCCATATATCCGTCAGGGTCGTTTTGAAGCCCGCGTTACTCTTCCCATCGACTTCTTTGAAAAGAGTAGTGTAGTACTGCGTAGTGTCGAGAATTTGAATGCCGCCCTGGTCAGGACCTTCGAGTACAGAGTTTCCGAACTCCCAGACGGACCCTGATTTATCGTCTCGCAAAGCAGTTACAGTGGAGAAGTTGTT
>Ga0335072_10016612_pt1 | contig 10432 bp, 9 predicted proteins | sample Lox_Sample_21_FD_206725 | JGI IMG/M metagenome (GOLD analysis project Ga0335072, IMG submission 206725) | Soil microbial communities from Loxahatchee National Wildlife Refuge, Florida, United States - Lox_Sample_2.1 | ecosystem: Environmental > Terrestrial > Soil > Wetlands | place: USA: Florida... | reverse complement strand
GGGAGCCAGGACTGGTGGAGTTAAACCGCGCGGTCGTGCAGAAAGCTCTTCACTAAGAAACATGGGCTCCGGAATCTTGATTCGGGCCGATGCCAGCATTGCGATCGGTACGGGGCACGCGATGCGGTGCCTCGCACTGGCGCAGGCTTGGCAGGACGCCGGCGGATGCGTGACCTTCGCGATGGCGGAAACCACGACGGCGATGAAGGACCGCCTGCTCGCCGAAGGGTGCGAAGTGATCGCAATCCAGTGCGAGCCCGGCTCAGACGAAGATTCGCAACAAACCAGCAAACTCGCCCGGGAACGCCGGGCGCAATGGATCGTGGTCGACGGCTACCGCTTTAGCGGCCGTTATCAAGATGTGCTGAGAGCAGATGGATATCGGATTCTGTTTCTCGACGATTACGGGCACGCAGAGACTTATCCGTCTGACTTTGTTTTGAACCAGAATGTAGGCGCAGACCCTAGCCTGTATGAGAGGCGCGGGGCGGACACGCGCCTACTCCTGGGAGCGCGCTATGCGCTGTTGCGACGCGAGTTTTCCGTGTGGCGAACGTGGAGACGGGACACTGCCGAGAAAGGCCGGCGCGTGCTGGTGATGATGGGCGGAAGCGATCCGGAAAATCTGACGGCGCGGGTGATGGCCGCGGCGAATCATGCGCAAGTGGAAGACCTGACGCTGACGGTCGTACTGGGAGGAAGCAATCCGCACGGAGAGAAGTTGGAGCGAATCGCCGCCGAATCCGGGGCGAAGGTGGAATTGCTGCGGGATCCGGCGAACCTTGCGGAGTTAATGGCTGGAGCGGATATGGCAATCTCGGCAGCCGGTTCGACGTGCTGGGAACTCTGCCTGATGGGAGTTCCTGCCCTGCTAATCGATGTGGCCGACAACCAGAAGGCGTTGGCGGAGGAGTTGCAAAGGCGGGAGTGCGCGATTCATCTTGGGGACCGGACGGTCCCGGAGAAAAGGATTACGGAAGCATTGCGGTCGCTGGCAGACTCGCAGAGGCTGCGGAAATCGCTTGCAGCGCGCGCGCGCGAGTTGGTTGACGGCCATGGAGCTCGGAGGGTTGTGGCAACGGTTCGCCAGAGACGATGCGTGTGGCTGCGGCTTGCGAGTGTCGAAGATCGGAGGCTGTTGTGGGAGTGGGCCAACGATCCTGAGGTGCGTGCGGCCTCGTTCACGAGCGATGTGATTCCATGGGAAACGCACGCGGCTTGGTTTGACAATAAAATTGCAGAAATGGAGCTGGGCGGATCGCGGCAGAGCCAGATATGGATTGGGGAAGACGAGGAAGAGGCTCCAGCCGGCCAGATTCGTTTCGACCGGAGAAGCGACGGCGGTTGGGACGTAGGCGTAAGCGTTGCGCGGGCGATGCGGGGCCGGGGACTTGCTGCAGAAATGATCGCGCAAGGCGTGCGGAAGTTGCGGCTCGAGCATCCGGGCGCCGTGGTGCACGCGTTCATCAGGGTTTCGAACCCAGCGTCGCAAAAAGCGTTCGAACGGGCGGGGTTCCGCAATGCCGGCCGGACAATGACAGGCGGACATGAGGCAACGCATTTCGTTTTCGAGGAACGATGAATCCGCAGCGGCCGATGAAAAAGAAATGGAAAGATCGCAAGAAGTATCTGGTGGTGGGCTGCAAACCGTGGAACAGGCGCTTGTTCGAGGAGAAGCTGAAGCTTCGGGCGAGTGGCATTACCTGGATTCCCCTGGGAAACTTACGACTGGGTTCGTAGAACAGATGTCGCCGCGGTACATTTTTTTCTGCACTGGTCGTGGAAGGTGCCTGGCGAAATTGTGAACCGGTTCGAGTGGCGTGTGCTTTCACATGACCGATGTTCCCTTTGGGCGCGGGGGGAGTCCGCTACAGAATCTGATCGTGCGCGGTTTGCGGGAAACCAAGTTCACAGCTTTGCGCATGAGCGGCGAATTCGATGCCGGGCCCGTCTATATGAAAGAAGTGATGCCGCTGGAAGGCGGAGCCGAAGAGATTTACCTTCGGGCGAGCCGATTGTCGGGCGAGATGATTGAACGTATCATCCGTTTGGAACCGAAGCCGGCGGAGCAGAAAGGCGAAGCGAAGATCGCGGCGATGGAATCCTACGAATCGGAGGCGCGAAAGTTCCCGTATCCGCGCTCCCCGGAAGCGCTACGTGCCCTGGCTGCGTGGCGGGGAAGCACAGTGGGCTGCGCTGCGGCGGACGCATTTGCGCTGGTGCGTGCGATTCGTCCGCAAGGGAAGTAGAGATGGCCGAGCAAATCACGATCGGGAAGAGAATTGTCGGCGCGGGCCATCCTGTCTACGTGATCGCAGAGGTCTCTGCGAACCATCACCAGAAATTCGAAGAGGCCGTGAAGATCGTGCACGCGGCGAAAGACGCCGGCGCGGACGCGATCAAGCTGCAGACGTACACGGCCGACACAATGACGATCCCGAGTGACAAGGAATATTTTCGCGTGGGAGGGGGAACGCTCTGGGATGGACGCAACCTGCATGATCTTTACCGTGAAGCCTACACACCGTGGGAGTGGCAGCCGAAGCTGAAGGGTCTAGCCAACGAGCTGGGAATGGATTTATTCTCGACGCCATTCGATGCGACGGCAGTTGACTTTCTGGAAGAAATGGAAGTTCCGGCACACAAGGTTGCTTCGTTCGAACTCGTCGACATTGCCCTGATTCAGAAGCTGGCGCGAACAGGAAAGCCCCTGATTATTTCGACTGGCATGGCGACGGCGGAGGAGATTGACGAGGCCGTGCGGACGGCGAACGAGGCAGGTGCAACGCAGATTGCGCTGTTGAAGTGTACGAGCGCCTACCCGGCGCCGCCGGAAGAAATGAACCTGCGGACGATTCCGGAATTGTCGCGGAGATTCGGCGTGCCAGTAGGACTATCAGATCACAGCATGGGAGTCGCGGTTCCGGTGGCGGCGGTTGCGTTAGGCGCATGCGTCATTGAGAAGCATCTCACTTTGTCTCGTTCCGAGCCTGGGCCCGACAGCGCTTTTTCGCTGGAGCCGCAGGAATTTAAAGAACTGGTTGACGCGGTACGCGTGGCAGAGAAAGCGCTCGGGGAGATTCATTTTGGATGCAGCGCCAAAGAGGCCTCGGGCCGAGTGTTCCGACGATCGCTGTTCGCGGTGGAGGACATGAATCGAGGAGATGTGTTCACGGAGAAGAATGTGCGGTCGATTCGTCCCGGTCACGGACTGCATCCGAGATATTTGCCCAGGGTCCTCGGAGCGCGGGCTGCACAAGCTATTTCGAAGGGAACGCCGTTGAACTGGAAACTGGTTGAGGAGCGATGAGGATTGTCAGTCCGCTGCTGAAGAAAGTGTTGTATCCCTCCATGTCAGCGGCGGGTCTTTTTCAGCGGACGTCGGCTGCTGGGCTTGCCATTGTTACGTATCACGGGGTGTTGCCCGACGGATATGAGAGAGATCCTGATTTAGACGGAAGCCTGCTCGGCTCCAACGAACTGCACCGCCAGTTGCGATTTCTGAAAGCTCACTACGAAATAATTTCGCCGGACGATCTGTTGGCGTGGCGGCGGAATGGTAAAGGACTTCCCAAACGGGCGGTTCTTCTTACGTGTGACGACGGCCTCGTGAACTGCTTGACGCGAATGCTTTCCGTCCTGCAGCAGGAGCAGGTGAAGTGTTTATTTTTTGTGACGGGCGCCTCGGCCGGCGGATCACGAACCATGTTGTGGTACGAGCAGTTGCTGGTTTTGTTCTTGCGCGCGAAGAGTGGAAGTGTCGAACTGGTTCGCAGCGGACTGAAGATTCGCGGGAAACTGGAGACCCGCGAAGAGCGGAAGAGTGCCTGGTGGGGCGTGGTCAAGCGGCTTTCGCAATTGAACCCAAATCAACGCGAAGTGATTCTCTGCGACCTAGCCGAGCGGCTCGAATATAAGGATTCGGCAATTGCCGGACGACAGCAACTGTTTGAACGGTTTGGATTGCTTGATGTGGTCGAACTTCGAGCGCTCGCATCGGCCGGAATGACGATCGGGGCGCACACGATGAGCCATCCGTATCTTCCGCAGGTGCCGGCGGAAATTGCGTTTGCGGAGATTCGGGAGAGTAGAGAGAAGTTGGAATCGGCGCTGGGCGCACCGGTTTGGGCGTTTGCTTACCCTTTTGGCGACGCGGAGTCGGTGACGGAACAGATCATAGCGATGCCAAAGGAGGCTGGTTTTGAGGCCGCGTTTCTCAACTACGGTGGCGGATTGGGGGCGGACCTTCCTGAATTTGCGCTGCCAAGAATTCATGTGACGGCGGAAATGAGCCAGGCCGAACTCGATGCACACGTATCGGGTTTTTACGGCCGCATGCAACGTCGTGTAGGCCGGCGCGCACAGCGATTCGCGGTTGCGACTGCCGAATGACAGATCCCGTGGCGGAACAGAACCGGCTTCGAAGCGAAGGAACTAACAATCGTCAGATTTATGGCGCTGCGCCGATCGTCGCGCACTATGCCTCTTTGAACGATATAACTCCCTGCGAACGATTTTTGTTTGAGAGTTCGATTCCTGCCGGCGCTCGAGTGCTCGACCTCGGAGTCGGTGGCGGCCGGACGACAGCCTATCTGGCGAAGCGGGGGTCGGCCTATGTGGGTATCGATTACGCTCCGGAGATGGTTGGGGCCTGCCGACGAAGATTTCCTGAATTGCAGTTTTTGGTTGCCGATGCGGCGGACCTCTCAATGTTTGGGAACGCATCATTCGATGCTGTCGTGTTTGCGTTCAACGGAATTGACTATGTCTTGCCCGACTCGGCGCGGCGAGGATGCCTGGAGCATGTCCAGCGAATCCTTGCCCCGGAAGGAGTTCTGATTTTTTCTTCTCACAACCCACGTGCCGTGGTGGCTCGCTGCGGCTGGAGTATGGAGCGATTGCGCCAGAAAGCGAGCGGCTTTGTGAAATCGAAAAAAGCACAGCGAGGAATCGTGGCGATCCTGGCGCCCGCCAGATGGACCGCAGCGATGGCTCAGTCGATTTGGGGCACTGTGATTCGGCTTGTGCAGTACCTGCCTTCGCGAGTTTTCTGGAAAGGCGAAGGCGAGCGACTAGACCCGGTGCACGGAGGTCTAATGACGCACTACGCAACTCCAGAGCGGATGATCCGAGAAGTTGCGAACGCCGGCCTCTCTCTTCGGCGCGTGCTGGGAAGCGATTACCCGAAGCGTAGCCACCGCTACACGACGGATTGGTACTATTACGTGTTCGTGAAATCCCACGAGAAGTGAACCTTGCGAGTCGTCCTGCTGAGAGAAATTCCGGAAGACGCGAAGCTGTGCGAACAATGGAACGCACTGGCGCTGCGCGAAGAGACGCCCGAAGTGTTTTACACGTACGAGTGGGCGATGTCGGTGCAGCATGCGTATCGACAGGCTTTGGCGCCAATGATTTTTCTGGGTTACGAGGAACGGGGGGCTCTGTGCGGAGTAGCCGCGCTTGCAACAGACTCTGCGCAGCGAGTGTCCTTTCTGTGCGCAACGACCGGAGATTACTGTGATTTCGTTTGCGCTCGTGATCTGAAGCCACCGTTTGTTTCTGGTGTTCTCCGTGAACTTGCGAAGCTGGAAGTGAAGTCGATCACGCTTACAAATCTTCCGGCAGACTCCGCGACGGTGCCAGTCTTGCGCAGGGAGTCGCGTGAAAATCGTTTCAATCTGTTTTCACGCCCCGCTTACGAGTGCGTGCAGGCGTCTCTCAAGCAATTAGAGCGGCGTTCGAAGGACAACAAGCTGGTGTTGATGGGATCAAAGCGGCTGCGACGTTCCTTGAATGGAATCGGGCGCGAAGGAGAAGTTCGAATTCATCATGGGCGCACATGGGATGAGGTTCGAGATGTTTTGCCGTCGTTCGAACAAGCTCACGTAGCCAGATTCCTGACGACGGGACGCATCAGTAATCTGGCGCGAGCCGAGCGCCGAAATTTTCTGGCAGAGCTGGCGAGGCGCCTGTCGAAGCAGGGGTGGCTTACGATGTCCCGAGTTCTGGTGGGCGACCGAGCGCTTGCGTGGAATTACGGTTTTCAGTTCGCGGGAACCTGGTTCTGGTATCAGCCGACATTTGTAAGTGACCTCGAGAAATATTCGCCGGGATACTGTTTGTTGGCCAAGATTGTGGAAGAGGCGGCCGAGAATCCGGAAATGGAGACAGTCGATCTCGGGCTTGGCGCCGAGGAGTACAAAGAGTTGTTCGCGAATCAACGGCGCGAAACTTTGTATGTGACGTTGCGAGGTTCGGCGGTCGGACACCTGCGCGAGATGCTGCGCTATCGCGTCGCTCAAATGATCAAATTGTCTCCTCAGGCCGAATTAAACGTGAGGCGAGGTGTGACTCTGCTGAAGAAGGCACGGCGTGACGGAATTGCGTCAGTTTTCAAAGCAGCAGCCAGTCGATTGCGCGGGTTGATCTGGTCGAAATCGGAAGTAATCTTCTTCGAAGCCGGTGTCAGAAGCTCAAAGAGTACGGCCGCGACTCGACTGGAGCCGCTTAATTTGAATGCGCTGGCGTCGGCGGTATCGCGGTATGCAGAGGACCCAGCCACTTGCGATTATTTGCTGCGTGCGACGGCGCGTCTGCGAAACGGTGGGTCAGACGGATTTGGGTTGGTCGATACGGACGGAAAGTTTCTACACTTTGCGTGGATCACAGAATTCGACGGGTTCTTTCTCTCGGAGTTGAATGCCAAAGTGACCGCACCCGCGCCGGACAGTGTAATGATTTTCGATTGCTGGACACCAACGAGCGCGCGAGGCCGCGGAGCTTACGGGCAAACGGTGGCGGGCATCGCGAGGCACATGCGGGATTGCGGGAAAGTACCTTGGATTTTCAGCGAGGCTAGCAACCATGCTTCGTTGCGAGGGCTGGAGAAGGCTGGCTGCCAGCGCCGATACTCGCTGACGCGGCATCGATTATTTGGAATGCAGAAGGTAAAGGGAGAAATTCCGAAACGGACCGAAATGGCGACGGAGGAGGTTTCTTCCCGCGCGTAGCGGAAGCGTACAAACAATGCGCGTGCTCCTGCTTCATCCCGAAGATTCGGCACGACGAGGACCGTGGTCGCGCCAGAGATGGGACTGCATCGTCGATCTGGGGAAGTCTTCTCTTTTTTCTGAACACGAATGGAGTCGACAGTGCGGTTGCCGGGTCCTGCGAGCGGAAACAGTGCGAAGAGGCATTGAAGACGTGCGCGAAGTGCGGCGGCTTTTTGCTGAGTGGCGGGGGCAATTGGTTGACGAAGAGGGGATCGATTGGTGGGATCTGACGTCGCTCCTGATTGCGCCGGAAGCATTGTGGTTGCTGGTGTTGAGACGGGTTGCAGCGGAGATCGACGGGAAAGCGGAGCTCTGGGCGACGCGGCGTGGAACGCCGGTGCGATTTCTGGAAATTCTGCTGAACCGCGCGATTCAGACGTTTTCCGATGGTATGGCCACGCGATCAGCGGTGCGGATGATGCACTATGCCGGACTGCTGCGGCGATTTTCTCCCGCGCAGTTTAAAGAGATCCTTCTCGACAAATATGATTCCGGGTATCGGTGGAGATCGCATTTCGCGGCAAAGCCCGGGAAGTCATTGTCTCCAGTGGTGTTGGTGCCTAGCGCGTATGGCAATGTGTCGCGAATGGCGTCGGCCTATGCGAGGCTGCTTCCTGAGCAGGCATTTCTTTTGGTTGCAACGCGCCAAAGTGGACGGCAGCTTCAATTTCCCGCAAATGTTGCAGTACGCGATTTGGGTTCCTACGCGGCGGGAGACAACTCCGCAAATGAAACGTCACACCTGACGCAGCGGTTGACGAGGCTGAGAGAGAGTTTGGCGGAAGATTCAGATCTTCAGATTCTCGCGAGGGCTGGGATCCTTGACGCCTTCCCCGGCTGGATCCGCAATGGCTTGAGCGCACGGAACGCGTGGCGCGAAGTGTTTCGGCGCGAGCCGGTGCAGGCTGTGTTCTGCGGGGATGACAGCAATCTGTACACGCGCCTACCCGTGATGCTGGCGGCGGGGAGAGAAGTTCCGACGGTGGACTTTCATCATGGGGCCCTCGACGGCCGCTACATCCTGAAAGACTTGCCGAGTGACGCATACCTGGCAAAAAGCGAGATGGAGCGGGATTATCTTGTGCGAATTTGCGGGCTTGACCCTCATCGAGTGCTGATCGGCGCTGCGGAGGTGGGCGTTGAAGGCGCAACGCCAAGGAGAGGTGAAGCCGCCGCCATTCTATTTTCTGAGCCCTACGAAGTTGCGGGGATGCGGCCTGAGGAAGTGTATCTGGAAATTCTGCCAAAGCTCTGCCGGGTCGCGCGCGAAAACGGACGGGGCGTGATTGTGAAACTCCATCCGTTTGAAAATATCGCGCAACGCCGAAAACTACTGGACAAAGTCTTAGCTCCCGCAGATGCGAAGATGGTCGATGTGGCCGATGGGCCGCTAACTGCCGAACTGATGGACAAGGCCTGGTTTGGCGTCACGGTTGAGTCGACGACTGTGATCGATTGCCTGCAGCACGGAGTTTGCGGATTTTTGTGCGGATGGCTTTCGTTCTCGTCTTTTGGATATGGCGAACAATATGCTCGCTTTGGAGTGGGAGAACTTCTGAAGAGTGCAGGCGAAATCGACGAAATTCCCCAGAGACTTCTGAGCTTCGAATCGCGTAAGCACAAGTCGCAAGTCTTTACGCCGGTCGATGTGGCTGTGTTGCAGAAATGTCTGACTGGCGTCCGAACCGATGGAGTGAGGTCGGCCTCGTGAATGAGCCGGTCATCAACGTGGCGCAGACGGTCGCCGACAGCGCCGTACAGTTCCGCTCGAAGGTAGGGCACATCTCGCGGCAATCATCAGTCTATTTCATGGGGACTATCTTTACTGCGGCCTTCGGCTATCTGTTCAAAGTCTACGTGGCACGGGTGCTGGGACCAGAGGCTCTCGGCATATTCGCGCTGGGTGTAACCATGATCGGATTCCTGGGGATCTTTAATACACTCGGCCTTCCCCAATCGGCAATGCGTTTCGTCGCCGAATACCAGGCAAGCGGAAAGCTGAAAGAACTGCATGCGCTGCTATGGCGAGGCGCCGGGCTGTTACTTGTCGCAAACATCTTCTTTGTCGGATTGCTGCTGAGCTGCGGGGGATGGGTCGCCATCCACTTTTATCATTCGCCCGCCTTGGTGAGATATCTGCCGCTGTTTGCGGTGATCATGCTTTTTGCCGTGGTCAACACGTTCTATGGGAGAGTCCTTGCCGGATACCACGACCTGCAACTCAGAACGCTCATCGTAAATTTCATCGGAAGCCCGCTAAGCATGCTGGTTGCTGTGGGACTGATTTCTGCAGGTCTCGGTCTGAGTGGATACTTGATCGCGCAGATCGTCAGCGCGGCGGTCGTTTGCATTCTTCTGATTGCTACCGTGCGCAGGTTCACTCCTCCCGCCGCGCGCCTGTTCGCAAAGCATGGCTCAAGCCCCGCGAAAGAGGTCTGGTCATTTTCGGCGGCGGTGCTGGGGGTGACTGGGCTGGAATTCGTCATGTCGCAGGCCGACAAAGTAGCCCTGGGTTTTTACCGCGGACCGAAAGAGGTCGGAATCTATTCCGTGGCAGCCGCGGTGGTGGTTTACATTCCACTAGCTTTGAGCTCGGTGAACCAGATTTTTGCTTCGATGATTTCCGATCTTCACGCCCGTGGAAACCATGTTTTGCTGGCACGCCTGTTTCAGTCGCTCACAAAGTGGGTAGTGGGGCTTACGCTGCCGCTGGCTCTGGTCGTGATCGTCTTTGCGGCTCCGTTGATGCGAATTTTCGGCCGCGAGTTTGAAATAGGGTGGCCGATTCTGGTCATTGGCACAGCCGGTCAACTGATAAACTGCGGTGTTGGTTCCGTGGGTTATCTGTTGCTGATGTCGGGAAACGAAAAGCGGCTGATTAAAGTGCAGGTCGCGATGACTGCGGTCATGATCATTTTGAGCGCCGTGCTGGTACCGCTGTGGGGAATTTATGGGGCGGCGGCCGCGGCCGCCGTTACCAATGTGGGCATGAACGCGTGGAATTTGCTTGAGGTTCGCCGCGCGATGGGAATCTCTCCCTACAATCGCGGATACATCCACTTGTTACTACCAACAATCGCTACGCTCGGAGTCGTTCTTGCGGCGAAGAAGTACTCTTTCGTTTTCTCCCACTATTGGATCATGGTGGGTGTGGCCTTTGTCACTGCGTATTGCGTCTTTCCGGCGGTTTTCTATTTTGTCGGCGGACTGGATCCGGACGACCGTCTGATTGCCTCAGCGCTTTGGTCGCGCGTAAGGGGAGCGATAGGGCGCGCGGGAGCGCAGGCATGAACGGTGTGAGGAAGGTAAGTCTTCCGGCGGAGCTTTGCGAGGCAGCCGAAAAGAAATTCGAAAGAGAATTTGGCAACGTTGAGGAGTTG
>Ga0335072_10016611_pt1 | contig 10432 bp, 9 predicted proteins | sample Lox_Sample_21_FD_206725 | JGI IMG/M metagenome (GOLD analysis project Ga0335072, IMG submission 206725) | Soil microbial communities from Loxahatchee National Wildlife Refuge, Florida, United States - Lox_Sample_2.1 | ecosystem: Environmental > Terrestrial > Soil > Wetlands | place: USA: Florida... | reverse complement strand
AGGTCGTCGCGGGCATCACGTATCAGAAGGCGCTTGCCGCCTGGCGCAAGCAGGTCATCAACGCCACCGCCTTCTATGTTTTCTATGTGCTTGGTTTCGTGTGCCTGCTGGGTGTGATGTATCGCGCCACCAAGATGCAGCGCTACTACATTCGAAGTTTGCAGGCCAAGACACGAGACCTGCACACGGCGCAGCGCGTGGGCCGAACCGCCATTTGGACGTTTTACGCAAACCGCTTCGAATGCACCGACGAAGCCGGTGAAATATTTGGCCTGCGGCCTGGCACGAGCAGCGCGAGCGTGAAAGAGTTCCTGGCGCAGGTCATTCCATCGGATCGAATGCCGCTGATTCGTCAGGTCAAGGCCGCTTGGGAAAACAGCGCGCCGCTGCGTATCGAATTCGGCATCCGTAAAGCGCAAGGCGCGGCGCGCCGCTTATCGGCGGGCGGCCAGGTCGTGGTCGACAAGGCCGGCATCAAGCGCATGACCGGCACGGTCGTGGACGTGACCGAACAATGGGAAGCTCGTCAGCAGCAGGCGGAAAGCGAACATCGTTTCCACTCGTTGTTCGAACACAACCCGCTTCCGTTCTGGGTGTTCGACACATCGACGCTTGGGTTTTTGGAAGTCAACGCCGCCGCGGTCAAGGCCTACGGCTACACGCGCGAAGAATTCTTGAAGATGAGCATCCTGGATATCCGAGATACCGAAGATCGCCCCAAGGTCGTCGCGGATATGTTGTCCTCGCACGACGCACGCGGAATTCCCAAAGTCTGGATACACCGGACCAAGGAAGGCAAAGCGGTGGAGGTGCGCATTCACAGCGCCGACATCGTCTTCAATGGCCGCCCAGCGCGCCTGGTGCTGGCCGAAGACATCACCACGCATTTGGCCGGCGAACGCGAACTGGCGTATCGCGCTTCGCACGACCTTGTGACGAAGCTGCCCAATCAACATGCGCTGTTCGGACGCATGGACGCGTTGATCGCCGAGGACGCGCGCTTCGATGTTGCCTACCTCCAGTTCCTCGGCATGGACGCCATTGCGGATACTTTCGGCATCACTGTGGGCACCGGCGTCTTGCAGAGCGTGGCAGCACGGCTGCTTCTGCGTACGCAGGAGGACGAATTTTTGGCGGCGGTCACGCACGAGGCATTTGTCTGGGTGGCGCCCATCGGCCGCTTGGCGTATGCGCGGCTTCAACAAGAGATCGTGCAGTGCGTCACCGAGCCGGTCTACTACGAGGATACGCAGCATCAGATCGACGTCGTGATCGGTATAGCCAGTCATCCGCGGGACGGCACGCAGAGCGGCGTGCTGGTCGGACGCGCCGCGCTCGCCGCACATGCTCATCTTCGAAGCGATCAGCCCATTCACTATTTCGAGCCGACCCTCGCACAACGGTCCAAGGAAAAGTTGCAGTTCGCCGCGCACTTGCGCCGCGCCGTGCGACGCCACGAATTTGAAATGCACTACCAACCGATTACGAACTACCCCGACATGCGATTGATCGGGCTGGAAGCCTTGATCCGATGGCCGCAGGAAGACGGCTCGCTCATTTCGCCGTCCACGTTCATTCCGATATGCGAGGAATCGGGCCTGATCGTGCCGTTGGGACGATGGGTTCTCAATCAGGTCGCCAAGGCCAGCTTGGAATTGAAGGACGCCGGTTTCGAAAGCCTGCCGATCGGCGTGAATATTTCCCCGGCCGAATTGCGCAGCAGCGATCTGGTGGCGAACCTTCGCGCCGTTCGCGAGACGTATTCGCTGTCGGGCAACGCCATCCACATCGAGCTGACCGAGAGCTGCCTGATCGAACATCGGGACAAGGCGGTTGCGATCATGAGGGAGCTCAGAGCCGACGGCGTGATCGTCGCGCTCGACGATTTCGGTACCGGGTTTTCCAGCCTTTCCTACTTGCGCGACTTGCCCATCGACATGTTGAAGATCGACCAGGCGTTTATACGCAATGTCGACTGGGATGCACGTTCGGCGACGATTTGCGAGGCCATCATCGCACTCGGCAAAAGCCTCAAAGTCCGCGTGATCGCCGAAGGCATCGAGCGATCTTCGCAATATCGCTGGCTCTATCAACACGGCTGCGACGGTGCGCAGGGCTTTTACCTTGGCAAACCGCAACGCCTGACGGAGCTGCTGACGCGATGGACATCCGCGGATGCACGATCGCAGTGACGTTTTGCCAGCACACGGTCGGAAAATTTTCAGCTTGGTGAATGCCCCGGCAACAGTCCGCGCATATCTAAACGTGTAGCCACTTCACAGCGGACGGTATCAGCAGGTCGACGGACACACCCTCGGCGCTTTTAACTTGGAGGCGACGTTTTGTCTCCATTATCACGACGATTTGTCTCAACACGCGTCACCACGGCGCGTGTTCGATACACCTGCCATCGACGCTGGCCCTTTGATACTCGGTTTATGTCAGCAGCGGCACAACAAAGGCCCGCTGGCACGCTTTGTGCCGTTTCTGGAGCTTCAGCAAGAGAGGCACGGATGGAGAAAGCTAGGCAGAGGTTTCCCGACGCAGTGTTCGCCACGTCCCTGATCGAACCCGGGATGAGAGCAACCGCCTACCGCCGCTGGCTTCGTCCTTTCGCATCGATCGAACCGCGCAACGACAAGCCGCTGGATGCGTCGGTCATCACTTATCGTCTCGGTCAAATGACGGTGGCGCAGTCGGCCTCGGGCGTCGCTCACTACGTACGCGACGAACACATCATCGACAACGGCCGATTCAACGACTGCCTGTTTCTGCGCCTGCTGGTGCAGGGAAAGGTGTGCGGGCGGTTCGGCGCGGACGACGTGGAGATCAACCCGGGCGATATCTATCTCACCGATCTTGCACAGCCCTCGGAGCTGTGGGTGCTGGAGGACTGCAAGCACATCAACGTGATGCTGCCGCGCTCCGAAGTGGACGACATGACGGTGCACGGACGGGTGCTGCACGCCGAGTGGCTGCCCTGCCGGATGCTACGTGAGCATTTGCTCAACTTCATCGAAATACTTCGGCATTGCAACGCCGACAACGTCGTGGAAATGATCAAGGCCACCATGGAGTTGCTGCGCTTCTGCCTGCGCACCGATAGGCGCGGTCGCGAGGGCAGTTCGTTCGACGATGCCAGAGAGCGCCTCGTGCAATACATCGACCAGCACCTTACGGAACGGAGCCTGGGTGCGGCGCAGCTGCAAAAGACATTCGGTATTTCGCGCGCGCAGCTCTACCGGCAATTCGCGGAACTCGGCGGCATCAAGCACTACATTCGCAACAAGCGCTTGCAGGCGGTGCTGCACGAATTGTGCGACGAACGGTATCGAAGCATCACCGACATCATCGAACGCTACGGCTTTTCGAACGAGCGCCAATTCCAACGCGCCTTCCGCGCACGCTTCGGCATGACCGCGAGCCAGGTGCGAGCCGGTTGGAAATCCAGAACCCTTGGCGAACGATACGACGACAGTATCGACGAGTGAATGCCGTTCGGCGCGATAACGGGTGTTGCATGCGACGTTGCGCTCGCATGGCCCGCGAGCCGGCATTACATCAACGAGCGTATGAAATTCACAAACGATGTTTCTTGAAATCGTTCCGCGAGCAGAAGCACGACCCCGGCGGCAATGACCACGAACATCGCGGCTTTGCCGGTCCAACGCAAGATCTTCCCGACTGTCGTTTTCATCGTTTAGGGCCGCATGGCGGGGGAGCCTTCGCCCGCTCAGCAGAGCCGGCGACCTGAATACGGGCAAAGCGCTATTGCGCGAGCGTTCGCATGGTTGAAGCGGACTCTACTTAGATCTGTTTGGTCCGTAAACCTTGGATGAGGCCGTCAACGGCCTGCCATGCTCATGCGAGTAAGAGGCACCTCGTCAGGGGCGTTGGGACCGCACCTTTTCGGTCTTGGGTTTCTCCGGTGCCTGCCCCGAGTGCGCGGCATCGCGCGCGAAGTTATTGGTCGATTTGAAGTCTTTGGCTTGTTCGACGACAGAGGTAATTTTCTTCCCGGAATAAACCGAATGAATGGTCGCTGCCGACAGAGATTGCGGTTTGTCGTTCATTCGAATACCCGCGTGCTGAGTGAGTGGACGTTCAACCATACTCCTAAACAGTTGGCGGCGCAGGCCCGTCCTTTTCCATCCGACTTGGCACCGACAGTTCACAATCTCGGCGGCCCGGCGTGGTGTAATATGCGTTTGCAAGGTCGTGCTTGCTTCTTGCGTCTCGTGTGGCCGTTGGACGGCTATGCGCTTCGCTCCCACTTTTATGCGTGAACCACCTTGCCTGCGAGGTGACGCCCTTCGGGAGCACCCATGCCGGACTCTTCCACTCGCCACGCAAACACCGTCACACCGGTTGGTAAAGCCAACTGCGCCCGGTGCGAAGCGGTGTGCTGCCGTCTGATCGTAGTGCTGGAGCCCGGGGACGACATCCCGCCTCATCTCACCGCACACACCGAGCAGGGACACCTCGTCATGGCGCACGGCGAAGACGGCTGGTGCGTTGCGGTGGATCGCACCCATATGAATTGCGGTATCTATGAAAATCGCCCAGCTGTCTGCCGGCGGTTTGTCATGGGCGGTCCGTACTGCAAAGCCATTCGCGCGGAGTATGGAAAGCCAGGTTCTCGCCGTATTGCGATCGCGCTCAAATAAGGATTATCAATGAGCGATTCGGAAGCACTTGGTCCGCAAATATGGGTCGATGGCGACGCATGTCCGGGCGTGATCAAGGAGATCCTTTTTCGTGCCGCCGAGCGCGCAAAGATTCACGTGACCTTGGTCGCCAATCATGCGCTGCCGCGCCCGTCATCGCGCTACATCCGCACGCTCACCGTGCAAGGCGGTTTTGATGAAGCCGACAATGAAATCGTGCGGCGCATGCTGGCCGGCGATCTGGTCGTCACGCAGGACATCCCCCTCGCCGCGCGCGTGATCGACAAAGGCGGCGTGGCGATCAATCCGCGCGGCGAGCGCTACACGCCCGACAACATGGCCGAGCGATTGTCGATGCGCAATTTCATGGAAGATTTGCGCGGTGCCGGCGTTCGCACGGGCGGCCCTTCCGCGTTTCATCAACGGGACCGGCAATCCTTTGCCAATCAACTGGATCGCTGGCTGGCGCAACAGGTCAAGCGCAGCGTACCTTCCGGCGATTAGTCGACACGTTTTCGCGTACGAAAGGTCCGTCAGACCGGATCTTTGAAAGCGTCGATATCAATGCAGCGCGCGAATTCTGAGATTGCGCCCTTTGACTTTCCCGGCACGCAGGCGTTCCAGGGCTTTGTTCGCCAGCGACCGGCTGACTGCCACATAGGCACGCGTGGCAAACACATCGATCTTGCCCACATCGTCCGCCTTGAGTCCGGCGTCACCGGTCAACGCACCGAGGATATCGCCCGCGCGAAGCTTGTCTTTGCGGCCGGCGTCGATCACCAACGTTTTCATCGGCGCCAGATGCAACGTTTTGCCACGCGGCGCGGACAACTTCAGTGGACGCCACGGCACCGGCATACCGAGTGCCTGCTCGATGTTCTCCACTTTCGGCTTCTCGCGCGGTGTGCATAGCGTTATCGCCAGGCCGGTTTGTCCGGCGCGGCCGGTGCGCCCGATGCGATGCGTATGCGTATCCGGATCGTGGGCGACGTCGTAGCTGACCACCAGCGGCAGCGCGGTGATATCCAGCCCGCGCGCGGCGACATCGGTCGCCACCAGCACGGCGCAGCTGCGGTTGGCGAATTGCACCAGCACTTCGTCGCGATCGCGTTGTTCCATGTCGCCATGCAGCGCCAGCGCGGAAAAGCCGCGGCGATCCAGTTCCTCCGCCACCGCGTCGACGTCGCGCCGCATATTGCAGAACACCAACGCATGCTGCCCGCGCTCGTCGGTGAGCCGTTGCGCCAGCGCATCGAGTTTGCGTGCCGGATCAACCTCGACGAATTGCTGCTCGATCGCCGGTGCGGTGTCGCTAGGTGCCTCGACGATGATTTCGACCGGGTTGCGTTGCATGCGCCGGCTTGCGTCGCGGATATCGTCCGGATACGTGGCCGAAAACAACAGCGTCTGATGGTGTTTGGCGATGCGCCCGACAATGTCGTCGATCGCTTCGCTGAAACCCATGTCCAGCATGCGGTCCGCTTCGTCCAGCACCAGCACCTTGATGCCGCCGCCATGCAGGCTGCCGCGCTTGAGATGCTCCTGCACGCGGCCAGGCGTGCCGACCACGATATGCGGATCGTGCGTGAGCGAGGCCAACTGCGGGCCCAGCGGCATGCCGCCGCACAAGGTCAGCAATTTGACGTTGGGAATGTTCGCCGCAAGCTTGCGGATGGCCTTGCTCACCTGATCGGCCAATTCGCGCGTGGGGCACAGCACCAATGCCTGCAAACGAATCGTTTCCACGCTGAGCGATTGCAGCAGGCTCAAGCCGAAGGCCGCGGTTTTGCCGCTGCCGGTCTGAGCCTGGGCGATCACGTCGCGCCCTTCCAGCATGGCCGGAAGGCTTTGCGCCTGGATCGGCGTCATGGCGCTATAGCCCAGCGTTTGAATACTGGCCAGCAACGCGGGCTTGAGGGGAAGCGTGTTGAAGTCGGTCATGCGACATGATCGCATGCCCGAGTCGGCCAAATCCGTTTTGGCGTCGTTGAGGGTCGGTGGCGTCGACCTGCGCGTCGGCGCGCCGACGGCGCATCACACGATCACGTCGATGCCCTGAACCAGGCGCTGCGCCAGCCGTGGCTGACGCCATTGCGACAGCCACCATTCCATGGCGCGTCCCACGTTGTCGCTGCGCCACGCGACATACAGAACGTTGGGTTCGCGCGCATCCGCGACGCGTTTTTCCACCAGTTCACCGCGCTTGAGCAACGACTGTATGCGTCGGCGCGGAAGCCAGCCGACACCCAGGCCATCGCGTTGCAAAAGGATCTTGGCACGCATGCTGGGCGCGGCCAGCGTCTGCTGGCCGGAAAGCCAACCGTAGCCCCGGCGATCGATGGTGCGCGACGAGTCCGCGACCACCACCGCGCGATACGGCAGCAACTGTTCCTGCTGCAACGGCTCGCGCAGCTTGGCCAAGGGATGGCGCGGCGAGACCGCAAAGACCCACTCCATCACGCCCAACTCGAACCATCGCAGTTTGGGTATCGCCGGTGGCTCGTTGGTGGCGCCGACCACGATATCCGCGCGTCCATCACGCAGCGCCTCCCACGTACCGTTCAACACTTCGTGCGTGATGCGCAGCGAAACACCCGATTGCAACGCGTCGAACGCGCGAATGACCGGTAGAAGCGTTTCGAATTCCAGAATTTCATCCGTCACGATCCACAACCGCTCTTCCCAGCCGCCGGCGACTTGTTTGACGCGGTGCGTGAGCCGCGATACATCCAGCGCCAGCCGTTGGGCTTCTTGCGCCAAGAGCCGGCCGGCCGGCGTGAGTTGCAAACGGTAGCGCCGACGGTCGAACAACAGCGCATCGAAACGCGCCTCCAACTGGCGCGCGGCATGCGAAACGGTTGAGGGCGCCTTGCCCAGCACGGCGGCCGCTCGGGTAAGGCTGCCGGTGTCGTTGATAGCCTGAATCAAGGCCAATTCGTCGTCGGACAACATGTTCGATACCTTCGAACGAGTGCATCGAAATCATGGTACGGCAAATGGCGGGCGGGCGCGCAGCATACGTCCATCCCAATCGCCTTCCCACGGAGACACACCATGAAACGCTTCCACGAAAAAACCGTACTTGTTACCGGCGGCAACAGCGGCATCGGCCTGGCGGCTGCCAAGGCTTATGCCGCCGAAGGCGCCAGGGTCGTTATCACCGGACGCGATGCGGCAACGCTGGAACAAGCCAGCCGCGAGATCGGCAACCGTGTTCTAGCGCTGCGCAGCGATGCCGCCTCGTTACACGATGCCAAGCAACTGGCTGAAGCGTTGAAGACGCAGGGCATCCGTCTCGATGCGGTGTTCGTCAACGCCGGCATCGCCAAGTTCGCGGCCTTCGCCGAGGTGGATGAGGCGCTGTGGGACCACACTTTCGATATCAACGTGAAAGGCGCGTATTTCCAGATCCAGGCGTTGTTGCCGGTTCTTAACAAGGGTGCCGCCATCGTGATCAACGGTTCGATCAATGCGCACATCGGCATGCCCGGATCGAGCCTTTACGCAGCGAGCAAGGCGGCCGTGATTTCGCTGGCCAAGACCTTGTCGGCCGAATTGTTGCCGCAAGGGATTCGCGTCAACGTGGTAAGCCCAGGCCCCATCGCGACGCCGCTGTACGGCAAATTGGGGTTGGACACCGCCACACGGGAAGCCACGGCGCAACAGATTCAAGCGCAAATTCCACTGGGTCGGTTCGGCACGGCAGAAGAGCTGGCCACCACGGTATTGCATCTGACGGCGCCGGAATCGGCATTCATCGTCGGCACCGAAGTCATTGTCGACGGCGGCATGAGCCAGCTTTAAAACTCAGGCGCGGCCAGCTCGCTTCGAGTCGGCCGCGCGCATCGCTCAGGTCGATGGATCCAACGGCACCAGCATGCCTCGCTTGAGCGTACTCAGCGCCACTCGGGTCTGGAAACGGCGCACGTTTGCGTTGTCCGCAACCATGCGCTGCATAAGCGCTTCGAAATCGTCGACGTCGCGCGCCACGACAATCAGCACATAATCGCCGGCGCCGGTGACGTACCACGCTTCCTGGATGCACGGTTCGGTGGCGATCCATTGTTTCAGGCTTGCCATCAACTCCGGCCGCTCGCGCTCCACTTCCACGTCGACGATCATCGTCAACGGCCGCCCAACCCGCTTCGGGTCGACCACGGCCACTTCGGCAAGGATCACGCCCTCGTCCCGCATGCGAACAATGCGCCGCTGCACCGCGGAGGCGGACAAACCGACCTCCGCGCCCAGCAGCTCGGCCGGCCGGCGCGCATCCTTTTGCAGGATGGCCAGGATACGTCGGTCGATTTTGTCCAACTCGTCGGCCATAGGCGCGCGAAACCACTCAAAGGCGGGAAAAAGACGCGTTGCGGCGTCCAAAGTTGCGGGTTCGCCGCGCGAGCGGACTCTAGCATAGCCCGCACCTTCAACCGCCTCTCGCATTCGCCTCATGAAGCTTCTGTATCAGTCGCACTCGCCGTACGCGCGAAAAGTGCTTGTGTTCGCGCATGAAGCCGGACTGGCCGATCGCATCGACGTGATCCACCACGAGACCAGCCCGGTGCAACGCAACGACGACGTCTTCGCGCTCAACCCGCTGGGCAAGGTTCCCGTGCTGGTGTGCGACGACGGCACGGTGTTGTTCGACTCCAGCGTGATCTGCGAATACCTGGACGGCTTGCACGATGGACGCAAGCTCATTCCGTCCTCATCCTCACAGCGCTTTCGCGCCTTGCGCCATCAAGCCATCGCCACGGGATTGGCCGATGCCGGCATCGCCGTTCGCTGGGAAGCCGAACGCCGTCCCGAAGGGATGCGATGGGCGCCGCTGCGTGAAGGCCAGCTACAGAAAGTTGTCGCCGCCTGCGATTATCTGGAGGCGCATTGGGTTGAGGGTGATGTTGTAGACATCGGCGATATCGCACTCGCCACCGCGCTCAGCTGGATCGAGTTTCGCAATATCCACGATTTTTGCGCGGAGCATCCGCGACTTTCCGCCTGGTATCGACGCTTCAGCGCACGCCCTTCGATGAAGGCAACGCCGCTCTTCGGCAACACCGTCGATCAACCAGCATCAACCCACTCGGGAGTTAGGCATGTGGTTGCCATGGATTGACCTGCTGCGTTTGCACGGCCATATCATCGAACCAAGACTGCCGCGTAAAACGACGACGTTTCCGCCTGCGGCACGTCAATGCAAACCCGATGCAAAAGCGGCGTGCGCCACGTTCGCGAAGCAAACCGTGACGTCGCTGCGCTTGTGTCTGGGTATCGGCGATGGGCTTTTACGGTCGCAGTGATGAAGAGCAGCCGTGAAAGGATAGCCAGCCGCTACGCGCAGCCGGGCTGTCAAACGGTACCTGAAAAAGCGGTACCTGGTTCAGGCCTCCAAGCCGTTTCGCATGCGTCGAGTAGGATTTGCCAACGCGCCAAAGCACTCGACACTGACAGATTGCCGATTGCGCTTATGCAATGGTTCGATAGTCGGGCGTGCCCATCCGCTGTGATGACCGCGACACGCCCGACATGAAGTGAAGTAGCGCGGATCGCCTGGGCGGTAACCCAAACGATCCGCTGGCCACCACCAACTATATTGGAGTTGATCATGGTTACGTTCGATCATACGGCACCCGCACATTCTCGTGCCCCCGCAGCGGTGCATTTCCCCTACTTCACCGCAGCGCCTTCGGCGCGACGTCGAACGACAGTGGGCTTTCGCTAAAACGGGGTCGGCCGACCCCGACAAAACGAGCAGGATTTATTACCTG
>Ga0335072_10016610_pt1 | contig 10432 bp, 8 predicted proteins | sample Lox_Sample_21_FD_206725 | JGI IMG/M metagenome (GOLD analysis project Ga0335072, IMG submission 206725) | Soil microbial communities from Loxahatchee National Wildlife Refuge, Florida, United States - Lox_Sample_2.1 | ecosystem: Environmental > Terrestrial > Soil > Wetlands | place: USA: Florida... | reverse complement strand
GTCCTCGACCGGCCATATGACCGTGGCGGTGGCCATCAACCAGTTCTTCGACAGCGACGAGGCGCCGTGGAACTACATGATGGCCATCGCCATCATCTATTCGCTGCCGCCGGTCGCGATCTATTTCGGCCTGCGCCGCTTCATGGTCGCGGGGCTGACCATGGGCGGGGTGAGGGGCTGAGAAACCCGGCCGTCCTCACCCGGCTGACGAACTGCGCGTAAAGATCAGCAGCGGAATGACGATAATCGCCAGCACCAGCATCAGCTTGAAATCGTCAACATAGGCAATGATCCGCGCCTGTCGCGTCACTTCCTGATTCAGCATCGTCAGGCCATGCACGGTATCGGGATTCCATAGCCGCGCCGCGGCACCCGTTTGCAAGGCGCGATTGAATGGGCTCACGTCGCCGGCCATGATCGCGTGGTTCACCTGCGTGTTGGTTTCCAGCAGGGCCCCGGTGATGGAAATGCCCACCGCGCTGCCGAGGTTGCGCATCAGGCTGTAGATGCTGGTGCCCTCGGTCCGTATCGTCGCCGGCAGCGTCGCGAAGGCGATGATGTTGATCGGTATCGCCAGGAAGCCGATGCTGACGCCCTGGGTGAAGCCAACGCTGATCACGTTCCATTCGGAAACGTCCGGAGTCCACAGCGTCATTTGGTACAGCACCCAGGCACCCACGACGAAACCGATGCCGACCAGCAAGCGGGCACTGGTGCGGCCGATCACGCGGCCGCAGATCAGCGCCGCCACCATCAGTCCAGCGCCACGCGGCGCCAGCACGATGCCGGCGGTGAGTACCGGGTAGTTCATCAGGGTCTGCAAATACGGCGCAAGCAGGGCCAGCGATGCGTACATGATCAGGCCCATGATGGCGTAAAGTATGCCGCCGACGGTGAAGTTCGTGTCGGCGAACAATCGCGGCGACAGGAATGGACGCGGTGCGAGGAAGAACTGCACCATGAAGATGTAAAAGCTCACACCGGCGACGCAGGCTTCCAGGATGATCTCGCGCGAACTGAACCAGTCCAGCGTCTCGCCGCGGTCCAGCATCATTTGAAATGCACCGATGGCAAGGCTCAACGCGCCGAAGCCCAGCCAGTCGAGCCGCGCCGAGCGGCCGTACGCCGTCTCCTTCAAGAACAGGAGCAATCCAATAGCGGTGACGATTCCGAATGGCACGTTGATATAGAACACCCAGCGCCAACTGTAATTCTCGGTCAGCCAGCCGCCCAGGATGGGGCCGCAGATCGGGCCCATCATCACTCCCATGGTCCACAGGCCGATCGCTTTGGCGCGTTGCTCCGGCGGATAGATTTCGTACATCACCGATTGCGACAGCGGCACCAGCGCGGCGCCGAACACGCCTTGCATGATGCGGAACAACACGATCTCTCCCAGCGATTCCGCCAGACCGCACAGCGCCGAGGCAATGGTGAAGCCGACGACCGCGGTGACGAACAAACGCGTGCGGCCGAAGCGGGCGGCAAGAAAGCCGGTGGGCGCCGTCATGATCGCCGCCGCGATGATGTAGCTGGTCAGCACCCAGTTGATCTCGTCCTGGCTCGCCGACATCGTGCCCTGCATATAGGGCAGCGCGACGTTGGCGATGGTGCTGTCGAGCGATTGCATCAGTGTTGCCATCACCGTGCACACTGTCACCAGCATCCGCACGCCGTTGCCCGACACGGCTTGTTCCGGAACGGCGATCGTGGGCGCGTTCACTGGCGCGTGGCTCGCTTTCTGCTGCTTCGCGCCCGAATCGCTCACACGTCCTTGTCCTGAATTTGCGCAAGGTTGCGGCAGACCCTCTCAAGCAGGCGGCTCGCCGTCGCCAGATCATCGTTCGAAAGCCCAACCAGCGTGGCCTTGCGCACCTCGCGCGAGACGGCTTCGACTTGTTCCGCGATGGCAAGTCCGCGCGCGGTCGGCACGATGATCTTGGCGCGCCGGTCCGAGCCTTCCTCATGGCGTTCTATGAACTGCGAGGCCTCCAGCGCATCCAGCAGGCGTACCACCGACGAGCCGTCCAGCGACAAGGCGGCGGCCAGATCCTTCTGCCGCATCGGCGCGGTCGCGCGAGCCAGGTAGATCAGCGGCAGCCACGTCGCCTCGGTCAGTCCGAACGGCTGCAGCCGGCGGTCCACCGCGCGTCGCCATTGCCGCGCCGCGCGGGCGACCAGGGAGCCAAATCCGTCGCGAAGCTGACGCTCACCGCTCCTCATCGCGCGCCCCGTTCGATGCTGTGCCAATATATGGCGTACCATCTAATTGGCCAAGCCGGTCCCGCCATGCCGGCATCTGCGCCCCGCACGCCTGCCCGCCGCGCAGGCGACAGCGCGGCAGCCCGTCGCGCGATGACCCGCTTGTCATTGCGCGGCGCTTCCCCTCCAGCCCCTTGGCGCGCCACTCTGCGCCGATGCGTCCCTTGCTCCGCGGCCTCGCCAACGTGCTCTCCGCCATCGGTTTCCTGCTGCTGCTGCTGATCGCGCTGTCGGCCGGCGCGCTCTGGCTGACGCTGCCCCGCGCCAGCCAGGCCGTTCGCATCCAGGGCCTCTCCGCCCCGGTGGAGGTGTCCTTCGACCAGGACGGCGTGCCCCGCATCCGTGCCGCGAACGACCTGGATGCCGCTGCCGCGCTTGGTTTCGTGCACGCCCGCGATCGCATGTTCGAAATGGACCTGATGCGCCGCAACGCCTCCGGCCGGCTGTCGGAGATCGCCGGTCCGGTGACGCTGCCGCTGGACCGGATGATGCGGACGCTGGGCCTGCGCCAGGCCGCTGAGGCCGACTACGCGGCGCTGCCCCAGGCCACGCGCGCCATGCTGCAAGCCTACGCCAATGGGGTGAACACCTGGATCGCGGCGCGTGGCCGCTTCGCCGCGCCGGAGTTCCTCGTTCTCGGCCGCCCGCAACCGTGGACGCCGGTCGACTCCTTGCTCTGGGGCAAGACCATGGGCCTGTGGCTGTCGATGAACTGGCGCCAGGAGCTGTCCCGTCAGGCGCTGGCCGGCAAGGTGCCGCAACAGCTCATCGACCAGCTATGGCCCGATCAGAGCGGTCCTGGCCGGCCGGAAGCGGCGCTCTCGCTGCCCCGCCAGTTCGCCGACGCGGTCGCCGGGCTGGAGAAGGTGCTGCCGGAGTTTCCCTCGCCCTTCACCCTGCCGCACACCGCATCCAATGAATGGGCCGTGGATGGCCGCCATACCGCGACAGGCGCGCCGCTGCTGGCCGGCGATCCGCATCTGGCGTTCGGCTTTCCCGCGATCTGGTACCTGGCCCGGATCGACACGCCGGACAATACGCTGGCCGGTGCCACCGCGCCCGGCATTCCCGGCCTGGTGATCGGCCGCAACCGCCATATCGCGTGGACCTTCACCACGACAGGCGCCGACACCCAGGACGTGTTCATCGAAACCCCGGTCGGTGCCGACGAGTACCAGACCCCGGACGGCCCCAAGCGCTTCGCCGTCCGCCAGGAGCATATCAGGGTGCGCGGCCGCGCGGACGACGTGCTGACTGTCCGCACCACGCGGCACGGCCCGGTGATCAGCGACCTGCAAGGCCGCAAGGATGGCCCGATCCTGGCAGTAGCAATGGCCAATCTCGTCCCCGGCGACACCGCCGCCACCGGCTTGTTTGCGCTCGATCAGGCGCAGACCGTGCAACAGGCCGGCGAGGCCGCCGCCCAGATCAGTTCGCCAGTGCAGAACCTGTTGGTGGCAGATGCACACACCATCGCGCTCTATGTGACCGGCCGGATCCCACTGCGCCGTGCCGGCGACGGGGCGGCGCCGGTACCCGGCAATGGCGCCTATGACTGGGTAGGCTGGGCCTCGGGCGAGCAATTGCCGCACTACGTCTCTCCTGCCAGCGGCCGGCTGGTCAACACCAACGAACGGATCGCGCCGCCCGATTTCCCGGTGTTCCTCGGGCGCGACTGGTTCGGCGACTGGCGCGCGCAGCGCGTGCGGCAACTATTGAGCGACAACAACCGCCTCACCCCGGCCGACTTTGCCCGCATGCAGGTCGACGTGGTCAGCACCTTCGCCCAGCAGGTGCTGCCGGCCTTGCTCTCGGTGCCGCCGCAGTCCGGCGTGGCCGGCAAGGCTCAGGCGCTGCTGAAGGGCTGGGACGGCGCCATGACCGTCGATGCGCCGCAACCACTGATCTTCAACGCCTGGATCGCCGGCTTCTACGATCTGCTGCTGCGCCGGCACGACATCCCTCTGTCCTCCGGCGGCCCCGTCCCGGACTTCGTCGCCTTCGTCCTGTCCCCCGCCGGCGCGCATTGGTGCAACGGCGACTGCAACGCAGTGCTCGCCGAGGCCCTGAACGCGGCCGTGGCCTCGCTTGCCACGCGCTTCGGCGACGCTCCCGCTGCGTGGAACTGGGGCACGGCGCATCGGGCGGTGTTCGCCCATCCGGTCCTGCGCGCCATCCCGGTGCTGGGCGCGCTCACCACCGCTTCCATCCCAAGCCCCGGCGACGACACCACCATCGACCGGGGCGGCCCGCGCTTCAGCGATTTCAGTTCCGTCCACGGCGCCGCCTACCGCGGCGTCTACGACCTCGCCGACCTCGACCGCTCCTTGTTCGTGGTCACGCCCGGCCAGTCCGGCAATCCGCTCAGCCGGTTCAGCCGGAACTTCATGACGCGGTGGCGCGATGGCGCTACCATCACCCTCGGCCCGCAACCGGAAACCGTGACCGCAACACTCCGCTTGACCCCATGATCTACCGCGCTCCCTTCCCCGACGACTATGCGCTGACCTACGGCGTGATTTCGCGCCGCGTGATCGCCTGGTTCATCGATCTGGCGTTGATCGTCGTGATCCTGTTCAGTCTCTGGCTGGCGCTGCTGTTGTTCGGCCTGCTGACGCTGGGGCTCGGCTTCGGAGCGCTGGGCGTGCTGCCGTTCGTGCCGTTCTGTTATCATTTCCTCTCGCTCATCAGCCCGCTCAGCGCGACGCCAGGCCAGCATTGGCTCGGCCTCATCGTGCTGCAGAACGACAGTTTCGCCCGCCCGACGGCCTTGCAGGCGGTGATCTCCACGCTGCTGTTCTACCTGACCCTGGCAACCTCCGGCCTGCTGCTGCTGGCCGCGCTGGTCACCACCCGCCATCGCACGCTCCACGACTTGCTCAGCGGCCTGGTCGTGGTCCGCAGCGCGGCATGGCAGCCATTGACCCCGCCCTATGGCTACGGGAACATCCCCGGCGGATCACCTTACGCATGAGCTACAAACCGCCGCGCCGGCCGCAATTCTTCTACACGACGGCCCCTCTGCCCTGCCCCTATCTGCCGGGGCGGACCGAGCGCAAGGTGGTGACCGAAATCACCGGCCCCGATGCGGACGCGCTGCACGACCGCCTGTCCCGCGCCGGCTTCCGCCGCAGCCACAACATCGCCTATGCGCCGGTGTGCCCGTCCTGCCAGGCCTGCGTGCCGATCCGCATTCCCGTCGCCGCGTTCCAGCCAGACCGCACGCTCCGCCGCATCTCCCGCGCCAATGCCATGCTGGAGGGTTTCGAAGTCCCCGCCCGCGCCACCGCAGAGCAATTCCAGTTGTTCCAGCGCTACCAGGTGGCGCGCCACGGCGAAGGCGACATGGCCACCATGAGCTTCTACGACTACCGCGCCATGGTCGAAGACACGCCGATCGAGACGTTCATCGTCGAGTTTCGCGATCCCGACGACCGCCTCGTGGGTGCCTGTCTGACCGACCGGCTGGGGGACGGGTTATCCGCGGTCTACAGCTTTTTTGCCCCGGGCATGGAGAAGCGCTCGATTGGCACCTACACCATCCTGTGGCTGATCGAGCGGGCGCTGGGCGCCGGGCTGCCATACGTCTACCTGGGCTATTGGGTGCCTGAGAGCAGGAAGATGGCGTACAAGTCGCGGTTCCGGCCAAGCGAGATTCTGATCGGCGGCACCTGGCGAATCATGACGGACGCCGATCTTGGCGAAGGCGAGCAAGCGGACGTCGCGCTGGTGCCGGAATCGGCGTGCTGATCGAGCGGCGATCCATCGCTCGCAGCGCAGCGCGAAACTTCTAGCCACGCGCATCGCACCGAGCCGCGTGCGCGCGCTCCAGACGGCCGTGACTGCCGCAACGGTTCACGCGGCGGCGTGACACCCCCGCCGTTCCGTTCCATGCTTGCGGCGGCCATCGTAACGACCCCCGGAGACCGCAGCCATGGCAAGCGCCGCAGACATCCCCTCGACCGCCGCGATCACGGAAGACACCGCAACCGTCCGCCGCGCGGTCGTTGCCTGCGGCATTGGCCAGATGTTCGAAATTTATGACTTCGTCATCTATGGCTTCTTCGCCCTCGCCATTGGCCGCGCCTTCTTTCCGTCCTCCGATCCGATCGCGTCATTGCTCGCGAGCTTCGCCACCTTTGCCGTAGGATTTTTGATGCGGCCGATCGGCGCCATGGTCATCGGCTGGTACGGCGACAGATTCGGCCGGCGCAAAGCGCTGGTGGTCACCGTCGGGCTGATGGCACTCGCCACCGGAGGCGTGGGCCTGATCCCGCCCTATGCCAGCATCGGGGTGTGGGGTGCGATCCTCCTCGCCTTGCTTCGCATGGTGCAGGGCTTCTCCACCGGCGGCGAGTGGGGCGGTGCGGCGGCCTTCCTGGTAGAGCATGCACCGGTGGGCCGCCGCGGCCTGGTCGGCAGCTTCCAGCAGGCGGCCACGGCCCTGGGCGCGATGTCCGCCACCTTCGCCGCCGCGATTCTAACTTCGGTGCTGTCGAAAGATGCCTTCTTCGCCTGGGGCTGGCGCATTCCGTTCCTGATCGGCTTCGCGCTTGGCCCGATCGGCTATTACCTGCGCACGCGCGTCGCGGAAACGCCCGCCTTCCAGCGCGCCGAGGCCGCGCGGGATATCACCCGCATGCCGCTCGCCGATGCGTTCACCGTGCACGGCGGCATGTTCCTCGCCGCCTTCGGGCTTTCAATCATCGGCTGCGTCATCAACTACGTGTTCCTGGTATTCCTGCCCAGCTTTGCCGCTCAGACGCTGCATATCGATCTGTCGCGGGCGCTGTGGTCCACCACGCTCGCCGGCATCATCTATCTGGTGCTGACACCGATCGTCGGCCATTGGTCCGACCGTATCGGGCGCAAGCCGATGTTGCTTGCCTGTGCTGTCCTGGCCTTCATCATGGCCTATCCCCTGTTCTTGTTCCTGCAGACCCACCCGACCTTCTGGGGCCTGCTGGTGGTGCAGGCGACCGCGCAAGCGGTACTAACGCTCTACACCGGCGTGATCTCCACCATCCTCTCGGAGATGTTCCCCACCAACGTCCGCTACACGGCACTCTCGGTCAGCTACGGCTTCGCGGTGGCGATCTTCGGCGGATTTGCCCCGTACATCTCCACCTTCCTGGTGCACGTGACGGCAGATCCGCTGGCGCCGAGTTATTACGTGATGCTGGCCGCGCTCGTGAGTGGCATCTCGGTATTGTTCGTGCAGGCACGCCACCGCGCGCCCGCGCTCGCATAAGCCGCGATCGCGAGGCAACCAGGAAAAACGTTGGCCTTTTGCATCGTTGCCTCCCGCCGCCGTCCGCTCTATCGTCGGACCCGCCGATTCCGGGGAGACCACCATGCTCCACGAGCCGCGCCTTCTGCCTGCCAGGTCCAGGGGTGACGCCCAAACGCCGCCCGCCCTTGCTCCGTTGGCCGCACCGCCTGACATAACGGTGGTCCCGGCATGACAGATCTCCACAAGCTCCTGTTCGAAACAAAGGCCAAGGTCACCGACCGCGAAGTGCTCGCGACGGCCAGACTGAACGCGTGCGTAAAGCCCTTCGCCGGCCAGGAACTGTCCGAGGACGTGATCGACCGCATCAATGCCGCCATCGCCGACGAAGCCGATCGTCTTGTCGCCGATGGCGTTCTGCACGAACGGCCGGACTGGCTCGCCGCCATCGTGTCGCGCCGCCTCTATGTCGCGTTCGGCAGCCGCGCCGTGCAACATCTGAGCAAGGAACTGAAACGGATGGGCGCCGTCTGACCGCTAGGCGAAGCAATCTCCCGCCGACCGTTCACCCCCTTTGACCGGATTCGCATCGCCGCTACGCTCCTGGCAACGACGACCGGGAGGAAACCAAGCCGTGCCCGCCATGGAAGAATTCGACTTCATCATCGTCGGCGCCGGTTCTGCCGGCTGCACCCTGGCCTATCGCCTCACCGCGGACCCCCGCAATCGCGTTCTCGTCCTGGAGGCGGGCGGCAAGGATACCGATCCCTGGATCCACATCCCCGCTGGCTTCTATCGCAACATCTATAATCCCAAAGTCGCCTGGTATTTCGAAACCGAGCCGGTGCCCGAGATGCACAATCGCCGCATCCCCTGGCCACGCGGGAAGGTGCTGGGCGGATCGTCCTCGATCAACGGCCTGATCTACATCCGCGGTCAGCGTCAGGATTTCGACCTGTGGCGCCAACTCGGCAACAGCGGCTGGTCGTACGACGACGTGCTGCCGTACTTCAAGAAGGCCGAGAGCCAGGAACATGGCGCCGACGATTATCATGGTGCCGACGGACCACTTTGCGTCTCCGATCTGCGCACCGACCATCCGCTGCATGATGCCTTCATCGCCGGCGCACAGGAAGCCGGCTACCCCTTCAACCGCGACTTCAATGGCGCCGAACAAGAAGGCGTCGGCCCGCTGCAATTGACCGTGCGCGGGCGGCGGCGATGCTCTGCCGCGGCGGCGTATCTGAAGCCGGCCATGCAGCGCCCGAATCTGCGTGTCGAAATCCGAGCGCTCACCCATCGCATCCTGTTGGACGGCAAGCGCGCCGTCGGCATCGAATACAGCCAGAACGGCGCCATCCACCAGGCCCGCGCGCGGCGCGAGGTCATCCTGTGCGGCGGTTCGATCAACTCGCCGCAGATCCTGCAGCTTTCCGGGATCGGGCCGGGCGCATTGCTGCAATCGCTCGGCATCGACGTGCGGCACGATCTGCCCGGCGTCGGCGAGAATCTCCAGGACCACGTCGGGGGCCGCATCATTTACCGCTGCCGCATCGGCGTCTGGACGATGAACGAGGTGTATCATAGCTGGCTGCGCCGCATCCATCACGGCATGCAGTACATGCTCGCCTCGAAGGGCGCGTTGATGACCGGCGCCGGCCCGATCGGCTTGTTCGTCAAAACACGGCCCGAACTCGAATCACCCGACGTGCAGTACCAGTTTCTCGCCGGCAGCGCACCAAAGACCGGCGATCCGATGCACAAATTCGCCGCCTGCACACTGGTGGCGATCCCGTGCCGGCCCGAAAGCCGCGGCTGGCTTCGCATCACCTCGCCCGATCCAACCCAACCGCCGGCCATGCAGCCGAATTACCTGTCCACGCAGCGCGACAAGGACACCATCATCGCCGGCCTCAAAGTGTCACGCCGCATCTTCGCGACCAAGGCGATGCAGCAATTCGTCACGACCGAGGAAATGCCGGGTCCACAGGCAGCGACGGACGAGGACCTGCTGGACCACGTGCGCGCCACCGCCGGCACGACATTTCATCAGACCAGCACCTGCATGATGGGACCCGGGCCGATGGCAGTGGTCGATACCTCGTTGCGCGTGAAGGGCCTGGAGCGATTGCGCGTCGTCGACGCGTCGATCATGCCCACGGTGGTATCCGGCAATACCAATGCCACGGTGATCATGATTGCCGAGAAGGCCGCGGACGCGATGTTGCAGGACGCAAACGCCTGACCCTGAATCACTCACGCCGCCGTGCAGTTTCTTGATCTTCGCCAACCTCATCTGTTCGTGATCTCACAACCGCGCTGGTACCCCAACGTAGTCGTCCGCAGCTACGGAGGCGGACATGGCACACCCCCTGGTCACCCGGCGCAACGTGCTTGGCGCGGCGGCAGGGGGCGCGGCGCTGCCTGCTTCGGCAACCTGGCAGGAGGCCGTCGCCGCTCCGCCCGCTGACACCGCCGCCCCGCCGGGCGCGCCGGCGCGATCACCGGGCCAACTCGACATCGTTCTCGTCGTCAATGGCAGCAGGATTCCGCTGAGCGTTGAGCCGCGAACGTCCTTGCTCGACGCCCTGCGCGAGCAAATCGGACTGACCGGCACGAAGAAGGGCTGCGACCGTGGTGCCTGCGGTGCCTGCACCGTCCATATCGATGGCCGGCGCGTTGTCTCCTGCCTCACCCTTGCCGCGCGTTGCCAGGACAAGCGTATCGCCACCATCGAAGGGCTCGCCGGCAACGGCGAACTGCATCCGGTACAAGCTGCCTTCCTGCATCACGACGGTTTCCAGTGCGGCTATTGTACGCCCGGCCAGATCATGTCCGCGGTGGCGCTGATCGAGGAAGGCCACACCGGTTCCGACGCCGAAATCCGCGAATGGATGAGCGGCAATATCTGTCGCTGCGGCGCCTATCCCAACATCGTCG
>Ga0335072_10016609_pt1 | contig 10432 bp, 10 predicted proteins | sample Lox_Sample_21_FD_206725 | JGI IMG/M metagenome (GOLD analysis project Ga0335072, IMG submission 206725) | Soil microbial communities from Loxahatchee National Wildlife Refuge, Florida, United States - Lox_Sample_2.1 | ecosystem: Environmental > Terrestrial > Soil > Wetlands | place: USA... | reverse complement strand
CTGACCGTCTGGTCGGCCGATGCCGACGCCACCAGTGTGCCGTCCGGCGAGAATGCCACGCCCCAGACCCTGTCCGAATGGCCCTTGAGCGTGCGGCGCGCCGCTCCCGTGGCAGAGTCCCAGAGCCTGACCGTCTTATCGACCGATGCCGACGCCACCAGTTTGCCGTCCGGCGAGCTGCTTGTAGTATTTTGCATTGGCTGGAGTCTCACCGTCTCATCGTCGGACGTCTGGAGAGGCGACGTCTCCTTGTCTTCTTTTTCGGCAAGGAGACGTCGATACGATTTGAGACCCCCATGGGAGACCGTATTGTAACCTATGGCAGAGACAGTGAGCTCTGAAAGTCCGGACGTCTCCTGCTTCGGTTGTGAAAAATCTTCTGAGCGCCTTCCGGTGTTAGAGCCTAGGAGGAATTCAGTCACCCTATGAAATTTGAACTAAGAGAGAGAAAGTATTTCCAAACCCACCAGAGATAATCCATGTATGATTTAGTGCTTGTGATGCTGAAAGCCTCTCTCTCGGATGCGTCACAAGAAGTTCCCGGATGAATTTAGAGCCTGAGCTTTTGATCCCGCTATCAAAAAGAGGGTCAAATGGAAATAACGACTTGTCGTCGCAATATTTCACCAGGGATCTACCTGGCGGAAATGGAACAACGCCGGTAATTAATCGATACGTAATACATCCGAGGGCCCACAGGTCGACAGCATTAGTATACTCCGCACTTGGTGCATCCGCATCTAAGTAGTTGAGAATTTCAGGAGCCGTGTAAGACTGTGTGCCGCTCTTTGTGTGATACGCCGTGGTCTCGGTCAATTTCTTGCTCAATCCAAAGTCGGCAAGCTTAACCCACCACTCGGGTGGCCCATTTACTACCAAAACGTTCTGCAACACGATGGCATTAGCGTATGAGATGCTGAAAGACGGTCATCATGGTGGCCATTTACCTGCGGCTTGAGGTCACGATGTGCAAAAGATTCCGCATGCATAATCTCCAATCCCAAAAGTATCTGTTCAGTAATATCTCGAGCCTCAATTTCTGGTATTTTCCCAGAATGTGCCGCCACATTCCTTTCGAGATCTCCCAGCGGAAGATATTCCATTGCCAGGAAGACGTCAGAGCCATCCTTGAACCAGCCAAAAAATTCAACAAACACGGCAGCTTCTCTGTACTGTCAATAATTAGCGATATACCGAAGGTAAATTCGCATCCAGATTTGACTTACCTTGCGCTTCGAGAACTCCAACAGTGCCTTTAACTCCTTCTCACACTCACTGTTGCTCAGAGTTGTGCTTGTTGTTGCGATCCTCTTGACCGCTCTTGCTTTTCCATCCTCTTTGCTTTTCTCTAGGCGTACTTCTCCGAAACCTCCGCGGCCTAAGACCTGCTCGACCTGCCATACCCTCGTTTGCGGTCTTCGTCTGATATTTCTCGCAGGATCTGTTATGTATTGTATCTCCTCTACTCGGTCTCTATAGACCGTCGCGTCGATATACCAGTGCTCAATGTCGGACTTGGGGGGCATCATTCGCACGTAGGAGTCGAGGAGTCTCGAGCGCTAGCCTTGTGCTTTCTAGACGTTGTTCGAACAGGCCACGCATGTGTAGCCCACGGCGACATCTGAGGACCACGGGAAGGAGATCGATTCAAGTCTAGAAGTGCTTGATAATGTTGTTCGAAAAGTATTGTTGTCGCCATCTATTCTTATTCCGCCTCACGATCGATTGAAGGTTCAACGCGATTGACCTTCGGCCCCACTTTCCCTTTCTTGGATGGGTGTGGGGGCGCTTTGCTGGCAGCCACTCGATTTCCAGGGCTGCACTTCTATTTCAGCGTGGCCCCAGGGCCAATCAACATCAGGCTGAAAAGGCCTCTCAAATCCTTCGTCATGTCTGACAGAAGAATAAGAACGAACAATTATGGAACTCGGGACGGCCCTAGCAGTCGTCGCATTTGCTGATCAATGTCTCAAGTGAGTGCAAACTGTTGTGTGAACGAAGACTGATCGCGATCTCAATTCAGATATGGCAACAAATTCGTCAAAAGATGCAAAAGCTATCTTCACGCAGAAGAAGAAGCTGTCGAACTTCTGGTCTCCATCGAAAGCAATTGGGTGAAAATGGAGACCCAAATTGAAATCCTGAAAAGAGTAGCCGGTGGCCTGAACAAAAGACTGCAAGATATGCAGTCCCAAGTTTTGTCTCAGCTTGAGGGGAAGCTCAAGACGGCCAGTTTAATTATTGAGCAGATGCTGAGCGAGAAGAGAGAGGATGAAAAAGCAAAGAGAGGTAAACGGGGGCATGATGATCGTGATATCGCGACAATGATGAAGGGCTTAGGGGATATGAGAGCATCGAAGAAAGCGAAGTACGTCTTCAAAAAGAGCGCACTCTACCAGATTGTCGACGAAATCGAGAAGTGGCAAGCAAGGTATGATCCCACTTGGATCCTGATCATGCAGATGTCGATTAGCAACATCGACGAAGAACTTCATGAACAGCAGAAAAAGCCTGAGCGGGAGCAAATCCCCATCATAGTTGCAGCAAAAGGAATTCGCGATGCGGCAAGAGCGACCCAAGGTGAAAAAGTTGGAGACCGAGGGCCCATCTGGATCGACCACCTCGACCTAAAACCATCAAGTATTCCTCACTCTTCCGTCCAGCTCTCGGCCTTACCAAACGAGAAAGGGACAGTTCTCATCGATACCATGATCTGTAACCCTGCAGCTAATGCCGACAAAACTACCAAAGAAGTCCGAAATCTAGCCCGCATTCTAGCGGAAGTTGACCCTTCCACTTTCGGCCTTCTGAAATGCCGAGGAGTGATCAAGGCCGCGAACGCGAAAGAGTTATCACCCTGGGGACCGCCCCATCCAGACTTCAAATTCATCTTCAACATCCCTCCCCAACTCTCTAACCCTCAAAGTCTGCGAACCGTCCTTCTTTCCGGGACTTCTTGTCCGCTTGACGAGCGTTTAGACCTAGCAAAGAGACTAACCAGTTCGATTCTCTTCGTGCATACTGTTCAATTTGTGCACAAGAATATACGGCCTGAGACTGTAATTGTCTTCCAAAACGAACACTCGCATATAGGAGCCCCATTTCTTGCGGGCTTTCAGCAATTCCGTGTTGAGGATGGCGTCACCTATCGAGCGGGAGATGATGTGTGGCAACATAACCTGTGTAAAATCCCTCCCAGCTTTCCTGTGATTACACTGACCAGCTCCTTGCCAGATCGTCATCCAAGTCGTCAAGGCACACACCCAGAAGTGGATTACCAAATGCAACATGACATCTACAGCCTGGGTGTTGTTCTCTTGGAAATCGGCTTGTGGACATCATTCGTGTTCTACGGTCCGGAGGAGGAATCTTCTTCACCAGTGCCAAACAACATACTCGAGCCGGCAGACTTGGCGCAGCCCCGAAATTCCCTCGGCAGCGCGTCTCAAAACAAGCTGAAGCTCGAAGATCTCGCCACAAAGGAACTACCAGCTCGATTAGGGAGGCGGTACACTGATATCGTGCTGCTGTGCTTGCGATGTTTGGATCCGGGAAGTGGTGCTGATCAGGATGGCAAGGGCTTTGGAGTAGATGAAGACGGAGTCATGATTGGAGTAAGATATATTGAGAATGTGCTGGAGAAGATGCAGGAAATTACCATGTAAAACCTTGGTACCTTTCATGAAGTGCTTTCATCTAGGACGGTTCTCCAGTGAATACCGGCTTTCCTCAGATTATTGCTTGCGGCTTGGCGAACATGAAGCTTCAGCATCCCATCCCACGCGTCCCTCTTCGCGCCCCTCTAGCGAGCCATTGCACGATCGCAGCGGCACCGACGATCTTGCTACGGCTTCGCGCCAGACCCCAAGCCTCGACAACCCATCCTGGTCGTCCTCACAGCCAGTCTCTACGCCGCTCGAGAGCATCAGCACAGAACCAGCTCAGGCAAGAGGATCGTCTCCATACCGGTCGAAGCGCATTAGAGGAAGACGGGCTGCTTCGCTCCACACTAGGTATCGACATCTTTGACGAGGAGGACAAGCAGCAGCGCTAGGTGGAGGACGACTGGCTGTCGTCTTCATCTTCCGAGCATGGGAGACGGGGTTCCCCGGCCTAGCCATGTCTGGTTGGAGTACTCAGTCCCACAGCTGGCGCGCGGTCATTCCAATATCTCACCCAAGAATATGTGCTGGAGTTGGTTTGAACAAATTTCTATCTACTTTCCAACGAGATAGATATAAAGCCGCGGTCATACCGTCATGACTACTCGCCCACGGAAACAAGACCGATTCCGAGCGTTACTTTCTACCTCGTCCTCCCAGTTGCCGAAGACAAACTCGGCTCCTCGGCCAGGATTACAGCTGATACCGACTCCTTCCACCCACTCTGCGCCAGGACCTCCAACTAGTGGTTCAATTCTTCCACCTGTGTCAACGCCGCCGTCTACCAGCCAACGTCAGCTAGCAGGTTCCAAGCCCACCTCCGCACAGCGGAAAGGATCACCTGCTCAGTCAACTTACCCAACATCAAACCTCCCAAGCAGAGATCTCTAGCAGGAAGCCTTACAACGCCCTTTCTGAAACGATAGCGCATTGGTCTTGAAGCATTTTTCTCCAGGATCAACAGATACTACTTCTATGGTTGACGTCTTGTTGATAACAGCCAAGAATAAGCGAAAAGTACGTGAGGACAAAAGGTGGAATTTCCAGTTCAAAGAGCATACGGTGAGATTGCAAGACACGGCAGATAAGGTCATAGTCCGGCTGGACAATTTCAAAGACTCTCACGGGCTTACTTGAGCAACTCAAAGAACTGAAGGACCCTATTGGCCGCATTGATACCGGAGTCGCTGATCTATGGAACAGGTCGAATGAGTTTGAGCGAAGCAAGACCCTAAGGTGGGCTTCAGAGCTTCCCTACGAAGATCGTCATAAGGCAGCCAGCAAAGGACGTACGAGGGATACGGGCAGATGGCTGTTCCAATATGACCGATATCACGCGTGGGAACCATCGGATGAGTCGATGATTCTATGGCTACATGGAATCTGTAAGTCTCTCAGGTGCTGAACTTGGCCAGAGGAGACTCCCGACAGTATTTGATCAGCTGGAGCTGGCAAAAACCAAGCTTGTTCCTAGAATTATCGACCATTTCACCGACCGTCCACCTGACCACGCGCTATCGTACTTCTACTGTAATCGCAACGAGGACGCCCGCCGAGATCCGGAGAATATCCTGTGCAGCTTTGTTAAACAGCTTTCCATTTCTCCGGCCGGGAACGCTATTCAACAGTCTCTTGCGGTCTTAAGAAGCTCTTCTAACGTTGTAAGAAACTTGGTGAAGTCGGGAGCAGATGTAAATGCGTAGCTGAGCGATAGAAACTATGGCAGCGCGCTGGTGGTGACGGCGGCGGCGGGCGAACAGGATATTGTACGGCTGCTGTTGGAGTCGGGAGCAGATGTCAACGCGCAACTGAGGGGTGGATTGTGTGGCAGCGCGCTGGCGGCGGTGGCGACGTGGGGTAATCAGAATAACGTACGCCTGCTGTTAGAGTCGGGAGCAGATGTCAACGCACAATTGCGCGGTGGATGGTATGGCAGCGTGCTGGCGGCGGCGGTGGTGGAGGGCTATCAGGATATTGTTCGGCTGCTGTTAGAGTCAGAAGCAGATGCCAATACGCAACTGAGCGGTGGACGGTATGGCAGCGCGCTGGCGGCCGCGGCGGCAGCGGACGAAGAGGATACCGTACGACTGCTGTTAGAGTCGGGAGCAGATGTTAATGCATAGCTGAGCGGTAGACGGTATGGCAGCGTGCTGGCGGCGGCGACCGCGAGGGACAATCAGGATATCGTACAGATTCTGTTGGAGATAAAACCATGCCCACATCTCACTGTGGTGCTCAAGAAAAATCGACTTTTCCCATCTTCAACTAATGATTCACTAGTCCTTGACGACCCAGGCCAAATTTGGGAGCATCTAATGATTCACCTTCCAGCCAAGCCCCACAGCAGCTTCTCCGCGCTTTCTCGGATTGTAGCGAATTAGTGTTATTGGCCTTGCTGGGGCTCCCTTAGTCAGGGTATGTGAGTAAAAGGTGTTGGACTCCAATGTAGGTCCTGTTAAAGGAGTAGAGGGGAATGGACACAGTAGTAGCAAAGTGTAACTTGCAAGAGCATACAGCCTAAGTTGACCATAGGGGCCCCTAACAGCCACTCTATGAGGACGTCTACACACCTATGAGCTCTTGGTGTGCTCGTTAGACTCCCCAATACTCCCTTTAGGAGCCATGGGAGCAGTGAGAGATTGGTAGTCACGTGCACGTTGGTGCTCCCGTTGTTCCCCGAGCCACAGCCCAGGATCGAGGGGGGAAACGCTAGTTCTCTTACGACCCGCCCAATTCTGCCGAGGCTATAACAATTAGTTTGGAAGTGCACGTTCTTTTCAACTCCTCAAAAATGTCACCTTTGGAATAACACATTGATACTCTCTCATGGCGGCTCCTTACACGAAAAATAAGGTGCCAGAATGGGTACAGAACCCTTACCCTCATGTCGAGCATAGTCTTGTGTCATTTCCGTTTAGGCACATTCTCCTTGTTACTATCAACCGTGAACAATACATGAACTGTCTTCCCGTCGAAGCAACAATAGAGCTGGGCGCTCTGTGGAGATGGTACGATGCGGAGCCGGAACTGCGGTGTGCTGTTTTCACAGGGGTAAGTTTGCATCTCCCAACCGCTTGAGATCTCCTCACGAGGCATACTGACGGTATGCTAGGCCGGCAAGAAAGCCTTTTGCGCAGGAATGGACCTCAAACAGCGCTTAGACATTATCAAGACCAATGGCGTCGAGTTGGAATATCCACTGGGTGGCTTTGCAGGAATGACAAATCGCACAGGAAAGAAGCCTATCATCGTTGCATGCAATGGACATGCTCATGGAGGTGGATTTGAGATTGTCCTCAACTCCGATGTCATTTTCGCTTCGCCAAACGCAACGTTCTGCCTGCCAGAGGTCATCCGTGGTGTTTCTGCGTTGGCAGGAGCGCTTCCTAGAGCGATGCTCTTATTTGGAAACCACAGGACAATGGACCTCATTCTCACAGGGCGACGGATGTCGGTGCAGGAAGCAGTAGACTGGGGCCTTGTGAAAGAGATTGTACCGCAAGAAAAGCTTCTTGAAAGGACGCTCGCATATGCGCAGGAGATCGCCGAGAAAAGCCCGGACAGCGTCATAATAAGTCGATTGGCAGCTAGGGAGGTATGGGAGACTGGCGTCAGTCGAGCAACAACAAGAGGGCAGGAGCTGTATGCTGAGGCGATGTTGAGAAGCAAGAATACCGCAGAAGGGTTAGCGGCTTATCGAGAAAAGAGAGATCCGAAGTGGTTACCGTCATATCTGTGATGCCGAGATGTACATACCTGTGAATTACACCTTTCGGTTTAGCGGCCCCGTGACCGCCCTCACCGGCCGCCGCGTCCGGTATGGCGGCTGAGCTGGCTTCATATGCCAGCCCGACCCTCGACCAGGTATAAAGACGCGTTCGTCCCCCGCCGCTTTTCCAACAACTCTCTGCCTCCAATGTTCCCCCCTCCTCTCCTCACGACCCCCGTCGTGTCTAAGGCCTTGGCGAACTCCACCTTCCCCTGCACGCCCCCTCCCTCCACCGAAAGATGCGACGCGGCCTGTGAGAAATATGCCTCAGCGCGACCGCCCGCTTTAATTCGCTCAACACTCCCGCGGCACTTTCTTATCGACCATCCAACCATGGATCTAACTTAGATGATAACGCTGACGAAAGGACCTAAGTCTCCAGGTCACCCGCGACGTGGTCACGCGACGGCCTGAAATACTGTACCTCCGTTACCATTCTCCGGCCTCTTGAACGAATCAACCACAGTTCCTTACCTTCCCACCCTGGTCGACCACGCCGCGTTATCACATTGGCTTGCCGCCTTGCCACTTACCTCATCCTTTGCTGGGTCTCCACCATAGGTGGTGTTGGTTGCGGGATGGTTCTGGACGGGGCGCCTATTGCGCTGCGACAAGGCCAATGGAGAAAATGCCGCATCCTCAGCTCGAACCCGCTGGGGCAGGCTCAAAATAGCCACTGACGTAGGCAGCGTCACGGAGTTATCTGTGCTACGTCCGCCGTTTGTTCTGGTTTGGCCGTAGTAGATGCTAACAGAGGTCGGCGTGGGACCTTGTCTGGCTGAGAGTGCGACTAGGCCAATGGAGGAAATGCCTTAACGCGGTGACGGTTAGATTTGGCGGAGCACCCGGTTAGATCCTATTATCTGCTATTGTCAGGCATGCGTCGAGTATTTTCAACCGCGTAATCTTCGGAAGTAGACCTGTCAAGTTCTAATGCGTGTAGCGCTTCCCCGTCGATAGTTAATCCAGAACGCGGATCTATACTTCCGGGGAGTAATACACTGTCCACCACGTCCGATTGCAAGCGTGCGTTAGCTAGGGACCAGCGAAACCTCAACACAGCGAATCGTTCAACGGCAATTCCGCATTAACTCATCAGATCAGTAACCCGAACCAGCTAGTATGTGACGTTGACAAAAGTTGACGCTTGCAATCGGACGTGGTGGACAGTGTATAGGTCGAGAACGCCTCGATAGGCTGTCGTATACCGCGGTAGAGGGAATCCATACTAGAACGTTGGCGACGAGTAGGACTAGAGTGATTAATGAATACACTTGTGTTGATTCAAGGAGCCGCTCTGGCAACAAATTCACGAGTTTAGAACAGTAATTTGCTCTAGTAATTTCTGAATTGTAAGACGCTGTTGGCTGGGAAGCTACCAAAGTATACTTAAGCCTTCTCACAGTGAGCGATGCTCTTTGCAAAAGCCATGCTTCTTGTAAAGCTATTGAATGCTTGGCAAGCCAAGTCCGCAGTCCGAAATTACGATTCTTCTCCAATGTTAGCGATCGCTTTTTCAAACGATTCAATCATAGGACTGTACAACCTCCAGGAGTCCACATAGGTTCCCGTGAAGATTGATCCATGCCGCGTCCGAAATAATGCGTGACGTAGCTCTTCAGCTAGTTCTTTGAGCCCAGCAAACTGAGGAGGAAATTCGTCGAGGATGCTATTGCTAGTCATGTGGCCTCTTTTGACGTCCGCTATGTCTTGATAGGTTCCTTGACACCAACGTTGAAGTCTCCTTGATGTCGGCTGCTTCGGATCCGTTCGCCAGGGGTACAGGATAATGGTCCACAGAAAGACGTAGAAGACTGACTCAAGGTCGTGTCGATATGTATGAGATTCGCCCTCGAGTACCCCGATGGCCATGAACTGCATAGTTCCTGTCCGGTATCTTGCTCCGCTCGGCTCATCGTCCAGATTCTTCGCCAAGTCAAGATCAATCAGCATTCCTCTCGGATCTCCTTCACCCCCGGCGTCCGTGATGATAACATTATTCTCAGAAATGTCCCGATGAAGTATCCGTCCTTCATTCAAGAGAGATCGATGCGCCTTGATAAAATCACGAAACGCTTCCAGAAACTGTTTGACAGAGTCGAACTTACTAATCGGCCGTCCGGGAGGCGAAACGACTAGGCAGGAGAGTATTCGATTGTCCAATGGAGACTCAAGAACGGTAGGGTTGGTGCCACTGGACCGCTCGATGTCGTCCCTGTTGGCTCCCTCAGGCCTGTCATCTTCCGCGGTGATAATGTTTGTGATATCCCTCAATTTGCTGCTGCCCTCCGTTCGTGATCGCTTTGCTGGTTTGGTAATTATCTCGCCTGATCGTTTTCGGTTCTCCTTCAGCGACAATATCTGGCTCTCACTGTCCATGACCGACCGGAACTTTTGTGGTTTCCCAAACGTCATCCCATCACGTAGGTCGCTGATTTTTTCGAGATCTTCGTAACCAAATAGCCGAGCAACACCCCACACTTTCCTGTCTTTTGCCAACTTCAAGAGGTTTCCTTCCGCGGTTCTCTCCTCCGCCCGCCATGAGAACTTGACCACGAATTCATAGTTCGAATTCTTTCTTTTTGCTCGGTAGCAGGTTGTTCCCCTGCACACAATCGCATGTTGGGAAGCTATCGGCTCATCTTCCAGGTACAGTCTTTCTCTTTTCGTCCTATCTTCCCCTTTGAACATGATATACTTGCCAATCTTATCCACTTTGATGTATGTGTCCATGCCCAGCTCCTTATTGTTCATGAAAGTGTAGCCAACCATAACTCGGATGAAGCGATGTGGATCTTTGTGAACGCCAAACTCCTTGCAGCTGTACAGTCTAGATCTGTCGAATACCCACAGCTCAATCATAGATCCACGGATTATGAAGCCATGCAGGAATCGGCGTATAGGTTGACTTTTAAATACCTCTCGAGCGAGTTCGCAGAACCGAACCAACTCTAATATGTATTTATTTGGGGCCTTGCTTTCCTTGAGCTCTGCGATGACC
>Ga0335072_10016608_pt1 | contig 10432 bp, 6 predicted proteins | sample Lox_Sample_21_FD_206725 | JGI IMG/M metagenome (GOLD analysis project Ga0335072, IMG submission 206725) | Soil microbial communities from Loxahatchee National Wildlife Refuge, Florida, United States - Lox_Sample_2.1 | ecosystem: Environmental > Terrestrial > Soil > Wetlands | place: USA: Florida... | reverse complement strand
ATTCATCATCTGCATGATGCAGGCATTGGAACCGGCATTCACTATCCGATTCCGTTGCATCTTCAAAAGGCGTATACCGCGCTCAATTACAGTCCCGGCGATTTCCCTGTGGCGGAGAGCGTTGCGGGTGAAATCCTTTCCTTGCCAATGTTCCCCCACCTCACTGACTTCCAGCAGCTTCGGGTCGCAGACGAAATTCGAGCCTTTTCCTTGCAAAGCGTCCGCAAAACCGTTGGGGGAACGGAGAGGATGCTGGTTTCCGCCGAATAGGATGAGAAAGAAGTTTATGGGTCAGACGACTACCATTCTCGCTGTTTAGTGTTAGAACTTAACTAATCGCGTGATTTCGGTGGAGGTGTTTAAGTGAAATCGTTACTTTATGGACATTCATCTCGAGTGATGCGCCAACTCGATTCTCCGGAGATTCGAAGGTATGATGCAGTCGAGAAGCTCAGTTGAAGTCAGAATCAAGGGACAATGGGTCACGGTCCCCGTGATGCGGGTGAATGGCAGCGAACTTATCGCGAGGGGAAAATGGCTAAGAGTAGCGCGAGTTCGCGGTGAAGAAATGATGGAAAGAGGACTCGAGCACCCTGAGCAATTTCTAGCGGCGTTGAATAACGATACGCAGCGGATATTAAGAAGCGACATTTTTAGTTTTACGCAAAAGCTACCGGAGACTCGGCCAAAGCATCCTTATCCATGGGAATGGGAGAGCGTCGCGGCCATCGCGCTCGTCAGCGTCAAGCAATGGTGGGATGGACTACCTCAGGAGACCCGTAAGAATGTTAGGCGTGCGCAAAAGCGCGGTGTCACAATTAGAATCAAAGAGTTTGACGAGGATCTGATTGAAGGAATTCGAGAGGTAAATGACGACGCTCCTATCCGCCAAGGAATGAAGAACGCCTATTATGGGCTTAGTTCAGAGGAGACGAGTAAGCGCTATAGTGAATTTGTCGGCAGATGCGATTTTATCTGTGCATATTCAGGAGTGGAGATGATTGGATTTCTGCATCTCGTGTATCGGGGTGATGTAGCAGCGATCCTGAATTTAACGACAAAACCGAGCCACTTCGACAAAAGACCAGCTAATGCGTTGCTCGCAAAAGCAGTCGAAATTTGTGAAGGGCGCGGTATCTCACATATCAGTTACGGACTATATAATTATGGTAACAAGCGCGACAGTCCATTACGCGAGTTCAAGATTCGAAATGGATTCACGGAGATTCTGGTCCCCAGATATTTCGTACCCCTAACGCTGTGGGGAAGGCTTTGCATAAAAGCAAAGCTTCATCGAGGTCTAATCGGCGTTTTGCCTCATCCGGTGATTTCGGCCGGAGTGCGCGCCAGGGCTCTGTGGTATAAAAAGTTTCATATGCCGGCGTAGCTTAACGTCAGAGCGGCCGAATTGTAATCGGCAGATGGAGTGTTAAAATCCTCCCGCCGGCTCCACATCCATTAAGAGGCGAGTCATTCGTTCTGTATATGCTACCGATTTCCCATTGATTGCGAGGTGCTAGAGGCAGGCCGATGCCGCTCCGAAAAATACTTCATCACGAATTCTGGAGTGTGGCCAAGTGAGTTTATGTCCCTTTCCGCTACATCATGGGCGCGATTAGGTATCCGGTGGCAGCGTTAGGGAATTAATTCAACTATGTGCCAGCAAGGGTACTGGCGCTGCGGTGCTGATGCCACTTCGTACTGTGCGATTTGAAGCAGGACGGGACCAAGTCAGTATTTTGCCAAGTCAGCTGACCGTAGTTAATGTTCAATGACCTCCTTCCACTCGTTCTCGTTTCGACCTGTTCACGGGAACTCTCATGCTGAAAGGATAGTACAGCTACTCACGTAGAATGAATCCCTTACTCGCTGCTTTTATTTGTGTCTGCGGAATAGCGGGCCTTTTCTATCTCGATCGGGATAAAACGATCCACACCTCCAAAGCTCTATGGCTTCCGGTGGTATATTGCTGGATCATTGGGTCTCGCCCCGTGTCGGTTTGGCTCGGAATAGGCCCTCAAACCGGCACCGAGGCGCAACTCAACGGTAGTCCCTTTGATGCTGCTATTTTCGGAATTCTATTGATCGCTGCAATTTGTGTCTTACTTGGTCGTAAGAACAAGACGCGCACTTTACTGCTTGCGAATTGGCCAATCCTAATCTATTTTTCTTATTGTCTCATCAGCGCTACCTGGTCCTCCCATCCGGATATTTCGGTGAAACGCTGGATTAAGGCCACGAGTGATCTGGCGATGGTGCTAATTGTGGTCACTGATGGAGCGCCCGGGGTCGCGCTAAGACGCATGATCTCCCGCATAGGATTTCTCTTGCTCCCAACTTCGCTGCTTTTTATTAAGTATTTTCCAAGCCTAGGCCGGAGCTACACTCCCAGTGGCCTAATAGATAATACCGGTGTTACAAATAATAAAAACCTACTCGGCGTTCTGCTGCTTGTTATTTCACTGGGTGCACTATGGCAAATTTTGACTCTTATGCGGGCCAAGGGAAGAGCTGGCCGTGGCCGACATCTGTGTGCACAAAGCGTATTGCTTGCGTTCGGTTGTGCACTTTTGAAAATGGCTCACTCGGCGACCTCGGTTGCCTGCTTTATTCTTGGCGGTGGCTTGATTCTCGCGACGAGTCTGCGCGCGATTAGGGGCCGACCTTTCCGGGTACATGCGCTTTGCTTGGCGCTCGTTGTTTCCGGCGGACTTACATTCATTTTTGCAGGGCGAGCCGACATGGCAGACGCGTTGGGTAGGAGCTCGAACCTTTCTGGTCGAACCGATATTTGGGCTGCGTTGATTCCCACAGTGCCTAGCTCGATCGTTGGCGCTGGGTACGAGAGCTACTGGATCAGCCCCAGCGCAGAGAAATTATGGAGCAGCCTTTCAGAGGCCGGTTGGTGGCACCCAGAAATTCTTGTTACTGAGGCACACAACGGCTACATTGAGGTGTATTTGAATCTTGGGTGGATAGGCGTAGCTCTTATCTCACTTATCTTGATGACTAGCTATAAGCAGGCGGTTGCGGCGATACGGCTGAACCCCAGCATCGGTAGCTTGACCTTAGCGTATGTCATCGTTTCGGCGGTCTACAGCATCACAGAAGCAGGATTCAGATCGCCCGATCCTATGTGGATCTTTTTGCTGTTAGCTTCAGTCAGTTCATCGGCTGCTATCAGCGGCTTTTTCCGTGAGCGAGTGAGACTTGAATTCGCTGATTCGGGTAGCGCCGCCGCCGCCGCGAGCGGGGTTGCGGGGCTTTACCGAAGTGGATGGATGGGATGAGCTCCGGAGGATTTTGTTTGAGGCCGTGCCGTAAGATGCCTTTGAGGAAACCTACGAAACAATGCACGCCCGTCCGTGCTGCATGAATAGAACAGATTCATCATAGTTATCAGGATACGAAGTAGTGGAGAAGTGGGATCGAAACGATTTGGTCGACTTTCGCCGCGCGGTCTTCGTCGATCGTGGAGGAATTTTGAAGCCTTTTAATAGCGATGGCAACTTCGATTTGGCGGCTAAGGGAGGCGGACTGCGTCGGACCGCGGTTCGTGGCGCGGGAGCGGCGATTTCCGGGCAGACAGCAAACTTCGTTTTGTCGATGGGATCAGTGAGTGTCCTGGGTCGGTTGCTGTCCCCGGCCGATTTCGGCGTCGTGACGATGGTGACTACCTTTGGTTTGCTCTTTCGCAGTTTTGGATTCACTGGATTCACAGAATTGATTGTGCAACGGGATGGGCTCACTGATTCTTTAGCGAGCAATCTCTTTTGGATTGAGTTGGCTGTGGGCACGTTTCTTACGGTGGTGTTCGCTAGCGCGGGACCGCTTATGGCGCGCTTCTACAATCTCGAAACCGTTGCTCATGTCGCGGTAGGTATCTCACCGATGATTTTCCTTGGTTGCGTTGGATGGATTCACTTAGGCCTATTGCAACGCGCTGGGGATTTTAAGGCCACGGCACTGATCAATTTTGCTGGACAAGTTGCGTTAGTGGTTGTCTCGATCACCCTAGCGATAGCCGGTTGGCATTATTGGGCATTGGTTTCGGGCATTGTCGCACAATCGGCGGTTACGGCAGTTGGCGCCTGGCTGGTGTGCCGGTGGATACCCTGTTGGCCGGGGCGCGTCACTGGGACTCGATCGGGGCTGCAATTCGCTGGCAGTGTTTATTCGCATTACGCATTCAATTACCTGACTCGAAACACAGACAACCTTCTCGTTGGTTGGCGGTATGGCGCTCGGATGCTCGGATTCTATAAGAAAGCATACGATTTGTTTGTCCTGCCTGAATCGCAATTGCTGTCACCGCTTTCGATGGTTGTCGTGAGTACACTCAGCCGCGTTCGCGAGGACCGCGAGCAGTTTGAGCGCTATTTCCTCGGGGCGATTTCGGTCTTGGCTCTCGTAGGCATGGGGATCGGAGCCGATTTCGCATTGGTCGGGAAGGATATAATTCGTTTACTTCTTGGGCCTGGTTGGGATGAGGCGGGCCGAATTTTCGCCCTTTTCGGTCCGGGAATCGGAGCAATGCTTCTGTACAATACACACGGCTGGATTCATCTTTCGATCGGACGTCCCGAAAGATGGTTCTTTTGGGGATTGATTGAATTTTTCTGCACTGCCAGTTTGTTTCTATTGACTCTGCGTTGGGGACCATCTGGAGTTGCATGTGCCTGGACCGTTTCGTTCTTTTTGTTGATGCTTCCGGGTTTCTGGTATGCAGGAAAACCAATTGAGCTTGGACTTGGCTCTATTATTGGTGCGATTTGGAAATTTTTCGTCGCTTCAGCCGTTGCAGGGTGTGTGACGGCTTTCATTATCCGGTCAATCCACCGTCTGGCAACGCCATCAACTGCCGCGATCGCATTAGTGAGGATACTTTTTATTTCTTCTGTGTATTTTACTCTCTATGTCGGGAGTGTTATTGTGCTTCACCGAGGGTTGAAGCCTTTTGATGAGACTATAGGCCTGCTTCAGGAGTTGCTGCCAAATCGTATTTCAAAGAGTACAATCTCCAATGCTGCGGACATGGGTCGGTCGGAAACGGCCCCGAGCTTGGATTCCCGAACAAAGTAACAAGCGGCCATTTGGGTGGTTGCCGGCAATATCAAGTACGAGATTACGATGATTACGGTCGAACCTCCGAGCAAATGCAAGGTTTATGAGCACATTCGAACGAATCCGATGCGGACGTTGGGCCTGCGAGGTATTCGCAAGGGAGAGTTATGAGACGGCTACGTATCCTGCTGTTAGCGTCGTTCTGTGATCCGGAAGGTGTCAGCATGCCTTACGTCACTTATTCTCATGCGGCGGCGCTTGCCCAACTTCACGACGTCGACTTGGTGATTGGATCGCCGGGTGAGGCGAATGTGCGTCGTGCAAACGGACCTTTCCGGGCCGTCGAGGTGGTCCGCATGCCATTCCTGGAGCGAATCAACGCCTGGTGTATGCGAAAAATATTCAAATACAACTATGATACCCAGGTGTTGACGGCCTACAGCTATCCATTTTCTCTTGCCTTCGAGTGGCGGGCTTGGCGGCAACTCCACCACCGCATCATCGCAGGGGAATTCGATGTTGTTCTACGACTTCTTCCGATGTCGCCGGTCATCCCGAGTCCTTTCGCGTTTTTTCTGCGCAAGGGCCCCATCCCGTTCGTGATTGGGCCACTCAACGGAGGTTTGCCATGGCCGTCTGGTTTTAGCCAGCTCGAGAATCAAAAGGAGTGGATCTCTAACCTTCGGAATCTCTATCGATATCTTCCATTTGCTCGGTCTACCTATCGCCGGGCGGCGGCGATCATAGCCGCCTCTTCCCAGACATACGCTGAGTTTGCAGAATATTCGGACAAACTATTTTTTGTTCCGGAGCCTGGCATCGCTAGTTCCCTGTGTCTTCCTGATTCACGCGGTCGGGATGGAAACGCCAAGCTCGAATTGATATTCGTGGGCGGATTGGTTCCCCGAAAGGCCTGCGATCTTGCACTACGCGCCGCGGCGCCGATTTTACGGGACGATTCGGCGCGATTTACAGTGATCGGCGATGGACCGGAACGGAAGCGTCTAGAGGACTTGGTGAGGTCCCTTGGGATCGAAAGGGCAGTAGTTTTCGCCGGTTGGCTCGGCCATGCAGAAGTCCTCAGATATCTGAGGTCTGCAGATGTTTTCGTATTTCCGTCTCTTCGTGATAACGGTGCGGGTGTCGTCTTCGAAGCACTTGCTTCCGGTGCCGTTCCAGTGGTCGCTGATTTCGGCGGCCCGGGAGACATTGTTTATCCGGGTGTGGGTTACAAGGTTTCTCTCACAAGTGAGAGCGACATTGTTGCGCAGATGGAACGGGCGCTGGCAGAACTTTCACACGACCGTAACCTTCTTGAGCGCATGCGACAGCAAGGCATATCTTACGCGCGTGAGCGTTTGACATGGGACGCGAAGGCGCAGGACACAACCCGAGTCCTGCATTGGGTTTTGCAACAGGGGCCGAAGCCGAATTTTGTGCCACCGAAGCAGCTTATGAAACCGTCCAAGTTTTCTGAAGAGGCGGCTGCAGTATAGCTGACAAGGGAGTTCTTCTGGAGCGACAGGTCTTGAATCGTTATATAAATCTTACTTGCGACACCAATGCCGAAATATGTCATTACGAACCTTGAAATCGGAAGTCTGAAGCACCCCAATTTTCCTTGCCGTTGCTTGACGACTTGCTAACGATTGGACCCAACCGGCGCGTGGGTTCTGTTTCATTGAATTGAAGTGAGCGCGGGACGAAGGAAAAATCTGACTTGTTGCCGAAGGCGGGACCGACCCGTTGGGCGCCCTTTAGTGGCTAAGCGTACGACAGATGTTGAGGAGGAACCTCTTGTGAGACCCTTGGTATCAATCCTCATTCCTGCGTATAACGCGGAAAAATGGATTGCCGACACTCTTCGTTCGGCACTCGCGCAGACGTGGGAGCCAAAAGAAATCATCGTCGTTGACGACGGCTCGACCGACCGGTCAGTGGCAGTTGCACGGCGATTTGAGTCGGAGCAGCTTAGGGTAGTGACGGGCGAACATCAGGGTGCAGCCGCAACTCGAAATAAGGCCCTTTCGTTGAGTAAGGGAGAGTACATCCAGTACCTGGACGCCGATGACCTGATGGCGCCGGACAAGATCTCCCGACAATTAGATGCCCGGGGCCAATCGCCGAACAAACGGATGCTCTTGTCTGGCAGCTGGGGAGAGTTCGTATACCGATATTATCGATCGGACTTCGTACCTACCGCTTTGTGGTGCGATCTGGATCCAGTCGATTGGTTGATGCGCAAGATGGAGTTGGGCGTCTATATGCAAACAGCCACTTGGCTAGTCAGTCGCGAATTAGCGATGGCAGCCGGTCCCTGGAACACGAGATTATTGGGAGACGACGATGGGGAGTATTTCTGCCGTGTCTTACTCGCCAGCGATGGGGTTCGATTTGTACCGGAATCGAAGGTTTATTATCGCAAGTCGAACTTCGGCAGTTTGAGCTACATCGGCCTTTCCGATCGCAAGATGGAGGCGCAGATTTGTTCAATGCAGCTTCACATTCGCTATCTTCGTTCGCTCGAAGATAGTCCACGAGTGCGCGAAGCGTGCGTCAGGTATCTTCAAAACTGGCTTCCTTTCTTCTATCCCAATAGACCGGATCTCGTTAAGCAAGCCGAGGAAATGGCAGTGGACTTGGGTGGAAAGTTACAGGCTCCCGAGCTTTCTTGGAAGGCTTCTTTGTTCGCGGCCCTTTTTGGTCGACAACAGGTGAAGCGGGCCCAAACTCTGCTTGTGCGCGTTAGGTGGTTTGTGATCCGATGCTGGGATAAAATACTCTTTCAAGTCGAGGGCCGGAAGATCAGGGAGAGCTTCTGAAATGAATACTACTATTCGAAGATTCTTAACAGCTAATAGCCTATCGCGAAGGCTCTACAATGCGGCACGGCAGACATATCGTACGTACAGGGCTGAGATAGGTGCGCGGCGTTATTTTCTGAACGCGGGCGAATTCCGGGCTGCCCTTGTCGAACAGGGCGTGAATGGGACTGTCGATCTTCGTACGGCGGACGGTCTCACTATCACGATCAGGAAGAACTACGGCGATGCAATGACAGTCGCTGAAATCTTCCTGGATGATTGTTACGCCCGCGAATTGACTCTCTCCGACGATCCGGTCGTTATAGACATTGGCGGTTTTATAGGTGACTTTTCCTTGTACGCGGTGAAGCGACTCAACGCGCGCAGGGTGATAGTTTGCGAGCCATCGCCCCGGAATTGGGAACTCCTCCTCAAGAACATTGCCAACAACGGTTACGGGGATCGGATTGAGCCGGTGAACAAGGCGGTCACGGACGGCGGGAATGTGATGATGAATCTTGACGCCCCTGACGATCACCAGTGTATGGTCTCAGCGTACTTCCCAAGCCAGCGACCGCTGAGCGCGGTTTCCGGAATTTCGCTAGGTCAACTCCTTCGGGACCACGCCGTCGAGAACGTTGATTTATTAAAGATCGACTGTGAGGGCGGCGAATATCTAATTCTCGAGAGCACTCCGCCCGATGTGTTTCGCAGGATCCGAAATATCGTGTTCGAGTATCACGATATCGACGGGGGCTGGGCCAAGCTGGAGAACGTGAAAGAACTGCTTCAGCGAGAAGCATATGTCCTGAGTACGAGCCGGGGACTGGTATGGGCCTCACGGCCGTAAATCCGTCGTTCACGCCGTCGATTTCACGGCTGGGCTGGTACGGAGCCCGTGAACTGCTGCCCGGGCGAAGAACCGGGCAGCAAAGAGCAGTTATCGAGATTGGAGTAAGCCAAGATCGGAAAGGGGATATCCGAAAACGGCTCACTGGACAACTGTACCAACGAGATTCGTCGGAGATGGAGGGGTGGCGGCACTCGTTGAATTGCCGCCTGTCAGTGGGTGAGGATAGGTGTAGGGCTGATAAATGCCTGTCCAGGTATTTGTGCTGCTGCAGACATACAACTCGCCATTCCCGCTGTTTGCGTCGGTGGCAAAGTAGGCCACGCCGTAAGATCCGGTTGGGCTTGTATAGTAGGTGCCTCCCTGGCCAGCCGTGCAGGTAGCCGGTCGACTAGCTAAAGGTCCATAACCGGTCCCCGCCGCACCTGTGAAACTGCCACCGCAGCTACTATTCCATGATCCGCAATCGAAATAATAATCTTGGTTGTTGAGGGACACCGTGTCCTGGATTAGCACATATGCAGAAGCTTGACCAGCCAGTGAATTGTCCCAAAGGTAGATCGGCTCAAGATCTTGGTGTGGCCACGAGATGGTGCCCGTCGAAGAGTTCAATCGAAGCGGAAAGGCCGCTCCGTTGAGAGCTTGCTGTGTCTGACCACGCCCCAATCCGTCAAGGCAGGGATAGCCGGTCGAGGATGGCTGATTTCCATCCCAACTAGAACCCACTCCGTTGCCGTTGACCGCTGTGCCGCAGTATCCCCACCCGTTCGGGGCATTGGTCTCGTTCTCATCGCCCGAGTTGCGATCCGTCGCGGCTTCAAAGAAACGATAGTAACCTTGCGCTACGATGTTGCCCCAAACCAACGCACTACCGCCCTTTGATCCGGCTGCCCCGGAAGAAGGAGAACTGGTCGAGCCAGTAAAGTAATTGTGATACGCCTCATATGAACGGCAACCGCGCGTTGGCCCCCCCGGAGTCTTGGTAGCATGCGTTTGAATTCCGACATAAGCAGAATTGATTGTGTTGTACCGCATAACGAACGCACCGCCATCCGCACAGTCATCCGGTGCGCCGCCGTTGAAATAGTTACTCTCCATGTAGATCGCGTGGAGAGAGCCCCATGGTGTCGGATTGGCCCAGGTCCCGTCGCCCATACCGATGCTGTCACCATAGGCCCCATATGCCTGAAACCCGTTCGCGACAGAAGTCGAACCGCCAAGATCAACGACGTTGTGATCCACCACACCGCTGACTGAGCCCTCAAACCTTACCCATGACGAAGTGGTCGCAGGATTATACGTGTTGTTGTTGATATGGTCGTGGTCGAGCCGGATGTTTTGGCTGCTTCCTGTGATGATAACGTTGCCGTTATATTTGTTTTCGCCTCCGCTCGATCCACCCTCAATCGTCAAACCGGTCATGCGGAATAAGGTCGAGCCATTCACCACGAAGTACATGTTGTTGTCGCTCTGGGTCGTGTCCGCGTCTTGAATTACCGTCCCGTCGCTCACGCTGTAGCTATAGCTCGACTGGCCCGCTGTGCCTGTCCATGTGATTGTCGTTTGACCCTGAATCGTCAGGCTTGTGATGCCTGAAGGGACCGTATAGCGGAGTCCAGTTGTCCAAGCAGAGGTCCCCGCAGGGATATTGACAACCACCGTGGGATTTACGTTGGCGACTGATGGAAGGGCAGCGAGAACATCAGCCTCGGCA
>Ga0335072_10016607_pt1 | contig 10433 bp, 12 predicted proteins | sample Lox_Sample_21_FD_206725 | JGI IMG/M metagenome (GOLD analysis project Ga0335072, IMG submission 206725) | Soil microbial communities from Loxahatchee National Wildlife Refuge, Florida, United States - Lox_Sample_2.1 | ecosystem: Environmental > Terrestrial > Soil > Wetlands | place: USA... | reverse complement strand
AAGTGCGCTGTGGCGGAGTGGGCTGAATGTAGAGATACTTGAAGAAATTACAGGCCGTTCTGGCATCATTGTACTGACATCTCGGTGGGGAGACCCAACTTGACTGTTTGTTCCAGAATCGCTTTGGCCACTATGCTCATCATTGCGGTCCTCTTTTGCTTCTTCTCTGATCATTCCTAACACACGTCGTACAATATTCCCTACTACCATTTCCTTCGGCTGGGCCTCAATGAGCCGCTGCCCTACTTGTTGTATGCGTACCAGAAGCTTGCCAACGTCGGTCCATCTGAACTTTGCAACCACCCGTAAAAGGAGCTGAGCAGTAGCTATTGCACAAGGTCTCGAATTCTTGATTTGCCTACGTTTGAGGAGCCTCTTGAATGTCAGCAAGAAGTATATGGAAAGTGACCAGTATTGCACTAAGATACGCACGATATTAAATATTCGATCGATGACTCTAACGGCTGCTCCTTAAGAGACTTAAGAAAGACAGCCAAGTTTGGCGCATAGACTACTTGCGAAGATGGCATTATTGCAAGTTTGTATCCTAACTATCCCAGGGAGTGATGCCGTTTTCTGAGATGTGTCTGTTGAGTTATTAAGTTGTCAAAGAGCTGTCTAAGATGAATTAGCAAATTGCAGTGAAATGATATGGCGTGACGAAATTTGACTCACACCTGAGCGTCCTTCAAGATTGCAAAAACTCATTCGAAGTATTAAATTATACTTGGTATGCTCTATTGTCATGGAGAACTGTTTCCCAAAAGAATACAATATGATGCGAGTTGGTATCTCGAAATCCCGAAATTCGATGACAGGGATGCGAACTTCAGACGCCGTTTGCTCGGCCATCCGATCCAAGGTTCACCCGAAAGCATCCTAACCTCCACATCCATGCGGTCTGACATCCACAGCACATCTAGTTCACTCACTGCTGTATACCGGCGATCGCAGCAACCCTAAGGTTAACAATTCTACACCTTATTGGAACATAGTCACATTTCCTGCGGCGCCCTCACATTCCTTAAGTTAGACCTTACAGTACATTATAAGAGAGCTGACACAATCTGCGAAGTTCGGCCAGGCTCAGGAAACAGACGGTTGCAGCTCGGATTGGAGGCCAAACTGGGCTAATCTGCCTTGAATCCTACCTAAGATCTATATCGTTAAGGGCGCATTACTATTCAGGCCTTGGATACAGTCGAGCTAATACGTATCGATCGCACACAAGATCCCTAGTCTATACAACGACGACGTTGCCTTCTTCATGGCTTGGATAGGAAGATGAACTCTCTGAACATCCTCTCGGCGCGGGTGTCGCCTCCGCAGACTCCAGCACCTTCACGGACAAATTCGTATGGTAACGCCTTGAGTTTGGCGGGATCACCAGAAGTTAGAAGGAGCTCAAGAGAGGATGTGGACAATGAGAAGGTCATAGAAGAGGATGATCCGGTGGAAGATGTCTCATACAATGTTGAAAACCATGGCAATCCCGACGAGAAAACTCCGTTAATCGTAAGGGGCAAGTCAGACCCAGTTGATTTAAAAGTGTCCGGTGGAAACACGATATCGAAGCGCGTCGCCAACGCCATAATAAACTCCCTAAGATGGGTGGTGTCAACGTTGGCAGCGCCAGGCGTTTACTTGATAGCGTGTCTCTATGATGAAAGGGGCCGATTTGCGCCATTCTACCAGCTATGGCCGAGAAGGCAGAACGGCCCCTTCTCTGCTCAAGCACTAGAAGCTATTCCTCAAGGTGAAAGCAGCTCCGTGCCAGAAAATCGCAATGGGAAGGATATGTCTGGAAGACGTAGTTCAAATAAGTCAACCAGACGCCTACTTTTGTCTAGCTCGTCCTCCTCAGGGCTGTCTTCTGAGTCCGAGTCGGAGAGGGATCGACCGATCAATGAGGCTGATGATGAGGAGTCTACGCCTCCATCTCATCACACACGTTCGAAATCCCTGCACAGCTCTGATGAGATTGCGCCTGCTCGGAGGTCAGTTCGAATAAAACTCCACGCTGATGACTCATTACGACAGCGGAAGCATCGTAAAGCGCAATCAGCGAGCTCCCAGACTAATAGCTCTGGAGTACTTCCTCCTGGGGAGATCTCTCCAGCTACACTGAAGTCCCCCACGTCTTCTGCAGCTTCTCTTTCAATGACAAAGTATCCTCGCACGCCTGCTCCACCCAGACCTTTGATACCTCGGCGCCAGCCGTCCTATAACAATCCTGAAACTTCTAACGGGAGACTGGCACAGAAGACCCTAATATTAGATCTTGACGAAACTTTAATTCACAGCATGGCTAAAGGCGGACGGATGAGTACCGGACATATGGTTGAAGTTAAGCTCAATACATACATTGGTGTAGCTGGCCAGACCAGCATTGGACCACAGCATCCAATATTGTATTATGTACACAAAAGGCCCTATTGTGATGAATTCTTGAGACGTGTAAGATCTACTCCTCCTGACCATGAAAAATTTACTCAGATGCTTTCAGGTTTGCAAATGGTATAATCTTGTTGTTTTCACTGCTTCTGTTCAGGAATACGCGGATCCTGTCATAGACTGGCTAGAGCAAGAAAGGAAATTCTTTTCGGGTCGATTCTATCGTCAACATTGTACATATCGGAACGGGGCGTTCATCAAAGACCTGAGTTCTGTTGAGCCAGACCTCAGCAAGGTTATGATTCTGGACAATAGTCCACTGAGCTACATGTTTCACCAAGGTGGGTCTTTAATATGATGGCTGACAAGGAGAATGATTAACATTGTACAAGACAACGCGATACCCATTGAGGGATGGATTAATGATCCCACTGATAACGATCTGCTCCACCTTGTACCATTGCTAGAAGGCCTTCAATATGTGACGGATGTACGAGCACTGCTTGCCCTCCGTGGAGGCGAAGATGGAAAGCATATGATAGCATGATAAATGAAAGGCTGTTTTGACCAAAATCTCGACATGTTGCAAAGTTGCGGTGATACTACCGTACTACACTTGCACCTCTGACCCGACCCAGATCTCTCTGCTTAACAATGATGTATCCGCCTCTATATTTTATTATCTATAAATCCTCGCTGGTTGAGTGAAGATGTACGAGATATATATCAGCCGAGAATACTAGAGGGCTGGCAAGCCGAGCTAAGAGCCCTAGCCTATAAGAGGTATGTGGCCGTGACGCCATGCATAAACAATAATATTCTGGAATGGCCGCATCCATTGTGCCAAACCCAACAGTCACACTCCAACAAGGTACCTTCAATGGCACCACCAGCCAGGGCTCACGCTTTCCGCAACTCCTCGACATCTTTCTAGGGATTCCGTACGCCCTCGCTCCGACAGGTGACCGGCGTTTTAGACCGCCTATTAGAATAAGATCGTCTACAGAAATTTTCAATGCGACACATTGGGGCCCGAGATGTCCTAGTGGAAGTGTAGAAGACCCTGAGGTGCCTGACGGGGAGGACTGTCTAAATCTGAATATCTTCCGCCCCAGGGACCGGGACCAAACTAAGAAGCTACCCGTCCTGGTATATATACATGGCGGATCTTTCAACTATGGCTATGCCAAAGCATCTGGCATATCTTCACTGGTAGCTTGGTCTCTGGAGCCATTGATTGGAGTCAGCTTCAATTACCGACTTGGCGCGTTAGGTTTCTTGCCGTCGAAAGTGACGGAAAAGGAGGGGCTGCTCAATTTGGGCTTGAAGGATCAGTCACTACTGTTGGAATGGGTCCAGGAAAATATCTCGGCCTTTGGAGGGAACCCAGATGATGTGACCGTGATGGGCTGTTCCGCAGGGGCTCATTCGGTGAGTACCTTGAGGAATTTTTTTGAAACTTCATTTTTTTAATCTTTTTCTATATTGAGGCTACTTTTTGCTCTTCAGCCAAAATACCCAAAGGCCGTAGTTCTTTACAAAGTTTGTTACAATGGTGCTTAAGCATATTCAAACTTATATGGGTCTGCTCGCTGCACAATGAATTATGGACCGCTGCCTACCAAAAGTTCTTTTAATACTGTTCGAGGAGTTATTCGTTCTCTGTCATTATGACTGATTTTTACAGATCGGTCATCACCTCATGGCCAACATCTCCAAGAAGCCTCCATTCCACAAGGCTATCATGGAATCAGGAGCTGCTACTGCACGTGCTGTTTATCCATATGATTGTGCTTTGCACCAAAATCAATTTGAAGAGTTCCTCCACGAGACAGGAAGCTCACATGTCAGCGAAGATCAAATAATGTCCCACTTAAGATCTCTTCCAGTATCTCTGGTAGTCTCGGCCTCCCAAGCTATCTTCCTCAAATACGATCCTTCTCTGCGATGGGCCTTCCAACCTGTTATCGAAGGTCCTGGAGGCTACATACCTAAAGCGCCCATTGCCGCATGGCGATCAGGGGACTGGCACAAGATGCCCATCTTAACAGGCTTCAACACCAATGAGGGTGCAATGTTCGTGCCCGTAAGCATATCAAAGTCCAGCGAGTTCCGAGAATTCTTCCATACCCTCCTTCCCGCCCTAACAGAATTAGATCTAGATACTATCGAATCACTCTATCCAGATCCGCTGACCCACCCCTCGTCTTCTCCCTATGTAGATACCCGCCGCGGACTAGGCCCGCAATTCAAGCGCATGGAAGCAGCCTACGCACAATTTGCGTACATCGCCCCCGTCCGACATACCGCACACTTCGCGTCTGCAGCCTCATTACCACAGGCTCCCGTCTATCTCTACCAATTCGCCCTCCAGAGGTCCGTGAATGGCGGCGCAAACCATGGCGATCAAAGAGATTTTGTCATGTATAGTCCTGATGTCGTGAATTTTTCTAAGACTCAGCAGGAGATAGCAGGTAATATGCATGCCTATTACACAAGCTTTATCATCACTGGTGATCCAAACGCCGTCAAGGGGCGTTGGCCGGATAGGCCTCACTGGCCTGCTTATCGGGCTGGGGAGGGGGAAAGAATGGTTTTTGGAAAAGGAAACACAGAGTGGGTTGGTGGAAAAGACAAGGGAATTTCGGCACAGGTAGTTCCCGACATGTATGCGCAGAAGGAGTGTGAATTCTGGTGGTTAAAGACAGATATTTCTGAGCAGAAAGAAAAGGAGAGGCTTTGAAGACGGAGCGAGAGCAATACCGATATATTTGTCTATAATCATCGCTGGATCTTATAGAAATCTGGTGCATATTCTAGTAGCCAGCCCTTCTCTATCTTCGTGATGTCACGAATGAAAATCTTGTTCCCCGTCTCCATTACTTCGTGGAAAATCACCCAGTCTGCTTTTCGATTGAACATCAATGAGCTCGGATGCGCATGCAGAATTGTGCCACCAGCTACATTCCTAAATGTCCCATCCAGCTGCATTTTTGCGGCATGGGCAAAGAAGCCTGCGGTGAGGCATCGACGGATTTGTTCGCCCTTGTCTGGGCCTCCGACAGCGAGCGGCTGCTTGTTCACATTATTTGAAAGCGTCTCGTCGATATTAATGCCGAATCTCTCGAGATATCTCTTCAGTTGCGCGCGGATGCTAACAGCGCGAGTCATAGACTTGAAATTGAGATGGTTGTCCTTACAGAACTTAGACTCCTTGCGGCCCTTTGTCACAAAGGCCTGATATGCATTAAGAAGGGTCAGATGATCGCCTTCTTCGACAGCAAATTTCCGACGCGAGGTTTCCATGCTCTTCTTATCACCGTCGTGGAAGAACCACACTGCTCCTTCTAGGCTGGTCATGGCGGCGATGGTAAGGATCTCGCTGAGGCAGCCGAACGAGGGTGCCGAAAGGAGGGTTTTGGCCATCATAGGCTCGACAGCTAGCTCGGCCATTCGGATTCCAAGAGGCTTCGTCAGTTTGGCATAGTCATCGACAGCGCCGAGAGAATACAGCAGCTCTAGGGCACGGGTGAGTAGTTCGGCAGGCGGAGGTGTGATGAAGTCAAAGCGGACGATGTTGTCGATGCCTAGTGCCTTAAGTTGAAGAACAACTGGAGCAAGGTTCGATCTCTGGATCTCGGGGATGCTGGCTTCTTCCAGTGATTGGTAACTTGCTTCGGTGTAGAGGCGGAAACATTTTCCTGACTTTGTTCGTCCTGCTCTTCCAGCTCGCTGAGTAGCAGATGCTTTGGAAATGGCTGTGGTTGCTAATGTTTCTATGCCAGTGATAGGATTGAAAGCTCTCAGCTTCACGAAACCGCTGTCTATCACATAGACAATACCATCAATGGTCACCGATGCTTCAGCTATGTTGGTTGAGAAAATAACTTTTCGAGTATTTTCAGGAGCTGGCTCAAAAACAAACATTTGCTGTTCAGTGGATAGACCAGCATACAGTGGCAAGGGCATCATCGATTGGGCTCGAGGATGGAGCTGGGCAGATCGGTCTGATATCGCCTGAACAGCAGTATCAATTTCTTCACGACCAGTCAAGAAGACCAAGATATCTCCATCCGGCTCTTTGGTATGAATATCAAAAACTGTTTGAACAGCTTTTTCCACGTAGTCCTCCACAGGAGCTTCGGCGAAAAGGATGTCAACGGGGTAAATCCGCCCTTCTAAGCTCACGATCCTACCAGTCTTCTCCTCTTCGCCGGTGCCTTGGACATTATTACTACCGTTGAAGAAGGCCAGAAAGTCCTCCGCTTGTAAGGTAGCACTGCTAACAATAATCCGCAACTCTGGCCTCCTCTTTCGGATTTTCTTTAGCAAGCCTAACAGTATGTCAGTGCTAAGTGATCTTTCATGCGCTTCGTCAACCATGATGACTGAATAACGCGATAATAAGGGATCCACTAAGGCTTCTCGTAGAAGAAGGCCATCCGTGAGAAACTTTATGCGCGTAGCTACAGAGGTAACATCTTCAAATCTGATTGAGTAGCCAACTTCTTGACCTAGCTTACAACCCATCTCCTCTGCAACCCTTGTTGCGACTGTTGTAACGGCAACACGTCGAGGCTATTTGAAACTTTAGTATGCCGTACGATCAAGTCATCTCAACGTAAAACGTACCTGAGTGACAGCAATGACCTTCCCACCTGCACACCATCCTGCCTGCTCGAGATATTGGGGAATCTGAGTTGTCTTTCCAGAGCCTGTTTGGCCTACCACAATAGTAATTTCATATGTCTCAAAGGTGTAAAGAAGACTCTGGCGATGCCTAGCTATAGGGAGCAATGAGGCAGGCTTATGAAGAGCTGGTATAAAAGCTGCAGAAAGGTCAAAATCTGCCATGTCTCTATTGAAATTCTTTTCTGAAATGGTATATCATCACGCTTATCCCCATGACTGAGGAAACTTCAAGAATCCGTTGATGGAGTTGATTATCTCCTAAGCATATTGCATATTATATATCCATCAAATCTTGTAAGCCTTAGGAGTCAGGAAAGCGAATTATGCCACAGCCTTGCATGTGAGTGGCTATGTGCTTGACGGGGCAATGTGGCGGGGTTAGGTGCTTCTTTCGTCATTCAGTGCGCGGCCACATCGGTAGCAGTCTCTGGACAGAACATATTGATCGAGAACAGGCTTCTGAAACCTTTGAAGGCAAATCGCCGTTCTCGACGCGTCATAGCTTGCACGAATATCGCATATATCCACAATATAATTCAGTCTGACTTGCTACCACAGAAGCATTTCAAAACCCAATTATGTCGGCAGCCAAACCAACAGATTCACCAGTAAGCCGTTTCATCTTCAGAAGTCACTCATTATGCGATGCCAACTCCCATTATAGACTTTCAAAGCTCACAACGTACAGGTCAAAAGCCCTACTGGTACTGGAGCAGAGTCGCCAACGACAGTACGACCCCTCGATATGGACGATGATGATGTTCAAGAAACAGGTGCGCTCGGCGGGGATGCGCCTACCTCAACATCATCTCATGGGACTGGTGTGGCGGAAGAAGCACCACCACCAAAGCCTCCTCGTCCTCTCAGCCCACACGCTCAAGCGGAAAATACATTGAAAGAAGCATTCCCAACAATCGACGCAGCTGTCGTAAAGGCGGTTCTAATAGCAAGCGGTGGGAGATTGGAGCCGGCTTTCAATGCCCTCCTGGGTATGTAATCACTTTGACTGCTCCACAACTATATATTGACGTCTGTCCAGGCATGTCAGATCCTGATGCTGTAGTGGAGCAGGAGCAGGAGCCTCTACCTCCTCCTCAGCCGCCTCGACCGGCAACGACCCGCGTAGGTTCGACTCCGCAATCTCAACTCGAAGCAGATGAGATGTATGCCCGCCAGCTCGCTGAACACTATGATGGCACTTCTTCCATGGGACAGCCGCGGGGTACTAGAGGTTCAGCTGAGCGAGGACGAAGAAAGGAGACAGGCCTCAAACCGAACGAGCTTCATGATGATGGGCATAGCTTCCTCGATGATGATCTTCCTGTCATCAAAGAGAATCTACGTCAAGGTTTTGTTCAAACGCAAAAGACCGTCAACTCTTGGATTACCAACTTGAAGAAAAAACTCGATGGGGACGATGCCCAGGGTGAAATTGCCCATGGTAATCAAGGGGTACCGCAAGGCCGTCCCGGTGGACCTAACCAACCTTATGGAACACGACGCAGTGGCGATGCTAGACGAAGTGGTGACTACAACCGCTACGATGCAGATCCTCAGGTTCTCGGGGATGATTTTGCGGGCATTCAGCTAAATGACGATGGTAGTAAGTTAAGATCCTAATACCAGAATGTATCTAAATCTCTATAGCTCCAGCGCGCCGATCAACCCGTCCCCTTGCAAACCCAGACCTCTTCAAGCCCACTCCAAAACCTCCCAGACCCACGGATGGTCGTAAAGTAGCGTTCCAAGGAGGCCCGCCAGAAGATATAGATCTTTATCAGGCAAAAGATAGCACACCAGCGGGCAAGCAGAGTAAATGGCAACCGCTGTCGGCCGTTGATCCAAGTCCCATCGGTGAGACAGAAAATGACCCATTTAGCCTTGGTGATAGCGAAGACGAGAAGGAATCCAAAGATCGAGTTGGCGGCAGAGAGATAAGGATGGAAGATACGGAGAGACTCAAGCAGGCTGCTTCTGAGGTTTCTCCTGTTTCCCCAGCCCGTAAGCCAGAGCCAGCAGAGACGAGCGGCACGAAGGACAAGTTGGCTGAGGACAAGCTGACGGGCAAGTCTTGAGTATACTTAGCCCGATATTTTCCTACTGGACGTACTTCACTGGTGCAGTGATATATACTGGTCATGGTGGATCTTTTGAGGTGTATTCAAGTAGAATGTATCCATGCGTTATGATCATCATTTCTGAGTCAGAATTGCGCAACATGGCTCTACAGTGCGTTTGCCAAGTAAATTCTCGTCAGAGCAATTCTACTCTCACTAGACTGAGCACTCATTAGCTCAGCTCTGTTGCTTTCCTTAGCGCCATTTGCACATGCAACTTCTCTACTCTAGAAAAAGATTGGATTCTAGCGGGCCAAAGGAGGTTCATCGTGTGCGCTGCCGGAGGGGATGCTGTCGATGATAGGTTGGATGAATGCATTTTAACATAAAGATCTCTTGTACTGGCCATATCTCTTATTAGGATGAACTACAGATATCTTTACTCCCGACGAACAATTTGTAACCGGCGACAGATATTAGGACCAACGGTAGGTCTTGCGTCCAAAACTATATATATGTATAGTAATGCTGATCTTAATTCAAAGGACAAGACGAATATCTCATCTTCAAAACGAGCTCGACGACAATAATTTTGTAAATGGCAAGATATCGTGACTTCGAGAAGATGAGGACTGTCAATTTCCAGAGACGCACACAGGGCTCCAGCCGTGAAGGGTCTTCTACGTAGAACCATGACCAAGCCCTAACCGAGATAACAATTCATCGTGAAACGTTTCTTCAGTCGTTCCTTGGCTGTTTGAGAAAAGGATCTGAGCCCTTGTTTAACTCGCACAAGCTCATAAGAATATATCTCCGAGGCTGCACCTCGTCTCATTGCAACGCGTCACCGCCATAAAATTGTTCGTTAATCAGGGATAAATAAGCGTTCAAACCTCACCTGGCTCAGAAGAATGATGGCCTCCGGAGGCTGAGGATCGCTAACATTGAGTGACTAAGGTGCTCTATTGAAAAGGATCAGTTGATGCTGACACCTTCAGGATCCTATTGGATTAGAGCACGGCATTTTTTGACGCAAAGCAATTAACCTACTTTCCCAATCAAAGTAGTCGAATCGGCTTCGGGCACAGAAATGGCACGTTCCTGAGTTATGCCACTCTAGGATTAGCGTGTTGAAGCTCGCATGCTTTACTAAAAATAAGGTACGTGAAGATGTTGCGAACCTCAACGTGAGAACCGAATTGTTTACATGATTGCTTGGCCGTTCCCAAATATCAATGGTTAATCCAGCTTGTGAACTGATTACATTAGATTTTATTTATCTCAACTTTT
>Ga0335072_10016606_pt1 | contig 10433 bp, 9 predicted proteins | sample Lox_Sample_21_FD_206725 | JGI IMG/M metagenome (GOLD analysis project Ga0335072, IMG submission 206725) | Soil microbial communities from Loxahatchee National Wildlife Refuge, Florida, United States - Lox_Sample_2.1 | ecosystem: Environmental > Terrestrial > Soil > Wetlands | place: USA: Florida... | reverse complement strand
CGGGCGGGTAAGGCGCCTCGCTGCCCGAGACCGCACCCGGAAGCCGCGTTGCCATTTGGGCGGCGCTCAGGCCCGGATCGCCGCAGCCGAGCGCGATCGCCGCGCGCAACGCGAGATCGGGCCCGGCAGGGAGATCGAATGCCTGGGCGCGCGGGCCGAATGCCGTGAATGCCGTAACGAAGGCCGCCACCGCCACGGGTGACGCGATCCTCGGGAGGGGTAGGCGAATCGGGCGCCGCTTCATCGGCCCAAGTCTGCGTCAGCGCGCCTCGCCAGGTAAAGGAACAATTGCCGCATCCATTTGCCAAGCGCTGGAGCGCGGCGGCGGATTGGGTTAGGGTCCGCCCCATGCCGCTCCAGCCGAAATCGCCCGATCCCCGACCGTCCGAGCCCAAGCTCCCGACCCTCATCTATCATCTCGCCGACCGCGCGGCCTGGGACGCGGCGCGTGCGCGCGGACTTTATTTCGGCTCGGCCGACGACGCGCGCGACGGCTTCATCCATTTCTCGACCGCGGCCGAGATCGAGGCAAGTGCGGCGAAGCATCGCAAGGGCCAGGCGAACCTCGTTTTGCTCGCGGTCGATCCGACCATGCTGGGGGACGCGTTGCGTTGGGAGGAATCGCGCGGCGGGGTGCGCTTTCCCCATCTTTACGCGGCGCTGCCGGTAAGCGCCGTGCGCGCGGCCGAGCCGCTGCCGCTCGGGCCCGACGGACGGCACGTCTTCCCGCCCCTCGACAAAGGCGGCCCGCGATGAGCGCCTGGGGCGGCTTTGCGACCGCCTGGCTGCGGCTTCTGCCGGCCGAGACGGCCCATGGCGCGGCCCTGGCCTTGCTCAAGAGCGGCCTTGCCGGACGCGCGCGCGAGGCGGACGCGCCGAGCTTGGGCACGCGCGTCTTCGGCCTCGATTTCCCGAATCCGGTCGGGCTCGCGGCTGGCCTCGACAAGAACGCGGAAGTGTTCGACGCAGCCCTCGATCTCGGCTTCGGCTTCGTCGAGGTGGGTGGGGTGACCCCGCGCCCGCAGCCCGGCAATCCGAAACCGCGCCTCTTTCGACTCGCCGAAGACCGCGCGATCGTGAACCGCCTCGGCTTCAACAGCGACGGGCTCGCCGCCGTCGAGGTGCGTCTCCGCGCGCGCGACCGCAGACACGGCATCGTCGGGGTCAATCTCGGCAAGAACAAGGACAGCGCCGACGCCGCCGCCGATTATCGCGCTGGCATTCTCGCACTCGCGCCTTTCGTCGATTTTCTCGTGGTCAACGTTTCCTCGCCCAACACGCCGGGCCTACGCGCGCTTCAGGCGAAGGCCGAGCTCGACGCCGTGCTCGAGCAGGTCGACGCGGCGCGCGCCGCCGCGACCGCGCAGCCGCCGCTCCTCCTCAAGATCGCGCCCGACATGGACGAGGCGGCGCTCCGCGACGTCGCCGCGGTCGCCGAGGCGCATCGCATCGACGGGCTCGTGTGCGGCAACACGACGCTTTCGCGCCCGAGCGGGCTCAAAAGCCCGAATCGCGCCGAGGCCGGCGGACTTTCGGGCGTGCCGCTGTTTCCGCTTGCCCTCGAGCTCGTGCGTGCCATGTATCGCGCGACCCATGGGCGTATTCCCATTCTGGGCGCCGGCGGAATCGCGTCGGGCGCGGACGCCTACGCGATGATCCGCGGGGGCGCGTCGCTCGTGCAGCTCTATACGGCCCTCGTCTATCAGGGCCCCGGGCTCGTCGGCCGCATCAAGCGCGAGCTCGCGGCATTTCTCGCGCGCGACGGCTTCGCCCACGTCGCCGACGCGGTCGGCGCCGAGCATCGGTAGCGGCGCGCCCTCGATGAGCGCATCCCGGCCGATCGAGTTCCTCCCCGGCGTCGCCGCCCTCGCCGAGCGCTATGACGGCTTCGTGCTCGATCTTTGGGGTGTCGTCCATGACGGCATCACGGCCTATCCGGGGGCGGCCGACACGCTCGGGCGACTGCAACGCGCGGGGAAGCGCGCGGTGCTGCTCTCCAACGCGCCGCGCCGGGCCGCGGAGGTCGTGCTCGCGATGGAGAGGATGGGCATCCCGCGCGACCTCTACGCCGCGATCGTCTCCTCGGGCGAGGCGGCGCACGCGGCGCTTGCGGCGCGCACGATGACGGCGGCGACCGATCCCTGGCTCGCCGCCCTCGGCCGGCGCTGCTATCTCATGGGCCCCAGGCGCGACCACGGCATGCTCGACGGCATCGCGGTCGAGCGCACGGCCGAGATCGCGGAGGCCGACTTCATCCTCGCGACCGGCGTCGATTGGGACGATGACAGGCTCGACATTTATCTCCCGGCCCTCGAGGCGGGCGCCGCGCGCGGCCTCAAGATGGTCTGCGCCAACCCCGACCTCGTGGTGATCCGCGGCGGGCGGCGCGTCATCTGCGCGGGGCTCTTGGCGCAGCGCTACGAGGCGCTGGGCGGCGCGGTGCGTTATTACGGCAAGCCCCACGCGCCCATCTATGGCGAATGCCTCGAGCGGCTCGGCATTGCCGAGCGCGCGCGCGTGGTCGCGATCGGCGACAGCTTGCGCACCGACATCGCGGGCGCGTCTGCCGCCGGCATCGCCTCGGTCCTGGTCCCCGGCGGCATCCATGGCGAGGAGCTCGGCATCCACCACGGCGAGATGCCCGACGCGTCGGCGCTCGAAGCGCTGTGCGCGCGCGCGGGCTACAGGCCCGATGCGGCAATCCCGGCGTTCTTGTGGTGATGTCGATCCAGTGTCAAAAAGAACCCCCTCTCCCCCTTGAGGGGGAGGGTTGCGCAGGGTTGGCGAGGCGGAGCCGAGCCTTACCCGAAACCGGGTGAGGGGTAATCTTTGAACGATGCGATAAAGGGGGGAGGGAGATTCAGTTGACGTCGAGCAACCGTCGCGGCAAGGAGCGCGGGACGTCAGTGATGCGCGCCGTGGAGGATTTGGTCGCGTAGCCCGGTCTCGTAGGCGAGGCCCGCCTCGGTGAGCACGGCGCCCATGGGATAAAGCGAGCGGATCAGCCCCTTGCGCTCGAGGGCCACGAACACCGCCGCGTTGCCGAGCCCGGTCGCGTCGCGCGCCGCGACCGCATAGGCGCCGACGTGGAAATGATCGCCATGGGGCGCGGGCAGGTTCGAGACCATGACCTCGCCCGGGCGCTGAGCGCCCGATCCTACCGACGAAGCGTCGCCCGGGTCGACGCGCGTGCCGTGCTCGGGCAGGAGGGCGAGCTCCTGCAGAAGCGTCAGCGTCTTGAGCTGGAGCGGGTTGAGATTGAGCGGATTGCGCTTTTTGATCATGGTGCCGCGTCCGGTACACCCGAAGCGGCGCGCGGGTCAATGGCGCCGGTCGGCCTTGGGGCACGCTCCCTTTAACCCATTGGCAATGTTGTGCGCTGCGGTATAATCGACGCTCGTTCCGTGTCGAAAGGTGCGGCGATGGCGGAGTTTCCTCCGAAGTCTCTCGAGGATTGGGAAGCGGCGGCGGCCGACGAGCTCAAGGGGGCTCGGTCCTCCTCGCTCGTCTGGGAGACGGCCGAGGGCTTGAAGGTGAAGCCGCTCTATACCGCGGCCGACCTCGCCGCGCTCGAGGACGTGGCCTCCATGCCCGGCTTCGCGCCCTATCTCCGCGGCCCGCGCGCGACCATGTACGCGAACCGGCCCTGGACCGTGCGCCAATATGGCGGCTTCTCGACCGCCGAGGCGACCAACGCGTTCTTCAAGAAGAACCTCCAAGGCGGGCAGACGGGTCTCTCGGTCGCCTTCGACCTCGCGACCCATCGCGGCTACGATTCCGACCATCCGCGCGTCGTGGGCGACGTGGGCAAGGCGGGCGTCGCGATCGATTCGGTCGAGGACATGAAGATCCTGTTCCGCGACATCCCGCTCGACAAGGTGAGCGTGTCGATGACCATGAACGGCGCGGTGCTGCCGGTGCTGGCGTCCTTCATCGTGGCGGGCGAGGAGCAGGGGGTGGCGGCGGCCAAGCTCTCGGGGACCATCCAGAACGACATCCTCAAGGAGTTCATGGTCCGCAACACCTACATCTATCCGCCCGAGCCCTCGATGCGCATCGTCGCCGACATCATCGAGTACACGGCGAAGGAGATGCCGAAGTTCAACTCGATCTCGATCTCGGGCTACCACATGCAGGAGGCGGGGGCGACGGCGGTGCAGGAGCTCGCCTTCACGCTCGCCGACGGGCTCGAATATGTGCGCGCGGCGCGCTCGCGCGGCCTCGACATCGACGAGTTCGCGCCGCGCCTCTCCTTCTTCTTCGCGATCGGCATGAATTTCTTCATGGAGATCGCGAAGCTGCGCGCGGCGCGCGTCCTTTGGGCGCGCATGATGAAGCCGTTCCAGCCCAAGAACCCGGTGTCGCTCGCGCTTCGAACCCATTGCCAGACCTCGGGCGTCTCGCTCACCGAGCAGGATCCCTACAACAACATCGTGCGCACGACGATCGAGGCGATGGCGGCGGTCCTGGGCGGAACCCAGTCGCTCCACACCAACGCCTTCGACGAGGCGCTGGCCCTCCCCACGCCCGCCTCGGCGCGCATCGCGCGCAACACCCAGCTCATCATCCGCGACGAGACCGGCATCCCCAAGGTCATCGATCCCTTGGGCGGCAGCTTCTATGTCGAGGCGCTCACCGCGAGCCTCGGCGCCGCGGCGCGGGAGCTCATCGAAGAGGTCGAGGCGATGGGGGGGATGACCAAGGCGGTCGAGAGCGGGATGCCCAAGCTGCGCATCGAGGAAGCGGCGGCGAAACGCCAGGCGCGCATCGACCGGGGCGAGGAGGTGATCGTCGGCGTCAACAAATACCGCCCCGAGGAGGAGACGCCGATCGACGTACTCGAGGTCGACAACACCCAAGTGCGCGAGGCGCAGATCGTGCGCCTGAAGCAGATCCGCTCGAGCCGCGACGAGGCGCGCTGCAAGGCGGCCCTCGACGGGCTCGCCGAGGCGGCCAAGGGGAAGCGCGGCAATCTCCTCGCCCTTTCGGTCGAGGCGGCGCGCGCGCGCGCGACGGTGGGCGAGATTTCCGACGCGCTCGAGAGCGTGTTCACGCGCCATCGCGCCGTGATCCGCTCGATCTCGGGCGTCTACGGCTCGGCCTACGAGGGCGACGAGGGCTTCAGGCGCGTCCAGAAAGAGGTCGAGGCGTTCGCGGCCGAGGAGGGCCGCCGGCCGCGGCTTCTCGTGGTCAAGCTCGGCCAGGACGGGCACGACCGGGGTGCCAAGGTGATCGCGACCGCGTTCGCCGATCTGGGCTTCGACGTCGACATCGGGCCTCTGTTCCAGACGCCCGACGAGGCGGCGCGCCAGGCGATCGAGAACGACGTGCATGTGATCGGCGCGTCCTCGCAAGCGGCCGGCCACAAGACCCTGATCCCCGCGTTGCTCGACGCGTTGCGCGCCCAGGGGGCCGACGACATCCTCGTCGTGTGCGGCGGCGTGGTGCCGCCCCAGGATTACGAGTTCCTCAAGGCCAAGGGCGTCGCCGCGGTCTACGGGCCGGGCACCAACATCCCGCGCGCCGCGAGCGAGGTGCTTTCCTTGATCCGGCGCCAGCCCAAGGCGGCGTAGGCCGGGCACTGCTTCAGTTTGAAATCTTCGGCGGTTTCAGCTTTTGCCCCGGCGTTGTCTCAATGCCGAGGGCGTCATAAAGTTTATGAAGCTTCCGCTGTTCTAATTCATGTTGTGCGTCTGCGGTTCTTCTTTGCCGCTCGACTTCTTTCTGATCTTCGCAGCTGTCACGTCGGCACTTCCCGTTGAGACACCTTTCCAGCGTAAGCGGACAATTAAAATTGCGCGGTGCCATTTTCCTGCGCATTGGATTTTTCGATCCGATAGCTGACATCTGTGTCAAAAAGGTCGATGCTCGCCCGCCGACCATAATAATCGGCCTCAGCAAGTGCATCGTCTTCGTCGAAGGCTAGCACGGGCCAACGCGCCAGCTCGATCCGATGTTTCTCAGCGATCAAAACAAAAGCAACACGAGGGTCCTTAGAATGATTCCGTGCCATCGCAAACCTCCATTTTGGCATAGTACAGTAGTATATACGGGGCCGGGAGGCACGCGACAGGCCGTCATGCAGTCATATAATTCAAGCTGAGAGTGACTAGGCCGCCTCTCCATTGAGCTAACGTCACCCTACCCCAGCCTCACCCTTCGTGGAGGAGCGGAATTTTCGCGATGCCGTTGGTTCCTTTCCCTCCTCTCTTGGGGGGCTGGGTGGCGTGTCGGGCGCGACCGGCCGCTTTCCTGGCCCGTGCCCCATTGCCCTTGGCCTTCGGCCCGCGCGGCCTTAAATAGCGGCCCATGACCCCGCCGCCCTTCACCCACGAGACCCCGGCCCCGCCCGGCGCCCTCGATCCCGCCCAGTTTCCGGCCGGACCGGCGCTTGCGGGCTCGGTGCCGCTCGCCCCCGCCGAGGACGCGCGCACGCCCTCGCCTGCCAACAAGTCGCTGCCGAAACAGTCGGGCCGGCGCGCGCTCGCGACGGCGCTCACGCTGCTCCCCTATCTCTGGCCGCGTCAGTGGGAGATGCGCGTCCGGGTGGTGGGCGCTCTCCTGCTCCTGCTCGCGGCGCAGCTCTGCAAGGTGGTGGTCCCGATCCTCTACAAGAAGGCGATCGACAGCCTCGGCGCCTCGGCCTCGGGCCATCTCTCGACGGCGGCGATCGCGGCGGCGGGGGTGCCGGTCGCGATCATCCTCGCCTACGGGCTCGCGCGCGTGCTTTCCCAGGCCTTCGGCGAGCTGCGCGACGCGGTCTTCATCAAGGTCGCGGCGCGCGCGATCCGCGAGATCGCGCTCCAGACCTTCGACCATCTGCATCGCCTCTCGCTGCGCTTCCATCTCGACCGGCGTACCGGCGGCCTCGCGCGCTCGATCGAGCGCGGCACCTCGGCGATCCAGGAATTGCTCAGCACGGCGATCTTCAACATTCTTCCCACCATCGTCGAAATCGCGTTGGTGACCGGCATCCTCTGGAGCCTGTTCGATGTCTGGTTCGCGCTCGTGACCTTCGTCACCATCGTGGGCTACATCGCCTTCACGCTCTACGTCACCGAATGGCGCACCAAATACCGCCGCGAGATGAACGACACCGACAGCGAGGCGAACACCAAGGCGGTCGATAGCTTGCTCAACTACGAGACGGTGAAGTATTTCGGCAACGAAGGCCACGAGGCGCGCCGCTACGACAAATCCCTCGCACGTTACGAGAAGGCGCTGATCCGGAGCGAGGTGACGCTTTCGCTCCTCAATGTCGGCCAGGGGGCGATCATCGCCGGCGGCCTCGCCGCGATCATGCTCATGGCGGGCCAGGGCGTGGTCGCGGGACGCATGACGATCGGCGATTTCGTCCTCGTCAACACCTACCTCATCCAGCTCTACATCCCGCTCAACTTCTTGGGCTTCGTCTATCGCCAGGTGCGCCAGTCGCTCATCGACATGGAGGAGCTGTTCGGCCTCATGAAGATCCATGCCGAGATCGCCGACGCGCCCGACGCGAAGCCGCTCGCGATCTCGGGCGGCGAGATCCGCTTCGACCGCGTCTCGTTCGGCTACGATGCGCGCCGGCCGATCCTCAAGGACGTGTCCTTCGCCGTGCCGCCCGGGAAGACGGTCGCGATCGTGGGGCCGAGCGGGGCCGGGAAGTCGACCGTCTCGCGCCTCCTGTTCCGCTTCTACGAGACGAGCGCGGGCCGCGTCCTCATCGACGGGCAGAACATCATGGGCGTCACCCAGGCGAGCCTGCGCGCGGCGATCGGCATCGTGCCGCAGGATACGGTGCTCTTCAACGACACGATCTACTACAACATCGCCTACAGCCGCCCGGACGCGCGGCGCGACGAGATCGAGGAGGCGGCGCGTCTTGCGCGCATCGACGGGTTCATCCGGGCGCTCCCCGACGGCTACGAGACCATGGTGGGCGAGCGCGGGCTGAAGCTCTCGGGCGGGGAGAAGCAGCGCGTCGCGATCGCGCGCACCATCCTGAAGCGTCCGCGCATCCTCCTGTTCGACGAGGCGACCTCGGCGCTCGATTCGAAGACCGAGCAGGAAATCCAGGCGAGCTTGCGCGAGGTCTCGGCCGAGCGCACCACGCTCGTGATCGCGCACCGCCTCTCGACCGTGGTCGACGCCGACGAGATCCTGGTACTCGAGGAGGGCCGCATCGTCGAGCGCGGGCGCCACGCCGATCTGTTGCGCCGCCAGGGGAAATATGCCGCCATGTGGGCGCGCCAGCAGGAGGCGGCCGAGCGCGAGCGGCTCGGATCGGACGCGCGCGAACCCGTGGCCGCAGAGGCTTAGGAGGGAACATGCAGCTCATCGGCATGCTCGATTCGCCCTATGTGCGCCGGGTCGCGATCTCGCTCCGGCTGTTGGGCATTCCGTTCGAGCACCAGTCGATCTCCGTGTTCCGCACCTTCGACCGGTTCCGCGCCATCAACCCGGTGGTGAAGGCGCCGTCGCTCGTGTGCGACGATGGCGAGGTGCTGATGGACTCGACCCTCATCCTCGACTACGCCGAGGCGCTCGCGGCGCCGGGGAAGACCCTCATGCCCAAGGACAAGCGGGCGCTCCAGCACGAGCTGCGCCTCCTGGGCCTCGCCCTCGCGGCGTGCGAGAAGACCGTGCAGATCGTCTATGAGCGCAATTTGCGCCCCAAGGAGAAGCAGCACGAGCCCTGGCTCGAGCGCGTGCGCGGGCAGCTTCTCGCGGCCTACCAGGCACTCGAGGCGGAGCTCAAGGTGCGCGCACCGTCCCTCGCACGCGGCAAGATCGGCCAAGCTGCCGTCACGACCGCGGTCGCCTGGCGCTTCACCCAGCACATGCTGGCCGACGTGGTTGCGGCAAGCGACTTCCCGGCGCTTGCGGCCTTCTCGGCCGCGGCCGAAAAGCTCCCCGACTTCGTCGCGACGCCGCTCGAGTAGCCGCGTCGGCGTGGCGCATCGCCCGGATTTCCGCTACCAATTCCCCATGAGCGCGCAGCACAGCGGCGGCCGGAAATCGGCCCATCGGGCGGCGAAACCGAGCGCCGCCGCAGACATCGCACCGCTCGCCGACCAGGTGCTCGCGAGCGACCGGCGCGCGTTGGCGCGTGCCATCACCCTCGTCGAATCGACCCGGCCCGACCATCGCGAGCGCGCCGAGGCCCTGCTCGAGCGCTTGATGCCCTCGACCGGAAAGGGCATCCGGCTCGGCATTTCGGGCGTGCCCGGCGTGGGGAAATCGACCTTCATCGAGGCCTTCGGCCTCCACGTGATCGCGCAAGGCCACCGGGTCGCGGTGCTCGCGGTCGATCCCTCCTCGAAGCGCGGCGGCGGCTCGATCCTCGGCGACAAGACGCGCATGGAGAAGCTGAGCGTGGCCGACGCCGCCTTCATCCGGCCGTCGCCCGCGGGGACGACGCTCGGCGGCGTCGCGCGCCGCACGCGCGAGGCGATCCTCGTGGTCGAGGCGGCGGGCTTCGACGTCGCGATCGTCGAGACCGTGGGCGTCGGCCAATCGGAGACCGCGGTCGCCGACATGGTCGACATGTTCATCCTGCTGCTCTCGCCCGCGGGCGGCGACGAGCTCCAGGGCATCAAGCGCGGCATCATGGAATTGGCCGATCTCCTGGTGGTCAACAAATCGGACGGTGCGCTGGTTCCGGCCGCGAACCGCACCGCGTCCGACTATCGACGCGCGTTGCAGCTCATCATGCCCGGCTCGCTCAATTGGCGTCCGCCGGTGAAGCAATGCTCGGCCCTCGAGGGCCAGGGCATCGCCGAGCTGTGGCGCACGGTCGAGCAATATCGCGACGCCCTCGGCCCCACGGGCGAGATCGCGGCGCGCCGCGCGGCCCAGGCGCGCGCTTGGCTTTGGAGCGAGATCGGCGAGGGGCTGATCGCGACCCTCAAGAGCCGCGCCGGCATGGCCGAGCGCTTGCGCGCGGTCGAGGCCCAGGTCGCGGCCGGCCGACTCGGCCCCACCGCCGCCGCGCGGAAGCTGCTCGCGGCGTTCGGGCGCGGAAGGTGAGCGTCGTCACTTATCCACAATCCGCTAGCGTTCATGCACAGGCTCGTCCCTGTGGGAATCGAGGATAACAGGCCGGCGCTCCCGCCAACGCCGCGACTCGCGCGACCGGTGCTGTGGATCGATCGGTGATTGTATCGAGCGCCCCACATATCCGCAGGCCGGCCCGGGAACGTTTCCATCGCGGCGCGAATCGCCTATCGTGGGGCGAGGTCCAACGGACGCAAACCAGGCATCGATCCACGTGAGCGAGAACCCGAGCACCTTCCTCCCCGACGCGCCGCGCGCCCCTGCGGCGCCGCGCCATTCGACCGGCATCCTCCCCTACCAGGCGCTCAAGGAGCTGATCCGCACGCGCGAGATCATGGCGCCCGACCCGATCGGCGAGGCGCAAATCCAGCCCGCCTCCATCGATCTTCGCC
>Ga0335072_10016605_pt1 | contig 10435 bp, 10 predicted proteins | sample Lox_Sample_21_FD_206725 | JGI IMG/M metagenome (GOLD analysis project Ga0335072, IMG submission 206725) | Soil microbial communities from Loxahatchee National Wildlife Refuge, Florida, United States - Lox_Sample_2.1 | ecosystem: Environmental > Terrestrial > Soil > Wetlands | place: USA... | reverse complement strand
TCCCTAACTGAAATACAGCAGCATCAGGAAACAGAACGCAATGAAGACGGCCAAGATGATACCGTCTCTTTTTCTCTTTGCTCCGATCCTCCCCATTAAGCTGTTGATTCCTGGCACCTGACTTGCCGCCCCGACAATCCGTCGCTGAATGTTGGCCAGTGTTTCCCTCTGAATGCCAAAGCTCTCATTTACGGCGTATGCCTGGCTGAGCACGCTGTCAGCAATGTTGTGTGAGTTGTCAATTCGCCGTCTCTCATCCAGCATGTATTCTGCCTCCGCAGCGGCGGGGTTTTGCGATCTGTACTGCTCAATATCCGCACGCACGTTGCCGAGTAGGTTTGCCTTGTCCCGAGCCTCCTTGATTGCATTCTTCAGCCGCTGGAACTCCTTCCGGTGTTCTGCTAGTATTTCTCGGTGTCGAGCGAGGTTATTTTGTTTCAGTGCGGACTGGTTGAGTTCTGCGTCGAGCATGCGGGCGAGTTGAGAGATTAAGGATTCACGGCGGGAAAGGAGGTCGGAGATTTCGGTTTCGCATTGGCTCTCTTCCTCGGAGGGCTCGGGAGGTATTAGAGTTGACGATGAGAACTGAGAGTACTTGTGAAAGAGGGTATCGGTCTGAGTTTCGAGGGAGCGGGTTTGTTGGCGGAGCTGGGCCCAGCCTCCGGATGCTGAAGTTGACATGGAGATCCAGATTCCGAAAACAAGTATGGGGCGAAGGTTGGATTGGCGCTACGCTAGATTTATGGATGTGTCGTTACGCTGAAGTTTGAAGATTGTTTGTCCTTGTGAGCTTTGAGTGGACTGTGGTGGGCGGAGAAAGAGCACAGCAGGTACTCGTCCTCCGTGAACTTTCTCCAGCTCCGCGTTATGAACGTGGATGGCGTGGGGGCTCCACGATAAGGCACTCAGGCCTCAATTCCCGTCCGGGAGGGAGGCTTCAACTCATCGGCAACGACTGGTCGAATCAGTACATCACCTCGCGCAAAGTGCACAGTGCCAGCCTGGGCTTCCACACGCGTTGGACAAGAATAGCAGACCTTTCGCAATGCTCTGGGCACTGCGCATGCACATTCTACGGAAAACCCTCAATAGCCGTTCAGCCGGCGCTTACCATGAACGGAGATTCGTTTGTTTTACATCTTGTTTTTCGATCGCTTCGCCGAAGCGTTAGTGGCAACTAATTCGGGCAATTGCTGTCGTATACTCATGTACCAACTTTTGAACCGTCACCACAACAAAACGGAACCTGGAAGGCGTTCTGTCAGGGAGGAGTGGACCTGAGCTTCGGCGGCGCGATCCGCTCGCGCTCGCGCCCCGCGCTGCCCGCTGCCCTAAGAAGAGGACTTGGAGCACTGAAAAATGTCAAACGGAACCAAGATTTGACGTTCTCGCACCAAAGATCATTCAATATTTATCGCGCTTCTGCTACCGAAGTCGACTCTCCAGGATAAGTCACTCCAGTGGACAGCTTTATATTGGCCTAAGGTGTTAAGGCAACACAATGCATGTGATGCCTTGAAATTCGTGGCCAGGCTTCAAATTTTTGTGCTCCAACTTTTCTAAGCGGACTGCTTTGCTCGATATGTTAGGGCTTTAGTCGGAAATCTGATTCTTCGTGCTCAATCAGACCCGGATATTTACAATCACGAAGCCAGAAGTCGAGGACGACGTTGCGTAGATTAAATTCACCTTAATAACTTAGTCGCCAATGGCGCCACGCCCACCAGAGCGTCACAAAATCTCCAAAGCGCAAAAGCGCAAACAGCTCCAGTCGTCTCCGTCACCCAAGGCGCTCTTGGCCTCTGCCGAACAATGTCTGCACATGGGCAACCTTACCGAAGCGCTGTCCTTCGCCACCCGCGCGCTCACCATCTTACACGAGCGACACCATGGCGACAGCGTGGCCTCTCTGCCGGCGCTGAACCTCCTCGGTGAAATCACCGTCGAGCACGGAGATGCGGAGAAGGCTAGAGGCTGGTTTGAGCGAGCGATTACGGTGGATCCGCGCGGAGAGGTGCCCGAGGAGCAGGGTGGCGGCGCCGACAACTTTCTCTGGCTAGCCCAGCTCAGCGAGGAGGGTGGAGAGGACAGTGTGCAGTGGTTTCGAAAGGGCGCTGAGGTGCTGCGGCGGCAGTTGCGCGAGGGTGATGGCGTGGAGGCGGAGGAGGCGCGTGAAGAGAAGAAGGCAAAGTTGGCGAGTGCACTGTGTGGAGTTGCCGAGGTGTACATGACGGATTTGAGTTGGGATGACGGAGAAGCGGAGAGCCAGTGCGATAAAGCGATGGCGGAGGCATTGCAAATCGCGCCAGAGAACGTGGAGGTGCTACAGACGCTCGCCAGCGTGAGGATCAGTCAGTTGAGGAAGGACGAAGCCAGAAAGCACCTCGCCAAGAGCTTATCGCTGTGGAAAGATCTGGAACCAGACGACCCAGATATTCCTGCGTTTCCGACACGCATCAGCTTGTCACGACTACTCATGGAGGCTGACATGGAAGAGGAGGCAATGGACGTGCTAGAACGGCTTGTAAGCGAAGATGACCAAAGCGTAGAAGCTTGGTATCTAGGTGGTTGGTGCCAGTACGTGCAGGCAGAGAAAAGAAAATCTCGGATGGACGGCAAACCAAGCGAAGAGTCACTGGCAGAAACAAGCCTCACTCTGCAGAGGTCACGGAAATGGCTCTTGCACTGTCTGCGATTGTACGGATTGGTGGGGTATGAGGACGAGAGATTGCAAGAGCATGTGAACGAGCTGATTGGATCACTCAATGCCGTTTTCGGAGAGGCAGCTGAGGGAGCCGATGCAAATGAAGAAGACGATGATTGGGAGGATGCCGAAGAGGGCAGCGACGACGAAATCATGGATGGTGTTTGAGCCCGCCTTGCATTCTCGGATCGGCAAATTCATCGCACCAAACTATCTGCATTTTACGATTTGATAGACGACCAAAACCAATCCCAGGATCGGGATCCGTGCTGATGCCCGTCTTCTTGGCGACACTGATATATCTGATTCGCCTCGAACCAGCCGCGCAAGCCTTGTCGTTAGGCCGCTGAACGGCTGCACACGTGCGAGCGACGGGCGCCGGGATGCATGCTGCGTGATGCAATGTCAGGCGAACCGTATCAGCCAACTGTGCGATCCTTCCTGCTGCTGTTTCGAGCCACAGCGCAACCACAGCAAGCGACCTTGCAGTGAACAATGACGCTGGCTCCAACCTCAAACGGGAGAAGAGTGCAACGAGCGGCAACGTGGATTGCACGAGTTGGGCCGGGACGCAGGTTGTCTTCAAGAAACAAATGTACAAGCAGCAGAAGTGGACTGATATGACATCAAAGTGGTCTGATTTTTGCTTTGACTTATTCGCGACCTTGACTAAGCTGGTTGCTACTAGGAGTGCCAAATGGCCCGAGTACCGGGAGCTGAAGCATGGAAGCATCCACCGGCGCTCGTTTTAAAATACGGCGCATTTTCGCCTCGAAATAGGGTAGGGCTACACCGGTTTTCAGTGCTTCCACTCGTTCGCCTTTTTGAATGCCGATATAGATTCCCATGCTCCCCCCTGTACCTTCCTGCAACGGCAGCGGAGCAGAAATGTCGCGCATTTTTGTGCTTTGCAGGAGCCAAGTTGGCGTCTCCGGCCGTCAATGTCTCGGCCACACCTCTCTCCAGTGCTGTTCCGTACCTTGCTTTGCCGGAAAGCGTTTGCGCCTGGAGGCTCGGCGGACGCAAGCTGTGGCGGCGTTGCCGGACAGCTCAACTCAACTCTAGCTTTGGTCGAACCTCCACCCCCAACTTCCCTTGGCCACTGTGACCATTTCCGCAATCAACGCCGTCCAATCTCAATGACGAGCCTTCTGGCGTTTCTTGATTCGTTGTCTTGTTCATTTAGCCAGCTAATCCAGCTCAGAAGACCTCAGACTATGCTCGGATGATCTGGTACCTGCTGTACCCATTCCGCGGGCAAGTCCTCCCCCCCCCGGAGCTTCTGCGGCCCACCAGCGCGACGCATCGCAGTGGACTGACTGCCTACAGAACAACCGACCCTCCCAGACTCTCCGCGACCCATCCCATCCGCAAGGCTTTCTTCAGCCATGGCGCATTCGTTGCACGCCACTGGCTCGCGTGGATTCTTAGCTGCGTCGTGATTGCAGTACTTGTCTGCTATCCTTTCTTCTTCCTCTACGAAAACCCCACCATGGGCTTTTCCAAGCTCCCTTACCATGTTTGGACCTCTGCGAGGCGCTTCGTCGGTCGATTCCCTCTTGTGCCGCCAGACGTGGAGATACACCAGATTTGGGTTCATGGCAGCTACATGAATGCGCTCAATAACACCGTCCTAGAGGAGGCCCTGAGTATCCAGGAGCTGATTCTTGGTGAAAAGGCTGGTTGTGTCGACGTGGACGACACTGAACAGCCCGGCGGCACGGCTCCAAACCTTCAGGACCTCTCGTGGGCCTTTCATTCACCGCTGCTTTTCTGGAATTGTTCGTACAATCAGATTGAACTCGACGAAAATTTGCTTGCAACAGTGAACAACCAATCCAATCGCAAGTCCCGCTTCGGCTTCACGCTGAGACCCACCTCGGTCTTCGCTGGTAAGCTGTTTGAGCGGAATAGACTCACAGCGGCCGATGCCTTAGTCATTACCATCTTTGACCGTGTCAAACCCGTAAGCCCACTGGACTGGAACGCCCGATTTGCGGAGTTGGTCAAAGACGCGCCAGAACGATGGTCCATATATCCCGAAGATTTTAGATCACTGAGGAGTGAGCTCTTCCAATTCCAGTTCATGCCCGTGAGCTTCCAAGATGACTTCATCCTCTTCGTCGCCTATGCTCTCATGGTAGCCTACGTCTTGGTGAGCGTTCGGAAGCTGCGTGCGTTCAAGAGCAAATTCGGCCTGATTATCGCTCTCTTTGTCGAGGCAAGTTTGCACAATGTGTGTGCGAGCCCGGGTTCTGTTTCTAAATAGATTTACTAGGTCGGTATCTCCATGCTTGCAAGCTTCTCAATATGCGGTGCTCTGAAGATCGACTTGGCGATGGTGCCGCGCGAGGCATACCCGTTCGTCATATTGGCGATTGGGTTGGAGAACATGTGGGTCTCGCCGAAGTACCTTCGCATCTGTCCTAATAGTGACCTGCTCTAGGTTCCGGCTGGTAAACGCGTTACTGCCATACCCGCCGCAAACGTCGACCATGATTCGAATCGCGAGTGCGGTCGCTGACGTCGGCCATCTGTCTCTTGCGTCTGCTGGCCAGAACTTGGTCATTTTATGGGTCTTAGCGAAGGTAGTTTCGCCTGGCGTTGCATCTTTCTGCACATTTGCAGCTGTGGCCATTGTTTTCGATTTTTTCTTTCACCTGACGTTCTTCCTTGCCGTTCTTAGCGTCGACGTGCGACGAACGGAGCTTCGGGATTCGATTGAGCGTAGACATTTGGCGAGAAGAGGTAGCCATACATCCAAAGCGGGCTGGTTCGATGCCTTTCTCCAAGGTCGCCTCCCGGTCAGCAGTAGGTTGGCGGGCTCTGCAGTTTCCATCTGCTTTATCTTGGCTTTGAATATGCACTTCTTCGACAACGAGAGCACCGTGTGGGCTTCGGTTGAGTCACTTAGGTCTATTCTGTCCGGTCGAGACCAAGCATCCCGGGAAAGCGCTGAACTGTCTCCTCCACCTCCTATCAACCAAGCTCGAACTCCGCAGACCTGGCTTCGGATTCAAGACTACAATAGCGCACATGAAGTTATCAAGTTCATCAAAGGCGATGCGCACACAATCATAGCTCGAGTATACGATCCTCTCAATGTCGTTGTCGCTGGATCGGATCGCACTGGTGTACCACCAAAGAGCGCGTCTATCTTGTCTAGCATTTTGCGGCTTCTAGATCAGCATCTTTACCCACTTGTACTGGTCATCATATCTGCCGTGGCTCTGGTTACGTTGCTAATGCAGTATCTGTTATGGAATGAGCTCCCCGAGGAAGATGTGGAGATAACGACTGAACAGACACCGCTTTCGATCAAAACTCTACAACGCGCTCATCGACTCGACATCGTAAGACTCAAGGCGGGTCTGAAAGGCCACTTTATGACCATAGGACTGGATCGTGTAACCGCAATCTTCTTGTTCGATCCGGCGGCCGAAAGCTACTCGATAAGCGCTGTTAAAACCGCACTCTTAACGCCTCCTCTTTGGCCAATAACGCATATGGCTATCGACGACAACGGCTATTGGGCCGCTCTGGCGACAGAAGACGGAAACATCGCCTTCTGGAGCCTTCCAGAACGACGATTGAGCCATTTCATGCACACAGACTTTGGTGGCTTAGGTCCTCTGTTATTCACCTTCGTGACTATTGACGTATCGGATGGCGAATTGCTGATTTTGCTGGCCGTCTTACCGAATGGGCAAGTCATGGAATACGACGCTCAACGGGGTTTGCCGGGACCAACATTCGAGATCGGCACAGGCTGGCTAACTGCAGCTTCAATTTTCCGCTCCAGCCAGAATACAAAACTTATAGTTGCTAGCAAGGACGGCAACATCTGTTTCGCTACGCGTCTGCGCAACCAATGGGCTTTATCTAGTAGTACACCCTACGGACTGGTTGAGGGAGATTACAATGCGGACGCCAGAATCTTGAAGGCCAAATCAATCATTGTCGCCCAGTCACTGTGCATTGCGGTGGTCGTCAGGCTTCACAGAGTCGACCTTTTCGACATATCGACACAATCTCTTATCCGACTTCTTCCTACTACAGCCATAAAGGGCTCTTCACTTCGACTCATGCACTCGCCGCGACGCGAGTGTCCGACCTGCCGAGGAGCAGCAGTGCACAGCATCTCAGTCGTTTATACGCACAGCCATGAAGATACCTGCGTCATGCGCACCTTTTCCAATAGCGTGGACTTCAATTCACTCATCTGTCTCAATCCCGTTTTACCCGGGAAGTCGGACAGCTGCAAAGGAATCGCCGACGCAACAGAATCTGACCATCAAGTTGAAGCTGCCGGCCTTTGGGAAGCAACAGGGTCGCAAGCTGTCATTGGTGTTCGCAGGCTGCTCCATGCTTCATCCCACTCGACAAACCAGGTGGCTTCAGGCCTCGACGTTTCCACTGAAAATTATGCTCGAACTCGGCGACGCAAACAGTCATTCCTGCGACAACGTCCGAGGATAAGACGAGAATCTGGTGCCACTGTATCCGCAGTGGTGGGTGATGATGACGATGCAATGGATTCGTGGGAAGTTTGGTCCCTGTCGTCAACAGGCGAGTTCAATAGCGTCCCTCTACAGGAGGTGGGTAGTAGCGATAATGAGCTACTAGTTGTAAACCCAGGACCAATGAGACGACTAGGCAAGCGGAGTGTCGCGCTTGCTTTCGGTAACACCATGAAAATTATCACTTTAGGAGACGGAAGATTTGAAGAAGACGTGGACGAGTACGTTGATCCAGCGCAGCAGATCAACACTGTTCGACGACGGAAATTGGCCACGCGCTTGCGATAAGGATATCTCGCGTCACACAACACAAGCGCGGCAACAGTTTGTACTTTTGTGAGGGCGGCAAAAGCGCACAGGGATGACAATTGGCTTTTGGCTCATGTATGAATGGCGCGAAATATGATACCCCATTATACGTATGGCGCAGGCAGGGCAACGAGGACTCACTTTATGGGATGAAAAAGTCGGTGGAAACGTAATTGAGAGATATCGATCTCTATGGCATCTCCCGTAGATTCTATAATCAAATATGTAATACGCAACCGTCAACGGAATCACTTGTCATAATGCTTCGCATTGCGAAGACGTCGTACTCGGTAATCAGAACTTTTGTTGCCTTAGAGGCTCAGGCGATAAGGCAAAGGTCTGGAACCTCCGGCCAGCCCAAAGCCGAGCCGCTGGTCGCCCTCGCTCCTGTCATTCTCAAATCACCCGCAGCCCTGTTCAACCACCCCCAAAAAGTTCGCCCAAGACGCGCCCGTTCTCTCTTGCACCTTGCCCTGAGAATCTACCTTGGGGCTTCCACGCCCATCTCCACATCACACCTCCTGGTCAGCAGTCCTCGCGCCACTGACGCCTAGCCAAGTTACAGAAAACGCGTCGCCTTCGCTGCCCGCAGCGGCTCCTCATCATGGTGTCGCGGAAGCGAGGACGGGAGGAGATGGAGAGCGAGGGCTCTGTCGTCGCGGCTGCGATAGAAGCGCCGAGCATGCTGTCGGAGATCAGAAATATGTGGGAGTTTGCAAGCCTGATGCAGTATATCTTTTTCTTCGGGAAGACTGTCCGCATCGAGGATATTGAGGTAGAGGTAAGTTGCACGCATCTCGACATTATGCTGAAGGAATTAATCAGCGTGCATTTATGAGATGAAGTACTAACAGAGACGCGCAGGAGTTTGAACAGGAGTGTCTGAAGCCTAGTCACTCTGAGAAGTTGTCCCGGATCGGCCTGGCGCTTCTGAAGTATGTGAGCAGTCACAAGGGTTTGACGTATGCGCTTCTAGTTTGCAATGTTGATAAGTGCGTTGATCTGACGTTTGCAGTCTCGAAATCTTCGATGAGTACACCCGACGGCAGTATCAAGCGAAAGCGCCGCAGCGCAATCCTTTCGGCGACGAGGAGGAACCCAACAAGTTCGCAGACTTTGACGTCTTCACAAAGATCAGAGTGCTTCATCAGCTGTCCATATGGACGCTCAATAACCCGAATCCTGTCAGAGAGAAGATGGCAGAAGCGGATGAGACGGAATGGGTGCGTGCAGCGCTTCTTCGTTGCAGAACATCGTTATAACGCTAACATGTCGTAGCGCATGGAACCTCTTGGTTGGGACGACGATGATCGCGAATACTACGTCCTCGATGATGATCGCCTATATCGTCGTACTGCTCCACCTTTGCCACCTATACCCAAAGCGAAGGCCAAGCCGAAGCCGAAGCCAAAGAGGAACACCCGCTCAACGAAGCGTCGACGCATTTCCAGGGCTATACCCGACACGAGCCCAGAAGAGACTGAACACGAACAAGAACCCGAGGCCGCTAATGGTGTAGAGAACGAGAAGCAAACAGATGAATATAGCAACTTCGGAGGCTTCACCTGGAATCTCATCGCCATCACTCTCGAGGAGTACCAGGCCTTCATCGACAGTATCCGCAGGAGTAGGGATCCAAACGAAAAAGAGCTGCGCAAGCGTCTGGAGTCACAAGTTATACCAGTCATCGAACAGCGGGCCGAAGAACGAGCGCGTGAAGCTGCGCGTCGCGCTAGAGAGCTCGAGAACCTGCAAAAGCTTGCCTTGGCTAAAAGGTCGAGCCGTATCGCAGACAAAATGGAAAGACAAAAGGCGGTTGAGGAAGCCGAAGCGCACGAGCGAAAGCGCCTCGCTGATCTGAAAATGGCGCACAAAGAGCAAGAAAAACAGAATAAGCTCGATGCTGAGCGCCAATCCCGCATGATGACTCGCGAGCAGCGCATCCGCGAACGCGAGGTCAATCGCATCTTACATGAAGAACAGCTTGAAAAAGAGAAGGAGCAGCTGGCGAGACTGGAAGAGCAAGGCAAGACAGCCGACGCCGAACGCGCCCGCATCTCCGAGCGCAAGCTCAAGGCAGATATGGAAAAGAGACAGAAGGAACTCGAACAACTTCAGCGACAAGAGGACGACTGGTTCTTCGACTGCTCCAAGTGTGGCTTGCACGGCCAGAATTTGGACGACGGTTCTCACAGCATTGCCTGCGAGAAGTGCAACGTCTGGCAACACAGTGCTTGCCACAGCATCACCCAAGAGCAGGCAGAGCGAGACGACTTCCATTTTATATGCCACGACTGCAAACATAAGATGGAAAACCCAATTCCGCCACTCAAGCTGAAATTCTCTACATCACCACCGTCTGCGGAACGACGACGCAAGCCAAAAGTGGCACCTGGCGATGAAGCTACTCCGAAACAAAAGGCTCCAAGAGCCCCAAGGGCTCCAAAAGCTCCGAAAGATCCTAATGCTCCTAAACTTCCCAAAGCTCCCAAAGGCATCAAGATTCCGAATGGTGTCAACATGTCCAGCGTACATCATTATGTGCCGCCGGGTTATCGTCCGCCGTCAGCTGGCTCAAGCGCGGCGAACGGTGTTGGGGCAGCCTCGGCGGTATCTCCTACGAAGCCAATTTCGCCACTGGTGTATCCCGGACCTCCTCCAAAGCCACCTCTCGGGGCTTCACCTCAGCTTCTTCCGTCAATGCATCACACTTATCCTGCACCGCATAGCCCGTCACCACCACGCCCTTCCTCCGGATATGCCAACGGCTCACACATTCCGAATGGCTATCCTTCGCCGACAACTGCGGCCTCTCAGCCTCAACATTTGTCCTACGGCACAAATGGCGCCCCACAGCAATCGTACCCCCCATTTAGAAACAACGCTTACCAGCCTCAAGCAT
>Ga0335072_10016604_pt1 | contig 10435 bp, 15 predicted proteins | sample Lox_Sample_21_FD_206725 | JGI IMG/M metagenome (GOLD analysis project Ga0335072, IMG submission 206725) | Soil microbial communities from Loxahatchee National Wildlife Refuge, Florida, United States - Lox_Sample_2.1 | ecosystem: Environmental > Terrestrial > Soil > Wetlands | place: USA... | reverse complement strand
TCCAACGCTGCTTCACATCCTCGCTTTGGCATCGATTCACACAGTCAAACATGCCGAAACTGCGTGATTGAAAGTACTGGATATTCAACAAAAAGCCCGGAGCCACCATGAACAGAAGAATCCCATGGAAAACAGAGGCCCAAGTAGGGTCATTTTGTTTTATTATACCATACCCGGTATTGTAGTCTGATTGGATTGAGAACCTGCGACAACAGCGAACCTGACACCCGTTCTCTCCGTACGGCAACTCAGGGCTAGCTTCGGTCAGACTCGTCATCGTCGACCTTAGCTTCGAGGTCGCGCGCGGGCGAGAACCTGTCGGTCGTTGGGGAGCGCACGTAAGAGCACAGTCTTGCCGGCGCCGTTCGGACATTGCGCCGCACGTGGCTGAATTTCGATCTTATGTGGGCGGTAGCTCTGCTCATCGCGGCGGTTACAGTGTTGTTCTTATAAGGCTGTGATGCTTCGCGAAAACGGTACCGAGGCTCAGCTTCCATCGAGTTCGTGCCGGTCTCCCGGATCTTTTTTGGACCATTCTACGGGATTCCAGACGCCCGACTTCGAGCCCATAAAGCAAGAAGATCATCGAGATCCACGGGAACGGTTGCTCGCGGCTGCGCAAATCAAAACTGTCATCGGCAAAGAGGACTGGTCCTTCTTCGCCGTCCGTTCCGGGAAAGACGAGGTCTATCCCTTCTTGGCTTTTCGCCGCAAATGGATCCTTGCCGCGGCGTCCGGGGCACTTTGACAGAATAGCCGCGGCAAACAGAATTTGAACTTTCGACCTTCGGGTCCCGAACTAAGAGCAGCTCAAAAATCTTAGCGTTTCATCTGGGCTCGGCGTGTGGACTGGCTCGGCTATAAGTGCTCGATGGCTGTGGATTTTAGACGTTTACTGTCGCGGATTTGTTCCATGGTGAACTCGCCTCCGCAAACACTGCAACGCCAGCAGGGCGACGCGACGGGGGCGACCTTCGGCCCTGGTTGCCGATCAGCGCGTCTGGCCCTCACCAGTTCGCTACGGCATTGCGGACATTCTCGTTGAATCATAAGCTCCTGCAGAAGAAACGTTTCCCGGCACCTGGAGGATTCAGTTCTATGGGTGAATGGTACGAGCCTCCTCAGCGGTGAGCCGCGAAGGATCGCAATAACCGTACCCTTTCAGGCAGGCCGCGTAATTTCGTCTGTGTTCGGCGTCGGCCAGCATCTTGGCCTCCGATGCAGTCAGACTTGTGTAGTCACAAGTTTCCTGCCCGTCGTTGCAAGCCGAGAGGTTGCGCTGATGTTCTGCGGAGGCTGTCTGTTTCGCTTGCTCCGGAGTGAGTTTGGAGCGATCGCACTGATCCCAGCCATTCGCGCAATTTTGCGCGTTGCGCTGGCGTTCGGCAGCAGTTGCATCTCTGGTTTGTGAAGGAGTTAACTGGGCCCGATCACACGGCCCAGAGCCGTCTTCACAGTCGGACGCGTTGAGCTGGCCCCTCGCGACATTCACTTCCTTGGTTTCCGCCGGAGTTAATTTCGATCTATCGCAGGCGGCCCATCCATCCCGGCAGGCAGCGAGATTTTGCTGTTGCTGCGCGACGGCCATCTGGCGGGCCTCTATCGGTGTCAGTTTGGACCGATCGCACGACAACATGCCTTCATCGCAGTCGGACACATTCCGCCGGTGATAGGCCACGGCCAACGCAATCCTTTCCGGTTCCGTGAGTTTTGAACGATCACAGGAGTTGTAGCCGTCCCGGCAGTTCACAACGTTTTGCCGGTGGACAGCGAGAGCCACGTCCGTCGTTTCCGACTGGCTCAACTCGGAGCGATCACAGGAATCACGACCAGCTTTGCAATCCGCCAGGTTTTGCGCGAGATCAGAAGACTGAGCAAATGCCAAAATCGGCCAAAGACTGAGATAGGCTACTGGGGCAAAGCACTTCCGTAAGCCGACTTTCATGGTTTGTGCCCCCTTAGGGCGATAGAAGAATCAGGCTGCCGTTGAAGCGTAAAGCACCAGTTCTTGACGATTCTTCAGCTTCAAGAAATGGAGTATCTACTATCTATACGGATCTTTATTTCTGTCGACGATGATGGTCGCTCAAACCAAACTTAATAGCTGGTCCGAATTGCTCAGTTTTATGTTGTGTTCCTCACACAGCCCGTGAGTCCAAGGGCGACCGCAGCTCATGCATTCCCCCGAGCGAGCACTTTTGCACAGAATTACCAGAATGTCTGTGCCATCATGACCTTGTTAGGCCAAGAAGAAACGCGAAGTTGAGTATGGATACTGTCTTGCACCCGTTCCTCGTCCGTGTTCGCAGCCTGCGTGCATTCATCGCTGCTTCGATAAGGAAGATGATTGGAACGGAAGCGCACGACGGCGATTTCGCATCCCAGCGTGTGTGCCCATTTTGTGGACTAATCACGCCGCGCTTCGAATCGTGTTGCCTGGAATGTGGCAAGGTACTTAAAACAGCCTAAATTTAAGAAAGAATGCGGGCACCGCTCAAGTGAAGTGCAGCTTTGCAGTTCACTAGATTCGGACGCCCGCGAAAGAGCGGTTGAACGGTCGTAGGACCTTACGCAGACGACGGTCGATATTAGCGGAAAACGACGCCGAACCACGGAAAGCAACTCAAAACCTGACATGCCAGGCATATCGAGATCGGAGAGTACTACGTCGGGCAGCTTCTTTCTTAGCTGCGAGAGCGCGCGGAATCCGTCTTCTGCTGCGACGACATCGTCGCCTGCTGCTGTCAGCGTCATTGAAACGGTTTCACGGACGCCGGAGTCGTCGTCGACCACGAGGATGTGGCGTTTCGCAGGAGTGGGCATGACTTCTTCCACCGGCGTAGCCAGCTCTGCAGAAGCTGCATCGAAGTGCTGACAGTCCTTTGCCTGCAGCACACTGTGAATGGCTTCCAACAAGAAGTGAGGACCGTCGGAACTGGTAACGAGGGCATCCACTGATTTCAGAGCGCCCTCGGGTAACTCCAGGTTCTCGGTGAGCATGATAATCGGAAGCCGAGGTCTAACTTTCTTGATCTCATCTGCAACGGCCGCGCCATCCAGAAGTCCCAGGTGATACTCGAGAATAACTGCATCCACTGGCTTCGACGCCAACAGCCGCAGACCTTGGCTCCCATGAGTTGGGAGTGATCAGGAAGAATCCCTTTTGCTGCAGCACGCTCAGTTGGGCGGGATCCCGGTGTATACACAATAACGATCTAGCGGCATCCATTGCCCCCCAGTATGGACGAACGGTATTGGGCAGGTCTGCTCACAATTGCTCACAGTTCAAGCGAAACGAAAAATGGACTCTACCCAAACCCAACTTCAACCTCGAAGGATGTTGGTTCATCTCAGCTTGGCTGTTGGATTACTTTACTTTGTACGCTGGTTAAGGCTCAGCTCAGCCGGCGGCTTGGAAAAAGACCGCAGCACCACGCCGATCACCAGGCACACCGCAACCGCCCCCAGCATAATTGGTATCGCTAGAGAACTGCCGGTTTTCGGAACTGGAGGCGCCAGCGCCAGGGCTGATGCTTCCGGTACGACCAAACAGACTGCGGCCACGCAGAGTACACCCGCAAATGTCATAAGCGATTTCATGATCTCTCCTCTAAGTTCTTCGAAGCCTTATCAGCTCGCAAGCGATCCGGCCCTGAGACCGCGGTTCTGTTGGCCTCCGACAGGTAACTTAATACAGTATCGAGCCCTGGCCCTTTTGATTACTGGTCAATCTTGACCAGAGTGACTTGCAGGGTTGTTCTGACCCGCGCTTCAACGGCACCATTGAATTCGGATCCCGATCCACGCCGTACTCCGGCCGTTGAGAGAACTTGCCATGTTAAAAGCGTTCGAACCTCACACCCACGACGCTGTTTCACAATTCATTGTCCAACACAAAACCGTGGCCACAAGTTTGACAATGGGCGTAAAGAAGCCTAATGTCGCAATTGAGAAAGTTACTTCCTCTTCCTCTTTCAGATCTTCTGAACTAAGTCGGCCCATCTGAATCACCTACCTCTTAGGCTACGGCGCTCCGGGAGGCAACCATGATCGAGCCCAATGCTCACTATGCCTTGTATGAAAGCGGCAATCGTGAACCCGAGCGGGACGAGCAGGACTGGCTTCGAGCGGAGCAGGACGAACAGGAGTGGCTCCGAGCACAGCAAGAGACCCTCATACGAGCGCGATAAAGGGCCGATCGCAACTGCCCAGGGAGGCAGAGTATGCTGTGAGTGATAATTCGGAGCAGGTGGCAGCGCTTATCAAAGAGTTGCTGATTCTCAACCGGGGGAGACTATTCCCACCGTCGGCCTCCCAACCGACAAAGAGATTGAAGGAAGGAAGGCCAAACGGACGAGGATCAGGCAGGAGCTCATGCAAGCTCTCGATCTTCGCCACAGGAAAAGGTATTGAACGACGGTCACTTCACATGCGCGAGTATACCTGGACCGCGCACCATTCGAGCGATTGTGGTCAGACGCATCGCTCTGAGAACCGTATCATCAGAACCCTTCAGATCTTTTCACTTTTCGAGAGGACACCCATGAGAAAACAGTACCTTCACCTCTCCGCCTACCCGTGTGATCTATGCAACGGACCCGTCGTTGCTGGGTCACTGGCGGTTCGCGAGAACGTAATCTCGAAAGAGACCGATATCAGGCAAGTGGGCGCAAGTTGCCTTTCGTGCGGACATCGACAAACGAGCGCAACCGGGATGGTGGTTGTCCGCCATTTTTCGCCAGTGGAGTGGGAACCTGTGGTTGCGACTGATCTTCGTAGCCCGACGACCGCTTTCGCGGCAGCCCTAAACCGTGCGGACCTACACTGACGCTGGTATGGCTGTGACTCGCCTTGTTGAACCGACAGCGGAGCGATGTCCCCCGACGCACTCCATCTGATTGCGGGTGCGCCCGGGCACCTTCTACTTTGCCTGTTTCAGAGCTTTGGCTTGCTACCCACGCGGAACGTCCTGCATCGACGGGCTAATCGTGGAGAACGACGTTGAGCAGCGAACTGTGGACCTGCAGCGCGCCTTCCGAACCGCCGGCGTAGTCAATGAAGCCGAGCTTCCGAAATCTGTTCATAAAGAAGCTGACTCGCGAGCGAGTTGTTCCGACCATCTCAGCCAGCGTCTCTTGGCTGATCTTGGGGATGACGATCTCAGGTATGCCGTCCTTACCAAAATGAGCAAGCAAGAGAAGAACCCGGGCCAGCCTCTTTTCGCTCGAGTTGAACAGTTGGTCGACCAGATCCTCTTCATAGCGGATATTGCGAGCCAACAAGTAGGCCACAAACCTTTCAGAGAACGCTGGTTCGCGGTGGAGTACATCCATCATCGCCTTCTTCTCGACACGCAGAACCTCGCAATCGGTCATCGCGACCGCAGAGCCCATACGCAGAAGCTGACCTGCCAGTGCGCCCTCACCAAAAAAGTTCCCCTCGCCGACGATTGCAATCGTCGCTTCCTTGCCGATCTTGGATACGACTGTGAGTCTCGCTTTGCCTTTTTGAAGATAAAAAACGGCATCCGCTCCGTCCCCTTGCGCGAATATCGTTTGCTTTTTCGGAACGGACAAAATCCTTCTGCCTTCTCCGATGGTCGCAAGGAAGGTGCTGGGGTCGAACCCACTATTCTTCTTGTCTGCGAGCGAGCGGGGCATCCTCCTGCAAGTATAGTTCACCGACAGGCGGCCAGTTCACGTGGCGTCGCACGGCCTCATTCCGTGAGGCGTGGCTCTTGCCACGGCAAGTTCTCCAAGAGTGGTCACTTTTGAGCAGTTTTGCTTCGCCTCCGTCATCAGAATGGGAGTGAAGCAAAAACATAATCACACGCTACTGATCAGGAGAGCTATGCCATCAACCGTTCACGTCGGCACAATTCTGATGAAAGAGTGGCTGGGAATGCCGGAGCTTATAGGTTTTGAAACTGAGCCCTGCTTGGGCGAGTGGAGCATGGTCAAGATGCCGGATGCATTCACTCTTGATCGTGAGATCCATGCTGCCGGATGGAATCTCTTTTTCATGGCCGCGGAAGTCAAGGCGATATTCTTCGGATCGCTGACGGCCGCGAAGGTACAGAGCGCGTTGAAGCGGATTCTGGCCAAGGTGAAGCAGCAGCATTTCAATGGCCTTGAGGTTACCGCGATCGTTGCCCGACATTTCCTCGGTGTACCCTACGTGACTGTCTCCGCGCATTCCCGCCACATCCAACGAAGCTGCAACCTGGACAGCGCTAGAGCGCGCCAGACGTCTCAGGATGATGCGGAATGGGCCAAAGGTTGAGTTGGGCATCAAACAGTCGTCGTATCGGTACGCAGGAGCCTTCGTTAGAGTGCAGATGGATCTGTACCTCGGGGGATGGTCACTTTGATGTTTTTGGCCGCGTGTTTGTTCCTGGTTGCAGCTGTACGTGAACGATCCGAACAGCGCAAACGCTCGCGACCCTTGATCGCGGCCAAGCGTCGGTCACCCGCAGAAAGCAAGCTATTATGAACCCGAATTTAAATCTAGATAGAATCCTTGAATCGGCCGTTGTCATCTCTTGGGATGATTTGACGCGCGGCACTCCCACCCGCCTGATTCACATCGAATACGGCTTTGCTTCGACCGGCACGCTGGAGTATCTGAAGGTCTGGTCGTCCATAACACGCGGTCACTGGCTTCTGGCATGCGAGTACTGGATGGCAGCGAACACGCTTCACCGCACCGGCGTCCGCTTCGAGAATGGATACCAATCCACAGGATTGGCCCGCATTCTGGAATTTGTGATGCAACATCAGGACTACTTTCTGCTTCCCGCCGACCTCGGCCGGCAAGGATTGTTGCAAATTCCAACGCCTACGGAAGAAGAGAGCGCAGCCGCCGCAATCGCGGTGAACGAAGCCGTCCACAGTTTTGGTTCACCGCTCGCAGAGCCCACGGTCGTGTGAAGCTCTCCGCGCTACTCATTTTTCCGAGTTTCCTAGGCGGCTAAACGCCGATCTCGATGTGGTTCTGTGCGGGGCAGGCCGGTGCTGGGTTCGCACTTTTTTCCTGGCTTCCCACCGCACGTGGGGCAACGTAGCGCCAGCGCATCCTTCGGTCGATTTTCATGCCTACACAATGCGCGATTGCTGACCAACAAGATGGTCAATTGTGACCATCGCGCGGTCCTATCAGAGGCGCATGATCTGTCCAAGGAGAGTGCAGGGTCAACGCCTGAAGTTTTGCATCGGCTATGTAACAGATGATGGACGCGTCCCCCTCTGAAACTTTTCCCAGGAGCCCCATGTTCAATCGATTGGTTACGAACCGAAATGAATCTTCCGAGTCGCCACTGGCGCAAACTGGAGCACCATCAGACTCCGAAAGCGCCAAACAGCCGCCGATGCCTCGCACTCCATATAAGCCTTACTCCGAGACGCCTGCACTGCCCGAGTCTCGCTACAAACCTTACTCCGAAAAGCCCGTGGATGAGTCTCCGTACGAGCCTTACGAGGGCATATAGTCGCTTCTCTAAAGGGCGAATTATTCAGATGCCGTCGCCTCGACGATGGCCGCCGCCATCCCAGATCGCGAAGGCAACTTAGGAGATTTTGTAGCCCTTTGGGAGTCCAACGAGTAGCGTATAGCAGAAAGAGCGCCCTAGAGGAAGCGGGAATACATAATCTTCGAAATCGGGAGGACACTTCGTCGTCTGAGAAGCGGCTCGAAGAACTGGGAGACAGCCGATGGGAGGTTGTTTCCGCGTGGCTTCTTCTCAGTACGATTCGCATCTTTTCAAACGACCGTCAAAATCAAAGTTGCCCAAAAGTTCTCACAAATTGACAATTCTTGAGCAGAAGCCTAACATTGTCTTTGAGCAAGCTACCTCTTCTTACTCATTCAGGTCCTCTGAACTAAGTCAGCCTATCTGGAGTTTTTCCTCTTAGCTTCCCCCCCGAAGGAGAAACTGTGTCATGACTCTATTGACCCGTTGGGAGCCTTTCCATGAATTGTCCACGATGCAAGATCGCATCAACCGCATGAACCGTCTTTTCCGTGAGTCTTACAGCGCCGAAGGCCCGGAAGAAGCATTGACGACTACGAGTTTCGCACCGCCAGTGGACATCTACGAGGACGAGCACAACATCACTCTGAAGCTTGAAGTCCCGGGCATCGACGAAAAAGACATTGATGTCCGCATCGAGAGCAATACTCTCACCATCCATGGCGAACGCAAAATCGAGAAGGAAGAGAAAGAGGAAAACTTCCGTCGCGTCGAGCGGCACTACGGAAGCTTCACGCGCTCTTTCACACTCCCCAGTTCGGTAGATACCGGGCAAGTGCGTGCCAACTATGATAAAGGAGTGCTGAAGATTAGCCTCGCCAAGAAGGCCGAAGCCAAGCCCAAGCAGATCACCGTGAATGTTGGCAGCGAGAAAGCGCTTGAAGCCAAGGTTCACAGCAAGGTAGCGTAAGTACCAGCAGTCGAGGAAGGAGATGGGAGGCTTTCTTGCCTCTCGTTTCCTTCTCACCTGAGCGAATGGGAGAAATCATGACCAATATCAAGTTTGTCATAAGAGTGGACCGTGGCGGCACTCGCGCTCCTGCCTATGTGCAGCGGACTGATCGGACCCCCGTCCAGATGACAACCAATCGCAAGCGGGCACAAATCATGGGAAAACTCACGGCCCAAGACGCTGTCAAATCCATGCAACAGTCCGGTTGCAGGCCGGAGCTGGTGCCCGTCCAGATTGCTGTGTAGCCTGTTGCGGTCGATGTCGCGGTTGTGACGCGGCTTCCCGCTGCAGTACGGGCTTGCTTGTCAGTGACGCCTTAAGCGGCTGCTGTTAGCGCAGCCGACCTTGCCATTCGCGAAGGCAAGCAGTGCGGCGCAGTCACATCACGCTGTAGCCTTCCATCATCATCAGCCCTACCTTCCGATCGCGGGTTTGAGGCTGATGCACCCGAGTACATACTTTAGGGAGAGTGCCACAATGAAAATCAACCGTTCCGCAAGTACTGCGAGTCAAACATCAACAACCGTAGCCGTCATGAAATCTGCATCTGAGGTTCAAGAACAGATTCGTCGCCGCGCCTATGAACTTTACGAGCAACGCGGAAGCAATGATGGACACGAGATAACGGATTGGCTGCAAGCGGAGTCAGAGGTCGCTCAGAAGAAGGCAGCAAAAGTATCGAGGACAGATCGCGAGCACGGCGCTCACGCCCTTTAACATCCCTGTTACTGCCACTCGGCAATGCCATCTACGTCGGCCTGCGATTCTGCTGGCTTAGTCTCTCTGGGCGGTGGACGAGCCAACACAGTCCGAAGTTGCGGAGCCAATTCTGCGCGGTGATGAATTCGTTATGAAGAGCGAACTCACGGAGTAGCCCACACCTGCGAGGCGACCGGTCAATTTTGAACAGCTCGCAGGTCCGCTCGCGTTGAATACTGATAAAAGATAAGTCCATTTGCCGACGCAAACGCCAACAACGCGGCGGAGTTCGCACGAGACGACCGGGAGAATGGGCCTCAAGGCGTCGGTTCTCACCAGGTTTAGGACAAATGTCGCTGCTAAACACTGCATTCTCCGAAAGGACATTGGAATTGGTCGCCCTTCGCCCTGCGTTCCCAGACGGGCACGCACCCGTACGCGCGCGCTTGCAGTCGCGGGCCTCGCTTCCCAGTCGCATCGCGGTGATCGGCAACTATCTTCCTCGACATTGTGGCATCGCAACCTTCACCACGGACCTCTGCGCGGCTCTATCCACCGAGTGCGGATCAGCTCGATTGTTGGCGCTCCCGGTCAACGACATCGAGGAAGGATACGACTATCCCGATCGCGTGAGATGGCCGCTCGCACAAGATGATGTGAAATCGTATCAGGAGGCCGCTGAGTTCCTGAACTTCAACAACATCGACATGGTGTGCCTGCAACACGAGTTTGGAATCTTCGGCGGCCCGGCTGGAAGGCATATCTTGCATCTGCTGCGCGGGTTGAAAATGCCGGCGGTTACCACGCTGCACACAGTTTTGCGCGAGCCAAATCCCGACCAAATGTTGGTAATGAAAGAGATTGCGGACCTCTCCGACCGGCTCGTCGTCATGAGCCAGTTGTCGTCCCAGTTCCTGCAGGAAATCTTTAAGGTGCCCGGCAGCAAGATCGACATGGTGCCGCATGGAGTTCCCGACCTGCCATTTCTGGACCCGAATTTCTACAAGGATTGTTTTGGCGTGGAAGGAAAAGCGGTTCTGCTAACGTTCGGGCTGCTCTCGCCGAACAAGGGAATCGAAAACGTGATTCGAGCGCTGCCGCAGGTTCTGTCCAAGCACAAGAATGTCGCCTACATAGTCGCCGGCGCAACCCATCCTCACATCCTGCGCCGCGAGGGAGACAAGTATCGAGACAGCTTGCAAGCTTTGGCGAAGGAAATAGGAGTGGAGTCGCAAGTGATTTTCCACAACCGCTTC
>Ga0335072_10016603_pt1 | contig 10435 bp, 8 predicted proteins | sample Lox_Sample_21_FD_206725 | JGI IMG/M metagenome (GOLD analysis project Ga0335072, IMG submission 206725) | Soil microbial communities from Loxahatchee National Wildlife Refuge, Florida, United States - Lox_Sample_2.1 | ecosystem: Environmental > Terrestrial > Soil > Wetlands | place: USA: Florida... | reverse complement strand
AGGACCACTGACGCCTCCTCGGCGAACCACGAGTGGCTGAGGCCGTGGAATACCACGTAGTCGCCCTGTTGCGCCAGCAGGACGGTTCGTTCTGGCAACTCAACCCTGAAACGGCCGCTTACCAGCAGGAGCATGGCGGAGCGTTTCTCGCTGGCCACCCATTCAGGCCGCTGATCGTCCTTGGGGTGGATGGCCCACTTGACCTCTACCTCGTCTGAGCGTCGTGCATCCTGCTCAGGCTTGAAATGGCCGAGCAGCCATCCGCGACTCTCGGAGGCATCCGTCTCGGCGTTCCCTACATAAACGGTTCCCGGCACGACCGCTGACGCTAGCACGACGACGAACTGAGATGGCCGTTGGCTTATAGGTTCTAGGATCAGGCGATATGGACCGAGAGCTGATTGTGCAAGGGGTCGGGGAAGTAAGGGCGATGCCAGACCTTGCCACTGTGCGGGTGAGCGTCGACGGCGAGGCCCCGTCCCGCGAGGAGGCCTATCGGGCCGCGGCCGCCACGGCCGCCACCGTTGACCGGGTCCTGGCGGACTTCGAGGCGGCTATCGACCGGGTCACTACCGCCGCGCTGGCCGTGCAGCCGAAGACCAGGTGGCGGAAAGGGGAGACCCAGCGAACCGGCTGGACGGCCCTTCGCGTTTCCGTGGTCGAGATTGCCGACACCTCGCGAGTGGCGGAACTGCTTAATGCCCTGGCGGGCGCGGGCGCCAGCATCGGCGCCCTGTCCTGGATGCTCGCCCCCGCGAACGAGTTCTTTGCCCTGGCCCGGCAGCGGGCCGGCGAGGATGCCCGGGCGCGCGCCGAACAATACGCGAGCGCGCTGAACATCAAGCTTGGCCCGGTGGCCTGGGCCGCTGAGCCCGGCCTGCGCGTTTCCGATCGGGCCAACGAGTGGGCGGCCGGCGGAGGCGTGGCCGCGGCCTTCGCAGCCGGTGGCGCCGCGGAAGAACCGATCAACGTGAACCCGGAAGAAGTGACGATCCGGGCCGCCCTCGAAGTGGGTTACCGCATTGCCTAGGACGCGCCTGATGCTGTGGAGCGTGCCGCGGAGCCGGTCGACCGCGTTCTTCCGGATGATGGCCGAGCGCGGGGACTTCGGCGTCGTGCACGAGCCGTTCTCCTACCTGGTGATGTATGGCCACACCGAGGTCGGCGGCACCCAGGTCAGCTCGGAATCTGACCTGGTCAGGGCGCTGGTGGAACTACCGGGGCCAGTGTTCGCCAAGGAGACGACCGGCGTCAGGTACCCGCAGGTCCTGGCGACGCCCGAGTTCCTCGATGGCTGGACGCACACGTTCCTGATCAGGGACCCCCGGGAAACCATTCCCTCGTACCTCAAGCTCGAGCCGGACGGGAAAGTCCAGAGCATCGGCTTTGAGTTCCTGCACGAGATCTACACGGCGGTGGCGGAGCGCACCGGCCGCCCGCCGGTCGTGATGGACGCGGCCGACCTGGTCGGCAACCCCGAGGGAATGGTCAGGGCGTACTGCTCGGCCACAGGAATCTCGTTCGTTCCCGAGGCGCTGTCCTGGCAGCCGTCGCACCGGCCCGAGTGGCAGCCGTCGCGTCGCTGGCACGAAACGGTGGCCACGAGTACCAGACTCGGCGCCGTGTCATCGGAGTCCGCGGCTGGGCCCGGCGCCGTGCCGGCCCGCTACCTCGACCCGCACCTCCCGCACTACCAGGCCCTCCACGCCCGGCGCCTGGCCCCGGCCTAGCGCGAGAATTCGCTGGCGTCCGCGACAAGCCCAGGCATAAGGTGCCGCAGTGAACTGGATCGCACCGAACGTCGAGCGCGACGAGGACTATCCCTCGCACCGCAACCAGTCCGAGCGGGAGATGCTCCGGGCCTGGCTCGACTGGCACCGGGCCACCTTGCTACGCAAGTGCGCGGGGCTTGACCCGGCGCAGCTGGCCCAGCGGGCGGTGCCGCCGTCAGGCATCTCCCTGCTTGGCCTGGTCCGGCACATGAGTGACACCGAGCGCGGGTGGGTCAGGCAGACCTTCCGTGGTGAGCGGGTGCCCGACCTGTACTACCGTCCCGATGCACCGGACGCGGACTTCAAAGAGGCGGCCGCGGCCAGCGCCGAGGAAGACTTCAAGCTCTACCGGGCCGAGTGCCAGGCCGTCGATGCGGCGCTGGCGGGCGCGGAGCTTGACGACACCTTCACGTTCCGCGACAAGACCACCTCAGTGCGGTGGATGTGGCAGCACCTCGTGGAGGAGTATGCCCGGCACAACGGGCACGCCGACCTGATTCGCGAGGTCATCGACGGCTCAGCCGGCCTGTAACGCGTGGGGCGCGCAGTGGCGTCGGGCCGCCGGTGCCAATGTAGTCAAGCGCCGGGTTACCGCTGGCGATGGCGCGGGCCGAAAGAGCTCGCCCGGCCGCGCGCCGCTGCGGGGCGTACCCGAGCAGCCCGATCAGTTCCAGCAGGAGCACCGGCAGCAGCCGGGGCGAGGCAACGATCTCGTCAACGGTGCCGAAGACCGCTTGCGCGGCGAGCTGGCCGGCGCGGCGCAGCGCGATACCGGGCCGGTTTCGATGGCCGGCCCGCCCGAGCAGGTACTCGGCCGGGGCTATCCAGTACACCGAGCGGGTCACCCGTGGTGGCAGCGGCTCGAGGACGTGTGACCCAGCCTGTAGCGCCCCGGCCAGCAGCACCCAGGCCCACGGCTGGGCCAGTGGCGACGACTCGGCCGCGCCGAGCCGCCCGAGGGCCAGCGCGACCGGGTACAGCACGGCCGCCAGTCCAATCGCGCTGCCGCCCCAGATCGGGTCGCGTTCCCTGACCGCCCAGTACGCCCACCACGCCGCCAGCGCGAGGGCACCCGCAAAGATGGCGTGCAGCGGGTAGAGCAAGGCCAGCAGGGCGGCCACGATGACCGGCATGCAGACGGCGTGGCCCACCCGGGCCAGCCGGGTGCGGTGGAAGACCTGATTCAGGTAGGCCTGATAGGCCAGGTTCAGCCCGGTCACGTTGGTACTCGGTGTGACCAGGGCGATCGCCCCCCAGCGGGCCAGACCGCGGCCGATACCGTCGGCCGGGGCGAACAGGGCCGGCGCGTGGCGTACCCAGAACAACTGCCCGAGGCTGGGCGGCACCCATATCGCCGCGTCGAGCCCGGCGATGGGATGCAGGTACTGCGCCGTCAACGGGTCCGTCGTTCCTGTCCGCACGGCATAGCGTAACCCGGCCAGGCCCGCGATGTCCTCCGCCGTCAGCTGGATGCGGGCCGCGCCCACGTTCTCCTCGAGGTGAGCGAGGCTGCCGGTGCCCGGGATGGGCAGCATCACCGGGGAGGCGGCCAGCAGCGCGGCCAGGGCGACCTGCTGGACGGTCGCGCCGTGCCGGGCGGCGGTGTCCTCAAGCCGGGTCATGTCGATCGGATCGGGGCCGCCGCCGAGCGGGAAGAACGGCACGAACCCGGTGCCCGACGCCTCACATTCGGCCAGCAACGCGGCGTCCGCGGTGGCCTGCACGTGGAACGCGTTCTGCACGGCGGCGACCGGGGCGATGGCCCGGGCCTCGGCGAGCTGAACGGCATCGACGTTGCTGACCCCCAGGTGCCGGATCAGGCCGTCGGCCCGCAGCTGAGCCAGCGCGGCGAACCGCTCGGCGAGCGGTTCGCCGCCCGGTGCGCCCCTCCCGCCGACCCGCAGGTAGACCAGGTCAAGATGATCGAGGCCAAGCTCGCGGAGGTTGTCCTCCACGAGGCCGCGCAGCTGCCCGGCGGTGGCCTGCTGGGAAGGGGTGCCGTCTGGCCCGAGCATCGGGCCGACCTTGGTCGCGATCACGAGCCCGTCGGGATAGGGGGCCAGCGCCCGGCGGACCAGGTCATTGGCGACCACGTCGCCGCGCCGGTAGAAGCTCGCGGTATCAATGTGATTCACGCCCAGCTCGACCGCCCGGCGCAGCACGGCGATCCCGTCCTCGGGGTCGCGGACCGGACCGGTGAACGTCCCCCTGGGCAGCCGCATCGTGCCGAAGCCGAGCCGCGCTACGGGCAGGTCGCCGCCGATCAAGTACGTGCCGGCGGCGGCGGCTGGCTGGCTGGTGCTCGTTGTGTCCGTCATGCTCACAGCCTGCCCTGGTCCGCTGACGGTGGCCAGGAAATGGCAGGTTGCTGCCATTTGCCGTGACCTGAAGACGCCAGGCAAACTAGAAGGGTGGCTGATGACCAGACCAGTACCGTGCGCGGCGACGCCGAGCTGGTCGCCCGGGCTGGGCACCTGTTCGACGCGGTGCACCAGGAATTCGCGTGCGCGGCCCGCGACCTGGCCACCTGGTCGCAGCCAGAGGCCCGGTCGGCGATCGCCCGGCGCGTGCATGCCTCAGGCCGGGACGGATTCACGGTGCGCAAGCTGATGAGCCCGCTCGTGCTGGCGGATGAGGCGCAGCGCTCCCACCTGCTGCGGCTCGATGCGGCCGGCTCGCAGGTGCGGATCAGCTCGGCGCCGCTGCCGCATGAGACGATCATCCTGGACGGGCGGGTGGCGATCCTGGCTGGTCCGTCGTCGCCGCTGGGCCGCGAGTACACGGTGACGACCGCACCAGCCCTGGTCGGCGGGATCTACTCACTGTTCGCCGCCGCCTGGGAGGCGGCCATCGACCTCGGCGCCTACCTGCGGGGCGAGGTTCCCGAGCTCGCCCCGGAGGCCCGGGAGATCCTGCAGGCGCTGGGGGCCGGCCTCACCGATGAGGCCGCCGCCCGGCGGCTCGGTACCTCGCTGCGCACCTATCGGCGGCGGGTCGCCGAGTTGATGGCCGCGCTGGAGGCCGGCTCCCGCTTCCAGGCTGGGGTCCGGGCCGGCGAGCTCGGCCTGGCCCACTAACCGGCCCCGGCTGACGTGATCATTGTTGCGCCCGGCATGGCGTTGTGGGACCCAGCCCGGCATGCCCTGTGGCTGGGACCCGTCGTGATCGCCCTGACCGTCGCCTGCGTCGTGGCCGCACCGATCCTGGTCGCACTGACCTGGCCCAAGCCGAGCGGGCTGCGGTGCGTTCTGGCCGTGGTCCTTGGCCTGGGGGTCGTCGTCCTGGCCCGGCACGCGGCTGAGACGGCGGTCTTCGTTCAGCGTCCCTTTGTCGCCGATCACTTTCGGCCGCTGTTCCCGCACTCGCCCGACTCATCGTTCCCTTCCGAGACGACCGGCTATTTCGCCGCGGCCGCCATTCCGGTCCTGGCCTGCTGGCGTCGGCTGGGCTGGGCGCTGGTGGCGATCGCGATCGAGGTCGCCTTCGGGTGTGTCTTTGTTGGCGTGCACTACGTGACCGATGTGCTGGCCGGCCTGCTGATAGGGGCAGTGGGCGGTGGCCTGGCCTGGATCGTTCTTGGCGCGCCCGGCATCTCCAGGCTCCTCGCGGCAACCGACACGGGACTGCGGGCGGTCCGGCTGCGGCCGAGGTTCGTCGGCCCGGGGCGCTTAGCCGCCTTCTAGCCGGCGCCTGCGGCGAAGGCTAGGTAATGCAGGTTCCAGCCAGCGTTGTCCTCCTCGACGGTCAGGGTCTGCACGCCCGCCGGCAGGATGACGCTGGCGGTGACGGTCGACCAGTCCTGCCAGCCGCCGGTAGCCGGGACGTTGACCGCGCCGGACAGGTTCGTGCCGGCCGAGCTGGCGATATGCAGGCCGTCGGTCACCCCGCTTGGGGAGGCCAGCCGGAGGCTGACCGTGTAGGTGCCGGCGGTGGCCACGCTGACCGTGTACCTGAACCACTGGCCGGAGGCCGTCCAGCCGACGTCGTAGCCGCAACTGGTGTCGGAGCAGACTTCCAGGTCGACGCCGTCGGGCCGGTAGCTGTTGGCCGTGCCGTTGACTGAGGTGACGTTGTAGGCGACGCCCGCCCCGCCGGTGTCATAGTTGGCCGCCTGCACCGTGCCGGGCACCGCCGCCGCCGTCCCGCCATAGGGAGCCTCGGCGCCAGCGCTGGTGGCGATGGCGAAGACGTGCAGGGCCGGTGTTCCGGCGGCCAGCGCCCCGCCGGGCGGCAGGGTGACAGCGGCAATGGTCTTGCCCGCCGCGAGCGTGACGGTTTCCGAGAAGATGTTGCCGCTTCCCGCGTACGTGGTGTTGCCCTGACGGTTCTGGTAGGCCGAGCTGATGGCCAGCGCTCCGCCACTGGGAGGGGTGGTCGAGAACCAGTCAGGTGACGTGAGCGTGTAGCTCTGCGTGCTGCCATCGGTATAGGTGATGGTGCCGGTTCCTGAGGCGGGCCCGTAGCTGGCCGAGACCAGGAAGCCGAGGGTGCCGCTTCCCGACATCGTGATGGCCTGGCCCTCGGCCACGGTGTTGTCACTGGTCCCGGCCGCGACGCTGGGGAAGGTGTAGGACAGGCCCTGCGAGGAGATGGTCGCCCCCGGAGCAGCACCCGCGTTGGTCAGCGCGGTCTGCGAGAAGCTGGCCCCGCCTCCGTCGTAGTTGCCGGGGGCAGTGTCGTTATCGGCGGTGATCCCGACATCGTTAAACGAGGCGGCCAGGCTCGGGTAGCTGGCCGCCGGGTCCAGCCCGATCTGAACGCTGCCCAGGTGCCTGGCCGAGCTGGCCTGGGTTCCCGTGACCTGCGCGAACGGCAGCGAAGTGGTCGGCGACGAGGGCTGCTCGATCAGGTAGGAGGAGCCGGCCGTCACCGGAACGCCGAACGTGGCGCTCGTGGTCGGTGAGACGACGACCGCGCCGGTCGAGCCGTTGACGACTTCAGCCTGCTGGCCAGGCCAGGGGTTGCGCACGGTCATGGTCTCGGTCGTGCCCGCCTGGATCGCGGCCGTGGCGATGACGCCCCCTTCGACCTGAACGTCGACCTTGGACCCGCCCTGGATGTAGACCGTGCCCGCGGCGTTCCAGCCGGACGGCCAGGCGGGCGCGATCCGCAGGGTGCCGTCGTAGTCGGTGGCCAAGGCCTCATCGATGGCGGTGGCGACATTCGATGACTGCTCGATGTACGGCTCGTCGCCGGGGGTGTCGCCATTGAAGCTGGACAGGCCGGAGATGTAGCCCTGGTACTTCTCGACCCCTGCGACCAGGTCCGAGGAGACCTGGCTGGACAAGTCAAGGCGGGCGGCGTCAACCGCGTCGTAGCTCCAGTCATTGACGTTCACGTTGGGCCGGCTGCTGTACGTCCGGCTGGCCAGCGCGGTCAGGTTGTCGCCGTTCACCACCGTGTTGTCGCCGATCACGCCCCACGGCCAGACCGGCTCGAGGCCGATGTTCTCGCTGTTGCGGAGGGTCGCCGACGGCTGGTAGGAATCGGCGATCACGTCGTTGCCCGCCGCGTCGGCGCTCGCGGCGGCGGCCGCCGAGGTGGGCTGCGGGTTGAGCAACTGCTGCTTGGTCGCCGCGTCGGTGCGGGCGTACGGCTCAATCTCGCTCTCGGCCGTCTTCAGCTGCGAAACCAGCGCGGAGTCGGTGTTCAGCAGGGTCGCGGCGCTGATCGTGGCCGGGAACAGCGCCTGGTCGGCGACTAGGTCGGTGGTCGGGTCCTGGACGGCCCACTGCGTCTCGTGGGCGTTGGCCACGGCATGCAGGTAACCGTCCGAGCCGAGCTTCTGGTAGGCCAGCAGGAACTCGGCGGTCTGCTCCATCACCGGGTAGTACTGCTGCAGGAAGCTCAGGCTGCCTGTGTCCTCGTACTGCTGCCAGATCCACAGTGCGATTTCCGCGCCCGAGGTGACGTTTTCCGCGTTGTAGCTGGGGCTGGAGGCCAGGGCGCAGGAGGCGTTCTGGGAGTTCGACCCGCCGTTGTAGTACCCGTTGCCGTTGAATCGCATGGTCTCAGGCACGCAGGCCCCGGCCAGGCCGCCCATCTGCGCGCTGGTCCACGACTCGATGGCGGGCAGGTCATTCAGGTACATGCTGAAGATCGGCAGGTTGAGCGCGAAGTTGCCGGAAGACAGGTTGGCGGCGATCTGGCCGCGCAGGTTCCACAGCCAGTAGCCGGCCGGGTACCAGTCCTGCTGATCCTCGTCGTAGGCGAACATGTCGGCCACTCCGGCCTGGCTGCCTGGGTAGTCCCCGCTGTGCATCGAGGCCGCCTCGGCGTACAGGTAGATGGTCCGCAGGTTCTCCATGTACTGGGCGGTGCCGTCGGAGGAGCTCATCTCGATCAGGCCGGCGCTGGCCCAGTAGCTGTTCCACCAGGACGACTGGGTGGAAAGCAGGGACGACGTGGCCGTGGTGGTGTCGCTGCCAATCAGGCTCGATGCGGTGGTGGTCGCGTTGCCTCCAGTCCACTGGGGGGCCGCGACGATCACCCGGAACGAGCCGTCCGAGTTCGGGGTGAACGAGACCTGCACCTCGGTGGAGTTGACTACTGACGCGGTGACGCTGCGCCCGCCGGCGGTAATCGCCGACATCGCGCCAAACGTCTTCCCTGACGAGCCGGTCTGTGAGTTGTCCACCCAGGTCTGCGCGAGGCTGCCGATCGCGCCCGACGTGGCCGCCGTCGGGGTGCGCCCGCTCCACAAGTAGAGGTCCGCGGTCTCCTGGGCGCTCGGGCTGGCCCCGGTGACGTTCACGATGAGCTCGTCCTTGCCCGCGGGCACCCAGGCCTGCAGGGTCATGCCACCGCCCGACTCGTTAAGCACCCCGTTGTAGAGGTCGAGCGTGCCGCTGAAGTTGGATGCGGACGTCATCGCGGACAGGCCCGGGATCTCGACCTGGCCGGGTGAGAGCCGGTAGGGCATGGTGTCGTTGCGGTTGAGCTGCGCGGTGAAGCCGTTCGCCGCCCAGGCGGCGACGCCGAGCGAGCCGTTGCCCAGTGGCAGCGACTGGGAGTCAGCCCGGTTCGGCTGACCGAGGACGATGTCTGAGCGGGAGACCACGCCCGCCGTGCTGACCGAGAACGCGCCGTTCTGCCAGGCGGTAGTGGTCGTCGCGGCCAGCGCCCTCGGGACGCCTGGCAGCCCGGCCGACAGGAGCATGGCCGCGACCGCCAGCAGCAGGGCGGCGGCGATGGTCAGAAGGCGATGCGGGAGCGAGCATCGAGCGGACATGAGTCCTCCGCGGGGGCGAGGCGGATACGTGGAAGGCGGTGTGATGCCTAACACATCGGACGTGTTGTACCTCGATTGCGCAGCCTTGTCTAGATGTTGCGGTAATGCCGGTCTAGACATCGGATGTCTATCCGGGAGGCAGGCGGCCCATCCGCCATCCCCAGCCGCGGGCCTGGCGGCCGGGGATGGCGACGATGAGGCCATGTCCCTGTCAGTAGGGGGAGGGCTGGTTGAAGATCACGGCCAGGCTGACGATCTTGTCCTCGCGGACGCAGAAGTAGCTGGTCATGACCAGTTCGTCGGGGAGGTTGGTCTTGTCGTAGGTGCCGTCGAAGCGGGCCCGGACGAGGATCTGACCGTAGTGGTCGATGACCTCACGGACCTCCATCGTGACGTGGTCGCCGACGAACTCCTTGGCGACGAAGGCCCGGATGGCGTCGGTTCCCCAGATCTCCCGGCGGTTGTCGTTGACATAGGCGTCGGGGGTGAAGGTGGCCACGATCCGCTCGGTGTCGAGGGCGTTGACCGCCGCGATGTACTCGGCGACGATGGCGGGCAGTTCACTGTTCATGGCTGGCTCCTCCTACGGTTGGCCGTCGGCGGCTGCCGACGGGTCCAGCCTCGCCGCTGCCACCCTGGGAGGGTCAACACGCGCCTCCCGCCTTGACTCTCCCACCGTGGGAGGCTCCACACTGGACGGGTGCCTGCCTCGCTAAGCATCGGTGACTTCTCCCGCGCCACCCACCTGAGCGTCAAGATGCTGCGCCACTACCACCAGCTCGGGCTCCTGGAGCCGTCCGACGTGGACACCGATACGGGCTACCGGCGGTACACGACCGATCAGATCCCGGCGGCCCAGGTGATCAGGCGCTTCCGGGACCTCGACATGCCCCTCGACCAGATCAGGGCCGTCCTGGTGGCCCCGGACCTGTCGGCCAGGAACCGGCTGATCTCGGCTCACCTTAGGCAACTCCAGGAAGACCTGACCAGGACGCAGACGGCCGTCGCGTCACTCCAGGCCCTGCTCACGGACCCCGCCGATGTCGCGCCGGTCAGCCACCGGAGCGTCGGCGCGGTAACGACCGCGGCCATCAGCGCCGCAGTCGCCGTGAGTGACCTGCTGCCCTGGTACCTGGGCGCGCTCGGAGAGCTGACCGCGACGCTGGCGGCTCGTGGCATCGCCGCGGCCGGGGCGCCCGGTGGCGTGTTCGCGACCGAGCTCTTTTCCGAGGAGACCGGGCAGGCGACCGTCTTCGTGCCGACTACCACCGAGCCACCGCCCCTGGGCCGGGTCGCCCCTAGGGTCATCCCGGCCGCCGAGCTGGCGGTCATCATCCACGTCGGCTCGCACGCTGACGTGGACCGCTCCTACGGGGCACTCGCCACGTACGTGGCCGATCACGCCCTGCGGGTCGACGGCCCAATCCGGGAG
>Ga0335072_10016602_pt1 | contig 10436 bp, 9 predicted proteins | sample Lox_Sample_21_FD_206725 | JGI IMG/M metagenome (GOLD analysis project Ga0335072, IMG submission 206725) | Soil microbial communities from Loxahatchee National Wildlife Refuge, Florida, United States - Lox_Sample_2.1 | ecosystem: Environmental > Terrestrial > Soil > Wetlands | place: USA: Florida... | reverse complement strand
AATGATCTCAGAGATCAGAGAACTCCTGGATCCATTTTATCCAAACCTCCAGGATCACAGCTCTGTCCTTGATCGCATGATAAATCGCAAACCGATTCCAGGAATGGGTGGCCGGGACACTTATTTTTTTCATCATCAATGGCCGGAAAGCTGTGATGACTTCTTAAGCCGTTTCAACGTTCATGAAGCCGACATGGTTGCACCATTTTTCACGTATCTTGTGCTTAACGGGATTGAGCCATCAAAAATCACTGTTCTTACCTTTTACAATGGCCAGAGAAAGCTTGTCCTCCAGAAACTGCGCAGACAGCCAGAGCTTGCACCATATGGTCCCAAGTTTAACGTTTTCACAGTGGATTCATATCAAGGCGAGGAGAACGACGTTATTCTCCTGTCTCTTGTGCGCAGCAACCTCCAACACAACATTGGGTTCCTGGAGAACAAGAACCGTGCTGTTGTATCTCTATCCCGCGCTCGTCGTGGATTGTATATCTTTGGTAACTCAGTCAACCTTCTTGCGGCAAACACGCAGAGCTTTAAGCTGTGGAGCACCATTACTGATTGTCTCCGACTGCAGAAACGTCTAGATATAGACTCTGGGCTTCCAATTATTTGCCAAAATCATCAGACTGAGACCATAATTCATGAACCTGTTGACTGGGAACAGCTTGCAGGAGGCTGTCGTCTGAAATGTGACGGACAGTTGCCGTGTGGGCATTCATGCGTTTATAAATGCCACCCGTGAGTTAGACATACCTAAGTGAAGCCCATCTGCTTATAATTTTAGATTTTCGCATGAAGACATTCTTTGCAAAGAGCCTTGTCATACAGTACTACCATGTGGTCATGGCTGTACTGAGAGATGTGGGGATCTTTGCAAATGCGCTTGTGGCATAGTTCCTCCGCTTCAAATTGTGACAGGCCAATCCCAGGTTGAGCTGTGGCAGCCGTCTCTTGATGACATCCTTGGTGACTCGCCAATCAGGAGCAGGCATGACAGTCAGAAAACTGCATCTGGCATATCAAATACATCTGGTACTGCTTCTTCAAGTAGTGTAGAGTCAAGCCCACGGAAGTGGCGAGAATGGGACGCAAGTAAGGCCGACAAAACTTTGCGGGAGATTCAAGCTGCTGCTGATTTACCAACCGCCCGATCTGCCAAAAGGTTTCCAGTATTGGTAGACATCCATCGCGAGGTTGCTGTAAGAGATGGCGCACGCGTCAAGGTGGTCAAGTCTGGCAAAGGCAATGGCAATAGTTCAACTCCACCTCATATTCCTTCACCACGTCAACCAATTAGAAATGTCAAAAGCCCTGAGAAAATGGGTAATGACAAGAAAGCAGCTGCTGACCAGAAATCCCTGCTGGTCAAAAAGTTCAAGTACCTTGGTCCTGCTGTCGTAACAAAGACTCCACCATTGAAACTGAAGAGTCTCCTAACTTCACCCCTGCAGTTAGTTTTGGCCAATTTGTCAACCGCTGTTCCTCCAATCTTCCTACCAGATCAAACTGCAGTGTCATCCCTACAAACTATTCCGCACCTGCATCATTTTGAAGTTGTTAACAAAGATCCACCCAGCAATGTTTCCCTTGATTTGATGGTCAAGAAGGATCCCTTCGACTACATCTCCCAGGACATGACCACCGATAACTCGACGAAAGATGAAGAAGATCTGATCAGCTTCGACTAGCTACTGGTTACTCACTTAGACTAGTCTTGCACAAACAGATGACTGTCTTTATCACAAATGGCTGAGAGGATTGTCTTTTCCAAGTGCTTTTGCCTTATCGAAATCGATACCACTTTGCTTAAATCTTGTAAGATAGAATTATGTGCTCGTTTACTGCATGTATACTAGCTTTCATGAGTATGGCTTCATAACTTGCTTACATACGTTGTGCTACTGCATCACTAGCAAGATTATCTAAAGATGGTCCTGGTTGGCTTTCGCTCAAAATTGCATTACTTTCGACTTTGAGATTCACTGCTTTGATTCATTATGATGACATGATAAGTAATAACAAAATACTGAACTCTTCTTTTGACTTCTTTTACACTAAATTTATCAAGTTCTTCGAGGCTATTGACCTCAGAAAACTGTAGTCGTGTGAGGATTGGAGACCCTAAAGCTTTCTTGCCTTCGTATGGTTTTAGATGATCCTAACTTGACCTCTACTCCTATCATGAAATTTGCATCGCAATTCAAGAGCTTGGTAAGCCTCTAAAGATGGAACCGAACATTCTCACGAATGCAGAGCTCTGCAAGACAGGATTGTTCTGGAAGAAACATGTTATTAGTGTGATAGCTCGAAATTAAGAGGAATTTCTTTTGAATCGCGCTTCTCACATTGTCAGCATCCTCAACCCTTGTTTAAATCTCAGGTGCTAGCTCTCTAGGCAATGTCCATTCGATACCTATAGATTCAAGAAGGTCGAATAGAGATCCAAGCTTGATCAACTCCCGGAGAAGACATCCATCTTATGTGGGATGTGGTTGTTACTAGCAAGGAGCTCAACTGCGAAAAACTTTTTCTAGGGATAGCGCCACTGCCCATGTGGAAACTCACACTGCGGATAGATGGCGATTCTCGTGCCCACTAGCAAAGGAGCTCAACTACAAAAAAACACCTTTTGTACGGGAGTTAACGCCACTACCAATGCGGAAACTCACGCTGAGGCCGATTCGGAACCCCGGCGGCTCGGTCCTTGTATACACTCTTCCTCTCCCCGAAATTCATCCTATCTTGAGCTATCAGCTCTTTTCTTTTTGTTGCTTTCACGAGATTAGGGATGAATTTTGGCACATTTAAGTAATTTATTAGCTCTAAGTAAGCATTTTGAAAACTAAAGGGTTGATAGCTCATAGCTCGAGCTGTTACAATACCTTCAAAATAACGTGAATCATCCGCTAACCCTTTCACAGATCTATCTTCGACCTAATTGTTTACTTCAACGGCAACTGTTGGCTAACTGATAGGTCCAACTAACTTTGCTGTGAAATTTAGACTTGTCGGTGGGCTTTGCAAAGCCAGCGTTTCGGCGCTGAGCGGCATATATGTATATATTCTTTATCTTTCTAAGATCCTTCACTTCTCGAGCTATCAACCCTATTTTTCTTTTTGCTGCTTGTATATTCCCAGATGTAGTCTGTGCTCCTTTCCTATCGGTATACTGGATCGACATGAGAGCACAGAAGAGCATGTTTTTCTTTGGAGCTAGATTAACTCATGCTATATTAAAATGAGACTCGAAGCTAAATCAAGAACGCGCATGACAATTTCCGATCCGGAATATCCAACTCCAAACCCGACGAATATAGCTGACTCATAGGTCTCATCCAGCAGGGTAACCCGACTTGACCGCCATTGAATGCGCATTGCGAGCCCTAACAAGCCACGGCCTGACACAATCACCGTCCACCTCTCCACAATCAGCATCAAACCCCATCTCAAGAGCCCTCGTCAAATCCAGAATTGCTTCCGGCAAAAACCCCATCTCATACATCGCTCTGCCATTCCGATAGAGCACTTTGCCGTACAAGACTTTGAGATGCGGCAACTCCTGATACATTATCACTTCAGCTCGAGCCATCACATCTGCAGCTGCTGGGTGCTCCTTGTTATCGATGTAGTCCTTGGCTTGGAGGAGCAGGCATCTGACTATCAATTCCAGGAGGCTGACTTTGATCGCTTTGGCGTTGCCAGTCATCTTCCTCGCTAACAGCACTGGATCTTGGGAAGACTTGGGCTGCACTTCCTTCCGCGCATGGTCAGCTGCTTCTAGCTCCTGGATCTTCAGAGAGAGAGCACTGATTATATTGTCCCTGTCCTCGACGTTTTGGTCCAGCTCCCCAATCTCTTTTTCTCGTACTGCTTTGTCTGGCTTTGAGCTTTCTTCCTTCTGTTTACGAGTGGCTTCTTCTGAGGCTTCCTCAAGCTTGTGGATCTTAACGAAAAGATCGTTGATCGTGTTTTCCCTTTCTCTGACGTCTTTCTCGAGTTCTTTGATCCTTTTTCCTTGTTTTGAGCTGTCTGGATTTTGAGAAGTCATTGGTTGTTCTTCCTTCCGTTCGCGGTCGGCTTCTTCCAGCTCGTTAATCTTAAGCATGAGCGTCTTGATGAATTCTTCCCTGTCACTGGCCATGGTGGTGAAGTTTCCTTCTTCTAGTTTGTGAATCTTAGACATGAGATCGTTGATCATCTCGTCTCTGTCCTTGAGGTCTTGGGTCAGCTCTTTGATCTTTTCACCTCGTTCCGCACTGTTATTTTTCACCGTGGCGGGTTCTGCGATCCCCATTGTAGAGATCTCCTGCTCCTGAACCCCGATCTTGTCATCCAATCCTTGTATTTGGAGGCCTTTATCCGCTAAATACTTGAGATAATCGTCTGTATTGTTGTAGTATGCTAGAATTTTGGTCACAAGCTCAGTAGGTGTCTGATCCTGTTTGCCAGAGTATTCATCCAGGAACTTCGTTAGGGGTCCCTTCTTAGCCTTTGCACTTGTCAGTCTCAAAACTTCGCGTGGCTAAAGAATCAAAGAGAAGTTTAATGCATACGTTATTACCCCTGAGCTTGCTGAAGTCTAAATTTTTTAATGATCCCTTTGACTTATAGTTTTCTGGAAGAGTAGGAGCAGGGACTCTTGGTCCCCTGGCCTTCCCCTTGCGAAACACGAACTCATTATGATCCTTCCAAGTTATGCCCCCTCCTGAAATCGGGTGAATGAAGGTTTCAGTCTTTGGACTCGAATCATCTGTTAGCTGAGTTGTAAGGGCTGGCTGAGCCGAAGACACTGGTTCACTTGTCCAACCTGACTTAGTCATCAAACTTAGCTCCTCTGTCGGGTCTAGATCGGGAATTAGACTTTGCTCATCTGCCGCTGGCAGATGAGGTATTCCGTTAGGATAATAAGGCTTGATTGTGGCAGATGGCTTAGTCGACGGGTATTGGAAATCTTGTAAGCTATGCTCGTGGGACCCATCTGATGAATGAGAGAGTTCAACATCGACTAGTGGTGCGTCATCTGACTCTGCAGACATATTGATACTTAACTTATTGCAATTGAAAATTTTATAAGGGAGATGATATGAGATTGCTTGAGATGAAACTTCTAAGAAGGTAAAGGAAATTTGCATACTTTTCATGACAGAAGTCGTTGCTTTGTCAATAACTTTGATCAGATTTTTGCCGGAAACGGATACCATAGAATCAGAAACCGGGAATAAATAAAAAGTCAGTCATTTACGCCGTGAGGCTTGCCAAGAATTGCAAGTCATGCTAGAGCCCATCGCTTTGTTCTGGACATTGCAGTTGTCTCATAGTTATAGAGGCTCTATATAAAGGATAGGTTTTAGGTGTTCTAATATAATGAGTTTCGAAATATGTTTGTCGGTGGCCGTCGGCCGCTTGCAGGCACTGAGGAAGACTTTGTTCTACATACTAGGTGATTCCCTACAGGGGGTGGTTTCTTTGTGCATAAACAAAGGGCGTTGGAATTAGTCGAGAACATGTCCGAACGGCATCGAAAAACCATGAAACTTGGGCTGTATTTTTGTACCAGAGACTGAAAAACAAGGCGGAAACTGTTGTAAATCTGAGATGAAAAGAAGATCCTTAAGCTCAAGCTCCTATGTGATGGCGTTCCCGTTAGATACTTTTCGCAATCCATTTCAGCCGCAATCCAGAAGTTCCCAGGTGATATGGTATTTCTAGGCGATCCGCATCTGGCAACCGAGTCGGACGACGAGGATTTCGTTATTCTTGAAGAGAATCAAGCATCGAGAGCGCCCATGAGACAGTCCCTTCTGGAAAAATTGCAGCTGTCGGAAATAAGTAATGAACGTCTGGAAGCAGCTCTGAATGAGAAACACGAGTTTCTGATAGCAGCGGAGGCTGAACACGACCGCGAGCTTCGGGACAAAGAAATAGAGAATAGGAAGATCGTAGAGAATTTACAAGAACAACTTGACGAGGCAAGGGGCCAGCTATATGGAGGCCAGCTTCAGAGCTTTTCCAGCATTCCAGTACCACAAAGACCAGACGAATCGGAATATCGCCATCTTGCAAATCATATCACCGAACGAGTCTGGCTTAGAGATTATCACCCTAAAGTACTCATTGAGGCCGCTGGCATGGTCTACAATAAAAATTATCAGGATGCCCTTGTACATCTTGACACCAACATCTCAGCTACTGACTCCACAACACTTCATGGAAATGCCGCACTTCTCAAGTCAAGCATTCTACGGATCTCAGATGAGCCACAGCGCGGCCTCGAGCTCGCTGAGCACGTGGTGTACATCGCCAACCTGAATGAATTACCGACACTGTTGAGCAAAGCGCAGCTCTACCGTGGACTTTGTCTTTTCGACCTTGGACTGTATGCTGATGCTATTCGGTGCTACGTTCGGGCGGCAAGCATTCACTGGTTCGCGAGGGAGGTTGAGCGCATGACAATGATCGCGGAGGAGAGAAGGAATGCTCTGCCGATTAGGGGTCGAGGGAGACAATTGAGCCCAAACTTTCTTGAAATTCCGCTGTCGACTTCGGCTAAAGGATTTGGTTCGTCTTCAGTAAAATTGTAGTTACGTTCGTTGTGACGATAGCTCTATAGGCTGTTCGCACTAGGTTCTTGCGGTATAATCATTGAACCTCATCCTCCAGAATATCTGCGAGTGATACCTCAACGAAAGTCCTTGCCATTTCAATCCTTTCCAATGATACATGAAATTCTTTTGGTAAATCCTTATCATGGAGCTGTTGCCCCATCATCTCATTCACAACTGCTTTCGCACAGAGACTTGCATTTGGCATCCCATGGCCGGTGAATCCTGCACACATCCACAACCCTTTGCCGCCGCCCAGTTCCTTTGGCACTTCTCCAACCCATGGTCGGCCATCTCTACTGAATCCCATGATGCCACTCCACTCATGAGACGCACGGAGGTCAGTGCCATTGTTCTGGATATCCAGAAAGTTATTGAGGGCCTGTCTCAGGTAGTTAGCAACTAACTGGTCGATGTCGCTATCGTCGCTGATGCCAACTCCTAATCCAGTAGCGTATTCCCGCCCACCTCCGAACAAGAGCTCTCCTCCACGATTGTCTGTTGCAGAGGCAGCAGAAAAGGGCCTTTGCACGAGATAGTCGTCTTGATTGAAATTACCCCCTCCCCGCCCATAGAAGCCATAAGAGTTTCGCCCCACTAACGCGCCTCCACCGCCTGGGCATAAAGCCTTTGGTGGGATCAACGCGCTCATCTCTCCTTTTACTGGGACGATAATATCACTAAATTCAGGTAGAAGATATGACGTATATGCATTCGTGGCCAGTAGAACCTGCCTTGCCGCTAGCATACCGCGTGATGTATGCACTACCCAGGTACCATCTTCAAGTTGTTGTAGTCGTGTAACCGGTGTATTTGTTTGCAAGTTGAATGAAAATTTACTTTTTGACGCCGGCGCTGTCTTCGTATAACTGCGCGACAAAAGCCGTTCCAAAATCCAGGTAACCAGCTTGTAGGGCCACAGGCTCGCAGAGTTTCTTTGCGTGATGGCTCCTATGACCTCTCTGCCTAGCCTCAAATCACTAAAACTAGGAGTCGTGGACTGGGGTGTAACAATGGTAATCATATCTGCCAACTCTGGATCTGTCGACCTGAGGACATCGACAGCAGAGACGGCCGCCGCGAACATAGAAGCATTACAATATCCATGACAGCTATCTACATTGCGCCAGTCGCACTCAATGTTATTATCCGTAATCAGTGAATGGACGTTGAGAAAGTTGTCAAGCTCAAATCGGGCGATATGGTTCGGGTTGGTGTATATTTGGGGTTGGCAATGGCCACCGTTCTAGACCAAGATCAGCTGACTAGAGTCATATGCTAATCCAACGAATACATCAATCCGACCAACTATCTCATCGATAAGTTGGGAGAAAATGAACAGAAATCTTGAAATCACAATAGTGATTAAATTCGCAAGAGAGCCAATCACGTAATAGTCTAATACAGAGATACCCTCGATAAAGGATGGAGGCGTTGGAGGCTGGGAATTCAGACAATCGAACCCAAACGCCGCTTAATGATTCAATACTTCTGGGACCATTGATGCGATGCGACAATGAAATATGCAGGCTGAACAGAAAGAGATAGCCCAACTATATATGTAACTTACCCTCCCAGTTGCACCCCAACATGCCTCTCTAGCCTCCACCATGACCACATTGATATCTCGTCCATGCTCACCAGCAGCGAGATAATGAGCCGCAAAAGCACCAGAAATTCCAGAGCCAATGATCAACACATCCGCTTTTGTCGGCAATTGATCTGTGGTTCGGTGTCCGAGAAGGATCTTCGAAGGCTCTGTATGCCAGTATGACGATGTGGAATTTGGCGTCGGAAGAGTGGCTTGGCCGGACTTGAAGATTCCTCGGGTCATGGTGAAGACTCTCTCTTCGATAGCAGAACAGCCTGTGTCCAGATTAAGTTCGTCCCCGCACAAAAGCCCGTGAGTCTCGACTTTCGGCAGGTGGATGTTGGGGAGGCGGAAGTCCTCTTCTCAATGTGGTTCGGCTCCGGTATGGCGGAACCTAACCGCATCTAGTTACGAAGTACATAGATAAGGTAGAGGACGCAAGCTCTTGCAAGGATTCCTTTTCAGTCCATGTTTGTACTGTGAGATATCATCTGATGTGTAATGACTGACTTTTACAAGATTTTAGACCCTCTGGATTTGTTATCTATGCGGGCTCTGCCAAAATTTACGTATTATCCCAAGGGTCTGATGTTGCTCCCCTGAACTTCAACTCTTGCTTTGTCACAGAGTCAAGCTACAACTAGTCGCTGTAAGGCTAGTCGCCGCTGGGCTGGTCGCCGCAGGGAACCGAATCACATGTAAAGCGGTGACGCATGGCAGAATAGTGTATTTAGCTACGATGAGACTCTTACTCTTCTTTCCTTGCTTTTAGATCCTTGTCAATACAAGTCTTTTGTTGCCTTGCCCTACTCCAGATCTGTCTCCGTGACATGCTTGTCCTTGACACGTCATCTTCAAACTTGATCAAGCCAAGTATTCGACTGCGCGTTATCCACATCAGATTGTTTGTGGGCCTTATTTTTCGTACTAGTGCAGGTGGGATATGCTTTCTTCTATAGTATTGCCGATTCAAACATACTTCACTTTACGGAGGATGATTCTCATAAAGTAGTATTATCCAGCTACATCTCGAGAGGGTACATAGCAAATCAATATCTATTTGGGAGTTAATGCCGGCTCAGATTAGAATCAAGCAAGCGGCCCTCTTCAAAGGAAACAAACATTTAAATACGCTATTGAAGGAAATACCTAAGAATTCTGTAAAAAGAAACTTCTTGTGGGCCAATACGCCTTACGGCACCAGCTTACCGTTCAAGCTGGTCAATGAGAGCTTTTAATCTACAAGAAATTCATTAGCGCTGGCATACTCTTCGTTAGTACCTCCCTCGAGGTGTTCTCCAATACCAGCAAGATCATTACCCCATGCAGTGAGTTCCCCATCCCGATCCATATTCCAAGAGTAGGATTCAATGTCCTGTCCATCATGCCCTAGCATATCCAGGATGTGTTCTTGGTGAGATGATGGAGGCCAGTTGCTAGCGCCTTGGTATGTAGGAGTGTCAAAATCGGTTTCGTTATACGTGACTGCATAGCTTTGTTGTTGACTTTGTGTTTGATATCCATAATCAAGAATGCGCGAAAAGTGGTTGCTAAAAGGTGCCACATTGTTGAAGGTTCTCGTGTGCTCTGTCTGCGGACCATCTGTTGGGTCACTGTGGAGGGCAGCGACGCCAGTTGCGAGGCCAGTATCATGACCTTCCTGGGTGGCATCGGCGGAGTTGAGCAGCGGGAAGTGGACTACTTGATGGAGGTTATGCTCGTGGATTGCCTGAGTTGTAATAACCCTAGATGTGATTTCGTACTCATCGTCAAGGCTAGTGGCATCGCCGATCGACAGGATCTTGGTTGCCGTATACGTTCTGCGATTATCACTGACTTGCAAGAGCTCGGGATAATGTTCACAGCAACTCGCATTGGATAGAGCATTCCTGGTGACTCTGTGTCTCTGTTCGGGGGAAGTGATAATTTCTGGGGCTGTATAAGACACACTAGTTGACCGTGCTGGCCTGATCAAGGTATCAATTAGCTTGACGAACGTAGTTTGCAGTACAAAATCGCTAAGAAATAACTCCTGTGGACTTGTAACATTGATTATAGTATGAAACAAAGAATGTGATGGCATATAAGATAAGTTTTTAGTTGCATACTCTCTGGGATTTCCGTCCTCAAGATTGCTGGCTGAGTGGGTCGACTCCATTACAGAGGTTTAAGGTATAGCTTATGTGGATTAAAGGTACCGTGTAAGAAGTCTTATTCAGCAAAAAGTTCAAGACTAAGAT
>Ga0335072_10016600_pt1 | contig 10436 bp, 18 predicted proteins | sample Lox_Sample_21_FD_206725 | JGI IMG/M metagenome (GOLD analysis project Ga0335072, IMG submission 206725) | Soil microbial communities from Loxahatchee National Wildlife Refuge, Florida, United States - Lox_Sample_2.1 | ecosystem: Environmental > Terrestrial > Soil > Wetlands | place: USA... | reverse complement strand
CTCGCCCTCCCGCAGCTCGCGGTGCCACAGCTTTGTGCCTCGAGAAGTACTCAAGCGAGATGAAACGACACGCTACCGGGAGGGTGGTAATACGGTCGCCCAACCGCCGGACTCTGCGATGAAGTGATCACTCCCGATCCTCAGTCGCGGTTGCAGGCACCGCGACTCACGGGTGCGACGTGCTCAGAATCACGCAGGATCCACGTCGCGCCCACGGCCGCGGCGAGCGCGCACGCAGCATGGCTGCAAGAGCGGCTCGGGCCCGTGCCCTTGACCGTGCTGTCGTGGGTGCGGCTAGTCGGAGACGTGTGGCTGGTTGGGACCCACCCGCAGCGGTCCTCGTCGGCATCCGCTGACACGCTGGTGATTCAGGTCAAGGGCTCGCATTACTCTGGCGAGTCGGTCCGCGACTACTTCGAGGAATCGTTCGACGCAGGACGACCGGAGCACCCAGGATCCGACGGCTGGCTCCGGCTCAGAAATCAGGTATCCCGGATCGCACGACTGTCCTTCCGGATCAACGACGGTCAGCGCCTTGCGCCCCGACTGGGGCGCAGTGACAACCTTTAGGATGCCGGTTACGGCGCGATCGACATCCTTGACGAGCACCAATCGGAGACCGTTCGGCGCTGCTGACACCACTTGCCGAGCAAGGGCTTCTTATGTGGGAGTGGGCGGACCCGGCTGTTGCAGATTGAGGTTCGCCACCTATCCGGATCTGCCGCTAGTGGTTTGACTAGTGGAACTCAGCCACAAGCTCGATCTCTCCGACGATGCTGGCATTGAGCGCTGGAAGGTCTTCCGCGGGAATCCAGTACTCCAGGATGGTCTGGCCGCCGACCTGGTGCACCTCGTAGTTGTCGAGGAAGGATCTGCGGACCTCGAAACGTGTGACGTAGCCCGAGCCAGATGCAGGCACGTTCCAGTCCCGAGCGATCTTCGTCGCGTAGTCCTCGTTCAGGACGGGGTAGAAGATCGGCTGTGACGACAGCCGCGGCGGCCACTCCCGCCAGCCTGACGCCTCAACCAGGGCTAGCTCGTCAGGGCCGGTCGGACGCCACAGTGTGATCGTCTCGGTCTCGCTCACCGGCTCATGATGCCCGCGGCCGAGACTCGTGGCCAATATGATTTGCCAGCTCACGTCGCGCTCATGGAACATCCGCAATTGCCGCAGTGCGATCGCTCACGTGAGTCCGTTGCTGCCCTCTCTGAATCGGACTTCCGCTGCGGCCTTGATCCCCTCCAGCGTCTGCCTCATTCCCGCACGCTGGGTTTTGGTGAACTCCGCCTGCCCACCCAGGTAGTCGTCGGTGAGCTCCAGCGACAGGTCAGAGATGCCGTCGGGCGTCTCGCGACGCTGGGTGAGCCGCGTACCTCCCCCGTTCGTGCATTCGAGCTGGAAGGACCAGACAACCCAGTTCTCCTTGATCCGGAAGGCCATCTCCCGCTCGACCTCGAAACGGACGATTTCCCCGTGCGTGGTCCACTTCAGGTCGCCGTGACTGTTGCGGTTAGTGAACAGCGCACCCAGCTCAACCCGGTCGTAGCCCTCGCGGAGCCGAGTGGAGTCCACCTGCGGACTCCACTCCGGGATCCGCCGTACGTCGCTCACGAGTTCCCACACCCCCGCTGGCGCTGCGGTAATCTCAACGTTGTCCTCGAGCAATGGCTCGTAGTCGCCGCCCATCAGCAGACCTCCTGGTTATGCGACCGTTCGGTCGCGCTTCCTGCTGAAGGTAACGCTGCAGCACGGTTCACGTCCAGTCGGTCGCATAGAGTCTGGGTGTGGCTTCCAACGGTGTTATGGACGGACGGCGTGCCCGCGGCGATGCGACACGTCGGAAGGTCGCGCGCAAAGCCGCCGACATTGCGACCACCCATGGGCTGGACTCGATCACCGTCGGCTCACTGGCCGCTCAGACCGGGGTGAGCAAGAGTGGCATCCTCACCGTCTTCGACAACCGGGAGGCAATCCAAGTTGCAGCGGTCAACGTGGCGGCGCAGGTTTACCGCGAAGCCGTCATCGCACCCGCGCTGGCCGCCGAGCCCGGCAAGGAACGCCTGAGAACACTCATTGACGCATGGGTCGCGTACCTCAAGGCGAGCACTTTCCCAGGCGGATGCTTCGTCGCGGCTACCACCGTCGAATACGGCCGCCGTGATGGGCCGGTCGCTGATGCCGTGCGGAGGTTGAAGCGCCAGTGGCTGGACTTTCTTGCCGCCGAGCTGGCAATCGCGAACTCCGATGACCCCTTTGGCGATGCCTTCCGGATCGACGCCTACCTCAACGCCGGCAATAACAACCGTGAACTGTTCACCGACGACGCGGAACTCGAGCGCGCCCGAGACCTGGCCCTGCAAGTGATCGCCTGAACCGCGGGCTCATGCCGCTGACGGCGCTTGTCGTGATCTGATCTGGGCAGTGCCTAACGCCGGCTTAGTGCGCCTGAGCGTCGGCCCGGCGAGGTTGCCGGTCCGCACAGGTGGGTCCGTTCTGTACGCGCGGGGTCGGCCGGCGGACGTTTGCTCATCCAGGCATGTGCGTAAGTCACAAGAGGGCGCGTGAGGTTGTGCTGCTGGGCACGAAGCCGTGCCGTGCATAGAAGCGTTGCGCCGCGTCGTTGCCGACATAGGCTGTGACGCTGGCCTGCTGTGCGCCGCATTCGCGGGCCCAGGCCAGGAAGTGCTGCACGAGCACGCTGCCTGTGCCTGCCCGGCGAAAGCCGGGCGCGACCCGCATGCTCTCCAACTCCGCAATGCACCCGCTCAGCGTGCCGCCAGGCCCGTGCAGCCTGCCGATCAGGTGCCCGATGACGTTGCCGCTATCGCGGGCCAGCGCCAGAAGGCAGGCCCGGTCGTCCAGCAGGGCAGAGTAGTACGCTGCGCCCTCGCGGGCTGGCCAGCCGACGTCTCTCAGCGGATCATGACGGCCGCCATCTTCACGGAAAAGCCCGGCGACTGACGTGACCAGCGAGTCGATGTCATCTTGGGTGGCGGCGCTCACGGTCACGGCCCTCATGATCGTCAACACTACCAATCCGGTAATCGGCCATCCGAGTATCCACGCACCGGCTTGCAAACGCGGGTGTCTCCGACGCCCGACGCAGGTTCGCGAACCCGCCAGTAGCACCAACTCTGTGCGCCCACTCCGGCCTGTGCTCAAGAAGGTCGATCACATACAGACCGGCGGCAGTGTGGGCTACGCCCATGCCGAGGACCAATGACGCCGCGTGAGCAGCAGTCTCACGCGCCCACGCGTATCGGTTTGATGGACGATCGGGCCTACACGGTGGTCGGCTGAGGACCTCGAGCCGGCTGTAGGCGTTGATCACTGTGATTGCCCAGGCCAGGATGGCGCAGCCCTGTTCGGTGCGAGTACTCACTGCGTCGTTGTAGATCTCGTCTGGGATGTCGTGGGCTATGGGCAGCCGGGTCATTGCCTAGGCGAGAGCCAGGGCTGCCCGTTCCGTCGGCTGTCAAGATCAGTTTCGTGCCAGACTGGCAGAAGGTAGAGGCGTCGCACGGTCTCACCGATCTTGCAGGCCTGGCGTGAGCGCATGTCGGTACAAAATGCGCGCAGCTCGGCGCCGGGCTTGGCTTCCCTGAGGCGGGAGCCGAGCAGTTCCGTGAGCGCCAACCACCGTTTGGGCAAGAACGCCTGCCCAGACTGATGGACCCTGGCGGGGAAGAAGTGGACCGACGTCAAGGCACCGCTGCCAGCCGGGGCCGAAGCCATGCCGCTGGCGGCAGCGTGCACAACATGAATGGCCACGACGCCAACCGCGACGGGCAACCAGCGCATGCCCGGCACGGCCGTGGCCAGCGTGGCGTGCCCGGCCGTGACCACATGCTTCGCCTGCGGCGACTACTCGAACACCCGCGGGCGGCAAGCGATGCTGCTGGCATGGTCGGGAAAGAAGTGGACCGCGACGGAAGCACCGCTGCCCGCCAGGGCGAACTCTAATCCCGATGCCGTGGTCAGCGGCATTGCCTGGACACCAACGATGACGTCTGGTTCGTGCCGGCGCTGGTCGGGCTCGGTGCCCCGGTCTGGGATCCGCAGGCACGCGGCACTCTGCTCGGTGTCACCAGGGGCACGGGAAACGCGCACCTCGCGCGTGCTGTGCTGGAGAGCGAGGCGTATCAGACCAGCGACGTAGTCAAACGTGATGAATGCCTACTCGGGCACGCCGGTGACTGAGCTGCGCGCCGATGGCGGTGCCGCGGTAAACGCCTGGCTGATGCAGTTCCAGGCCGACATTCTTGGCATTCCGGTAGACCTGCCGACGGTTACCGAGACCACACCGCTGGGTTCGGCTTACGTGGCGGGCCTTGCCACCGGCGTCTTCAGCGACCGTGACGAGGTGCAGAGCACGCGGCGGACCGCACGGCGATTCGAGCCCAGCATGAGCGCCGATCAGCGCGAAGCCTTGCAATCGCGATGACGGGCAGCGGTCGAGCGATCCGCCCACTGGGCCCGAGAGGAGGCGTGATTCCCGGTGGCGACTGACGTGCTGGTCGGAAGGGAGAGCCGGAATCCTTTTCTTCGGCTGCGAGCAGGTCTTGGCGGTGAAATGCTCGCCGAGTTTTTCGGCACATTTATTCTGATTGCCCTCGGTGACGGGGCGGTTGCGGTGTCTGTGGCGGGACCACCGGGCTCAGGTCGGCAAACCTTGCACCTTGCTCCGTTCGGGCCGGCAAACTGGCTGATCATCGCCTGGGGATGGGCCTTCGCGGTCACCTTCGGCCTATACGTTGCCGGCGGCGCAGTCGGCATCGCGGCGTACGACTTCTTCGTCGGCGAGGTGCTCAGGAGTCGCGGCAAGATGCCGGAATCCCCTCCGCTCCAGCCCGGCCAGGCCGACGTGCCGGCGGCCCGGTCGGCCCGGTCGGCGAGTCAGCACCAGGCCGCGGGGACGCGGGGACGCGGGGACGGTAGCCGGGCCTCACCTGGTCTTGCGCTGTGTGGCCAGCTCTGATTCTTGCTGGGCCGAAACAGGAGTGCATGTGCCAGTCATGGATCCTCCCCTGGATGCTTATCGGGACAATCTCGCTGTCCGCGCGAGGCCACGCCGCGAATCGGTCCCGGAGCGGCGCGCTACGCCGTGACCGGTCGTCCGGCCCTTCCTCAGCTGATGACCTCGGGCGCTGGCAAAGGTCCGCCGAGCCGACGGAATCAGCAGCGCGGTCAGGGCGGCACGCACCAGCTGCCTGCGAGCACTGCGGAGCCGGCCGTGTAAAGGGTTTGCCGGGCGGCCGAGCCCTGACGCCCTGCTCACTCGCTCTTGTCGCCGACCACGGCGCCGCCCGGCACGATCGCGAGTTCCGCAAGCTGCGTCTCGTCCTCGGGTGAGACCCGGGCTTTGCCGGTGCCGGCAGCAATCAGTCTTGGTCCTGTCCCGCTTGACGCGCGACATAGTGGCTTTCACTTGATGCGTTTGCAAGGCTCTCCGCGGGTCCACGCTCTGCAACTGGGATAGCCGGCGGACATTACCGGTCACGCGTGTCATGCCAAATGAACGGGAACACAGTCACGGGGGCTGGACGCGATATCGCTGCGTGAACGACCACCGGGCCGACGGGAACGTTTCCTATCGAAGCGGGCAGCGAGACTCATAGCATCGAGGCTCAGGTATCCACGGGCCCGTCTTCTCTGGTCCGCGGCCGGCGCAGCCGCAGGACTGAGATGCTCGCCGTGAAGGAGAAGGAAGATGGCGCGCACGCGTGAGCAGGTCTACCAGCACCACGCCCGGGCACTGGACGCGGGCGATCTGGATGAGCTCGTCGCCGACTACGCTGACGATGCCGTCCTCATCACGCCCGCCGGGGTTAAGCGCGGCAAGGACGGCATCCGGGAAGGATACATGCGAATTTTTGGTGATCTGCCCAAAGCGACCTGGAATCTGAGGACACAGATTTATGAGGGCGATCTGATGTTCGTGGAGTGGGCTGCTGCTTCCGCCGCTGCCTTCGGAGAGGGCGTTGCCACTTTTGTAATCACAGATGGTCTCATCCGCGCGCAGACGCTGCACTTTACGGTCCAGCACAGAATCTGAAACAGGAAGGGCCATCAGACCACTCTGCGTGCCTGTCCTCGACGGGAGGGAGCGCCCTAAGCTCGCTTCTGCATGAGCGGCTTCGCTCGGCTTCCTCCGATCGGCTACGCGTGGACGGGGGCTGCAGACGCGAGCGCCTCGAGCGCCTCGGCCGTCCGCACCACCTCGCTGGCGATGAAGCCGTAGTTGACGTAGGCGGCCTGCGTCGCAGCCTCGCCCGCGCCAGCGGTGGCGTCCTTGACTACGATCACGTCGAAGCCGTTCTCGGCCGCATCGCGCAGGTGCGATTCGATGCACAGGTTTGCCGACATCCCGGCGAGGATGATCGTCTGGACGTCGCGCTGGCGCAGCTGGATCTGGATGTCGTTCGCCCAGAAGCCGGATAGCGCCTTGTGCGGCGAGAGCACGATTGTGTCAGGCCTGGGAGTGAGCTCGGGCAAGAACTCGGCCCCCTTACCGGAGACATCGAACATCCGCCGCTCGAACATGATCCTGTCGATCGTGTTCAGGTGCCGCCAGCCGGCGTACTCGTGGTCGCTGAAGTAGTGCGGGGAGTAGAAGACGGGGATTCCCGCCCGCTCGGCCGCCGCCTTCAGCGCGACGAGATGCCCCACGACCGCGTTATTCTCGACCTGCTCGCCGACCAGGTCCCAGATGACGCTCTCCGGCGAGAGGAAGTCGACCTGCGGGTCGACAATGACCAGGGCACTACGCCCGGTACGGATATCCATGATTGCTCCTTCCGAATCCCCGGAAGGCCCGGCTGGATGTTCTGGTTCGAGTTGCCGCCCGAGGACTCAATTCGCACGGCTCGCGATGTATGTGAGTGTCCACCGCCCCGCACAGCGCCAGCGGCGCTTCCCGGAGGCGGTGAAGACCTCGTGATCCACCGTTCTGCCCAGGAAGCCGCGGATGTAACCGGCGACCGCATCAAGGTGGCTTTCGAGCAGAAAGTGGCCATCACGATCCTTGTCCTGCTGGGTGCTCGTGATCGTCCTCGACTACTGGCGCGGTGGGCCTCGCGTGCGCAGTCTCGCGTGTGCCGGGAGCGCAATCTGCGGTCAGCTGGTGCGATCGACAGTGAGGTCGCTGAAGTCGACGGTGATGATCGGTGCGGGCCCAAGGTGGCTGTCGTGGACGGGGAGCACGTAGCGGTGTGTCGGGAACACCAGGCCCGACACCGCCCGGTGCGCTTCGGTGAGGTGCGCGGCGGGCCGGCTGCCTAGCACGTAGGGGGCGTAGTCGAGCCCGGGCCACGGTGGCATTGACGGCGGCCACCACTGAGCGGCTGCGGGTCACGATGCCGAGTTCCCGGTTGTAGTCGAGGCTGGCAACGGAGAAGTTCTGTGAGCCGATCAGCACCCGGCGGTCGGCCCGGCCAGCTTCCCGTCGTCGACGCTCGCGCCGAGCTGGTGTACCGCCGGGCCCGGACAGTGCGTCAGCGACGCGCATTCGGTGGACTACCGGAGGCTTGAGATCCCGGCAGCGCACTTCGTCGAAGAGTGCTACGAGCACGACATGCAGGCCGACGCGGACGGCTACGTCCGCGCGGCGGTCGTCAAGAGGGCAGCCCGGGCTCGGCGTCTATCAGCGATGCCGGCGCGCGGAGCTGCCGCACCACATCACCTGGCGTCATGTGGTGGCAGGACGCGCAATTGACCATGCCGCATGACGGTAGGCAGCGTGGTGCTGAGCCTGCCTTGCACAGCAACTCGGCAACTACCTTCCAGACATGCCTGTCAGCGAGGTGAGCTGGGCCGCCGCTGGCCCACGCAACTGCGAGCCCACGACCACGCAGCGCGTCCTACTCACTCAGCACGCGCCAAGCGTCGCCATGTCGTCGGCAGTGCGAACGGCCAAGTAAATATAGGCTTGCCTTCTGCGAGCTTATCGAATGTGGTGGTAAGACTGAGCAACCTGATCATTTGATCCAGGCCGAGGAGGGAAGGGCGCGGTTAGGCATTGCGAGCAGCACTGTTTTTAGTGATGTTTAGAACCGCCGTCCACTGCACGCCGCCCGAGGGCGAGGGCGGCGCCGCTAACGAGCCCTGTCGTCACGGTCGACCCATGCTCCTCTCCGAACTCGTACGCCGCCTCGACGACAGAATCTGTCGCCTTGTCAAATCCATCTTTAAAAGAACCGTTCCCGCTGGCAGCGTCGTACGCGCCTTTAGCCACTCCAGCGGCCAACGTCACCGGGCTAGCGGCCACTGCGCACACAGTGCCCCAGAACCTGCTTTTCTTTTCCGCCACCAATACCCCCCAGGTGAGGAGAATAGCCCACGCCATTCTAGGATACTTTGCAGTATAGGCTCGGCGGACGCAGCTGGGCAAGTGCGCCCGAATGCGTCGTGCGCGCCAGTAGGCACGAAACGACCATCCGCGTCTTGCCCTTGATCAGCCATGTGGTTCCGGACGCAAGGGATGCCACGGACACGGGACTCACATAGGAGACAAGGGTGGCATGCGTTCCGCAGCCAGGCGGGAGCCAAGCCATTGATGCCATGGCCCCCAGACCGACAAAGTCGACTCGGTCTCGATCGGGCCGGCCGCCCTCAATAGTCCGGCGTCGTGCCAGTAATCAGCGATGGCGCCCTGGTGCGCCTGCGTCTGCTCTTCGACGGGCGTGAGGAACCCTGCGCACCTCTCCGAGTGACTCTCGGCGGGACGCGCGGCTCGCCGCCGGGTCGGCGATTGGCTAGGCCGGCGAGTATGCGGCAATCCTTCTATGGTCGGCGTGTTATACGGTTTGCGTTCTGTTCTGGATTTGGCTAATGCGCGATGGGAACGAATCATGGCCGATGAGACAGACTGGATTGACCTCTCCGAGGCCATTGAGGCGCTGAGGTCGGCGCTGGTTTCCGCCTGGTGGGATGCTCAGGGCAGGCAAGTGCGGTTCAAACTGGAGCCGGTGGAGCTGACGGTGCAGGTCGGCGTGACCCGGACAGGTACCGGCTCGGCCGGGGTTAGATGGCACGTGCTGTCGCTCGGCGGGCAGCGGACGCGCGAGGCTCAAACCGTGCAGATCCTTAAGCTCCGGCTGCTGCCGGTCCTGCTCGATGAGGACGGGGCCGAACTGGCGGACTCCGACCAGCTGATCGCTGACCGAGATGACTGACCTGGAAACCGTTCGGGGTGCGGATCTAGTCGCTGCACGCGGTGGCCATATACGGGTACACGTCCAACAAGGACGGCCACATCGACCGGCGCTGTGCCGTATCGAGGGCTAGGTGCGCGGCCTGCACCATCGCCTTCTGCGTGGCAGAGTCGCTTCGCCGAGATGCGCCCCGAGGTCTTGTCCACCAACTCAGTCACGAGGCCGGTCAGGGGAAATAGTCAGACGACAGCTGTCTCGCCGGCTGTTAGCTTGCGGCAATCACATGGAACCGCTCGAGGAGAAGGACATCCGCGCGTGTTTCGTCACTGTCAAGAGCGAGGCGAAGCGCATCAACCTGCCCCGGCCGCTGTCCGGCGTGCCCTGGGCTGACCTGGACTTCCTGGGCTGGCGCGACCCCGGCGCGCCCGATCGCGGCTACATCGTGGCCGACCAAGATGGTCGGCTGACGGGAGTCACTCTGCGGGCCGCGCAGGGCATCCACCGCAGCTTCATCAAGATCACCGCATGCATGCTGTGCATCACCGCCCACCCCGGCACGGGCGTGCGCCTGCTGACCGCGCCGCGGGCGGGTGCGGCCGGGCGCCACGCCAATACTGTCGGTACCTACATGTGCGCCGACCTGGCCTGCTCGCTGTACCTGCGCGGCAAGAAGACGACCGGTCTCGGAATGCGATACGAGCAATCGCTTCCCCTGCAGGCCGAGATCGACCGCACACGGCTCAACCTCGCCTCTTCCCTCAACAGAATTTTGGCCCTCGGAGCCTGCGCCGGTACGGCGCGTCGCGTGTGCACGCCGAGCTGGCCCGCCGCGTTCGTCGGCGTCCTCGCAAGCGGGTGGCGCGGCTGATGCGATCAGCTGGGCTGCGAGGCAAGCTTCCCAAGCGGCGGCACAAGACCACGACCGCTGACCTGACCGCCGCCGTCCGCGCCGAGGAGATCCGCCGCGACTTCACCGGCTGACGTCGGCAAGGACCCGCGCTGCTTCCCGGTAACGGAAGATATCAACCCGCTGTCCGCTGCGACAGACTGACGGTGACCTGCGCAAACGATGAGTTAGCTAGCCCGGAACTGAGCACGAATGGCTCTTCATTGGCTCTTACTGGTTAGCTAGCTCAACGAGTGTGTATTCGAAATCCTGCCTTTTAACTGGTGGGCGGTACTGGGATTGAACCAGTGACCTCTTCCGTGTCAGGGAAGCGCTCTCCCGCTGAGCTAACCGCCCCCGAGGCGGAAGCGGGAATCGAACCCGCGTACAGGGCTTT
>Ga0335072_10016599_pt1 | contig 10437 bp, 12 predicted proteins | sample Lox_Sample_21_FD_206725 | JGI IMG/M metagenome (GOLD analysis project Ga0335072, IMG submission 206725) | Soil microbial communities from Loxahatchee National Wildlife Refuge, Florida, United States - Lox_Sample_2.1 | ecosystem: Environmental > Terrestrial > Soil > Wetlands | place: USA... | reverse complement strand
AGATCCCGTTCGAGCTCGTCGAGAGCGCGGGCGGTCCCCGGGGGCGTGGGTTCGGCCGGGTCCCGCTCTACTGCTACCGGCCGTTGACCGGTACCTTCATCCGCGAGCGCCTGGGGCAGCTGTCGGCCCTGCCCTCCTACGCCCCGGCGCTGCGGGGTCTCGCTGCCCTGGAGGGCGTCGAGGCGTATGTCAGGCAGCGCGGGGAGGCCCGGATCCCCGCCGACCCACGCGAGTGCGCCGACGCGGCGCTGCGCGCGTTTCTGACTTCGGTGTTCGCCGAGCGCACCGAGTTCGGCTTCGACCCTGATCGGTTCGAGACGGCCTACGAGGAGCTCGAGCAGGCGCTCTACCAGGGACGGGCGGTGACCACCGTGGTGGCGCCGCTGCTGGGGCTCGCGCTCGACCCCGACACCGTGGAGCTGGCGATCGGCGAGGGGCTCTCGCTGGTGCCAGGAGACGCGCTGGAGGACGCGCCGTCCGAGGCGGTGTGGGGCGACGGCGAGGATCCAAACGTCCTGATCGTCCTCACCGCGGCTCAGGACCGTGACGCGCCTGCGCCGGTATCGGTGGCCCGCGCCCGCTTCCGGCGTACCCTCACCGCACTCCGGCTGTTTGAGCGCGGCGGATACGCGCTCGGGCCGATCGCGTGGACGAGGATCGACGCGGGCGCCTGGCGGTCGGTGCCGCTAGGGGGCAGTGGGCGGCCTCGGCTCATCCGGCACATAGCGGCCGAGCAGGAGGACGAGCTACGCGCCTTCTGCAACCTGGTCGCGCGCCGGACGCCGCGCAGCGGGGAGATGTCCTGGGCCCTGGCCCGGTTCGAGATGGGCTGCGAGCGGCTGGCGCCGTTTGAGGCGCTCACCGACTATCTGCTCGCGCTGAGGGCCCTGCTCGAGCCCGAAGGGCCCGCGAGCGGACGCCTCGCCGGCCGTATCGCCGCCATCTGCGCCAGACCGGAAGCCCGCGCTGCGGTGGCGGAGCGGGTGGCCCACGCGATCTCGCTCGAGCGGGCCGTGATCGGCGGTCTGGCGCCGGCGCACCCGGGCGTCGACGCCCTCGTCGACGAACTGGCCGAGCAGCTGCGGGCGCTGCTCCGAGACGTGCTGTGCGGGCACCTCAGCGCGGACCTGTGCGCGGTCGCCGACGACCTCCTGGCAGAGGCGGCTGAGGTCGCCGACCAGCCGCGCCCGGTGGCGCCCCCGCGCTGACGCCAAGTCCCTGAAGCGGGAGTCACTCGGTCTCACGCGCGGTCCCCGCTGCGCTGCGATTTGACCAAGCGGACAAAATTTGTTACGCTCGATCAGAATATGAGCCGACAGGTCAACAAGACCGCCGCGGACCGGACCTTCATCGAGGAGGCTCGCCGAGCGCAGCTCGTCGCCTGCGCGATCGAAACGATCGCCGAGCTCGGCTACGGCCAGGCGTCGCTGGCGCGAATCGCTGAACGGGCCGGCATCAGCAAGGGGGTGATCGGTTACCACTTCGCGGGCAAGGACGAGCTCCTCTCGGAGGTCGTCGGCGAGGTGATGGCCCGGGCTGAGGACTACATTCGGCCTCGGGTCAGTGCCGAGTCCACCGGCCCGGCGGTGCTGAGGGCCTACATCGAGGCGAGTCTCGCGTTCATGGCCGAGCACCGCAACCACGTGCTTGCGCTCGTCGAGATCGGGCGCAACTCCCGGCCCGGGGATGGTGGCCCGAGCCTCGGTCCAAGGTTCGTGGAAGCATCGATCGGATCGCTCGCAAAGCTGCTGGCCAGCTTCCAGGGCACGCATGAGCTCCGCTCCGACTTCGACCCCATGGTCGTAGCGACCGCGATCCGAGCGGCGATCGATTCGGTGCCGCGTCGGCTCGCGGACCACCACGAGCTCGACGTCGCCCACTACGGGCGGGAGCTCGCGGACCTGTTCGACCTCGCCACCCGAAAGGAACAGCATGTACAGGATCACGGTCCCGAGCGCCGATCTGACCAGTGAGGCGGTAGCGGAGACGCTGCGCGCTCGGCCCCGGCCCGAGCCACAACCGGGTGTGGCGGGCCGAGGCGAGGTGGCTCGGACGGCCCGCCTGGGCCGCATGTGGCGACCGTGAGCTCACGGCGGCCGTCGCGTCGTCTCCCGCTCCGGCTGGTCGCCGGGCTCGCGCTCCCGCTGATCGCGTTCTTCGCGCTCCTGCGGGTGCTCGGCAACGCAACCGGCGCGCTGGCCATCACCGACGGACTCCCGCTGCTGTGGGTGGTCGCGTACGGGATCTGGCGCCACCGGATCGAGCCGATCGGGCTGGTCGCCGTCGCGGTATTCGCGCTCGCGCTCGTGCTGACGATCGCGTTCGGCGGCAGCCCGCTACCGCTCGAGCTCCGGCGCTCCTGGTTTCCGGGCACCGTCGGGTTGGTGTGCCTCATCTCCCTCCTCGTCCGGCGTCCCGTGCTGTACGTAGCCGCGACTAAGCTCGCCGCGGCCCACCCGCGAGAGGTGGCGGACGGGAGACCGGCGCTCGACTCCCCGGGGAGTCGCAGGTTGCTGACGACCCTGACCGCGATCGTCGGCGTCACCGGCGTCGCCGACGCCGTCGCCCAGATTGCCCTCGCGCTCACCGTGTCCACGACCACGTTCGTCGTGGTGGCCAGGATCGCCAGCTGGACGATCATCGGCACCGGACTCGCCGTCGGCGCCCTGTACGTGCGGTGGAGTCTGCGACGGCTTCGCCGCGGCGGCGAGCCAGAGCTGGACCCGGACGGCGGGGCGCCGTCGGGCGTCCACGGCTCAACCCGCTAGGCTTGACGTCAGGCCGCTCCCCACTCGGTCCCGCATCGCGGGGCCGGGATTGTCTCGCCCGCCAGGCCTGACATGTAAGTCCTGGGGCTCCTGTGAAGGAAAGGGGAGCGCGACCTGCAGTTTCGAGCGGGCCACAGCGCCCGCTCGTGCTGTTAAGCGGCCGGTGAGCGCGATCGAGGAGGTGGAGGAGATGCCGGACGAGCGGACCGGAGCACGTCGGGGCGGCGGCTGTCTCGCTTCAGAAGAGGGACGGTGGCGAGTTATGCTGCGGCCGTGACTCCGCGCGCCGCCCGTCCTGCCGTCGCTCCCAACGTCCATCCGCAGTGTCGGAACATGCCGAGCATCAACGACGACGGGTTCGAGGAGCTGTGCCATCTGGTCACCGACCGGGATCCGGACACCGCGCTGTGCGGCAAGGACGTGACCGGCTACCCGTGGGATCCCCCCTGGCCGCGCTGCGAGGCGTGCCTGGCGGTGGCCCGCGGAGAGATGAATTGACGGGCCGGGGCATGCGGTGGCCGCGGTGAGCGAGTACGAGCTGACCTGCGTCGTCGAGATCCCCAAGGGGAGCCGGAACAAGTACGAGTACGACGCGAAGCTCGGCGCGATCAAGCTCGACCGGTTCATCTCGGCGTCGGTCGTGTACCCGACCGACTACGGCTTCGTCCCCGAGACGCTCGCCCCTGATGGCGATCCGCTGGACGTGCTCATGTGCGTCTCCGAGGCCACCTTCCCCGGGTGCATCCGACGAGAAGGGCCCCGACGACCACGTCGTGTGCGTGCCGTGCGAGGACCCGGGCTGGAACTACATCGACGACGTCGACGACCTTCCCCGCCTCCTGCGTGACGAGATCTCGCACTTCTTCGCGGTCTACAAGGACCTCGACGAGGGGCGCTACTCGGAGGTCGGAGGCTGGGCCGGACGCGATGCAGCGCAGGAGACGGTGGAGAAGGCACGCCGCGCGTTCATCGAGAGTGAGGTGTAGTCGAGTCATCGGCGGCGCCTGACGGCGGCGCCTCAGTTCCGGATTCGCGCGCGGGCTCGCGCTGCCGCTTTCGCCACCGCCACACCCGCCGCCCGATGAAGGCGAGGATCAGCAGCCCGACGGCGATCCCGAAGTACGCCTCGTAGCGCGTCGCCGTGTTGTAGATCGTGTCGATGTGGCTGCCGGAGAAGTAGCCGATCGACACCCAGAGAGCGACCCACAGCGCCGCGCCGAGCATGTTGAAGGGCACGAACCGGGCCCAGTGCATCCCCGTGATGCCCGCGATGATCCCGTTCGCCTGTCGCAGGCCCTCGACGAACCGGGCGATCACGATCACCTTGCCGCCGTGGCGGTCGAAGAAACTCGCGGTCTTGTCGAGGCGCTCCGGGGTGAGCAGGATGTACTTGCCGTAGCGCTCGGCCAGCGGCCGGCCGCCGAAATGGCCGATCGCGAACCCGACGTTGTCTCCGAGGACCGCCGCGAGGAAGCCGATCAGGGCCACGAGCCAGATGTTCAGCCGTCCGGTGCCGGCGTATACGGCGGCGATGATCAGCACCGTCTCGCCCGGGACCGGGACGCCGAAGTCCTCGAGGAAGATCAGCCCGAGGGCGAGGTAGCCATACTTGTCGAGCGTCGGCTCGAGGTCGTGGAGGACTCCCGGCAGTTGCGCCGGAGCGGCGGCGGCCGCGAGCAGCGGGTCGAGCACGGTGCAGACCCTACCCGCGCGCTCTGCGATGATCGTGCCAAGGCACCGCCGTCAGGCGCCGCCGACAAATCTCACTCCGCGCCGCCGACAAAATCCCATTTATGACCGCCGTCAAGCTCACGTCGCTCTCCCACGGCGCCGGCTGTGCCTGCAAAGTCCCGGCGGCGCTGCTCGCGCCGATCGTCCAGGCGCTGCCGGCGCCGACCGACCCCGATCTGCTCGTCGGCGCCGCGACGAGCGACGACGCCGCCGTATACCGCCTGCGCGATGATCTCGCCCTGGTGCAGACGGCCGATTTCTTCACCCCGATCGTCGACGACCCCTACGACTTCGGGCGGATCGCGGCCACGAACGCGCTCTCGGACGTCTACGCGATGGGCGGCCGCCCGCTGAGCGCGCTGAACCTGGTGGCGTGGTCGGTCGAGAAACTCGGCTCGGAGATGCTGGCGGAGGTTCTGCGGGGCGGCTCCGACGCGATCACCGCGGCCGGCGCCTCGATCGTAGGCGGCCACACGATCGACGACCCCGAACCGAAATACGGCCTCGCGGTCATGGGCGTGATCGATCCGGCCGACGTGATCACGAACGCCGGCGGCCGAGCCGGTGACGCGCTCGTGCTGACCAAGCCACTCGGCGCCGGCGCGGTCACCACGGCCCTGAAGAAGGGCCTGGCCGACGCCGACGTGCTGGCGCAGGCGGTCGAGGTGATGACCGAGCTAAACGCGGCCGGGGCGGCGGCGGCCCAGGCGGCCGGCGCCCACGGGATGACCGACGTGACCGGCTTCGGGCTGCTCGGCCACCTGCACGAACTGGCGCTCGCCAGCGGCGTGGCCGCGGAGGTGGACGCGATGGCGGTGCCCGCGATCGAGGGCGTGGTCGAGCTGCTCGCCGACGACCGGACGGTCGCCGGCGGCAGTCGCAACAACCGCGCCTACGCGGAGGAGTTCGCCTCGTTCGCTCCCGGCGTGGAGGAGGTGCGCCGGCGCCTGGTGACCGATGCGATGACCTCGGGCGGGCTGCTCGTAGCGCTCGATCCGGCCCGCGCCGGCGAGGTGCCGGGGACGGTCATCGGCCGGCTGCTCGCCGGCGAGGCGGGCACGATCAGCGTCGTGTGATCTGCGTCCCGCCCGCCCTGCGGCGCGGCGCGGCGACGGGTGGGCCGGAGCCAGGTCACACGTGGCGGATAACCCGCCACTCGACGAGTCCCGCGCCGCGAGTGGCGTGCTCTCCGTGCCAGAGCCGGGGGAACGACCATTCACCGCCGGCGTGGCGGCGAGTGGCGGGTTAGCCGGCTTGATCGGCGAGGCGCTCGAGGTCCTGGCGAGAGGCGATGCCGAGCAGCCGTCCCTCGGGCGTGGTGACGATCGCCCAGCGCAGATTCCGATCCGCGAGGCGTTTGGCGACGTCGCCGGCGGCGCGGTGGGGGCGGGTGGTGGATGGGTCGAGCTCCATGATGTCGCCGACCGCGGCATCGGGCGGCGCCGGCTGCAGAGCGCTGGCCCGCACGCGCCCGAGCACCAGCCCGTCGCCGGCGGTGACCAGCGCAAACGGGTAAATAGAACGTTCTATCTGGACCAGGACGTCGGCGGCGCGGTCGCGCGGACCGCAGCGCACGACATCGTCACGGGCGACGCGGCCGGCGGTAGGGGCCTCGGCTCGCTCCCCTTCCACGGGCAGGCGGTGCGCCAGCCAGTCGACCTTGCCGAACACGTAGTCGTAGATCTCGGCAAAGCCGAGCGCCTCGAGCCGGCACGCGGCTCGTGCGCTCAGGTCTCAGAGGGCGTCCCAGCAGTAGACGACGACCGGTCGGCCGCGATCGAGTACCGCCACCCCGCGTTCGTCGAGCGCTCCCAGCGGGAGGCTGATCGCGTCCGGTATGTGCGCCTTGGCGTACTCCTCGGCCGGCAGGACCTCGACCAGCTGGGCGCCGGCGCTGAGCAGCTCGCGGAGGCGTTCGAGTCCGATGTCGGTGGCCATGGTGCCTGATGCCTACCCGTCCAGGGCCTCGACGAGCACGTCCCGCGTCGCCTCGAGCGCCTGCGGGATGACGTCGGTGTCCGCGAGCAGCGGCATGAAGTTGGTATCGCCGTTCCAACGCGGCACGACGTGCAGGTGCAGGTGATCGGCGATCCCGGCGCCCGCCACCTTGCCCTGGTTCCAGCCGAGGTTGAAGCCGTCGGGCGACATGCCCTTGCGGATGGCGAGGATCGCGCGCCGGGCCAGGCGCATCGTGTCGAGCATCTCGTCCTCGTTGAGGTCTTCGAGGGTCGCGACGTGGCGGACCGGCGCCACCATCACGTGTCCCGGCGCGTACGGGTACGCGTTCAGGATCGTCAGGCAGTGCTCGGTGCGATCGATCGGCTGGTGCGCTGGGTCGGTGTTGGTGGAGGACGCGGCGGCGCAGAAGATGCACTCGCCGTCCTTGGGGCCCGTGATGTACTCGATGCGCCACGGCGCCCACAGCGGCCGGTCGGTCATGAGCGTGCGACTCTACCGTTCGTGTTCCACGTCGAGCTGCGCCAGTTCCCGCACCAGGCGCGCGCCTTCAATCTGACGCGCGAGGAGCTCGACCACCGCATCCTTGGTCCGTGGGTGTCGGGCGCCGCGATCGAACTCGACGATCAGCGCTGGGCGCCCGACCGGGCCCGCCTGACGATCTACGAGGGGCCCGCGCTGGCCGACGATCAGCTGGGAATGGGCCGGGGTTGGGGAAACGTGACGCGCGCCGGCGAGGACGTGACCGCGCGGCTCCTGACCGAGGCGGCGCACCCGCCCCCGGTGGCGGAACTCAAGCGCGCGGTGACGGAGCGGTGTGCCGAGGCGCCGCTCACGCTCGGAGCCGTCGTCGGCTTGGCGGGCGAGCGCTACCCGCAGGCAAGGGTGAGCGAGCGACTGGCCCTGTGCGAGCAGGCGGTGTGGGAGCTGCTGCACGAGGGCGCCGTCGAGCTCGCACGCGACGGCGCCCGGGTAGCGCAGGAGGGATGGCGGTTGGTTCTGCTCGGCTGGGAGGCCTGGAGCCGCGAGGACGTCGCGGTCAGACTTATGAGCCGGGGAAGTACTGCCCGTTGACGCAGATGGTGTACGTCATGTGGTTCGGGGCGAGGGCGCCCAGGTTCGGCAGCGCGAAGTTGGCGGTGCCGTTGCCACCGTACGTGGTGCCGATCAGGCTGAACAGCGCCTGATACTGGCTGATCGGGAGCAGCTGGCCGTTGGCCGGCATGCCGTCAGCCTCGGTCTGGCTCGCGCTCAGCATGATCTGGCCGATGGTGCACGGAGCACCGCCGCCGGCCGTGGCCTTCTGGGTGTCGGTGCCAATACCGGTTAGTCCCGGGCCCGCAGGCCCCTGCGGGCCGGCCGGACCCTGCGGCCCCGCGGGCCCCTGAGCACCGGCGGGCCCAGCCGGACCCTGCGGACCCGCGGGCCCGGTCTGGCTCCAGGAGATCGCGGTCGTGTGCCTGGGGCAGTTCGTCCCCGCGTCCTGGAGGACGAGCGCGTGGGAGTGCCTCAAGTGCGCATCGGAATAGCAACCGTGGATGACGCCGGCCGAGTCGACCGGTCCTCCGGTCGAGGCGGCGAGGGCCGCTCCGCCGAAGACGGTGACGAGCGCCACGACCAAGAGGGCGAAGGACACCTTCCGGTCGCGTGAGCGAGGGATGAGGCGGCGAAGGATGTTCATCTGGCTGGCCTTTCGTTCGGATGGAGGCCCCGTGTCGCCATCGTGCGCCTAAAGCGGCCAGTCCACATCGGGTGACCGGCCATTTTTGGCCGGCCGCGTTTAGGAGCGTTTAGACGGATGCGCGCCGCCGGAACCGCCCCGGGGAGAAGCGCGGCCGAACTCGGGGCCCGTCAGGACGGCGCCAGCCGTGGTTTTGCGGCCGCCGTGGGCGCCCGTTCTCTCAAGGAAGCCCCCAGCGGTGCTCGAGCAGCCCGTCGTCGGCCAGCTGGGCGAGGGCACCGCATAGAGCGTTCCCGCGGCGATCCCGGCCTCGGTCGACAGCTCGTAGCCTTAACGCCGGCGCTCCGGGTCGGCGGACAGAGCACGCAGCAACGTGAACTGAATCGCCAAGGTCCGAACGTCAGGCCACCAGGTCCGCGATCAGCTGGTCGCGTTCGTTCTGGGAGGCGAACAGGTAGCGGTGGATACGCAGCAGTCCGTCGACGTCGTGCACGTCGTCGTCAAGCTGGGGGACGCACAGCAGCCGGCGCTCGTCGAGCTGGCGGGCGAGCCGGGCGAGGTTGTGATCGTCGCGCCGGGCCAGCACGTGGTAGTCGCGGAAGTTCTCGGCGACGCGGACGGCGAGCCCCGGCGCCAGCACGCGGGCCAGCGAGCGCCTGACCTCGCGCGGCGCGCGGTCGCCGAGGAGGTCGTGGTGGACGCGGTTGACGACGACGCCGGCGAACGGCAGTCCGTCGGCGTGGAGGCGCTCGGCGAACCAGATCGCCTCGTCGATCGGCTCGCGGGCGGCCGAAGTGACGAGCACGAACGCGGTGGTCGGCGCCCGCAGCAGCGCCTCGACCTGAGCCGCGCGCTGGCTGAAGTCCTTGGTCATGTCGCCGAGCAGCTGGAAGAACACCGTCAAGTCGCTGATCAGGTCGACGCCGGTGATCCGCCGAAGCCCGCCCAGGAGCGGCAGCGCGCCCCGGCCCAGCACGCGCATCCCAACGCCGGTGGGGCGCATGAAGGCCTTGAGCGCGCGGCCCTCGAGAAACGCGTTGAGGCGCCCGGGCGCGTCGAGGAACTCGAGCGCATTGCGCGACGGCGGCGTGTCGAGCACCAGAAGGTCGAAACGGCCCTCCTGATCGAGCTCGTGGAGCTTGGCGATCGCGGTGAGCTCCTGCGAGCCGGACACCGCCGTGGAGAGCTCGCGATAGACGCGGTTGGCCTTGATCTCCTCCGCGCGCCCTGGGTCCGGCGCGATGCGGTCGATGAGCTCGTCGAACGTCCGCTTGGGGTCGAGCATCATCGCCCACAGCTCGCCCTTGACCTCGAGGTCGCCGGTGGCGAGCCGGGCCGGCTCGACCCGGCGCGGCTCGTTCTCGAGGGCCTCCAGGCCGAGCGCGTTGGCCAGCCGGTTGGCGGGATCGATCGTCACCACCGCGACCTTCGCGCCGGCGGCCGCCATCCCGAGCGCGACCGCGGCGGAGGTGGTGGTCTTGCCCACGCCGCCCGACCCCGCGCACACGCACACGCGTTTGCCCTCGAGCATCTCGAGTACGTTCACGACACGTCCTCGGTGACGTTCAGCGCCGCCTCCAGTACGTCGGACAGAGTCTCCAGCTCGTGCTGGCCGAGCTGGTCAGCGAACACGTACGGCAGCTCGATGAGCCGGGCGTCCACGTGGTCGGCGAGGCGATCTCGCTGCTCGCGCTGGGTGGCGGCGCGGGCGTGCTCGGACAGCGCAGCGCGCAGCGCCGTGCGCGCCAGCGCCGACCGCGTCCGGGTCAGCGCCGCGTTCAGTTCGTCGATCTCGTCGCTTTCGAAGCGGGCGGGATACAGGGCGTTGACCACGACCAGGTCGAGGAGCAGCGCGTCGCGGGCCAGCTCCCCGGCGAGCACCATTGTCTCGTTGACCGGCATCTCCTCGGGCGTGGCCACCGCGATCACGCCGGTGAACTCGTGATCGGCGATCGTTTCGGCGATCGTGCGGCCCTGGTGGGCGATCGGCCCGACGCGGGCGATGTCGGCGAACGTGCGCGGCGTGCGCAGCAGTCCGACGCCGTGGCCGGTCGCCGGCGCGTCGACGATCACGAGGTCGTACGGCGCGGCGCCGCGGGTGCGGCGACTCAGCTGGGCCAGCTCCCAGACCTTGCCGATGCTGAGCAGCTCGCGCATCCCGGGGGTGGCCATCGCGAAGGCCTGGAACAGGCGGCTCGAACCGAGCGCCTGGCCGATCGTCCCCGCCTTGACGCGCAGGTACTCCTCCATCGACTGCTGAGGATCGATCGAGATCGTGAATAGGCGCGGGGCGATCTCCAA
>Ga0335072_10016597_pt1 | contig 10437 bp, 4 predicted proteins | sample Lox_Sample_21_FD_206725 | JGI IMG/M metagenome (GOLD analysis project Ga0335072, IMG submission 206725) | Soil microbial communities from Loxahatchee National Wildlife Refuge, Florida, United States - Lox_Sample_2.1 | ecosystem: Environmental > Terrestrial > Soil > Wetlands | place: USA: Florida... | reverse complement strand
GGCATAACGCTGCGCGGCGTTGCGCAGGACGGCCATGTCGTAGGGGCTAAGCGAATTGTCCACCTCGAACATTTCGCGCATCATCTGCTGGGCTTGCTCCGGGGTGAACGCGCCGGTGGAATCGATGAAGCCTCCTTCGCGGCGGCCGCCGGAGATCTGGTCGACTTTTTCTTCGAGGGTCATGCGAGAGAGAAGATCGGCGACGCGCTTGGCGATGGGCAGATTCGGATTGCGGTAATCGGGAAGGGCTTGGCGCGCGCCGGCGAAGCCGACCAAAATCGCGAGAATCGCGCCGGTCAGGGCAAGAAAATTGGGGAATTTGGGATGCGGGCACGCAATTTTTTTGCGGGTTCGGGCGTCGGCGAGGAGTCGATTTTGTACCGATTGATTTCTTGTTCGACCTAGTGTTTTCAGCAAGTTACGCAGAAATTCGTTCGGCAGATGTACCGATTGATTCTTCATTCGCTTTTTGTTCTCCTTGCGTTGCTCGAACTCGAATCAGGGGGAAGCAATCAGCGCGAATTCTCGGCGGCTCCCGGCCAAGGTTCGCCTCGGTTCATTTTTTCTTTGAATCGCCGATCGCTTTCACCACCTGTGCGCGAGTTGCGCGCATGGCGTCGCTGGTCGAGCTATTCGGGTCGAGCTTGAGATAGGCGTCGATGTCTTTCAGGACCTCCGGGTAGTCGTGCATCGCGATGTGAATGTTGGTCAGGATGATATAGGTCCGCTGGTTCTTGGGATCCAGTTGAACCACTTTCCTGGCACTTTCCTCAGCGTCGCCGTAGCGCTTGAGCCCGAGCAACGCGCGCGCGCGCTCAAAATACCCCCGCCACGACGAGTTGTCGAGCGCAATTACCTGTTTCGCGAGAGGATCGGCGGCAGCGAAATCGCCGATATCGTTGTATACGTCCGCCAGACCGAAGATCGCGTCAGGGTACTTGCCCTTGCTCAAGTCGATGGCTTTTTGAAAGGACGCGCGAGCTTCGGCCGCGTGCCCGGACAGGTACTGCGCCTCTCCCATTCTTGCGTACGCTTCGTAGAAATCAGGAAATTCGCGTGCGGCTTTCTGAAAAGCGGCGGCAGCTCCGTCGTAATCCTTGTCGGCCATGAAAGATTTGCCTTTGGCGTAATCGTCGCGCGCGTCCGGCGGCGCAGACAATTCGTGGGTGGAGATGGTCTCGGGGGCGGTCGCTTCCGTATTCGACGACCCGGAATCGGTTGGGCTGAGGTCAATGTCGAGTTCGCTTGAATGGCCAGCCAATACGCTGACGGTTGTCTGGCTCTTCTGGTAACCCATCTTGCTGACAATCACGTGGTAATCGCCGTCGTGCGCCTGGAAATGAAATTCGCCGTTTTCGTTCGTGTAGGTGGTAGGCGCGGCAAATCCGTCGGGAGACATCAGGTCGACGCGCGCGGAGACGACCGGGTCGTGCGAGCCTGCATCGCGAACGTAGCCTGTGATTCCGCCAGCCATGCTGATTCCCTGCGCCGCAGCGCTGCCCGAGTAGAAGGCGAAGGCAATCAATATCGCAAGAGAAAGATAGCCGACGCCCACGAGACGTGACCGCAGGCTCGATCTCACGTTTCTGCGGGCCGAGCAAGACTCGCTACTTGAGAGGACGTCTGTTCGCCTGGTAGGAACTGCGCGCGAATCTGATGACGTCCGGCGTGGAAAAGCGAGCGACATGGGCGTTCCGTTATCCAAAGGGCCGCGATTCAAAGAGCAGTGCTGCGCAGCGTACACCCTGTTGCGTGGACCCTTGGGAAAGCGCGCTCCGAGTGACAAAAATCGGCGCGATTGTAGCACGCACACTTTCAGTGGGAAGGGCAAATCGCAAAATCCGAGGGAAGGCATCGATGGCCTGTTCGGACAGATGATCGGCTTCTCGATCGACGTTTTGCCACGCGTGATTACGCGGGACCAAGGTCCCGTATGTGATTGTATCAACTTGCTTTAGCTCTTAGTCAAGGCTGAGGGGCACGCCTCCTGACGGGGCGACACCTGTCGGCAAGCAGGTCAATAGGCCCCGGGAGGGGGGTGCGGGACGGGAATTGCAAATCGTAAAATTGAATGGAACTGATTAAAAATCTCTTGACAGCCTATCGGGTAAGAGGGTAAAAGGCAGGCATCGCGGTGCCAAATCGATATTCTTGATGTGGGCCGCATTTGCCGAATCGATTTTTTAGGGGTGGGGGCCACAGTCCACTGAGAAATCCCAAAAGGCTGTTCAGTGCTGTGCCTTCTTCGTGACTTGTGTTCCGCCGTCATTGGGCCTCAAGCCTGTGGCGGCAATTTAGGCTTCGGGCTCGCTGGCGCGAGTATCGAAGAACCTAGCGGGGCGATGGTCTAGGAGGCAGGAGATGAACCGTCAGTACGCACAGAATCTGGGCGTCGGGTGTAGCCGTGTCCTTTCGGGCCGGTTTACCGCGACGGCCGTAGCAGTGCTTGCGATGCTGTTTTTGTTTTTGCCGGCAGCTCATGCCCAGATCACGGGCACGATCACCGGTACGGTTTACGACAACACAGGCGCGGTTGTACCCAGCGCCAGCGTCACCTTGACCGACCAGGCAACTGACTCGGTCCGGACGACGATCAGCGACTCGGCCGGATACTTCACTTTTGCGTCGTTAGTACCGGGTACGTACACGTTGAAGGCCGCTGCGAAAGGCTTCAAGACATTCGACCAGCCGGGCATTGTGCTCCAGGCAGCGGATCACCGGAACATCAACGCAACTCTCGAAGTCGGGCAGACCACGGAAACGGTAACGGTGGAAGCGAACCCCGAAATCGTGCCCGAGGACTCGCCCGCTCAGAGCTATACCCTGACATCGACGGACTACAACCGGTTGCCCATGATCACGCGCAACGCTACCGAATTGCTGCGCGGGCTTCCGGGTGCGGTGACCGTCGGCAATGGCGCGAGCAACGGTTCGAATAGCAGCATGGACTTTTCGGGCGTCGGAGCAGCGGGCTCTTCCGTCGGCAACGGCGTGTCGGAAGGCGGCGTACCCTATCGCGGCGGCACGGCGCTCTTGATGGATGGAACGAATATTTTGGATGAAGGCTGCGACTGCACCTCCATCTCGGTGCCGAACCCGGACATGGTGCAGGAAGTGAAGGTGCAGACGTCGGCGTTCGGTGCGGACAGCGCAAAAGGCCCGGTGGTGGTCAACTTCATCACCAAGGGCGGCACGGCGGCTTATCACGGAGAAGGTTATCTGTATACCCGCAACGCCGTGTTTAACTCGGATGACTGGCAGGACAACCACCAAGGGCAGTCCGTTCAGACCGGCGACCACTACTATTATCCTGGCGGCAACGTCGGCGGCCCGGTTCCGGGCACGCACAAGAAGCTGCTTTTCTGGTTCGGCTACGAGCACTTCTACCAACTGGCGACCGGTGGCGCGAAGTTGTACTCGTTCATACCCACCCCCGATATGCTGTCCGGGAATTTTGGGCCGACGGCCGCAAACAATGCCCTTTGCCAGGCAGACCTGGGTGTGAATGCGGACAGCACTGCAACAAAGGCTCAGGGCACGTATTGCTACGATCCGACGACCGGAAAGGGACCGGGAGGAACGACGCTCTCGAACGCGTCCGCCCTTCCCGTTGATCCCGGCGCGGCGGCGTTGTGGAAGCTGATGCCGGCGGCAAACGCTGATCCGGCGACGACCCCCGGTGGATATAACTATTTCTATCCGGTACCGGCTCTGCACAACGGCTACATGTTGCGCGGCCGCGGCGACTACAACTTCAACGACAACAATAAACTTTTCATCACCTATCAGTACGCGAGCGACTCGCAGCCTTCCGACGGCGACGCGCACATGTGGTGGCTGCCGTCGAACTCGGTTGTATTTCCGGGCGGCGGTTTGCTGAACCCCACGCAGACCAAGAACATCACGGGCAACTTCCTGCACGTGTTCAGTCCCACGTTGACCAACCAGATGACGGCTTTCTGGACGTACTACAATTCGCCGCAGTCTCCGGTGAACTTCAACGCGGTACTACGAAGCACGGTGAACTATCCGGCGAGCTACGGAACGATCTTCCAGAAGACGTTGCCGTTGCCGCAGACGATGGTCCCCGGCTGGAACCAGGATGGTAACTACAACTTCCCGGACTTCAGCCAGTGGGACGTGTTCTCGGGCACGGGCGGGAGTTACTACATTCGGAAAGAAAACCCGGCTTTTGCGGACGATCTGACCAAGGTCTATAGGAGCCACACGATCAAGGCCGGCTTCTATTTCGAGACAACGGGCAATAACCAAGCGAACTTCAACCCCATCAATGGCGGCTTCTCGTTCGGTTCCTCTTCAACGCCGTACCCGGACGCGGTAACCGGTCTGGCGCAAGGGACGCAGAACCCGACGGCAAACTTCATGATGGGAATCGCCTCGAACTACAACGAGCAGAGTTCGCTGCCGCTTAACGACCAGGCGTACAAGACGTTCGCCTTCTACGGGATGGACTCGTGGAAAGTGAACCGGCGCTTCACAGCGGACTTTGGTGTTCGCCTCGAGCACATCGGCCACTGGTATGACCGCGACGGGTACGGGAACGCGGTATGGGTTCCCGGAGACGTCGTGAGTGATGTTCTTGCTGGGAAGGTCTTTCCGGGAGTCGAGTGGCACGCAGAAGACCCTGGCATTCCTCTCAGCGGAACGCCCAACCGTCTGCTGCACTTTGAACCGCGGGCTGGCATCGCCTATGACATCTTTGGAACAGGCGAGACCGTAATCCGCGGCGGCTGGGGCGTCTACATGTTCAACGACCAGGTGAACGACTACAGCGGCGCGCTGGCGCTGGCGCAGCAGAGCATTCAGACCAGCTTGCCCAGCAACACCACTGTGCTGTTCAGCGAAACGGGACTGCTCCCCAAGCCGACGGCGGCTTTTTCGGCGCCTTCGTCCGGGCCCGGATTCATTCTGAATCCGAATGACTATGACGTCCCGTGGGTACAGGACTGGAACTTCACGATCGATCAAAAAGCACCGTGGAATTCGATTGTTGAGGTTTCCTATCAGGGCAACAACAGCGGCGCGTTGTTCTTTGGCGGGCAGGTCGGTGGCGGCGGAAACCTTGGCGGCGGCGACCTGATCAACGTGAACAAAACTCCGCTCGGAGCCTACTTCGCACCGGATGCGTTCACGGGAATCACCGCGGCGGATCCCGAAAATGTTTGCGGTGTGTCCGGTCAGTGCATGAACGGGCTTGCCGACTACCACCCGTTCGGGACGGTGAACGTGGGCACCGGCGCGGCGCCCAACTACGTCAACGTCTACGGCACGAACAGCATCAACGTAGAGCAGCACGCTGGTTACTCCGACTATAACGCGATGGAAGTGATGTGGTCGAAGCAGACCGGGCGGCTGGCGTTCAACACCAGCTTCCTGTGGTCGAAGTCGTTGGGCTTCAACAACGGCAACATCGATCCCTTCAACATTCGCGCCAACTACACGGTTCTGAACATCGACCGGCCGTACGTTTGGAACAACTCCTACAGCTTTGACCTCGGAAGAGCCTATCACGGGGACAACAAGCTAATGGGTGGTGCGGCCAACGGCTGGACGATTTCCGGGTTCACCACGTGGCAAAAGGGCGGCAACATGCAGGCTCAGACCAGCGAGAACTTCGGGATGGGATTTGAGTACTTCGATCCCACCACGAATACAACCACGCAGCTGAGCCAGCGCTCGTTCTTCGGGACGGACGCCGCCATCAACGTGCAGCCAGTCGAGACGTGCAATCCGACGAGCGGGCTGGGCAGCAGCCAGTATGCCAAGCTGTCGTGCTTTGCTCCGCCGTCGATTCCGACCGGCAACTCGATTGTGGCGAACGGGCCGACGCAACTCCCGTACATCACCATGCCGTCGTTCTTTGACAGCGACTTGGCTGTCTACAAGACGTTCCACATCACGGAGCGGCAGTCTGTGGAGTTCCGCGTGACAGCGACGAACTTCCTGAACCACCCGCTCGTGGGCTACTCGAACAATAACCCGCTGACGCTCAAGTACTCGCTGGATCCCAACAACAAGAGCGCCGGCTACAGTTACGTCGGCACCACTCCGGCGGCGGCTTGGGGCTTCACGGATACGAAGAACGAGCCTAACGAAGCCGGGTACGGCCGAGTCATGCAGTTCGGTCTGAAGTACATGTTCTAACACCCACCCCAGGCGGAGGGGTCCCGCGAAACGGGGCCCCTTTGCCTCTTCTGAGTGAGAGTTGTTTGCGCCGCCTGATTGCCCGGACGACCACCGAGGGGCTGGGGCGGCGCAAGTTTTTTAAGCAGGGGATTTTTTGAAAGTCGAGGGAATGCCGGACCGCAACCAGGCGAGATTTCGGGACCGCAGTTTTCGTGTTGAGTTTTGCAATTCCTCCGAGTCGCTCGAACTTCAGCGAACGCTCGGCTATACTCCGGCCATGCAGCATTGCAAGGACCACGAAGCGAGTCGTCCGTCTCTCCGGCCGCCAAGGCGATCCTTCGCACTCTCCGTGGTAACTCTTCTGGCGGGATTGATTCTGGTTGTTTCCTCCAATTGGGCGCAAGTCTCCAACCCCTCGGCGGCAAAGAATCCCCTGCAGCGGCACTATCAATCGGCACAGAATTTTCAGGCGGCGGGGAAACTGCAAGCTGCGGCAGTGGAATACCGCTTGTTTCTGGGAGATGCGCTGCACAGGCTGGCGCTCGGGCGCTCGAACCTGGGCGACTTTCAGAAGGCGCTGCCGACGTTCGATGCGGCGCTAAATCTGGTTCCTTCCGACGTTGACCTTCGGCTCGATTATGCGGAGGCGTGCCGGCGGGCGGGCGACCTGCAGAAAGCGAAAAGTCTCGCGCAGGACGCTGTGGAAGCAGAACCACAGAACGCGAAGGCGCACCTCACGCTGGGCAAGGTCCTGTCGCAATTGAAGGAAAACCAGGCCGCGATCGAGCAATTCGAGGCGGCGGTAGGCATCCAGCCGGACTTTGAAAACGGGTTTGCTCTGGCGAACGAATGCCTGCACGCGAAGGACGAGCCGAAGGCGGCGCGCATCTTCTCGGAGATGCTCGCAACGTACGGAGATTCGCCCGCCGTTGGGCTGAAGATTGGAACGGCGTACGCGGAGGCAGGTTATCCGGACCAGGCCGCCGCGGAATTCAAGAAGGTGATCGCGAAGAACCCGAAATTTCCGGGTGCACACTATTCGTTGGGCGCGGCGTATCTGGTTGGCGCCAGCGACGCCATGTATCCCCAGGCGGCGGAACAGTTTCGCGCGGAACTCGAACTGAACCCCGACGATTTCCTGAGCCGATACCAGCTCGGTTTCATCGAGCTGAGCCAGCACAAATTGAAGGAAGCGGAAGCCGACCTGACGCGCGCCGCCGCACTCGATCCGACAAACCCCGATTCGTTCCTTTCGCTCGGGCAATTGTATATGGAGACGAACCGTCCCGCGCAGGAAGAGGCGGCGCTGCGAAAGTCGATCGCGCTGACCGCGGACGTGACGCGCAATCACTACCAGGTGCAGCGCGCGCACTACATGCTGGCGCGGCTTTTGTTGCAGACGGGGCATCTGGATGAAGGCAAAGCGGAGATGCAGATCTCGCAGGAGCTGATGCGCAAAAGCGTTCTGCAAAATCAGGGCGTGAATGCGGGGCCAGGCGTCACCGCTCCGAATGCAGCCGCGTCTGCCGCTGAACCACCTGAGAAACAGGCGCCGGTGAATTCGGAACAAGAAAAACAAGTGGAGGCGTACGAGCGCGAGATCGCGCCGGCGATCGCGGACAGCTATAACAACCTTGGCGCCATCGCAGCCGGCAACAACCAGTTCGACGAGGCGCTCGGCGATTTCGAATACGCCTACGCGTGGAACCCGTCCCTTTCGGGACTCGACTTCAATTGGGGCAAGGCGGCCTTCACGGCGTATCAATTTCCCGAGGCGATTGGGCCGCTGACGCGCTATCTGAAAGCCCATCCCGATGACGCCTGGGCGCGCTCGGCGCTGGGGACGAGCCTGTTCATGGTGAAGAATTACGCGGACGCGGCGGCCACGTGGCAGCCGATCGAAGCAGGCCTCCCGGCGAATCCCCAGCTCGACTATATGTACAGCGTGGCGCTGATCAAGACGGGGAAAAGAGAACACGGGGTGGCGCGCCTGAGGGCTCTTGCGCAAAAGGAGCCGCTGTTTGCCCCGGCGCACGAAGCGCTGGGCGAAGCGTTCGTGAGTCAGCGCGATTTCAAGGACGCGGCTGCCGAATTTCGCGAGGTGGTCAAGTTGAACGCCGCGGATTTCGGGGCGAAGTACAACCTGGCGCTCGCTTTGATTGAGCTGAAGCAGAATGACGAAGCAGAGGCTCTCCTCGTCGCTCTTGCGAAGGAATGGCAGGACCCGCACGTCTACTTTACGCTCGGCAAGCTGCAACTCGCGCACGGCGACATGGCGGGCGCAACGGCGAATCTTGAAAAGGCCGCGGCCATGAGTCCGAAGAGCGGGCCAATTCATCACGAACTTGCCGACGCCTACCGTCGCGACGGGCGGGCGCAGGATGCCGACCGCGAGACGAAGCTGTATCAGGTGCTCGAGAGCGCAGCCACGAAAACACCAGACAAGGGAAAGCCGGAATAGCGGCCGCGATGGCTTCGGCTGACCCCAGACGAGCGCTCTCCAGTTTTCGCCACGCGAATCTTCGAATATCCGCGACTGTTCTTGCGGGCGTCTTCGCTGTGATTGTTCTGCTCGCGGGTTTTGTGTTTGCCACCACGCCTGCTCCTTCCACTTCTCTTCATTTTCGCGACGTCGGGCCGCAAGTGGGGCTCACCACCGTGCCGCACTTCTCCACCGATCCGCGCTATCTGGTCGAGATGATGGGTGGCGGAGTCGCGCTGCTCGATTGCGACGACGACGGCAGGCTCGATATCGTCACGGTGACCGATTCGACGATTCCGCGCTACCTGAAGGAGGGTGGCGATTTGATGGTCCGCCTTTATCACCAGGACGGAAAGAATGGCGAGCTGCACTTTACCGACGTTACCGAATCGGCGGGGCTGACGGTCCGTGGCTGGGGAATGGGCGTGTCGGTGGGAGACTTCGACAACGATGGACTGCCTGATATTTACGTCACCGGTTACGGGCACAACGTGCTTTATCGCAATCTGGGCGGGTGCAAGTTTCAGGATGTTACAGAGAAGGCCGGATTGCGTGTCGGCGGATTCAGCGTAGGCTCGGCGTGGGCCGATTACGATCGCGACGGGCACGCCGACCTTTTCGTGGCGCGCTACGTTGATTCGGATATCCACCATCTGCCGCAGCCCGGCGACAAATCCTTCGACTACAAGGGGCTTCACGTGGAGGTTCCCGAGGCGGAAGGCGAAAGCGATTTCCTCTTTCACAATCGCGGCGACGGCACATTCGAAGACGTTTCGGAGAAGGCGGGCGTGAGCAATCCCACATTGCAGCGCGGAATGGGAGTCGTGTGGGCCGACTATGACGATGACGGCTGGCCCGATCTTTTCGTCGCCAACGATGTAGGGCCGAACTTCCTCTATCACAACAAGGGGAATGGAACATTCGAAGAGGTGGGGATGCTCACGGGAGTCGCGCTGGGCCTCAGCGGGCGGTCGATGGGCAATATGGCAGGAGACTTCGCGGATTTCGATCGCGACGGGCGTCTCGACCTGATCGTCACGCGTTACGGATTCCAGCCGGTCAGCCTGCTGCGCAACGAAGGCGCGGCGGGATTCGAAGATGTGACGTGGGCATCGGGGATCGGGCAAGTGAGCGCGTCGCCGGTGCGCTGGGGCACGGGCTTCGCGGATTTCGATAACGACGGCTGGCCGGATGTGTTCATCGCAAACGGAAATGTGACTCCGGCCGTCGAGACTCTCCCGAACGAGAAGCCCTATCGCGAGCCGGTGCAGCTCTTTCACAACCGTGGAAACGGGACGTTCGAGGAGGTTGCGAGCGCCGCGGGCCTGAATGACGGGCCGCTACAGTCCCGGCGCGGAGCGGCGTTTGGCGACATCAACAACGACGGAAACGTGGACGTCGTGGTGTACAACGAGGGCGGACCTCCGTCGTTATTTCTGAACGAGACGCGCAACCCGAATCATCGGGTGCTCTTTCGTTTGATCGGAACGAAAAGCAATCGCGAGGCGATTGGCGCTCGCGTGACGGTGTACACGTCGAAATTGACGCAGATCGACGAAGTGCGCGCGGGCGGAAGCTACTTGTCGTCGAGCGATCCGCGGCTTCACTTCGGACTGGGAGCCGATGCGAAAATGCAAAAAGTGGAGATCCGCTGGCCGAGCGGCCTCAACGAGGAACTGAAGAACGTGGCCGGAAACGCGATCTACACGATCGTTGAAGGCAAGGGAATCACGGGCGCCATCAAATTGCCGCCGCCGGAGAGGGAAAATGTGCGCTAGTAGCCGAGTAGCGACGTTGTGCGGCGCGAT
>Ga0335072_10016596_pt1 | contig 10437 bp, 9 predicted proteins | sample Lox_Sample_21_FD_206725 | JGI IMG/M metagenome (GOLD analysis project Ga0335072, IMG submission 206725) | Soil microbial communities from Loxahatchee National Wildlife Refuge, Florida, United States - Lox_Sample_2.1 | ecosystem: Environmental > Terrestrial > Soil > Wetlands | place: USA: Florida... | reverse complement strand
TGGGGCCGACATATCTCAGTTCCAGCTCGATGTTGAATCACGGGCTTGGGGGTCTTAACCCGCTCTTCCAAGAGGGCGGCCCCCGATCGCTGCAACTGTCTCTCAAATTAACTTTCTAAGCTCGGCTCGGGCGCTTGCGTGTGTTCACCGCGGGCAAAAGGGGTCTTGTGCTCTGTGTGTCTCAATGCCGGTCTGTTCGTGCGGTTGTAGCGCTCTTACTTCTTGCAGCCACATCAAACGCGGCGGCGCAAAACCCGCAGTTTGCGAGCCGGAGAGTTACGGCATCAGACGCAATCCGAATGACGGTATGGGCAGACCTTCAATATTTTCTTGGCGGAACGCCGGATGATCGAGTGGGTATATTTTCACCAGATGGGGAGAAGTTCATCGTTGTGGTGCGACGTGGAAACCTGAGAAACAACACCAACGAATACTCGCTTTTGCTCTTTCGGACGAAAGACGCCTTCAACAGTCCGAAGCCAGAAGTACTCATCACAATGTCCTCGTCATCAAATCGCGAAGGAATCGAAAACGTAAAATGGCTGAACGACAACGAGACGGTCGCGTTTCTCGGGCAGGACGCGGGCGGGACGCCCGAAGTCTACAGTCTCAATACGAAAACGAAGCGCCTGTTAAGGCTGACCCATCATTCGACTCCTGTCGTGGCCTACGACATCAGCGCAAACGGCAAGACCATCGTGTATGAGGCGGTTCCGCGGCGAATCGCAACGTCGGCAACGCAGGGCGCAAAAAGAGATGGGGTCGTGATTTCGACCCAGAGGCCGTCTGACCTCTTCCTCAGCGAATGCAACGGGACCCAGGAGCTCGACCGCGCCGATAAGGAGCTATTCGTCCAACATGTCCCAGGTGGTGCTTCGAAGATTGCGGTCGCCGACCAGTTGTCCGAAATACTTCCGCTCTTGGTATCACCTGATGGGCGATACGCCGTGCTGGAGACGTACGACTCCGAGATCCCTCCCTATTGGGCGGCGTATCGCGATACACCCCTGCACCCGTACATCATCGAACCGAGGAGACCGGGTCAGCGTTCCAATGTGACTCATTTCATGCTGCTCGACACAAGCAGCGGCAAAATCGGGCCACTGCTCGACGCTCCGATGTCTTGGTTCAACAGGTCGCTAGTTTGGGCCAACGATAGCCGATCTCTGATCCTGTCGGGCACATATCTTCCGTTGATTGTTGGAACGCCTATGGAGCGCGAAGCCCGGGAAACGCACACCTTCGTGGCCGAAGTCCAGGTGCCCAGTAAATCCATCATCCCCATCACGGATGAGCCGGTACAGATTTCATATTGGGACCAGCGAGACGGAGTCGTGGTGTTAGGGTCTGGCGAAAGCGGAGACATCAACCCAAAGGCCTATGAGAGAGCGGGAATGTCCTGGCGTCATGTGGCACTGCCCGGAGACAAATCAAATTCCAGCATTCCCCTAACAGTTTCGCTTGAAGAGGACAGCAACACACCGCCCAGGATTTTCGTCACGTCCACCAAGAACGGCCGAAAGGCTCTTCTGTTTGACCTGAACCCACAGTTTTCACACCTGAAGTTCGGAAGGGTTCAAGACATCACATGGAAGGCCACCGATGGGCATGAAGTTACCGGCGGGCTCTACTTGCCGCCCGACTACGTGAGCGGGAAACGATATCCCCTCGTCATACAGACACACGGCTTCGAGAAGGACAGGTTCTGGATTGACGGTCCGTGGAGTAGCGCCTTCGCAGCGCAGCCGCTCGCTGCCAAGGATATTGTCGTTTTGCAAGTCGGCTCATCTTCTAATCCAAGCGAGGACAGAAAATACACGAACACGCCAGGCGAGGCACCTCGGCAAATGGCCGCATATGAAGGCGCGATCGATTACCTTGATAGTCGAGGATTAGTCGATCGCAGACGTGTAGGCATCATTGGTTTCAGCCGCACGGTGTCGTATGTCGCTTACACACTGACTCATTCGAAGTATCAGTTCGCAGCGGCCACTCTGGCAGACGGATTCGATGCTGGCTACGTAAACCTAATGCTGTTCGGCGGGGTGGATTATATCGCCGCGAATGGAGGTCTGCCGTTTGGGGCTTCCTTGGATTCTTGGACAAAGAGTTCGCCGGGCTTCAATCTCGACAAAGTCACTACACCGGTGCGCCTTGAGTATTACGGCTGGGGTGGATTCCTCGGGGGCTGGCAAACGTTTTCTGGCCTTACCCTTCTCAAAAAGCCTGTAGATTTTATTTGGTTGCCGTACGGGACGCACCTACTGGTGAAACCGTGGGAGCGTCTTGTTTCGCAGCAAGGAAATGTGGACTGGTTTGATTTCTGGCTGAATGGTGAAATCGATCCCGACCCGTCGAAAAGGGCGGAGTATGGACGATGGGAACAATTACGCCGGAAGGAACCAAAAAACTGAATGAACGGATTGTCCGATGCGACGAACAGCCAGTCGCACGATATGGAAAACCTTCTTGTTCTCCACACGAACCCTCTTGGTGAATGCCGCAATTTGGGGAGCCAAGGCGCTGGGCCCACGAAGCGCCCTGACGGTTGGCTACTCGTCGGCTCGATAGGCTGACGGCGAGTGGATCATGCTATTCGGGTCCTCACTGTCGTACGGCCCGACAGACTTCGAGAGTTGGACAACGTGGATCGCGTTATCCAGAACTACGACTTCTGGCTTCGTGTATTTCATCGGTTTCACCTCCTTTCTCTGTGGCATTTGTTCTCAGAAGAGAACGCTGTTTGCGCGCGAACAACTCGCAATACTGAACGTGATTCCGTCGCTGGGTTTGATTCGCCAAGCGAAGGAGCCGGGACGCAGGGGCCCAGGCAGCGCCCCGGCTTTCGCCTACTCGTCCGACTGGTAGGCGGCGATCGACGGGAACTGGCTGGTCGGGTCCGCGTTGTCAGCCACTCCTTGAAGCTTCGAGACTTGGACAACGGAGATTGCGTTGTCCAATACGACGACTTCGGGCTTTGTGTATTCCATGAGTTTCACCTCCTTTCTATTTGGGATTCCTCCTCAGCTGAGAAAGCTCTACTTAAAAGCGAGTGTCGAGGGCGCGGCAATTCGTTGCCCCTCGACATGCGGATCTGCCGGCTGGTCCAGGCACGTTTCCTGGCTGAAATGGTGGAGCATATTTCTGAGCCATCTTTCGATGGCGAGTGTGCGAAACAAGGGCACGATCGCAACCTCGCGGCCGCGGCGCGCATTCTCCAGAGCAGCGATAAAGTCCCCGGCCGTGACGATCCCCAAAGAGGAACTGACCATCTGCCTCGTTATCTCGACCACATCGGTCCACTGCGATGCGATGATGGTGGTGGGACCTCGGGCGACAGTGGCCTTCCTTTTGCGGTTGAGAATTTCCGATGGAACGATTCCGGCGAGTGCCCGGCGCATCAAGGAGCGACGCTGGCCCGGACGGACAAGCTGCTCGCGAGGGATTGCGTACAGGAATTCCAGAAGGTCACGGTCGAGATAGGGATAGCGTTTTTCGTAAGGTGGCTCGGTCGCCAAAACCGAGCACGCCATTTGTCGTCGTAAGACCTCCAGCGCGAACAGATTTTCCTGAAAGCTGGGCGCCGGACCGAAGACCTTGAGCCGGGCGTGGTAGCCGGACAGAGCTCGACGGTGTCTTCTTGTGAAGTGCGGATTCAACCACGGTACAGGCCGGTAGCTCTTCGGAACACCGACGATTGCCGAAGGGAAAAAGCCCCGGACGGCTTCAAAGAGCAGATAGAACCAAGGCCGGCGCTGATGCAAGGCCCAAGTCTTCAACTGATGCGCCAGAATTCCAAATCGGCCCGCGATTAGCAGGTTCTCGAGTTCCGGCGTCGGAGTGGGCACGCCCCCGGTTACCTCGTCGCCTCCAACACCGGAGAGTACGACGCGGTTCCCTTGCGATCTAATGCATTCCGCAAACTGCTGGGTCGCGTGGTTGGCATCCCGAGGGGACAGTGGCGTGGCCGCGAAGTGGTTTGCCTGGAAAGCGAGCCGCAACGCTTGGTGCGAACCGACATCGATGTGACAACCAGTGCGGCCTCGCCTTTGCTCCACCTTCGTGAAATACGGATACTCGTTCCAACCGGGTTCAGAGTCGTCGTAGTAAGAAACTGTATCGAGACGAATCGCATCTGCGGCTCCATGGGACATTTCCAGGTCGGCCATGCATACGATGGAGGAGGAGTCCATTCCTCCACTCAGCTCGGCGAGGATTGGCGCATCGGAGCGCAGCCGGCGCCGTACGGCTTGAGCGAATGCCGTCCGAAAGTGGTCTTCGTAATCGGCGTCGGTCTTATAGCAAATGGTTTTTGCGGGATCGAAATCCCAATACTTCCTAACAGTCTCCCCCGGTCCTTCGAAACGCACGAATGAAGACGCCGGGACAGATCGGATGCCGATATAAGGCGTCAGATACGATGCGGGGAACAAAGATAGACATCCGGCAATGTATTCTTCGTCGAGAGCGAACGTATCTCCCGCGTACAGGACAAGCGGGTCGAGGACCGTGCTCCAGGTAAGAGAGTCTTTGCTGACGGAGTAGTAGAGTTGTTGTGGACCAAGTGGATCTTTCGCGAGGACTAACGAGCGATTCGCTGGATTCCAGATAGAAAGAGCCCAGTCACCAATCAGCCTTCCAAAACAGTCGATCGCCCAACGCTCGTAAGCGGCTGCCACGATGCAAACGTCTGCGGACTCCGCCGTGAGTGAATCTCCCAGCCGTTCAATGAGCTCCTTGCGATTGTCCAGGCGACCGTCCCATGCGAAAACTGGACCTGATTTGGAGACGAAAGGCTGCAATTGATGGCGCGACTGCTTTGTCGTGTGAAACGCATGAAATCCGATGTTTACTCCGTCGTTGGAATAGGAGCGGAAGCCGTCTGGACCGTGCGCAGCAAGAGACGTGCGGACCTTGGCGAGATAATCCGGCGACGCGCTTCGTCCATCGAAATTCCACCTGCCGAATATGACACTCATAATGCAGCCTCTCCGTTTTTGCCTCTCTAATCGTTCCTAGCACCTGTCGAGTACTGCGTACATTTCGGGCGTATAGGGCTTGTCGTTGACAACGCTCCCATCAACCTCGACCCAAGCGTGGGCTCTGAACGGAATCTGCTGTGTGCCGATCACCATTTGACCAGGGACGCCGTTTCGCTTAAGCAAGCACGCCGTAACAGCCGACCGCTGCAGACAGAGCACCTCTTTCCAATACCAGATGCAGGCCATATCAACTGCCGCACAGATCCGTCTGGCTGCATCGGGATTTGCAGGCCTTTTGATCGTCTCCGTATTGCGGACTATTTTGTACAAGCCCGAAAAATCTCCTCGAACTAAGTAGATGTGAAAATGAATCAGCATCAGATAGGCCCTGAGGATGAGGAGTGACATGGAGAGGTTTCTCCTTTCAGACCAAACTGGGCAAAGCATCGGGCCAGATCGAAGGGCCTCGATGTGGTTGAATCAAGCGGAGCATCGCATGCTCCCTTCCGCCAGCCGAACTGCCTCGCGATGCATACGCCGCGTCAAACTGCGGACGAATCCGGCATCTGAAGCTCTGTGTAACGTGTCGGGCAAGCGCCATACGTCCCCCGCCACGGCAAAAGCAAAAACCGCAATCAGGGGCGAGGCTTCCATGGCTCGCGCGAGGTCGCCGTCTGAAAGGAACGACCGCCAAGGCCGACGATATGCCGTGGTGAGCCGTTCGCATGCCCCTGCGCCTCCAATCTTGGTGTGGCGACAGTGCTCGGCGAGATATTCGAAGGTGATGAAGGGGTTTGTCACGCAGGCTTCGGCCCAGTCCAGAAATACACAACGCGATGGAGAAACTAGAAGATTCCCTGGATTCAAATCGATGTGTCCGAGCGTGTCGGGAACACGCAGATCATTGTGAATGGCAAAAGCCTCCTCGAGGCGTTCGCCGACAAAATCGAGTTCGCGTATTGTGAGGGGCAGCGGAGATCGTGTTTCCTGTGCCGCCATGAACTCAGCCATGCGAGCAAGGAAAGGCGCAACCAGATTGGCGAGCCTCGGGAGTCTTAGATCCTTACACTGCCCGTCCAGAAGCGCACTGCTCTTTCCGATAGACGCGATTTCGAGCTCCGCCAGTTCTATCGCCACCCTCTCCCAGATGCGAATCTCCGGGAACTGTTCGAGTGTCTTGTCTGAAAATTCTTCTGACAGCCAGGCATTCCAAGATTGATTCACTCCTAGGAGCGGCGGTAGGTTTGCGGGAAAAAGCCGACTGAGCAGGAGGGTAATGGGAAGTTCGTGACGGTTCGGATTCCCTGTCGCTTTGAACCAAACGGCGGGACCGTTCGTTTCGAGGCGAATCAGACTGAAGGTTGGACTGGCGTTGAGTTGGCGGAATCTCCCATTCAGACGGAGGCCCATAGGACTGAGTTGATCCTGAGTCCAGGTGAAGAGGTCTCTGAACCAACCCGACCTGCCGAAGGGCGCAGCTTTCGCCTGGCCGGCATATAAGTCCAGCTCGGCAAGCGACTGCATGAGTGCGTCGGCATCATCAATCGCATGTGCATCGGGATACTCCAATGCAGCACGAGATACCCAAGACGTCCCACTCGGAGCACGATCATTCTGTGCGAAGGATTCAAGAACGGCATAGCTCCACCGGGGGACATGGTTGTTGGAATCCAGGGAAGCTGGGATGAAGAGGCAGTAGGCACGAAACCCAAATTGTCTGTCCAGTTCAGTCGTCAACTGCAGAGCGAGCCTTTCCGAGGGAAGCGCTTTTGCGCAAGGGAGAGTCCAGCCGGACTCGTCGGACCGGAAGAGAACCTCCGAGCCATGGCGTCGGACGATGATGAGCCGGAACGTAGCCGGTTCGGGTTGGTCAAGGGTCTTCATTGGTTGATTGCGAGCGAGTACGTCTTTATCTGGACTCGACTGAATCATTGGCCCTTAGAATTTCGTGCTTGCGCAAGGCCTCGACGAAATCGTGAACATCAGTCCGAACGACATCGATGCTCACTGCATATGCCTGGCTAATCTCCTCCGCGATGCGTGCCTCGTTCCATCCCTTCGTTAGAAACTCGAGAATCTTGGCCCCAACTCCGTTGACTGAGAACATCTGCCCCTGACGCAGATCTAGGAGGACTTGCCCATCCGGGGTGCTTGTGCTTCGAACTGTGTCGGAGATTTCTAACATGGCTTGGTTCGGACGTCCCGGCTCTGGAGATGTTGAAGCGTCCGTTATGTTGGGCAATGTCGCACCGAGCCAAGGAGGAAGCCACGGATTTCAAACCGTGTTCGGGAATCCGAAGTATCGACAAGAAAGAGGCGTAACTTCATCGAGATGCGTGCGTCTGCAATGCTTGGAAGGTTCCCGCGGCGTTCGCGCTTATGCAGTAGGTGAAGGCTTGGCGAGGAAGGATGAGTCGATCTGTTAGGGAAGACGTCGCAGGACCGCCGTAACTTGGCCAATGATCTCGGCATCTATTCCGTTTCGCAGCTGGATGGAATTATGCGGCGCTTCGGAGTGGGGATGAACAACCAGAACGCCGCGCCGCAATTCGCAAGGGCCGCACAGGTAGTCCCCGCCGCGCAAAAGAAGAATATAAAGAGGCTGGTCCCACACGGTTGGTGCCATCGATCGGACGGGGGCCTTCACTCGGCGGTTAACGCTGAGAAGCGCGCCGCCGACCAGAGACGGGTGAAGTGGGTTTTGATTGCCGCCAATCCAGAAAATATCTGATAACGAAAGGCTCTTCAATCCGACAATCTCCGGCAGAGCGGTCCTTAGAAACAGCGGCAATTCTTCCCATTTTTCCATGAGAGACGAAAGCAACCCAACTGAGTGTTCACTGAAATGACGGAGCCGGGACTCGTCCTCGGAAGGCTGCATTGGATATGGGCGAACGCGCTGAAGTAATTCGTCAGACACAGGGTCGCCGCCGAGAAAATCGAGCGAAATTCCAGCAGCGCGGAGGAAACTCCAGAAATCCATGCAGTAAAGAACACACATGGAAATTATCTTTTGAATGTGGCGGAGGGGAGATGTGACGTTCTCATAGTCAGAAAGGGTTCCTGAAGCTGCGAAGTACATTTTGTCGCCGAGCAGGCGGGCTATCCAGCGACTGAGGGTCGAAGCTTCGCGGAATGAAATTCCCACTCGCATTCGAGACATCCGGACGAATTGTCGCAAGCCGGCGCCGGGATCAACCGTGGCCGCTGCAATTGCCTTTGGCACATCGGAGCTAGCTTGAGCATTTGTCGATCCCCTTTGGGCTTCGAATGGCCGTATTTCTGCATCGACCAATCCAAGGATTCTGGCCGAACCTCCCGGCGCCAATTCAACTTGCGTGAAAGGAAAGTGTGTCGAGCAAAGCGCCACTCTGTTCTTGTTCGTGCGTCTCAGGTGAGCACAGTTGAGTGAGAAACCATTTTCTACCAAGAATAGATTTTTGCTCGCGCCTGGCCCGAGCGTGGCTAACAGATCAGGGACGGGCATGGCGGCAATTCGAGCGATGCTTCCCGCCGATAATGTCGGAAAAGCGAACACATCGTCCTGCCCAACCTTGACGTAAAGGAAGCGTTTTTTCCTGACGTCGAGCAGTTCGCGCGCTCGCCTTGCAGAGCCCCGTCTCAAGAACTGTCCCAGTGGCCCGATTGGAGGTCCGACAAATGCGGAGAGCCTGTCGGCAAACCAAGGAACCCACTGCTCCCGGTCGTAGATGGATGAATCGAGCAGAACCGTGCGCCGCCAGGGGATAAGCAACTGAAGTCTCGGAATGTCGTCCAATCGGAATCCAAAGACAGACAGCCAGTCGGACAGGCAATAGTTAGAAATTCGGCTGAGGGCCGCGAGTTGATGGATGTTGGGTTTGAAAGCCCCTATTTCAAGCTCGTGATAAAGACGTTGCGGAATGAAATACAGTGACGAGCGGCCGAAAATCTCGGCGGACCGCTGAGACACCTGATAGAGAGTCAAGCCTCTCGTTGAAAGGATATTGCGCACCCGTCCGGCAGTCTGCGTGGCTGTTTCCCGAGGCATTGGTTGGATATACGCAACTCGCGGAACACGTAGGAGGAATTCGTGCTGGTGGCCGCTGTTGCGACCAATCCACAGATTTCTCCCGCAAAGCAAAGTGGAATGCATATAGCTAAGAGAGTGACGTGGCTGGACATAGACTGACGCCGAGAGTAGGATGCCCGCCAGTGAATGCGACCAAGTCGAAGCTCGTTGCCGGCAAATGGTTGAAGGCGGTCCGGGTGCGCCTGGGACTCTCGACGCGGGACGTACAAGAAATGAGCAAGAAGATCGCGGCGCTGAAGCAGAACCAGGAGTTCTACCTATCGCACAACTGGATCACCGACATTGAGATGGATAAATTCGTACCCGGCATGTTCAAACTGTACTCCGTATCCGTGCTCTATCATCGGAGATTTTCGGAGGTGGCTGGCAAGTTTGGCCTGCAGATCGGAGACTTTAATCGAGACAGCGCATCGATCGGTTTGCCGAGAACGCATCTCCTGAACGGTGGAGTGGAAGAAGCAGAAAGTGAAAACGTGTCGGTCCCGGTCGAATTCAAGGAGGGTTTTCGGTTCGAAAAGACGAATCTACTGGCGCGGGTCGTCGAAAAGTGGGACGAAGTTCCTGTTGGCCTGTTGCAGCATCTCGACTTGCGCAAGTCCATGTACGGGTATGTGGGCCTGGAAGATTTCACACTGTTTCCAATCATCCGACCCGGCTCCCTTGTACAGATTGACGCGAGCCAGAGAAAGGTCAGCAACATAAAGTGGAAGAACGAGTACGAACGGCCGATTTATTTCACGGAGCTCCGCGATGGGTACGTATGCAGTTGGTGCGAGGTTGACCGAGGACAATTGCTTGTCATCCCACATCCTTATGCCCAGCTCCAGGTCCGGCGATTCGACTATCCGTCTCAGGCGGAAATCGTTGGCAGGGTGACTGGCGTGACGATGCGGATCGTTGGAGAAAGAAAGGCAGAGCGAAGGGACGCATCGCGCGAAAAATGACCGGCTTGCGTTTCGCCAGGTGGCGCGAACATCCGAAGGCGTGAATTAGATGGAGCTCCATCCAGAAATCGGACGCTTGCGTATATCCAAGGCCATGGAGAACGGGGCCGTCCGGTGAAGGACGGCCCCTCCGGTCATGCGAGTGTCTACTTGCGGGCCGCTTTTCTTTTGGACACTGGCTTCTCTTTCGGTCGCGTCGCTTGTGCCTTCGTTCGCACTTTCTCCTGCTCGGCTTTGACGACGGCGCGCTGCAATGCCTTCGTGTCAACCTTATAAAAGGAAGCTGCCTCCGCTAGCAGGTCATCATCCTTACTTACGGTCGTGCTTCCGGCTGCGCCGATGAGCATGGCTTCGAAGATCAGCCCAGCGAGTCCAGCGGCATCTGCCTTCTTGTAGAGCGTCCGGGCTTTCTCGGCCATCTGCCAATCGTGAACGTCCT
>Ga0335072_10016595_pt1 | contig 10437 bp, 11 predicted proteins | sample Lox_Sample_21_FD_206725 | JGI IMG/M metagenome (GOLD analysis project Ga0335072, IMG submission 206725) | Soil microbial communities from Loxahatchee National Wildlife Refuge, Florida, United States - Lox_Sample_2.1 | ecosystem: Environmental > Terrestrial > Soil > Wetlands | place: USA... | reverse complement strand
TCGTCAACAAAGGTCCGTATTCCAGCAGCATCAAACTTCACTACCTGCACATACCGAAGTTCAATAGAATTTGCGCATCCTGTCTTACCTTCACGGCGAGATTCATGAACGGGCCAATGCTGACCAAGTGTCGATTAACATCCCCTAACGGAGAGGAACGATTCAAGTGAGGACCCAGACCGCCGCTGTCTTCCGCCGCTGATGGCGCTAAAGAGCCATTTGAACACGATCCGAATGGAGATGGACGCTGTTCCGGGGCGGCTCTTGGGCGTTTAGGACGAGTGGCTTCGTCAACGTGTTTGAGATCTAGGGGTGATTCTCTGGTAGGTCCGGGTTGCGCGTCCTCGGAGTCGAGGCGCTTCCACCCAACGGGAATCTTCAATTGCTTGTTGCGTTCGCCCCACCATCTGCGCTTGTTCAGGTTATCTCGCGCGACATGCAAGCGGATGATTTTCCTATCCTTTAATGGGCTGTTCTCGCTGATGAAGGTAAAATCCTGTTGAAACGATGAACTTGGCCTGAAACGATCTTGGCTGGTATGCGTAGTCGTCATGAGGTCTCGCTGGTAGATCGTGAACCATCAATTAAAATGCAATGCTCTGCCTGCGCCGTCTAGAATATCTGATATCTGCCTGGCGTACTACAGTCACAGAGATTTTATGCGTAGAATGGGTATTGAATACCGCTGTTAAACATTGGCTTTCATGGATTGAACATCGGTGACTGCGGCGCAAAGCGTCGTACCCGTGATCCTTCATTGCTGCGGCCTAGTAAGCCCTTAAGCACTATTTTTAATCTGGGTTCCAGGGTCTTTGAAGGACTTTTGACAGATGGAGTGGTGATTTGCACTCTCAAAATGTCGACATCCTCGTCGATTTGGCGCAGTAAACTGAGGAAGCACTTTTAAAGAGGCTCGGGGTTCCTTCTAAAGTATCCACCAGCGTCTAGAGAGCGGTTTGACTGTAAACCAACTCTAGCGGGATGTGGGGGCTTCGCGTCGAGTGCCGCTTACTAATGACGAGGGTGGGTGGTAGATACTCCTGGAGGGCTTGCAGAGCGGAATGTTGGTCCGGGCTAGGACAGACTTCTAATCCCAATTACGTATTTGTGCATACCTATTGTCGGATACAGCACATTCGTTGGTAGCGACTCACTTTATGCCGCTTGTAGGCTGACTTTAAGGACAAAGTCCAAACATGACATTGCTGACTCCTCAAGCGCCTCACTGTCTTCATTTCCAGATTTCGTCTTCATCTGACTCGTACCGAGGGGGTACCCCAAGAACCTCTCTAAGCCGTCAACTGATTTCTACGACCATAAGCCTTCCAGTTACAGAGTCATCGTTTGGATTTTCAGCGCCAATATCATAGTCCTAATGTCACGTGAAACAGATACCATACTTGGTCGGGGGACCATACCAGAACCATCTACGCCCCACATAGGTAAGGGGGTTGGCGCTGGTTGCCCAGACAGCATCTTTCGTGTACATATACGCTAGAATCCCTCAGATAGCAGAAATGACACTCAGCTTCCACGCAACACCTAATCCCACTAAGTCGGAGGGAAACCTCTTTCAGGGCCTAGTTCGGGGGATAGCAGTCGTTCCTTGCACTGCAGAAAGGCGTCTTCCGACCCACCCTCGATGATTTGGATGAGGTTTGGACACTCTTCGTGCCAGAGATCCCCGTCATACTCATCAATCAGCAACACCGCTTGAAGGCCCACAGCGTCAACTAGCTCATTCCATCGAGAACCGCGCAACATCGTTTGATCAAATTCGCGCATCCTATGCACGCCGTCTTGGGAAGTCAATTTGTTCTCTGTAAGGGGCATGAGGGCAAATTTGCCGCCAGGGACTTCCTTGGCCTGTGCTTCCATTTGGGGGCAGATCCCTGCATATCTCTTGCTGATTACGGTAGATTCTTACTAACATTAGACGTTGCCCCAAACTCTGGTAGACTGCATTGGAATAAACGGCCGTGAGACTAACTAGGAGCGGGTCAGCACTGGAGTGCCCGAAGTAGTCCCAGCACGCTTTCCCCAGTTCGCTGAAGAGTGATGCACATGCAGGAATGACAGGAACATACACAGCCGGTTGCTGGAGAACGTTCATGAGCAGTTCTGGATTTCCAGAGCCGCTGTCGTGGAGATCGTCGAAGGCTTCTTTGACGAGGCTGACACGTGAGAAAAGGGCCCGGCCTTTGGCAGACACATTCCTCCTGCCATTTGGCCCGGAATCTCAGCAGAGCACCGCAACATGGCATCGTCCGCGTGAGAAACCCTCCGTTGGATCCCTTGAGCAGTGCCTAGCAATCTGGGCATCATTTTCGCTCATCTTGATACTTGCTGCGTACATGCCTTGATCTCTTTTCTGGTGGTGCACGCCCGTCTACTTGAACCATGCCATGTTCAGATCTCCTTGGAAGATTGCTCGACTCCCATTGCCATTGGCATTGAAGTCGATTCCGCCAGGATAGCCAAACTTAATGCAGCGACCACATCGTTGGGATCGCCAAGCGCGGTCTTCAGGTGTGCACTGCAGTTTGCAGTCAGCTGGGCAGGCCAACGCATCAACAGGACAACCCATCGGTTCTTGCGAGGTTAGACGTGACCCAGTAGATGCACATAGGATGGCCTCCAAAGATCTCAGTCTCCGCTGTCCAGCATTGAAATTTTCCTCCCAAATTACAAATGTACAGCCTCATTGCAGCTCACCCACCAAACCCTTCCTCACACATGGCAAAACCACGACGGCCATCACTCTCAAAGCCGCCCAAGCTAACCAAGCATTGCGTCTCCACCTCCCAACTGAAAGACAGGGAACGCCGCACATTAGCTAGAAAAGCGCGGCCTGCACCAAAGCAAACGCCACGGGAAGCCCGTGGTGCATGAGCTGGTGTGTGCGATTGCCGACAAAGAAGTCGTCGTCACGGACTCAGCGTCGGAGATCGATCATGAAGAAAAGGAGTGACGAGGCCATGGTGGTGGGCTTGATCGGGTAGAGAGTGAACCACAGAGAGAAGACATTACGGTCGAAGAAGGAGCGTTGCTAGGAAAGGATTGTTAGCCTGTACACTTTCGAGGTCAAATCAGACCATTGTAGAACGACAGAATAAAGCACTAGCCGCAACGGCACAGAGCAGTAAAAAGGAGACGATGGAATGATTGGATTAGTATATTGTCGCGGGTCAGTAGGTGTGCCGCACCCAGTCCCTCCCTACAGTATCACTACTGCTGTGACCTTTCAACACACTCCGAGATATACGAATGACAAGGGCGCTGTGAGTATCAACCCCAACATCGTGCACCATCCCAGCCTGACCTTCCTCTGCACCCCTCTGCACTTGCCTTGAACTGCCATCGCAAGCGGCCCACAAAAGATTACCGGTAGGGACAAGTACACATAGCCGATATCCTTGTCGTAGAACTTGTGACGTTGAATGAAGAACACCATGCTATGTGTCCATACAAGGGTAAGTTTCCGGCGCCGAGGGACCCCAAAGCAAACAGCAGAGTGGCCAGATAGGGGTGAAAGTCTCGGAAATCGCAAACCTGCTAGCGATAGTTGGCAGGCTGAACTCCAGAACAGCTAGTTAAATAGGAAGAGAACAGCATAAGAAAAGGCGTAGAAAGATTGTCTGAAGAAGCGAAAATGGAGATCTGTGGATGGGAGTGGGTATGCAAGGGTTTGGCATGCGCCAGCAATCCAGTTGAGGTATATGCTTTGAGCGATCTAACGGTCTATGAACTCGCTCAAGTACCAATTTTATCGCTTTTTGACCTTGCTGCCAGTCAGTCAGTTAGGTAGAACATTCGCAGACATAGGTAGCAGAATACGTACCTCCACCTTCTTAGCCTTGCTACCCCTCATTCCAGATATTAATGTTCCTTGCCCAAAAATGGATTGAGTCAAATGGTACACCGGTCTGACCACAGAAACAGGAATTTCCAGCCAGTGGCCCTTTCTTATCCAGGTTGGTCCCTACAAGTCGCACATTTTGTTGAACCTCAAGGATAGAAAGACGGCCACTATCAGCAACATAGCAAGACAAGGCCTGAGATGTGTGCGTCGCAAATCATTGATCTCGAGCACCCCCTCGAAAAACAACAGTGCCCAAAGTGATGGAATAGCCCAGTAAAGGACCGAATAGGTGGCAATCCGACAACAGATCTCCCGGCGATGGGTGACAACGAGCACGCTCCAGAGAGTGATGGCGACAATGGTGAGTACGGCCAAAAAGCACCATTCACCGGGGTCGCCGATGGGGTCGCCCCAAAGGAGCTTGGGGGTGGCCTGTGAGGTGGAGTTAGATTTGATCAGCTGGTCAAAGACTTTGGCATGGCAGGCAAAGAACGAAAATCCGCAATACTCACATTTGGTGCATTGTTCCTTGCAATATTTGCCTCTGCATCGGAAGCCAAGTGTGGCTGTGCCTCGACATCGTCAACCGCAGGGTTTGCAGCTTGCGTATGTGTCACTCGAATGTGGGCCTTTGCAGGTGGGCTCAAGTTGGTGAGAGTATATTCGGGAAGAGTTTCTGCTGATATCATTGCGTTGTATGAGGGCAGTGACTCATTGCTAGGTTGCCCTTGAATTGCGGCCCGCATGTTGGAAGAGTTGGAAGAGTTTCTGTTCGTACGACGTGAAGATGTAGTCTGCTAGCTGGAGATGTGGGATGAATGCCGGTACGTGTGAACTGGGTGATATGTAGGCGCGGACCATTTCGGTGAAGGTTTTTAAGAGGGGAGTGAACGTGGATTGACACGATGTTGAGTTTATCTTGTGTAAAGTGTCTTCAAGGCTAGAGCGAACGAATCGGAGGACCAACAACTCTATTCCACAAGCACCACACTTGATCTGCGCGAAATGCGACGAGTCATCTTTCAGTCTCCCGACACTCTGGATGGGCCTATCATAATTCGCATGTGAGGTCACGAACATGAAGTGTGTGCTAGCGTGCCAGCGTGCCAGCAAGCTTGAGAAGCCTCATAGGCACCAGGAATGCAGTTTTCAGCCCAGTGAAGTTTGCCAGAAGATCAAGGCGGAAGGAGGGAAAGGGCTGACCAGTGCGAATTTTGCTCTCCTGCAGTGGGCGCTGAGAGGTCAAAACGAGGAATCAATCCCAAAATCAAAGCTCCCACCTAGACGAAGAGGTGAGTAATCAGTAATTCAAGCTCGAAACCTGACTAACCTCGACCAGCTCCGAAAGTACATCAAGTCCAACGCCCTCTCCACCCCTCTAGTCCTCGCACGGTCGAACGGTCCACTACGGGCGCTCTTGCTTTCAGACGAACTCGAGGAGTTGAAGAAGGATCATAACGGCTTTTTGGCTATGCTGTTCTCGCGAGCCAGGGGAAAAGGCATCGCTCTAGACAAGCCCCCGCAATACATGCGCCATGCTTGGTATCGCGCTGCGCGGATGAAAGGATGAGCTGTTTGACTTTGTTACTCGTCTCCTGCCCGCCGTCTTCACGTCCGGCCATATAACGCTGGTTACTTTCGTTTGTGGGCTGTTATCTTGCATGACAACGACGAACCCAATATACAAGCCAACGAGAGTTTATCTTTGGCTGGCTAACTGCTTTCTGGACTATTTTGACGGTTCGTTGGCACGGAGCAGGAACGTTGCAACCGATTTGGGAGGATTTATTGACCTGTTTAGCGATTTCATTGTCTACTCCTTGCTCCCAATTGTCATATACATCTAGAGAGATTTTCGCTCAATCTCCATTTTCTGATTAGTCATCATGGCCGGAAAATCCCTGTCAGAAACGCAGCTCGGTCTCGCGCGCAATCTATTCGCTTACTCGTATAACGATTCTCAGACCTTCTACCTTCGCAAGGTATCTACGCAGTACATTGCCAGGGCAAGGAGGTCTGAGATCCTACTACAACTGCTCCAATGCTAGGCCTGTACCAGATGTCTCAGTTCATTCCTATGCCGATGCCAGCTCCTTACACACTTCCACCAATGCTGCAGTTGTCCTCCCTTCCTCCGGGACCAGTTCTTCCTACCCAGCGCACCTCCAGTCCCCTACGACAAGAGAGTGAGGCCGATCTTGATGCTTTCTTCAACTAGTTTAGGCTCCAGGAGCCCAGGAACATTGTGGTTATTGAGCGACTACACAATACCCTCGAGGAGGAGCTTAGAAGCCTCAGTAACCTCCGCACAATCAAGGAGGACCGCATTGAGCGCCTCAAGCTCCCCTCTGGCCTCATAGACAGGATGAATGCCACTCCCTGTAATATACAGCGGAACCGCCAACTAGGATTATCCTTAGATCCTATTTACGGACGATGTGAAACCCTTGAGCGAACGTATAATCGCGCAGGCGACGATTACAGTACTCTAGACTATTAAAGAGCTCGCCGGATTAAGGGCGCAAGAGTCAGGCAGATAGATTGTTATTTGCAATACGTTCCACAGCAGCTCGATGGTGCTCTGCGCAGCCAAGTTTGAGCCTGCCAGAGCATGTTACGGCTACAGCAAAAATTCAACGCCACAAAATTTTATGCAGAGATTGGCGCCGGCGAGGTTGTTGGGCTAGATGGGATTAAGGAGCACGTTGGTAGGTATCTACAAGCCGCTCTTATACATTTTCACTAGCGAATGGCAGGCGTAGGCCTGGTAGTGCGCTGTGATGCGCCACGGCCGATAAGGCACCGAAATAGGCCCCCGACTCATCCTAGAGCGCGCAACCAGCACCCTACCAATTTTGGGGGCGGCCTCTACAGCTCAGAATTTGGGGCATTGCGGATGGGCTCATCCCGCGGCGGAATATCTATGGCAGATCGCGACCCGAACCGCCTCACTTTCTCTTTCATCTTCCCCTAATAATATCCCTACTTGAACACGATGCCATGACCTGCTGCAATGCGCACTGTTCCCATGGCTTGCCATGAACCTACACCCGAATCTCAAGTTTTGCTCTTCCGGCAAGCGACCGACTAACACTGCTTCATTCAACATCATACTTACTTCAGTCCCCCAACCACCTTCACGATGATCAGAACTGCAATCCCATATCTTCGCATATTGCATTAAGGAAAGTCAACCAGCGCTAAACAGATGGCGCGCATTACGCTGCCGGTCGGCTTGGAAGGCATGCAAAGCTATAACAGCCTATGAAATGATGCGAAGCTTGATACTAGCTCGTGGCTCTGACTGACTCTCTGTGCAAAAGGTTGACTATCCCCATTCTCCGAAGCTACAACATAGGGGACTTCTACCCTAGGTAAGTACAAGACCGTCTAACCTATGCGAACCGTCGTTGGTGGCGTGGGCCGCTCAGCTTGCTGAGTGATTTGTTCATTGCTGCGGCCGTCCCTTTGAGGATGTGCAGCTTTCAAAAACGAAAACCTGCCTCTTCAAATCCGCAAACACCGCACAAATTTACTTCACTTCACTTTACCGAGTAGCTTACCTTCCCCCACGCCTACTTAACTGTCAACTTTTCCACTCTCACTAACAAAAATTTCTCCCAACCTCACATCACCATTTCCGTAATTTTCCACTTCAACCTACCATCTCAGTACCGCATCAGCTCCCCAACACTCTTCAAAGCTTCTCTATTTCCAAGCTACTCCACCACTTGAGACTGCCGACTTCAACGCAATGCATGATGACGCAGAGGCTCGCCGAAAATTAGAAGAGATAGCATGTATCAAAGTTGCCATCAAAGTCCCGACTTCCAACAAGGTATACAGAAATTGTTTGACAGCTCTCCAGCAGATCGACTTGCAAGGACCTCCTGCTCTCAAGAAATGGCTCCTAGGGAATTGCATGGACGAATTCCCAGCGCTCGACTTCTACCAGACACTTCGCCCTACACTTGGGAATGACCTTGAGACGGAGCTCCTAGATCTGCATGGTTCACAGCTTGAGGCAGCGCTTAGACTCAAATCTTTGAGGTATGGCAAGCAGTTTGTTCAAGGACCTCCAGGTACAGGCAAGACCCATTACGCCAAACAAATCACCGTTCCATTCCTCCTGGATGATACCCAGATACACCAAGGCATCTTGTGTTCCGTGACAAACAAAGGCGTCGATGAAATCGCTCTGGGTATGCAGGCCTTGGTCGAGAAAGTCACAAAACCTGGGAAGCCGAAACCAATGATCATCCGCTTCCACAGCTTGGCCACTGAAGATGATGTCGGTCTCCTCGATGCTAACAAAGCACGTCCAAAGCCAGAGAACCCACGCCCGAGTCTCGTGGATGCCGAGCTCGATGTCGAAGCTTTAGAAGAATGCGTCTCCCTAAACAACCTGTACGAGCATATCCGCAGTGTCACTACCGTCAAAGAGCCTCTAATCAATGACCCACGCCTCGAGGAACTTCACCTGTCTCTCGGTATCCGCATGTTGCAGGTAGCTGGTATGAAAGGTTTCGAATGCGAATATACAGAGGCTGGAAAGTTCGGATCAGTGCGCGAAATGTATCGACAGTACAAGGCAAATCAGAATATGGACCAGAATGGCATGAAAGACTTCAAGGAAGCCATGGCGGAGCTCCGCGCATACGTTCTCTCACCAGACAAAGTCAAGGCCAAGGTCACTATCATTGTGTGCACAGTCGCTAACCTCGCTACGCCAATGCTCTACCGCAATGCCAGCCAGGTGGAATGGATCATCACAGACGATGTTCCGCGTGTCACCGAGCCCATGCTCTGGCCTGCCTTTGCACACTATCCAAAATGCAGATTTCACATCTTTATTGGAGATCCAGAACAACTTCCACCCCAGCTCCAGTCTCGCGAGCAGAACGACTGTCTCGAAGAACAGCTTAGGACCTCAATGTTCACACGCTTCTGCCTCGGTGGCCATGTCTACGAATTCTTCGACAAACAGCATCGCGCAGTATCTCCGATCGGTAACATCGTCTCGAGAGCGTTTTACACCAAGAGGCTCATCAATGGTCCAGGCACTGACATGGATCATCCATCTCGAGGTATCGCCCGTCGGATCGCAGAGTACAACAAGGAGAATTATAACAAGCATTCGCCCGTCGTCTTCTTGGACAACAAAGACCGTGTCGTCAAGCGAAGTGCGGTTGGCGGATCTTCGTACAACATCTCCAACTGCGCTGTTGGCATTAATCTAGCTGTCAATCTTGTTACGAAAGGATTCGACCCATCTAAGATCACAATCTTGATGCCATACAGCGCTCAGCGCCGCTACTATCTGTCCGCGGTTGAGAGGGCTAATACCATGCACCCAGAACTTGGTATTCGCAAGATCATTGTTGCAGTGATCGACGGCTATCAAGGCAAGGAGAACCACATCATCATACTCGACTGGGTTGTGACTGAAGCGTTGGGCTTCTTCAAGGAACGCGGTCGAGTTTGCGTTGCCCATTCTCGAGCCAGGGATGCCTTGTACGTTATCGGTAACAAGACCGAGCTTGAGAAGAACTGGGGGTCTGATATGCGTGTCTTCAAGAAGCTTCTTGGTAGAGATACCCTGGGCTGTTTGAGGTTCTCCTTGCCAGAAAACCAGAGCTCTCCGTATGTCTCCGAGCACATGGTTGATGTCGCCATGAAGGTCAATATGTAGCAGCTCACAATAAACGAAAACGAAGAAGGCACTACTGCGACTGAAAAGACGCCTGATCAAGTATGGGCTGGTGCAGGCTGGGGAGAGAATGATGCTCAGGATGGGGGAAACGATGGCCATAATGAAGAGATCATGGATACTACTTTGTAGCCAGTCTTGAGCCTATCAAGATACTTTCGAAGCCGCAAGGAACGAATGAAGGATGAGTGGGTATCGGTAGATACCTGAGCGGCAACGTGGCTGTCTTCTTGCTATCATACAACGTCTGCTAGTTACCAATTCAACAAGTTGCAAAACTTGCAAATCCTTTGAGCCAGCTCTCCGTCGGGTAATATGCTGGTCTCTGCCGACCAGGTTCTTGACTTCTCCGTAATTGTGAAATGTCATACCGCCATGCTATGTATCTGTCAGTTTGTAAAGTCTATTGCAGTGGTATTCTCACAGTCATAGTCTTTGTTTTGGATTTCATATCCGAGAACTTCTTGATCGCTGCTACCACAATGGTGTATCCCTCCTCGTTCCTGTTGTCAATGTCTGACACGCCTATTAGAGTTCATCGGTACCGACTTTCCGCACAGTCTCGCTTGTGAGATGCCTGCCCATGAGGCACATGCTCATGAAGCATACGCCCCTGAGACCGATGAGCACTGCGCTATCTTCACCATAAGGCACCTGCTACCTCATAGAATTACACTTAGTCCTACGAGCCTGCCACCTCACGAGCACCTGTTGCTTCCCACGAGAACCTACTGCCTACCACGAGTACCTGTTGCCTCCTGTCACGTGAAACAGATACCATATTTGGTCGGGGGACCATACCAGAGCCATCTACGCCCCACATAGGTAAGGGGGTGGCGCTGGTTGCCCAGGCACCATCTTTCGT
>Ga0335072_10016594_pt1 | contig 10437 bp, 11 predicted proteins | sample Lox_Sample_21_FD_206725 | JGI IMG/M metagenome (GOLD analysis project Ga0335072, IMG submission 206725) | Soil microbial communities from Loxahatchee National Wildlife Refuge, Florida, United States - Lox_Sample_2.1 | ecosystem: Environmental > Terrestrial > Soil > Wetlands | place: USA... | reverse complement strand
TGCTCGCTCACGGCACCATGGACAACAATGTCCCGCCCTACTCCACACTGCTCGTCGTCGACGCTCTCATCAAGGCGAACAAAGACTTCGACCTGCTCTTCCTGCCCAACCAGCACCACGGCTACGGCCCGTACACGAATTACATGACGCGCCGCCGCTGGGACTACTTCATCCGCTGGCTCCTCAACACCGAGCCTCCGAAGGAATTTGACCTGAAGACGCCGATGTCAATGCACATGGGCCCCGGCGGGCCGGCGTTCGAATAGAACTCTCAGGGTTCACTGTTGCGTACAGCCTGAAAAGTGTCCTGAAGCGGACTTCGGAAGTGCCTGATCGGCGATACGATATCGGCCATGGCTGGAAATGGGCTTCGCCGCGCATTCCTGCTCTTGTTTTTGAGCTGCAGTCTGCCCCTGTTGGCACAGACACAACTCGCGCTGGTCCATGAAGTCTCAGTCTTTCCCCCAGCCTCCGGAAGATTCGGCGGCTTCGCTGGCTGGCAGGGACGCCAGCTCTTTTCTATGGGCGTGGCGCCCGATCAAAGCGTTCTCGTACTCAATCCCGCACCGGACGGCCAGTGGGCGTTGGTGAGGATTCGCCTATGGTGGACTGCCGATCCGCAGAGCGATTCACTCCGTGTCCCCGGATGGTCATCGCGCGACACGAAGAACTTACAGGACCTTGGCGTCGAAGTGCAGATCACACCGGACGGGCATTACGCGGTCGCTATTGCTGGCGCGGACTGGATGCATAGGAACGGGTTTGTGCTCGTCGCCCCTCCCGGCTACGTGCAGCGGAAGCCGGACACGATCATCACCGTCATCGACCTCGCACGATTTCAGATCGTCCGTACGCTCCACACAGCGAGCTTCACCGACGCCGATTTCCGCGGCGGACGAGTTATGAACAACGGCTGGCTGGCGCTGCAGGGGCTTGCCGTCAGCGAGACTTCACGGGATTCCATCTATCAACGCAACAATTTGCTGCTTTCGATCCCCGATCTCACACCGGGACCAGTATGTCTCTCGTACCGCGCGGATCTCGACGTAGAGGAGTCGAAGTCGGCGACGGCCGCCCTCGCCCGGCGGAACGACGAGTCGTGCGCACCCCTGCTGAAGGCCGCCGGCGAGCCATCTGTAAATTCGCTGGAATATCGAATCTTTGAAGGAAACGAGGTACCGTCGCTGGAACTGAGCGCGTGTAGTTTCACTCAGAAGGAGATTGACGGCACGAGGGGCGACCGCCCGCTTGAGCGTTTGGTCAATGACCGAGAGACCCTCAACTGGGACCACTGGGAGTCACATCGGGATTGGCTTGACATCCACAACCCGCCATTCGAATCACTGTCTCGGCGCTGGTATGTGCTCGCGAGCCTGAAGGGTTCATTTCTGTGCGACAACCCCGCCGGCCAGGGGCGGAACTCCGCCTGCGGGTGCCGCATTCAAGATGTTTCGGAGGAGCACCACGCCTTGCTGGCCTACTGCCGCACGCAGCAGGGCGATTTCGAGGGCGGCTACCAGCATCAGTGGCTCGCAGTCCTGCGCTCGGACGATCTTTCCGGTGTCGGCGTCGTAAACCTCTCCAGAGATCGCGAAACCCTGGAGGCATTCGGAGAGGCGGACGGTCGGATGTACGTCCTCGCCGTCGAGTCCGGTGCCATGCTGCGCGTCTACGCGCTCCCTTAAATGCAACCGGCCCTCACCACGTCAGTCCTCCGCTCGGCGGAGGCCAGCTCACCAGCATCTGCCGCAGCAGCACGATGCGCCCCAGGTGATACGCATTGTGCGCGGCAAAGCTTTCCAGTTGCTCGCGCATCGTCATGCTGCGCGCTGGATGATCCGGAGACGGACAGAGCACGCTCTGGCTGAGCCGCGATTCATCACCACCATCGGCCAGCGCGGCAGCTCGCTCCGCTCCGGTAAGAAATCTCCGGCACAGGCGTGGCCACGGCTCCGCCTGCATCTGCTCCGCATTAGGAAAGCTCAGAGCGTTGCGAGGCGGCGACGGCGTGCCCTCACCGTTCACGCGGCCCAGCATCACCTGCTGCCACCAAGCCGCATGCCACAGCTCCTCGTAGATCGTATGCGGTGCGCCCGCCACATGCCGATGCGCCAGCTCTTCAGGCAGATCTTCCAAAATATGCGACGCCGGCGCATGCGCGCTGTCGCCAATCAGGGTGAGTGCCAGTTCGTTCATGCCCCCGATTCTCGCAGACGTCATCCCTGCCACAACACGATTGCGCGCGGACCCGAAGATATTCGTTCGCCTATTTTTGCCCCGCCGCCCCGACTGCTCCGGAATCCGCCGCGGCGCCCGCTCCACCAATCGGCGTGAACTTCAGGTTCGGCCATCGCGTCGGAATCGCCTCCATCTTTGCCTGCGGCCACTGCGTCGGAATCGGAATCGCTCCCGGCGCGGCCAACTGCGTCAGCGTCGTCACCACCGCCGAGGATTCGTTCAGCGCCGGCAACGGTCCATGCTGCGTCAACAGCGATCCCGGCTTCGGCGCAGAAAATTTCCCCGGCAGCCAGACCTTCTCTGGCAGCTTCTGCTGCGGAACAAACTGCATCGGCAGTGGCGACGTCTGTACGAAAAAGTTCGGCGTCTCTTCAGCCACGGTCGCCTGCGGCATCGCCGATGTCGAACCACTCGGAGCGGTCTGCGCCGTCTGGCCCCAAGCCGTCCCCGCCAGCAGAAACATTCCCAGCAACCCGATCCGCATCCCACACCCCCGGTCATCGGACCATCGATCCCCAGGAAGGTGAGCGGCAAAATTGACCATGCCACGTCATGGTGACCGCCGCCGTTGGATCAGACGCCTCGCTGATGGCGAGAGTGGCCAATCGCTTTATCGCTAGCCGTTTCATCGCTAGCCGTCGTATCGCTGACCGTTTCTCCGCTAGCCCCTACCCCCTGGCCTTCTTCAGCTCCGCCCAGTCGCGCTCCGTCTGATCCGCATACGCCTCGGCAAACTTCACCAGCGCCGCCGCAAATTTCTCGCCCGTCCCCAGATACCCGGCCAGCACGCATCCGTCGCCCGAGCGCACATGCCCCTTGGCCAGCAGCTCGCCGCACATCTCCGCGTAGTCGATCAGCCCCGGCCCCCGCAGGTCTTCAATCTCAATTGAGCCCTTGTGATCGTTCAGTTGCCGCACCAGATAATCCCGGTTCGCGATCGTCGTCCAGCCCAGAAACGGATCGCTCTGGAACTGCATCGCCCGCTGTCCCTCGGCCACCCGCCGCCCCTGATGCCCCGCGCCCGGCACGCCCGCCAGATAGGGCGCATACGCCGAACCCGGCTGCTCCTTCACCTGCAGAAACAGCGGATCCCGCGCCCCGTTCCCTTCGAGATACACCAGATAATCGCGCAGCCCCACGCTGCCCGTCCCCACCACCTTGAACGCCACATCCATCGGCCGATACTGCGAGAGAAAATGCTGCCGCTCCGGCTGCAGCGTCTCGCGATACGCCTTCAGCGCAGCCAGCACGGGCCGCGCCTGCTGCGGCGTCAGCCGCTTCAGCACCGGCGGCTCGTTGCGGAACACCCGCCCCTTCTTCGTCTCCACCGTCAGCGCGTCCAGCGTGTGCAGCGGCGTTGCTCGCTCGGCCTTCAGCAGCGCCTTGCTCACCGGAGAAATTCGCTGCAGCCGATGCACCTGGAACCGCGCCACATCGATCACCGCCATCCGCGACAGCGTATCAACGAGCTTGCGATAGCTCGCCACAAACTGCCGCACCGCCGCGCGGCCCTCTTTCTGCGATTGCTTCCCGCACGTTTCCCGCGCCGCCAGCACCAGGCTCGCCGCCAGCCGCTTCAGATCCCACTCGAACGGCCCGCGAATCGTCTCGTCGAAGTCGTTGATGTCGAAGAGCAGCCGCCCATCCGGCGCCGCAAACGCTCCCAGATTGCGCACGTGCGCGTCGCCGCAAATCTGATTTACGATGCCGGTATGGGGCAGCAGCGCCAGGTCCGCCGCCATCACCGGCACCGCGCCGCGAAAGAAGCCAAACGGCGAAGCCAGCATGCGCTCGTACTTGAGCGTCACCAGGCTCGCCACGCGCCCTTTCATCGACTCCGCCACCAGCGCCAGCGGATCGTGCGTACGCAGCTTCGGGTCCCAGCGCGCGTGATCCTGCCGATGCACCTGCTTGCGCCGCGCCTGCCCCAGCGCGCGCCGCTCCTGCGATGTCGGAATATGCGTCATCTCTCTCCTGCGACGCAACTGTCAACACGATGGTAACGCGCAAGCTCCGTGGGCTTTCTCCCGAGTTGTCGGCAACTCGGAGCTTCCGACCGGTCAACGAGCGGATCGATTCCCCGAAACTTCCGAACTGCCGGTCACTCGTTCATCGTGTTGCCTGTGAACGCCCCACCCGCCTTGTTCTACTCATTAAGAGCCACGCAGCCACAATTCCAATTGCGCAGAAGATCATCCAGACCCCCATCTCAATCCAATCGGCCCGCTTCATCGGCAGAGCGTCCCCGAATAGAAAACCTGCATAAAGAATCAGGCTGGACGCGGCGACATAAAAGCCATCTTTTTGCGGCTCGTCCAAGTCAGAAGAATCACCCCTGAGACAAGCACACACGGCAAAACGAAGAGGGGACCACTGAGGATGTGTTCCCAAGGGGCGGCTTTTGGGTAGTCGGTCTTCACCGCAGCGGCGGAGTACAGTTCAGAGAGAGCAAGGAGTAGGAGAACAGCCACAGAGAAACCACTGATCAAACGGTTCATCGAAATCAGGCCAACACGGATTTTATCGGGTAAAGTTTCTGAATTGTCGGCAACTCATAAGTTTCACGCCCCCACTCGTACCAGCCCTCCAAACTTCACCATGGTCCCCCCACGCGCCCCGCCTCTCCACTCAGCCTGCAGGGCTTCTACACTCAATCTCATGTCGAAGTCCCGCGAGCCTGTCTATGGAAAGGGCCACCTCCATCTCATCGCCTGCACCTGCTTTCATAAGCAGCCGAAGCTCGGAGAAGAGAAGCATCGCAATGTCTTCGTGCGCCTGCTGGAGGAAGTGCGCGTCAAGTTCCGCTTCGCTGTCGTCGGATATGTCGTTATGCCGGACCATTTCCGGCTGCTGATGCGCGAACCCGAAGTCGATACCTGTGCCAACGCGATCGAGATGCTGCAGGCTCGTTACCGCCGCCGCTACAACAGCTCCGCGCGCTCCGACGAGCAGGTTTGGGAACGCCGCACTTCCGACACCCACATCGTCGGAGCGGAGGCGGTTAAGGCCACCATCGCTTCCCTGCACGCCGAGCCCGTGAAGGCCGGCTTGGTCGCCGCCCCCGAAGACTGGGAAGGTAGCAGCGCCCGCGCCTACGCCGGCCTGTCTGAAGGCGTGGTCACGGTCGAGAGGTTTCCCGCAGCAGAGATTGGAGGGTTGTGACGCGCCGGCCGCCGAGTCTCTCCCGGGGCGGCTGTGAACGGTCATAACATTAGCCGTGCCGAAGGCGCACTCAGTTGTGCCCGAGTTGAGCTCGGAAAGATGTTCTTCGCGTAACTACCGCATTGCCGGGTTTTCGGCCGTAACTTTGCGAATGGTGTGGAGCACGCTATGCTTGCCCCGATACGTGACTATGACCAAGTTCTTCATGCGACTTCTCGGCGCTGTGAATCTCCTGTTCGTGATAGGGGGCATTTGGTATGCGGTGGGAATGCACGCCGTCAGAGTCAGAGAGGGGAAATGGCCGCCGTATCCTCCAGCCCGGGCGGATTGGTTTTTCTACTTTACCTTTCTCTCGGTGAGTATCGCTCTGATTGCATGGCTCACCTACCTCTCTGTTCGGCTCGTTCGCGCTGATCGGAGGGCTCTGTTGCTGACCTGCATCGTGTTCGCAATCGAGATTGCCTTTGAAACGGCACAAGTCTGGTATTTCTGGCTTTCGGCGCCCCATTTGGTCACAGACCGTTCGTGGTTTTGGACAGAGGGAATGGACCCGCTGGGACCACAGATCGCATTCTTCTATGTGTTTGTTGGGTTCCTTGCATCCCTTGCGCTTCAGTTGGTCACTCGGACCCGGCAATGGCCGTTGCAGACGCCGGATCAGTCGCCCTCATAGCACATGGTGCAAACAGACGAGTGGTCGGCATTAGGGACTTTTCGAGCCATGGGTAGCCGGGCCGCAGGGTGCCCCGCCCACGTAACTTCCGCATTGCCGGGTTTTCGTCAGTGATATCTATTTTCCGGGACCACGCACACAGAGCGCGCGTTTGTTGGTGGTAAACCACTCTTCGTCACCGCCGAACGACTGTCCATCGTGGAAGCTGAAACGCCACGCAAAACCAGAGGGCTTTCCTCGATCATCCATCCTTCGAGTGCTGCTCCACTGAGTACCCGTCAGGAATAAACCGCCATTCACGTGATAGATTGACCGCGCGTAGGTTCCTGGATGCCCGTCTTGCCCTGAAGAGTGGGCGTGCTCATCGTAGATTCCCTCCAGTTCCGGGAGTGTTGCCAACCTCCAGTCCGAGTACCCGGCTAATCGGAGATCGCGGCAGTACTTTACCGCGTTTTTCCAATTTATGTTTGAACCGTTGTCTTTTCCGGCCCACATCAGGCCCGTGGGCGGATCGACCCAGAAACCGTGCGCCTGCGTATCCGCAGCAGACGTTCCGTCCTGTGCGACGGCGTGAATACCGGACAAGCCACTGAGTCCGAGTGCTGTCATGAACACGAACCCAACAATCACTGGTCGTTTAGGCAGCTTGCTGATCGTCGATCAGTTTAATCTCTGATTCTTTACGCATTGCCGGTAACTCGGGAGTTTCACCGCTCCGCCCATAGGAAGCAGCGACAGGCCGGGTAACGCTCAAAAGTTGAGATCGGTTTCGGGGACCACGAACTCCGACCTTTTATCCGTCGTTTCCTCCGCAAGCATAATTCTCACGAGTCCATTCGCAGATGGGTCGAGCACCTCACACATCACCTCTCCGGGCTGCGGGTATTCAGAATCCCAGCAGAGATGCGCAGCAGTGAAGTACGGCATTTTTGCCGATGATGGAATGAAGCTGACCGTCCGCGTCACGGAACTGACACTCGACGATCCCCGGCTGATACGCTTCTACAAAACGCACAATCTGTACTCGAAGCGTCGGGATGCTAGCGCAGATGATAGCGCGTCCCGTCCCGATGGAGCGTTGTGGGCGGATCGTCGGCAACACGAAAGTTACGATTGGCCCGACCTCCGATCCCATCTCCTTACACAAAAAGGGCTTGAGCCGCGCGGACTCAAGCCCCTGAGGCAAAGCCTGGTCCCGCTACGGCTGCAAATCGAACGCCGGCCGCGTGCTCGCGTCCATGTAGAACGGCACCGACGTGTGCTCATGCACAATCGCCCACGCGCCGCCGCGCCGCTCCAACACCAGCGTCTCGCGCATCCAGAAGTTCACCTTCGCCGGCGGATCGATCTTCGTCCCCTGCATCCGCATAAAGCCCCACGCCACCGCCGTATCGCCGGCGACCGTCACCTCGAAATTCCGCGGCTCGATCGTGATTGGACCCTCCCACGTCTCCAGCCACGCCTGCGTCTCCGCCACATCCACCCCGTGATGGGTGAGCGGCGGCGCCAGGTTATACACCGCCGCGTCCTCCGCATACGGAGCCGCAATCGCCGCCGCATCCTTCCGGTACCGCGCCTGCGCCATCCCGTGGATCACGTCCAGAATGGCCGCCTCCTCCTGGCTCTTCCGATCGATCGCAATCGCTGTCGCCATATCCATCCTCCTCCGCGGCCGGCCTGCTCAGGCCTGCCTGGGCGTGTAAACTTGCGCGACAACCCCACCCGGAAATGCGGTGGAGCTGACCAGTTGCAGCGGCGCCGGCCGCTGCAGTCCCGCAAAAAGTCCCCGTCACTTGCCCAGCGCCACCGGATGCACCAGCCTTCAGTACTCGTCCCCCAGCCCCCTCTGCGTTAGGCCGGGGGCGAAACCCGCAACGCCACCCGCGAGCATCGGCTTCCCCTCCTGCTGCTTTAGCCGCGCCCGGCTTCCTCGTCCCTCATCCCTGCACCCTGCGCGCCGCCTTCACTCCGTGCCCCGTGCCCGGTGTCCTCCGGCGTTCGGCCAAACAGGAGCTCGATATACCGCCGCAGATGGTCCAGCGATTCGATCGCGACCTGCTCGCCGCCCTGCGCTTTCGCCAAAATGAACGATCCCTGCAGCACCGCCTGCGTATGCAGCGCCAGACTCAGAGCCGTCCAGTCGCCGCGCACGCCGTACTTCTGCATCGCCTCGGCAATGTCCGGCTCCAGCGTCTCCGCGTGCCCCACAATGCTCGCCGCGCAGGCCTGCCGGATCGCCGGCCACGTCTCATACACTTCCTGCACCATCGTCCCCACCAGGCAGGTGAAGTACGGCAGTTCACCCTTCAGCAGCGCCTTGCGAAAGTCCACGTAGGCCAGCAGCCGGTCCAGCGGATCGGGGGGCTCGTGGTATGGCGCCTCGCGAAACAGCTCGCCCGTCACCGTGCTCCAGTAAGCCGCCGCCTCCAGCGCCAGGTCTTCCTTGCTCTTGAAGTGGTAAAAGAAGCTCCCCTTCGTCACCCCCGCCGCCTCGCAGATGTCCTCAACCCGGGTGCCTGTATAGCCCCTGGTCCGGATCACATCGAAGGCCGCGGCCAGCAGCCTGGTTTTCGATTCGTGTTGCGTCTGAGCTGTCGCCATGTTTTATACCAACCAGTTGGTATGTAACTTTGCTCCTCTGAACGAGTCCTTGTCAAGCTCCCAGACAGGATTTTTTTGTTCGCCCGTGTAACTCGTTGACCAGAAAAGGCCTGAGGCTCACGATCCCCTGTAACCCGTAATCCCGTGACCTGGACCTGGTCGCTACCCCCCGCTTCCCTCGATCTCCCGCGCCATCCGTGCCACTGTTTCCGCCCCCAGCGGCGGCATCGCTCCGCTCTGCGACGCCATCCACGCCCCCCAACGGTTCCCCGCCTCGTTCAGCACCGGCAGCGGCGCGCCCTGCAGATAGTAGTGCGTCAGAGCGGCTGTAAACGCATCGCCCGCGCCTACCGTGTCCTTCACCGTCGCCTCCAGGCCGTGGTGCCGATGGCTACCCTCCCGCGTCACCAGCAGGCTGCCCTCGGCCCCCATCGTCACGCACACCATTCTCAGCGGATACCGCTCCAGCACCATCCGCGCTCCGCGCAGCACCGCCTCCTCGTCCCGCGCCGCCGCCGGGTCCGAAGAGACCCCGACCCCCACCAGCACCTCCGGCAGCTCATGCACATTCAGCTTCAGAATCGTCGCTCGCTGCAGCGACTCCCGCAGCGTGGCACCGCTCCAGAACGGCGCCCGCAGGTTCACGTCGAACACCCGCACGCACTCCCGCCGCGTGGCATCCAGGAATTCGAGAATCGTCTGCCGCGACTTCGCCTCCCGCTGCGCCAGCGTTCCAAAGCACACCGCATCCGCGCTTCCCGCCAGCTCGCGCCACTCTGCGGTCAGGTCCAGCCGGTCCCAAGCCGCCGGCTCGTGGATCGTGTACCGCGGCTCGCCATTTTCAATCGTCACGGTCACCGTCCCGGTCGCGCATTCGGCATCCGTCTGCAGCGATCCGCAATCCACCGGCAGCCCGGCCAAAATCGCTCGCGCCTCCTGGCCCAGCGCATCGGAGCCCACCCGGCTGGCAATCACCGCGCGATTCCCCAGCCGCCCCGCCATCACCGCGAAATTCGCGGGCGCGCCACCCAGCCGCGGTCCCTCCGGCAGCAAATCCCACAGCAGCTCGCCGAGTCCCACCACCACCCTCTGCCGATCGCTCTGCCGTTCCATCTCGCCTCTGGTTATATATTGCCGGCCGCAGCGCGCACACACCGCACAGCCTCATCCAGCCCAGACATCGTTCTCCGATAGAAAGCTTCCACCAGAACGCCGCGCTTATCGCCAACATGCTGCGGTCCACAGCTATTCTGAAATTTGGCCTTCGAGGGGCAGCCTGCGAACCCGATTTGGGTTCTAACTGCCAGGCACTCGGGTCCCAACTTCTTTCGACTGCGCCCATCGCTGTACTGCCAGGCTCTCTCCTGTGACCGAAAACGCTCCCCAACCCGCGCCCGCTGCCCCGCACCGGCGCCTCCGCCGCATTTTGCTCTGGGCCGGCTCTATCCTGGCCATCGTGGTGGTCGCCGCACTCGTCACCGGCGACATCCTCCTCCATCGCGCCGGGCCGATCCTTAAAGACAAAGTCATCGACACCCTCAGCACCCGCTTCGACAGCCGCGTCGATCTCAAGACCTTCCAGGTCTCTCTGGTCAGGGGATTCGAAGTCTACGGCTCCGGCCTGAAGCTCTACCCCAACCACCTCGACGCCTCGCAGCCTCTCATCCAGGTCGACCGCTTCTCCTTCCACGTCTTCGGCTGGCGCTCGCTCTTCCATACCCCGTTCGTCATCAATCGCGTCCAGGTCAGCGGCCTCTCCATCG